>SMVA01168666.1_pt1 | contig 21781 bp, 17 predicted proteins | sample 2456451 | NCBI WGS metagenome assembly SMVA01 (sample SAMN11095933, study PRJNA526329) | marine sediment metagenome | biome: Marine sediment; feature: Surficial sediment; material: Deep marine sediment; isolation source: Hadal surficial sediment | place: Pacific Ocean | collected 2014-05 | depth... | reverse complement strand
GGATTTCCATGTGCTCGACCGGCGTTCCGAAACACAGATGTCTTTTGTAAACGGACGCAAGACTGCTTATGTCCGGCTGGTCGTCACACTGGAACCAAAGCGGGCAGGTGTTCTCAGGATCCCGGCGCTGAATTTCCCTGGCGCGTCATCGGCAGCGTTGAATTTGAAGGTGGTTGACGCTCCGGCGCCGGCACCCGGTGCTGCCGAGCCCGTGTTTATTGAAGTGACGGTGTTTCCCGATAGCGGTCCGTATTATGTGCTTTCACAGGTGGGTTTGATGGTCAGGATTTTCTACCAGACGAACCTGACCGAAGCAGCAATCAACCCGCCTGCGCCGCTGCAGGCTTCGGTGCGTTTACTGGATGAGGTGCCCTACCAGGCCGAACGCAATGGCGTGAAGTACCGTGTGCTGGAACGTCGTTATGCCATTTTCCCTGAACGCTCCGGCACCCTGACCATACCGCCGATGCAATTATCCGGACGCTTGATTGAGCGCCCGTCAGATCGGCTGTGGAGGCCTGCGGTTCGCGGTCGTCGTGTACGGGTTGAAAGCGAGCCGATTCAATTGGTGATCAGTCCCCGACCGGATCAGTTTACCGGTGACAGCTGGCTGCCTGCGCGTCGTATCACGCTGTCACAGAAAATTTCGGATAATGGGTCATTACACGTCGGTGAACCCGTCACCCGCACGGTCATCCTGGATGCGGTTGGCCTGGAAGAGCATATGCTGCAAGAACCGGTCTGGCCGGAAATACCCGATACGCGAATCTACCCTGACCAACCCCAGGGCATCAGTCGGGATAATGGTGAATGGGTGCTGGGTCATAAAGAATTTCGCTATGCCATCGTGCCCGAAAATGCCGGCGAACTGGTGCTGCCTGAAATCCGGCTGGACTGGTGGGATACGATCAATCATCGTCAGCGTACAGCCATATTGCCGGAACACCGGCTGACCGTTTTAGCGTCAGAACTGGTGCCAGTTGCGGCCGTGATTCCACCCGTCGCGGGGCCGCCTGAATTCATGTCTGGCGGGCCAGGTGGCGACCCGGTTGTCGTTGGCAATCTTGTGTTCTGGCAATCGGCGACCGCCGCACTGTTAATTGTCTGGTTGCTGACCTGGTATTTTTATTACCGCAAAGCGTCGGTTCTTTTACTCAAGTCAGATGCCAACGGTGCAGAATCGCTGGAAGAAAAAGACCTGTTAAAGCAGTTCCAGCAGGCCTGCCGGAAAAATGATGCGGTCGCGGCGCGCCGCGATCTTGCCCAGTGGATCAGGAATTATTCACCGCCAGCGATGCGTGGCGGCATGCGGGATTTTGGTGTGGCATGTGGCGATGACGCCCTGCGAGTGGGTATTGCTGAGCTGGATGTCAGCGGGTTTGCCCTGGAGGGTGATGTCGCCTGGACAGGCGGTAGCCTGTGGACGGCATTCAGGACCTGGCAACGTGGGTCTGCAGCACCTCAAAAAGCCCGGTTGGGTAATAGACCGGAATTGTACAAATCCTGAAGCATCCTTCAGGGATTAACCTTCATCACCAATGTATCGATCCGGTTATCGGCCAGCATGCGTCGCATTTCATCGGCTTTGCGGGCGCCTTTGAAGGGTCCGATGCGCACACGGTGCCAGGTTTGGCCGTTGACGGTGACGGTTTGCACGGTTGCGGCTGATCCCATCAAAGCCAGGCGGGCTTTCATTTGTTCGGCGTCGGAGACGTTTTGAAAAGACCCCACCTGCAGGACATAACTGTCCTGATTGCCGGTAAAGACGCTGTTGTTTGTGGTTTCAGGCGAGGGCTTTGCGATCCGTTTCAGTTCCTGTTCGGGTACCACGACTTCCATTTCAGGCAGCACGGTAAAAAAGTCATAACGCGGTTTTTCTGGCTTGCTTGCGGGCGGGGTGTCTTCAAGTAAGGCTGCTTCGGAAACACCGGACGGGTTGTTGTCGACGGCTGGCGTGTGTTGTTTCATTTCCGGCAGATAGCCTTTGAGCATCAGCATAACGGCTGTACCAAGTCCGATCAGAATGCCACTGATTAGCCAGAACCAGGCGGGGATGCCACTCGAGCGTTTTTTTCTTGCGCCGCGCCAGTTTTTCTTGCGTCTGGCCATGACTACATTGCCTCCGGCGCCGAAATCCCGAGCAGTTCCAGACCGTTGGCCAGGACTATACGGGTCGCGAGTATCAGGTTCAGACGGACATTCCTGATATTTTCGTCATCCACCAGGAATTGTTGTGAGTTGTAGTATGCGTGAAACTCTGTCGCCAGCGCCTGCAGGTAGTGGGCAATCAGATGCGGTGCACGCAAACGCGCCGAGGCTTCGATGATCTCAGGGTAACGGCTCAGCGCACGCAGCAACTTGATTTCATTAAGCTCGGTCAGTAGTTTTAAGGCCGCTTCGCCAATCGCCTGGTTATGTGTTTCATTCATTTGCTCAAGGTTGCGAAACACGCTGCATATGCGGGCATGGGCATACTGGATATAATACACTGGGTTTTCGTTGGTGTTTGATTTGGCCAGGTCCAGGTCGAAATCCAGGTGCTGTTCGTGGGAGCGCATCACGTAAAAATAACGCGCGGCATCACTGCCGACTTCTTCCCGCAGTTCGCGCAGTTTGATGAACTGACCAGAGCGCGTGGACATCGCAACCTTTTTACCGTCGCGGAACAACACGGCGAACTGAACCAGGATGATTTCCAGCCGGTCCGGATCCTCGCCCATGCCGATGGCGGCCGCGCGCAAGCGTGCGATGTAGCCGTGATGATCGGCGCCAAAAACATAGATGGCGAGCTCGAAACCACGCTCCATCTTGTTCAGAAAATACGCAATATCGGAAGCAAAATAGGTCGTGCGGCCATTTTCACGGATCACGACACGGTCTTTCTCGTCACCCAGTGCCGATGCCCGGAACCAGGTGGCACCATCCTTCTTGTACAAATGGCCATTTTTTTGCAGAAGATCGATGGCGTGATCGATGGCACCGCTGTCTTCCAGTTGCTGCTCGGAAAACCACTCATCGAAGTTGACCCCGAACTCGGTCAGGTCCTGTTGAATGTCGCTGAGGATGCTACCGACCGAGGCATCAAAAAATGACCGGTAGCCCGCATGACCAAGGAGTTTACTGGCGCGGTTGATAATGGCATCGATATGCTTTTCACGGTCGCCACCATCCGCTTCGTCAGGTGGCAGGTCATCCATGACTTCCTGACCCTTGAACCGCCAGCGGTCACCGACCTCCTCACGCAGGGTGCGGGCGATATCGTAAATGTAGTCACCACGGTACCCGTTTTGTGGAAAGCATATGTGCTCGCCGCACAACTCCAGGTAACGTAACCAGACACTGGCGGCGAGAATGTCCATCTGCCGGCCATTGTCGTTGACATAATACTCGCGCTGTACCGTAAAGCCTGCAGCCTGCAGGATACTGGCAAGGCTGGCGCCGTATGCTGCACCCCGGCCGTGGCCAACGTGTAGCGGCCCGGTGGGATTGGCAGAAACAAATTCTACCGTTACCTCATGTTCGGGATCTTGTGGCAGGTGCCCGTATTTGTCGCCATGGTACAGAATATCGTTTACCACACCGGTCAGCGCAACGTGGTTCATATAGAAATTGATAAAACCCGGCCCGGCGATTTCTGCCCGGTCAACCTGCCGTGAGCGTGGCAAGTTGTCGATGATCGCCTGCGCCAGTTCACGCGGCGGCATGCCTGCCTGCTTGGAGAGCACCATGGCGAGATTGGACGCAAATTCGCCGTGCTCGGGCGAGCGAGTGCGTTCCAACTGGGGAACAACATCGCAGTCTGCCTGCAGCACCTTATTACGTATCAGGTGTAAAAGGGCCTGAATCAATAATTCTTCGATATGTTCTTTCAAGCAATCAGGTCCTGTGACTGGCCGTGCAAATGCTGCCCGGAAGCGGGCTATTGTAAACCTTTGAACCGACGCTGAAAATGGCTGGTTAATGCCTTTTTGCGGCTTTATACAGAAATTGCAAACTCGTTGGGGACAAGCCTGTGGATAACCCTGTGAATAAAAATACAGAAAGTTGTACTGGCAGATGGCATGTTAAGATTACGCAAATTTTGAGATTGGTAAGAATCGGCAATAAAGGCTTAATAATCATATGAATAGTAGCTATTATGAATGATGTTTTCCCAACAAGTTCATTAAGCCTATGTTTTTTTATAAAGCAGACTCATCTGTGAATAACAAAAAGCCGTCGTGGCACCAGCGGTATTGCAGCGGTAAAGAAAGTGCGTCCAACGGGCATCAAAATGCAAGCCATTGTTGTGATTTAATTTCATCACGGAAAGCAGGCTGAAATGGCCGGCCTGATGTCGCTCGGTTTGTTCCTCGCAGCGGCTTTGTCACTGCTGGCAGGTTTCCCGGTGGCGTTTACGCTGGCCGGTGTCGCATTGATATTTGCCCTGTTCGGTATCATGACCGGCATCTTTGATCCCTCTTTCCTGCACGCATTCCCGAGCCGGGTATTTGGCATCATGAGCAACCAGACATTGATCGCCGTACCGGTCTTTGTGTTCATGGGTGTGATGCTGGAAAAGTCAAAACTTGCTGACCAGTTGTTACAGGCGCTGGCACAATTGATGCGGCGGGTTCCGGGTGGACTCGGCCTGGCCGTGATGCTGGTCGGAGCCCTGATGGCCGCCAGCACCGGGATCGTTGGTGCCACGGTGGTGACCATGGGTTTGTTATCGCTACCCACCATGTTGCGCAACAATTATGATCCTTCCATTGCCACCGGCACTATCTGTGCTGCCGGCACACTGGGGCAGATTATCCCACCATCGATTGTTCTGATCCTGCTGGCCGATGTACTTTCCAACGCCTATCAACAGGCCCAGTTGCAAATGGGCATTTTCAGCCCGGAGACAATTTCTGTTGGTGAGCTATTTGCCGGTGCATTGCTGCCGGGCTTGATGCTGGTCAGCCTGTATATGCTGTACCTGGTCGGCGTGGCTGTGTTCAAACCGTCAGCAATGCCGGCAGTGACACAAAAACCCGGTGAGCAGGTATCTTTAAGAACCTTGCTGGGTCTGCTGGCAGGACCATTGTTACTGATTGTGGCAGTTCTGGGTTCTATCCTGATGGGGCTGGCAACACCCACAGAGGCAGCGGCAGTGGGTGCAACGGGCGCCATGCTGCTGGCCTTGAAGCAAAAACAGCTGTCGATAAAAACCCTGCGCGCAGTCGTTTATCAGTCTACCCGGGTCAGTGCGATGGTGTTTATGATCCTGATCGGTGCCTCGTTATTTAGCCTGGTGTTTCGCGGTTATGGTGGTGATGAGTACGTTCAATCGTTGTTGACGAACCTGCCCGGTGGTGAAGTGGGTGCCTTGCTGGTGGTGATGCTGGTCTTGTTCCTGCTCGGCTTTATCCTGGATTTTATCGAGATCACCTACGTGGTTATCCCGATTGTCGGCCCGATTCTGCTCGCCATGGGAATCGACCCGGTCTGGCTGGGTATCATGATCGCGATAAATTTGCAGACCTCTTTCCTGACGCCGCCGTTTGGTTTTGCACTGTTTTACCTGCGTGGCGTGACACCGCCGGAAGTGGCAACTTCCGCGATTTACAAAGGCGTCATCCCGTTCATCATCATCCAGGTGCTGATGCTGGGCCTGCTGTCATTATGGCCGGCCCTGGCCACCTGGCTGCCATCGGTGGTCTATTCCACGTAGGGTGGGCAACGGGTTGCCCACCGTATACTAAAAATCCGGACGCAGATTCAAGAGCGTGCGGTCGGAAATATCGGTCCATGGGTTGACGATATCCTGAAACGCCTTGTATGAGGCATAGATCCTGCCCATCAAGTCACTTTCGCCTGCCATTTCCACAACCAGTTCCTGACTGATTTCACTCAGCCGTTGCAGCACTTCGTCGGGGTAGCGGCGCAATTGCACCTTGTGCTCAGTGAGCAGGTGCCGCAGTGCAATACCATTGTTGTAAGTGAAATCCGACAACGTATCCATCACCGCTGCCTGGCAGGCCACTTTGACCATGGCTTGCAGATCAGCAGGTAGAGAATGCCACGCAGTCAGGTTGATCATGCATTCCAGACCGGTGCCGGGTTCCTGCCAGCCGGGGTAGTAGTAATACTTCGCTGCACGGAACAGACCAAAGGCCAGGTCGTTATATGGACCGACCCATTCGGTCGCATCGATGGTGCCGGTTTGCAGTGCGGTGAATAATTCTGCTCCCGGAATGGTTGTTGGTGTGCCGCCGGCACGTTTGAGGATTTCACCGCCAGGGCCCGGGATACGCATTTTGAGACCTTTCAAATCATCCAGGCTGTTGATCTCCTTGTTGAACCAGCCACCCATTTGCGGGCCGGAACTACCTGCCAGAAAAGGAATCAATCCGTGTGGTGCATAAACTTCGCGCCACAATTCAAGACCACCGCCATAATAAATCCATCCATGTAACTCCTGCGCGGTCATACCAAAGGGGAAACCGGCAAAAAACTGAGCCTCGGGCGCTTTGCCTTTCCAGTAGTAGGTCGCTGAGTGTCCCATTTCAGCAGTGCCGAGTGAGACCGCATCAAACACTTCAAATGCCGGCACCAGTTCGTTACCGCCGTATACCTTGATCTGCAATCGGCCGTTACTGAGCTCGGAAATAGACTCAGCCAGGTGGTTGGCACCAATACCGAGGCCGGGAAAATTCGGTGGCCAGGAGGTGACCATTTTCCATTTGAATGTTTCTGTTGATGTCTGCTCCAGGCACGCTGTTTGGGTACCGGTCTGCCTTCCGCATGCGCTTAACAGCCCGGCTGCTCCGGCCAGGCCGGCAGCGCCGACAAATTTTCTTCTATCCATGGGAAAAATCTCCTCAATCGGCTCAAAAAGGATGCCGCGATGCTATAGTGAAAGGAAGCAGTTTATATTAGTTCAGTCTATCTCAAGTCCGGGTTTTGATGAAATCAGAAAATACCGCAGAAATACAACAACTGCTTGGTGAATTACGCGAGGAACACCGCGATCTTGACCAGGCGATAGAACGCATGGCGGTTGATCCTTGGCAGGACCAATTGCGTATGCGGCGGATGAAAAAACGAAAATTGAAACTGAAGGACTGGATTTTGCGGCTGGAGTCGAATCTGATACCTGATCTTGACGCTTAGTCGCTACAGGGTTGACGCTAAACTGGTCTCGCTATCGGTCCCTGTCGGATCCTGCTGACCGATTTCATGCCGAATGGCTTCACCGAGGATATATTTTGCATCATCGGAGATTTGTTCGAGTCGCTGGTCAAAAAGCAATTTATTTTCGCTATTGGTGGTCAGGAAACCGATTTTTCTAAGCTGCGCGATAAAGCCCTTGAACAAGGCCCGGTCATAGAATTCCGGCGAGTTAAACTCATGCAACATGGATATCCGTTGCGCAGTGGTCGTGCACAGGCGTTCCAGCTCAGCCCTGCTCAACACGCCCGAACCGTTGCGGGCCAGAATGGAAATGGTGATCAGGTAGCGTTGCACCGTTTGCAACAGGCTGTGCGCGAGAATTTTGAGTTGCATACCCGCTTCCGGGTTGTCGGGCGCACGGGACAGACGCTTTCCATCGTCATGACGAATCAGTAAACCGTTTTCAACCAGCAATTCGATGGATTCATCCAATGCCCGGGTAAATTCTCGCTGCCCCCAGGGCAGGAAGAGTTCGGCCTGCAAAAATGGTTGTAAACCGATCGCAGCTCGACGCAGATTTCCCAGTGAAAAATGATGGTGCTCAAGAAAACAACAGGCAACCAGTGACGGCAAGGCCATCAGGTGGGCGATGTTGTTGCGAAAATAAGTCAGGCCAATGGCTCGTTCCGGGTCAATGGAAATAATGTCGCCCATTGTATGTGCCTGGCGCTGCAGGATTTTCATCTCAAACCCGTAGCTGATTATTTCCTCTGCGGTCTTTGCTGTCAGCGTGATGCGTTCCGGTGTCGGCTTTTGCCCCAATAACAGGCTGTAAAGTGTCAGTTGCTGCTGCAGCAGTTTCTCACCCAGCGCGTGACGGGGTGTACCCAGCAGTACCAGCGCTAACAAGTTGATCGGGTTGACGACGGCACTGGCGTTGATGTTGGTCATGATACGTCTGCCAAGATCTTCGACCACGTTACTCATCCATACCGGTTTTTTGGTGGTATCGCTGACGGTTTCACGCCAGTGCTGATCGTGGCTGGCAAGCAACTCATCCAGGAAGACGGGTTCGCCGAGGCTGACGTGGGCTTGGCCATAGTTATGCCGGGCAATACCGAAAACCTTGAACAGGTCGGTTAGTCTCTCCGAGCGTTTGGCCTTGCCGGACAATTCAGTGGTGTAGCTATTGCCCTCCACCATGCGTTCATAACCGATGTAAACCGGCTGAAACATAATCGGTTTGACCGGCGCGTTCAGGTAGCTGCGCACCGACATGGCCAGCATCCCGGCCTTGGGCGGTAGCAGACGACCGGTGCGACTGCGTGTGCCTTCGATAAAGTACTCGATCGAGACACCCTGAGTCTGAATGGTGCTGAGGTATTCATAAAAAACCGCAGCATATAACTTGTGAGATCGAAATGTGCGACGCAGGAAAAAAGCACCGCCACGGCGCAATAGCGGTCCGATGACAGGCATATTGAGATTAATACCGGCTGCGATATGCGGTGGCACCGAACCGTTTTCGTGAACCAGGTAGGACAACAATATGTAATCAATATGACTGCGGTGGCAGGGTACATAAATCACTTCGTGACCCAGTGATTGGTGTGGAAAACTTTCGAAGTGGCTTAACTTGATGCCATTGTAAATCCGGTTCCAGAACCACGACACCAGCACGACCACCACCATGATGAACGAATAGGAATAATTGGCGGCAATCTCGCGGGTGTATTTTTCTGCCTGGCTGCGAGCCTTGGCTGGTGTAATGCCGTCCCGCCTTGCCTTGTCCTCGATCGCAGCGCGCACCGATGGTGAGTTGATGACCCGGTTGACCATCGTGCGGCGATGGGAAAGATCCGGTCCAATGGCAGCGGTCCGCACTCGTTTGAAGTGCACCCTGAGTATGCGTGAAATCTTTCTTAAAGCGACCGGTGCTTCGAGACCCTCGCCTGCCAGTTCCTGCAGTGATATCGGTCGGCTGAATTGCACAAAGGTCCTGCGACCGTTAACCAGGGTGCTGAAAAGCCTCCGCATGCGGCTGGCGATCTCCCAGTTCTCAGAAAAAATGATGCGGGTCAAGCCACTGTCCACGCTGGGTCGCTGGCCGACCATCACGGTCACCGGCACCAGTTGGATATCCAGTTGCGGATCGGCCCAGCATTTGTCGATCATCATTTCCAGCATGGCTGAATGACTGCGCGGATCCGGTCGGCGGAACAGGAATCCCTTGAATCGCCTGAGTATGGCGTAGGCGCGGTCCGGTTCCCGTGTTACATCCTTTATCGCCAGCAGCGGCCGCGCCAGGTTCTGTTCCTCACAGCACTGATCGAGGATCAGGACCGAAGACAGTGCATAGGAATCCATCACATAGCACACTGGCTGATCACCGCTGTAGCCGGCATTGCCATCGGCGTCGGTATGGATCCGGGGCTTGACCCATAAACCGAGAACCCACCGCAGCACCAGGTACCAGCGTAGTTTCAGTCTGCTCACCAGTGTCATATTGGCATCAGGGCTCATGCGCATATCATACCGTTACAAAATCCACCCACCCATAAAAAAATCCGGGCGAGGCACGAGGCCTGCCCGGAAAATCCGGCAGAGCCGGAGAGGATCGGTGGAACGAATTTAGTAGAATTTATTTTTCTATTAGTTACTTACAGCCGTATCGTAATGTAAAACATTAATAAATGTCAACACCCAAAAAGTAAATAGGGGTATCCTTTTTACGACTAACCAGAGGAAAAGTAAAGTCTTAGGTGGGTTTTTAGGTGTCTAGGGCGCGGGAAATGTCTTGCTGAATCGCTTCAGCGGCAGCTTTGGGATCGTCGGCAGCACGGATAGGGCGGCCGACCACCAGGTAATCGGCACCGTCGCGGATGGCCTGGAAAGGCGTCATAACGCGCTGCTGATCATTATTACTCTGCACCTCGTCATTATGTATCGGCCGTATGCCGGGACAGACCGTTATCAATCGGCGATCGGTGTGTTCTCGCAGCGCGCGGACTTCCAGACCAGATGAAACCACGCCATCGCAGCCAAGCGCCAACGCACGTTTGGCACGGGACAAAACCAGCGTCCTGGCATCGCACTGAAAACCCAGGTCGTCCAGGTCGCCCTGGTCCAGGCTGGTCAGTGCCGTGACCGCCAGGATCTGCATATTGCCCTTGGCCTCGACCGCCGCTTTCAGCATGCTGTCATTGCCGTGTACCGTGCAAAAATCGATCTCGTGTTTTGCCAGTTGTCGTACCGCAGCGGCGACGGTGGCCGGAATATCAAACAGTTTCAGATCGGCAAAAACTTTTTTGCCCTTGCCCTTGAGTTCTGTCATCAATTCAAAATAGTGACCGGACAAAAATACCTCGAGTCCCAGTTTATAAAACTCGACTGAATCACCGAGCGTGGAAATGAGTGCCTGTGCTTCTTCAAGGCTGGCTACATCCAGCGCGAAAATCAATCGCTCGCGGCGGGAGATTCCGGTGTTAACTGTGGTCATGATTCTGATCCTGTCGTTGCAGAAATTCGCTGATACAAATACCAATATGTTCGGGCTGTTCCATGTGAAAATGGTGATTGCCAGCATCGTTTACATGCGTGCAATCGGCAATGGCAGCAAGACGCTTTTGCAGCATCTCATCACCCAGGTACTCAAATGCAGTGGCAGAGGTAATGGCAAGTGTCGGTGCCTTGATGGCAGCCAGCAGATCCAGCGCCTGCTCATCGGTCGGCAATTGTGGTGAACGCCAGTTCAGACGAGGGTCGGTTCGCCACTGGTAATAATCGCCGGTGTGTTGCAGCGAACGCTCGCATAGAATACGTGCGGCACCGTCGCTTAAAGAGGACGTTTTTTGCCGGGCCTGCATGGCTTCTTCTACCGATTCGTAAGGTCTGAGAACACTCCGTGTCTTACGCACTGATTGCATGGACAGTCCCAGTTGCCGGGCAGTTTGATCGGCTGATTGCGACAATGTTCCAACCGCATCAAGCAGCACCAGTCGTTCGACACACGCTGGCCGGGCCGCCGTAAAACTGCTGGCGATACCGCCGCCCATGGAGTGACCGATCATGTGACAACTTTTCCAACCAAGAACACCCAAAGCCGCATCGACGTCGTACAGATTCTCGACCAGGTAGTAACGACTACCCGCCGGGCGGTGCGCAGAAAGACCATGCCCGGCGAAATCCAGTGCCAACAGATCGAAATCTTCCAGGTACGGCGCAAGCGGGACAAAAGATGCCGCATTGTCCAGCCAGCCGTGCAAACACAGAACTTTTGGTGCGCCGGGTCTTGACCAATGCAGGCCCTCCAGCGTGCCCCAGGGCAGACGGATATTGACGGCGGCTGCTTTCATCATGAACTGGACAGGTTGGCGTAGGCCAATACCAGCCACTTGGCGCCGACCTGGTGAAAATTGACCTGCACACGGGCATGTTCACCGGCACCTTCAAAACTGATGATCGTGCCCTGGCCGAATTTTTTGTGACTGACGTTTGCTCCCAGTGGAAACGGCCAGTCCTGCTTGATGTTGGAATTGGATTTTTTGTACACCGGTGCCTTGCGACTGACCCATGGCCGTTGCACCTGCATGCGCGGGCGCACCTCCTGGATGAGTTCAGACGGTATTTCGTTCAGAAACCGCGATGGGCGGCTGTGGGTTTCCGAACCATACATACGTCTGACTTCGGCATAGCTCAGGCTCAACTGCTCGCGGGCGCGGGTCATACCCACATAGCATAGCCGGCGTTCTTCTTCGAGCCGCCCACCGGACTCGGTAACACTGCGCTGATGCGGAAACAGACCGTCTTCCATGCCCGCTATAAACACCAGTGGGAATTCCAGACCCTTGGCCGAGTGCAGCGTCATCAGCTGCACGCAATCATCCCAGGCTTCACCCTGGGTTTCGCCGGCTTCAAGTGCGGCGTGGCTTAAGAATGACTGCAGCTCGGTCATGCCCGTTTCTTCATCTTCAAACGGCAGCACAAAGGCATCGGCGGCGTTGACCAGTTCGCGCAGGTTCTCGACGCGTGATTCCATTTTTTCACGCGGTTCTTTTTCATAGTGGGTGACCAGTTTGCTGTCTTCAATGACGGTCCGCATCTGGTTACCCAAAGTCCAGTCAGCCATGCGCTCGCGCATATCAGAAATCATCTGCATAAAGCCATGCACCGCGCTCAATGCCCTCGGTGGCAGCATGTTTTGCTTGATGCATTCCTGGGCGGCCTGCCACAGTGGCAGACTGCTTTCGCGGGCCTGCATACGCAAGGTGGAAAGTGTTTTCTGGCCGATACCGCGGGTTGGTGTATTGATGACGCGCTCGATGGCGGCATCATCATTCGGATTCTGGATCAGACGCAGGTAAGCCAGTGCATCCCTGATCTCGGCGCGTTCGAAAAAGCGCTGGCCACCATAAACACGATAGGCAATGGATGCGCGCAGCAAATATTCTTCAAACAAGCGTGATTGTGCAGTGGTGCGATAGACAATGGCCACCTCATCAGCACGTCTGCCTTTGGCCTGCCACTGCTCAATCTGCTCGATGACAAAACGGGCCTCGTCCTGTTCATTGAAAGCGGCGTATAACGTGATGGGCTGACCCTTGTCGCCGGCGGTCCACAACTTTTTACCCACGCGGTCTTGATTGTGTGCAATCACGGCATTTGCGGCATCAAGAATGGTCGCCGTTGAGCGGTAATTCTGTTCCAGTTTAATGGTCTGAACATCAGTGTAGTCACGGCTGAAGTTCTGAACATTTTCCACCAATGCACCGCGCCAACCGTAAATGGACTGATCATCATCACCCACCACCATCACGCTGCCGGTATCTCCGGCCAGCATGCGGATCCATGCATACTGGATGGCATTGGTGTCCTGGAACTCATCGACCAGCAGGTGGCTCATGCGCTTGCGGTAATGCTCAAGCAATGACGGGTTGTTCAGCCACAGCTCGTGAGCACGTAACAACAGGTCGGCAAAATCCACCAATCCGGCACGGTCGCAATAATCCTGGTAGAGCTGGTAGATACGCACCCAGGTCGCCGTCATCGGGTGGTCCATGTGCTCGATGGCGTCGGGGCGCTGGCCTTCATCCTTGCGGGCGTTGATATACCACTGGGCCTGGCGTGCCGGCCACTGGTTTTCATCCATGCCCTCTTCCTTGATCAGGCGACGCAGCACGCGATGTTGATCATCCGCATCCAGGATCTGGAAATTCTGCTGCAGACCGGCTTCCCGCCAGTGCATACGCAACAAACGGTGTGCAATGCCGTGAAAGGTGCCAATCCACATCGGCCGGGTTGAAACCTGCAGCAAATCCTGCGCCCGTTGACGCATTTCCCCGGCGGCCTTGTTGGTGAATGTCACCACCAGGATACTCATCGGTGAGACATGCTCGACCTGGATCAGCCAGGCAAGACGATGGATCAGGACGCGGGTCTTACCGCTGCCGGCACCGGCCAGCACCAGCGTGTGTTGTGCCTCTGATGTAACCGCCTTGCGCTGCGCTTCGTTCAGTTCATCAAGTAGATGGGATACATCCATGTTTAATTCTGTTCTCTGCTAATGGCGTGGTGGCCGATGTCCTTGCGATAAAAAACGCCGCCCCATTGAATTTTTTCACATGCTGAATACGCTGCAGTGGCTGCTGCATTAACACTGTCAGCGAGGGCACAAACGCACAATACGCGGCCACCGGAGGTGACCACTTTGTCGTCATCCAATGCGGTACCCGCGTGGAAGACACGGATAGCGTTCTGGCTGCTGCCATCCAATCCGCTAATAACATGGCCCTTTGAGTAACTGCCGGGATACCCGCCAGCGGCCAACACCACACCAATGGCCGGTCGTGAATCCCAACGCACTTCTACGTGGTCCAGGTTGCCATTGACTGCGGCCAGGCACAGTTCAGGCAGGTCGGATTGCAGACGCATCATGATCGGCTGGGTTTCCGGATCACCGAAGCGTACGTTGAATTCAAGGACCCTGACGCTGTCATCCGGCGCGATCATCAGACCGGCATACAAAAACCCGGTAAACGGCATGCCCAGTTCCGCCATGCCACGCACGGTCGGCTGGATGATGGTTGCCATGACCTTCTCATGCATGGCCTTATCGATCACCGGTGCCGGTGAATAAGCGCCCATGCCGCCGGTCATCGGGCCGAGGTCACCGTCATCACGCGCCTTGTGATCCTGGCTGCTTGCCAAAGGCAGGATGTGCTCGCCGTCTGCCATGACAATAAAACTGGCCTCTTCACCGGCAAGGAATTCTTCGATCACCACGCGGTGACCGGCTTCGCCGAAGGCGTTACCTGCCAGCATATCCCGCACGGCGTTTTCCGCCTCTGCCACGGTCTGGGCGATGATGACGCCCTTGCCTGCGGCCAGGCCGTCGGCTTTTACCACGATGGGCGCACCCTGTTGGTGGATAAACGCGATGGCCTCATCAATGTCGGTGAAGTTACCGTAGGCGGCAGTAGGAATGCCGAATTTCGCCATGAAATCCTTGGCAAAGACCTTTGAGCCTTCCAATTGGGCAGCGGCAGCCGTCGGGCCGAAACAAGGCAGCCCCGCTGCAGAAAACCGGTCAACGATACCGGCCACCAGCGGTGCTTCCGGTCCTACGATCGTCAAACCGATATTGTGTTCTCCGGCAAAGGCAATCAGCCCATCGATATCGTCAGCCTGTAGCGGGATATTTTCCACGCCGTGTTCCATACCAGTGCCGGCATTACCCGGTGCAACGTACACGGTTGTAAGCTGTGGGGACTGTGCCACGCGCCAGGCTAAAGCGTGTTCACGGCCACCACTTCCGATGATTAATACGTTCATATTGGGATGCTGTTCTTTATCAGGATAGCAGGACTATATTCTAATGCGATGCGTTGGATTGAGCGATGGTTTTATTGGCTCTTGGCCCGCTGCAAAGCTGTATGCTCCCAAGTCTTAATGCCGGAAATGCCGCACCGCAGTAAACACCATCGCAATGCCGTGCTCATTCGCGGCAGCAATAACTTCATCATCCCGCATTGATCCGCCTGGCTGGATAACGGCCTTTATGCCAGCCTCTGCGGCCGTATCAATACCATCCCGGAAAGGGAAGAAGGCATCAGATGCCATCGCCGCACCTGCCAGTTCAAGACCCGCATCTTTGGCCTTCCAACGCGCGATGCGGGCGGAATCAACCCGGCTCATCTGACCGGCACCAACCCCCAGGGTGCGGCCGTTGGCGGCGAAAATGATGGCATTGGATTTTGCCATGCGGGCAACTTTCCAGGCAAACAGCATATCCAGCCATTCCTGCTCGGTAGGCTCACGCTCGGTGACGCAACGGCAATCATCTCTGCCGACCCTGTCTGCATCTCGTTGCTGCACCAGTAAACCACCCGAAACCCTCTGGTAGTGCAGGCCCGAATCGGTTCGATCACCGCTGCTGCTACGTAACAACCGGACATTCGGCTTGCTGGCAAATTGCTCGATCGCGCCGTCGCTGAATGCCGGTGCGATCACCAGTTCGACAAACTGTTGCTCAATAATGGCGGCGGCAACCTCGATGTGGAGTAACTGGTTAAAGGCAATGATGCCGCCAAAACCGGATACCGGATCAGTGGCGAATGCGTTTTGATAGGCTTCGATATTGCTGTTGCCCAGCGCGACACCACAGGGGTTGGCGTGTTTGACAATAACGCAGGCAGTCTGCTCGCTGAATTGATTGACACACTCCAGTGCTGCGTCTGCATCGTTGATGTTGTTATAAGATAGCGCCTTGCCCTGCAGTTGTTGTGCGGCAGCAATGCCTACCGGTGACAGGCCGGACTCCACGTAAAAACTTGCAGATTGGTGAGGATTTTCACCGTAGCGTAGTTCCTGCTTACGCTGAAATTGCGGTGTGATGTATTCCGGCAGTGTACGCGGCTGATCATCATCGTCGCTGCGGCGACTGAGGTAGGCGGCGACCAAACCATCATAGCGGGCCGTGTGGGCGAATGCCCGGGTGGCCAGGGTGAATCGCGTCGATTCTGATACCTCGCCCGATGCCTCCAGCTCGCCGGCCACCAGCGCATAATCAACCGGGTCGACCACAACCGTAACCCGGGTATAGTTTTTAGCCGCTGCGCGCACCATTGCCGGGCCACCGATATCAATATTTTCAATCGCATCTTCAAGGCTGCAAGCGTCATCTGCGGTGACACTTTCGAACGGGTACAGGTTGACGATGACCAGGTCGATCGGCGGGATGTCTTGTGCCTGCATGACAGCCTCATCCTGTGCCCGGCCCAATATGCCGCCATGGATACGCGGATGCAGCGTCTTGACGCGGCCATCCATGATTTCGGCAAAACCGGTGTGTTCGCTGACACCGGTCACATCAAGCCCACCCTCGCGCAACAGCTTTTGTGTGCCGCCGGTGCTCAGCAGGGTGTAACCGAGGTCGAGTAACCGGCTGGCAAAATCCAGCAGACCGGTCTTGTCCGAAACGCTGAGCAAGGCGTATTTACGTGGCAGAGACACTAAGACTCACAAAAAAGTACGTTCATTCAGAACCGCTGCGTGAAGGACACACAGCGGTAGTCGGGTCGGGTCATGGTCAGCTTCGCAGCCGGATAATCTTACTCGCGCGTGCATTAATGGAGTAACGCTGCATCTTGGTGCGCAGGGTATTGCGGGTGATCCCCAGCATACCGGCTGCGCGTGACTGGTTGCCGCGGGTGCGTTTAAGGATTTCTTCGATCAAAGGTGGTTCAATCTCCGCCAGCAGCATCTGGTACAGGTTTTCCGGGGCGGTATTACCCATGTCCTGTAGATATCTGCTGATGGTTTTTTGTACATGTTGGCGGAGGGGGATAGCTGGATCTGAATCTGTATGCATGATTTGTTCGGTCGCTGCCTTACTGGTGTTTTGTTTGTTATGTTGAGCGAGAAAACTGCTCATTAATTGAACAATAACATATTCAAGTCAGGTAGATCACCCGCATTGGAAAATACCCGGAAAAAATTTCAAATATCCTAAAAAAACTGAATTTCAAAGCCAACCGCCTGCTCACCCGGGTCTCCAAGTTCGAGTAAAACCGGCAGGAAAACATCGGCAGCCAGACCGGGTTTGGTATCTGCACCGGGTCGCAGGTAATCGCTCGGCTGAAATCTCCGTTGTGCAATGGGCTGGTTGGATGCATCCAGTAAAGTAATCTCCAGGATCGGGAAAATCTGCGTACGCTGAGCAAGGTTTACAAAAGTCAGGCTCAGTACCAGGATACCGGTACGGGTCGGATGTGAATGCATGTCACGGCTGATCAATTGGATTTGGTCGGGGTCGCTTAACAGACCCTCGCGTTCAACCTGCAGCCAGCCATTCTGTTTTAGCCAGTCATTGACCTGCGGGTATTGCATCAATGGCTCGCGAAAGGTCCAGCCTATGTTGGCAAGCGTCACCAGCAGCAGTAAAAACGTGGTTAATCTCCAGGCCAGGCGATGCGCAGGAACAATAGCTTCAGCACTTTCCGGCTTGCCAATATTATTCTTCTTTGCAACGGTGTTACGGGTCTTGCCGATAACCGGCGGAGCAACCTTCGGCCCTTTTGCCGGGCCATGGGCCCGACCTGAAGGCCATTCGTCGAACAAAAAGCTCAGTGCACTGAAGGTCCTGTTACATTGGCCGCACTTTACCTGGCCACGTTTGTAGGCAAGCATTTGTGCAGTTAGTGGATGGACAGTTTTACACTTTGGGCAGCGGGTAAACATGTGCAATACGCTCAGGTATCAGAAAAAATTCAGCCTTGGTCTAGCTGTGTTTCATCGTCTTCCTGCTGCTTGTTGGTGAGTTTTTGGTAGCGCTTGAGATCTGCATTGAATCGATCGCGAATCTTGGCTTCCCTACTGTCCAGCACGGCAAGTCTTTTCTCATCACGAGCCAGTCGTCGGTAAAGTTTATCTATCTGTTTTTGCTGGCCTTCAGTGATCGTTGAACCGGTACGCTGCTGATCAGCGGCCTGGCGAATCTGGTTCGTGATCGCTGTCGTGGTACTGTCGTATGACTGGTGGATTATCATGGAATCATAACCCAGTTGAGCAAGTTCCAATTCCAGGGCTTCCTGAATGTCCGCATCTGACTGGTACTGGATAATCAACAGGCGATCTGACTGGCGCTGGCGCTCTTCGTCGGAGAATAACGGTGCTCGCTCCTGGGATTTTCGCTGTTCTCTTTGTCCGACCGGCTCGGTGGTGTCTTCGACGTGTTCGATGACGATGCCCGCGCTGTTGAGGACATCATATGGCTGTTCCGCGTATTCGGCGGGTACGGCTGCGCCATAGTGAACCTTACCTTCTTTGTCTTTCCAGCGGTAAGTATCGGCCGCCACCGGAACAGCCAAAAGGCACAGGCTGCTGGCAACAGCGATTAGTACATTCCTTTGTAGTTTAAGCTCCATATTGGCTACGATACCGCCGAATGGCCCCAATGTCGATGTTTGCAACAGATTGACTTTCAAGGTATTCAATCAAATCATCCAGTCCCGCGATGGCAATAACAGGAATTCCAAACTCATCCTCGACTTCCTGTGCGGCAGATTTCTCACCCGAGCCTCGCTCCTGGCGATCCAGCGCAATCGCCACGCCGCAAGCGGTTGCACCGGCAGCGATAATCCAGTTGATCGATTCCCGCACCGACGTACCGGCTGAGATGACGTCGTCGGTAATCAGCACATTGCCTTGCAGTGGTGCACCGACCAGCGTGCCGCCTTCGCCATGGTCTTTGGCCTCTTTACGGTTATAGGCATAGGCGATGTTTTGCTGATGGCTGTGGTTGAACATGATGGAAATTCCTGCTGCTAACGGAATACCCTTGTATGCCGGCCCGAACAACATGTCGAAAGAGACACCGGCATCGAGGATCGCCTGGGCGTAGCAGTTACACAGCAGTTGCAGGCTTTGACCGTCGTCAAATCCGCCGGCATTGAAAAAATAGGGGCTGATTCGTCCGGATTTCAGGGTAAATTCACCGAATTCAAGGTTGCCCCGGGTCATGGCAAGTTCGAAAAACTGCTGTTTATAGTTCTGCATCGGCGCAGTATCGCGCGGCTTTGCGCGTACTTCAATGCTATGCTGCTTTCCTTCACCTGAAAACATAAAGAAAACCACCCTAATGCGAATTGTCAGTGTAAACACCAATGGCATCCGGGCAGCTGCCCGTAAAGGTTTTTTTGCCTGGATGCAAAAACAAAAACCCGATGTCGTGTGTATCCAGGAAACCAAGGCCCAGGAACATCAGTTGTCAGATGAGGTGTTTTCCCCACAGGGCTATCTGCGCTATTTTCACGACGCGCAGAAAAAGGGCTATAGCGGTGTCGCGATCTACACCCGTCATCAACCCGAAAAAATGACCTATGGAATTGGCTGGGATGTCATGGACCATGAAGGCCGCTGGATCAGGGCTGATTTCGGTAATTTGACAATCATCTCACTCTACCTGCAATCGGGTTCTTCCAAGGAGGAACGCCAGCAGATCAAATACCAGGCGATGGACTATTTGCAGCCCTTACTCAAAGCCATGGTGGCTGAAGGCCGTGAATACATCATCTGTGGTGACTGGAATATTGCGCACAAGAAAATCGATATCAAGAATTGGCGCAGCAACCAGAAAAATTCCGGATTTCTCCCCGAGGAACGTGCCTGGATGGATGAGTTGTTCGGCCCGGTAGGCATGGTGGACGCCTTTCGCCAGGTCGAACAGGGAGAACACCATTACACCTGGTGGTCAAACCGCGGTCAGGCATGGGCCAATAACACCGGTTGGCGGATTGATTACCAGGTGGCCACACCGGGTGTTGCAGCACAGGCACGGGCTGTTGAAATCTACAAGCAAGAACGTTTTTCTGATCATGCGCCGTTAATCATCGACTACGATTACGCAATCCGGTGACGGATAGTCAGCAACGGCGTTGGCAGGATATCCTGCTGAATCGCAAGATGCTGACCTGTGTGTTCCTGGGGTTCAGTTCGGGCATGCCGTTGTATGTGTTGTTCCAGTTGGTACCTGCCTGGCTGCGTAGCAACGACGTGGATCTGGCAACCATTGGCCTGTTTGCGCTGGTTTCCCTGCCGTACACCTGGAAGTTTGTCTGGTCACCGCTGATGGATCGCTACAAACTGCCATTTCTTGGCCGGCGGCGGGGCTGGGCTCTGTTTGCTCAAATCGGTTTGCTGTTTTCCATCGGCGCTTTGGGGCGGTTTGATCCGTCTGAGTCACTGCAGGCAATTGTTGTAATCGTATTTATCATCTCCCTGTTCAGTGCCAGCCAGGATATCGTCATCGATGCTTACCGGCGGGAACTGCTGGCTGACGATGAACTCGGTACCGGCACCTCTTTCTTTGTTAATGCCTACCGCTTGTCCTCGCTGGTACCGGGCTCGTTAGCATTGATTATGTCTGATCACCTGCCATGGTCCGTGGTCTACTGGGTGACAGCGGGTTTCATGGTTATTGGAATTGTGACGTCACTGGTTATCAAGGAAGTCAGTGATGACGCACTGGCACCGAGGTCGTTAAAAGCAGCGATCATCGATCCATTTGTTGAGTTTTTCTCGCGTGACGGCATCAAGGCCGGACTGGCCATCCTGGCTTTTATGTTCCTGTACAAGCTGGGTGACAATATGGCGACTGCACTGGCCACGCCTTTCTATCTTGATATGGGTTTCAGCCGCACTGAGATCGGCTCGATCGCCAAGGTCGCCGCACTTTGGGCGGTTACCGCAGGCGGCATTATTGGCGGCATTGCCATGCTGATACTCAGTATCAACCGTGCGCTGTGGCTTTTTGGTTTTGTACAGATGTTCACCATTCTCGGCTATGTCTGGTTAAGCACGATTGGCCACGACCCGGTCGGTCTGTTCATCGTCGTCAGTGGCGAATACCTGGGGGTGGGGCTGGGTACCATCGCCATGACCGCGTATATGGCGCGCGAAACCAGCAAGGCATTTACCGCCACGCAATTCGCCCTGTTGAGTAGTTTTGCTGTTTTCCCAAGAACATTTGCCAACGCATCGACCGGTTTCATTATCGAGGCAATTGGTTATACCCAGTTCTTTATCTTGTGTACGCTGGTCGCGATTCCCGGCATGTTGCTGTTATTCAAAGTTGCTCCGTGGAATGCTCAAGGCAGATGAATATCACCCAGCAAAACCGGCATTGATGCACCGGTAATCGGCGGCGTATTCTGCGGATGTTCATTCAGCCGCTCGCGCGCGAGCCATGCAAATAACAGGCCTTCAACCCAGTCGGGATCTGCGCCGTATCGCGTCGTGGATTCAATGATGACATCGGGTAATACTGCCGCTATCCGGCGCAACAGGAAGGTATTGTGCACACCGCCGCCGCACACCAGTAATCGCATTGGTTCGCCGGATTGGCGAAGGCTGGTGGCAACACTAATAGCCGTTAGCTCTGTGAGTGTTGCCTGAACATCCACCTCACTCAGGCTGAAATTACTTAACAGTTTATCCAGCCAGGACATATTGAAATATTCAAGACCGGTGCTTTTGGGTGCTGGCAGCTTGAAGTAAGGGTCTGCAAGCAGGTTTTGCAGTAATTTCTGATCAATATTACCCTTGCTGGCCCAACGTCCTGCGTCGTCATAATCCCTTTGCAGAT
>SMVA01271805.1_pt1 | contig 21783 bp, 20 predicted proteins | sample 2456451 | NCBI WGS metagenome assembly SMVA01 (sample SAMN11095933, study PRJNA526329) | marine sediment metagenome | biome: Marine sediment; feature: Surficial sediment; material: Deep marine sediment; isolation source: Hadal surficial sediment | place: Pacific Ocean | collected 2014-05 | depth... | reverse complement strand
GGCATCGTTCTCGTCGAGAATGCACATCTCGACGCCCCAGACCGGAAAGCCGATCGAGCCCGGCTTGCGCGGGCGATCGAGCATGTTGAAACTCGCCACCGGTGAGGTCTCGGACAAGCCGTAGCCCTCGAGGATGTCGACGCCGTACTTGGCCTCGAAAGCCTTCATCACCTCCACCGGCATGGGCGCGCCACCCGCCATGCAGAAGCGCAGGCTCGACAGGTCGTACTGATCGGCCGTCGGATGGTGGAGCAGAGCGAAGTACATGGTCGGCACCCCCGCAAAGAGGGTGACCTTGTCGCGCTGCATGATCTCGAGCGCTTCCTCGGGACTGAAGCGCGGCAGCAGGCTGAAGCTTCCGCCGTGAGCGATGAACGCGTTCTGGATGCAGGTCTGTCCGAACGAATGGAAGAGGGGCAGGGTGGCAAGCGCCACGTCGTCAGCGCCGGTCGGGATCAGCTTCGGAACCACGACGGCGCAGTTGAGCATCAGGTTCGAGTGGGTGAGTTCGGCGCCTTTGGGTTTCCCGGTGGTGCCCGAGGTGTAGAGAACCACGGCCGTGTCGGTCGGATCGGTCGGATGCAGCGCCGAGACCGGCTCTGCCACCGCCATCTCAGCCAGGGAATCAGCGCCTTCGGGCGCGGCGGTCACCACAGGAACCCCCGCCGCAGCGGCACCCTCCCGGGCCGGCGCCTCGAACAGCGGGTGCGCCACCAGCAGCTTTGCACTCGAATCCTTCAGGTGGTAGGTCACTTCCGGAGTCGAGAGCAGCACGTTGAGCGGCACCACGGTGCAGCCCGCGTACAGGATGCCGAAGTAGGCGACACTGAAGTCCGGAAGGTTTGGAACCATCAGCGCAACCTTGTCGCCCGGCGCGATGCCGCGTTCGAGCAGGGCCGTGGCGACGCCGCGGGCGGCCCGGTCGAGCTCGCCGAACGTCAACGTGTTGTCATTGAGACGGATGACGACCTTGTCGGGACGCGCGTCGGCGCTCGCTTGGAGAATGCTGCCCAGATTCATGTACATGGGATGTGCTCCGTAGGCTTGGAATCAGACCGGTAGGTCTTTGCGATCATAGATGGACTCGAGCTGGATGCCGCGTTCCGAGAAGGCTGCGGCCGCCCCCTCGCCTCGATCCACGAGACACAGCACGCGCGCGACCTTGCCGCCCTCGGCTTCGACCGCATCGAGCGCCTCGAGGGTCGAGCCGCCGGTAGTGACGGTGTCCTCGAGCAGGGCCACGGTCTGGCCCGCGCGGAAGCCGCCCTCGATGCGGCGGCCGAGACCGTGCTGCTTCGCTTGCTTGCGAACGAAGAAGCCGAGCAGCTCAGTCTTCGGATCGTCGGCGGACGCTGCCGCGAGCACGGCCGCGACCAGCGGGACGGCGCCCACCGCCATGCCGCCAACAGCCTCGACAGAAGCACCCGACTGGAGCTGCGCCAGCACGAGCTGACCGGCCAGCTCGACGCCACGCGGTCGCATCAGGGTCTGGCGCAGGTCGAGATAGAAATCACTCTGCTTGCCGCTCGAGAGAACGACCTTCTCGCGTCGAAACGAGACGTCGAGGATCAGGTCCAGCAGCTCCTGGCGCGGGTCACTCGACAATGCCTTCCTCCTGTTTCCTGGACTCGAGAATGTGCTGGCTTCGAGAATGTCGTCGGCTCGAGCCTCGGGGCTCGAGTGCCTATTGCTTGCGGATTCCGAGCGCATACTCGGCGATCAGCTTGCGGTGGAGCTCGCTGGTGCCTTCCCCAAACTCGAGGGCCTTGGCTTCGAGAATATGCCGCCCGACCTCGTATTCGGCGACGACGCCGTAACCGCCGTGGATCTGCACGGCGTCGAGGGCGTTCTGGGTGTTGGCCTCGCTCGCCATCAGCTTCGCGATGGACGCCTCCATGCTGGCGCGCTGGATGCCGGCATCCTTCATTCGACCCAACCGGTAGACAACGGCGCGAGCGCCCTCGGTGCGGCACACCATGTCTGCGATCTTCTGCTGGATCATCTGGAACTCGCCGATGCGCTGACCGAAGGCCTCGCGTTGGTTGGCGTACGTCACGGCCAGGTCGAGGGTTCGCTGGCTCTGCCCGACACAGCGGGCCGCCACCGAGTAGCGCCCCATGTCGAGGGCCGAGCCCAGGATCGGAAAGCCGCCGCCGGGCTCGCCCAGCACACAGTCGTCGGGAACGAAGCTGTCTTCGAAGTGGACCTCGGCCAGATTGTCGCGCTTGAGCGTCCGCATCGGGAACTCGCCGAGGGTGATGCCGTTCGCCTTGGGATCGACGAGGAACGCGGTCACGCCCTTGTGCTTCTTCTCCAGGTCGATGCTGGCGACCGTGAAGAAAAGACCGGCGTGGGCCGCGTGGGAGATGAAGACCTTGGTGCCGTTCAGCTTCCAGCCACCGTCCACGCGAGTGGCCGTGGTCTTCAGGTTGCCCAGGTCGGTGCCGCCTCCCGGTTCGGTAAGACAGGCCGAACAGAGGATCTCGCCACGAGCCATGCCGGGCAGCCAGCGCTCCTTTTGCTCTTCGGATCCAAAGCGCAGGATCGAGCCACCCGCCAACGAGTTGATGACCGAGACCACCGAGGCCACGACCCAGTCTACGCGCGCCAGTTCCTCGCAGATGATCCCGTAACTGACGACGTCGATGAACGAGCCGCCATACTGCTCGGGGATCATCGGAGCGATATAGCCCAGCGGGACGAGCTTCTGGATCAGCTCGAGCGGGTACTTCTCCTCCCGTTCGTACTGCTCGACGTGGGGCAGGATCTCCCGCTCGGCGAATTCACGGACGGTCTGGCGGACCAGACGCTGTTCTTCCGTGAGGTCGAAGTCGGCCATCCGTTCGGTGGCCTGGAGGGGGAGGGGCGCCATACCGCCCAGAATAGCCTCCGATCGGTGACGGGGGTGAAGCTTCAGCCTCGCCCGGAAACCTCGGATCTCGGGCCCGCCGCGTGAAGCTTGCGCCCCGTCTCCGGCTGCCGGCGAGGTCTCCGGCTGTGCTAGGCTCCGCGGCCCTGACCCCGGGACCGGAGAGCGCCGTGAAGAAGTCCAAGCCCCTCCCGCACCGCAATCGCGGCAAGACCAACCGCATGCGTGCCGGGAAAAAGGCCAAGCTCCGCCGGACCCGTCTACGGAGCAGCCGCGGAGAGCGCAGCACCTACCGCTGAGCCTGACTGCCGTGTCCCACCCGGCATCCTTCCACTTCCGACTCGAGCCGCGTTCGGGCGCTGCGCGTGCGGGCACGTTCTCCACACCTCACGGCCCGATCCACACCCCCGCCTTCATGCCCGTGGGAACCCACGGCGCCGTGAAAGCCATGACACCGCGCCAGGTCGCTGCCACCGGGACCGAAGTGGTGCTGGCCAACACCTATCACCTCGCATTACGGCCCGGCGAGGCACTCGTTGCGAAGCTGGGAGGACTCCACGACTTCATGCGATGGCGGGGCCCCATCCTGACAGACAGTGGCGGCTTCCAGGTCTTTTCACTGCCCAACAAGGAGATCGACGACGGCGGCGTGCGTTTCCGCAACGAACTCGACGGCTCGACCATGGAGCTCACGCCGGAACGATCGATCGAAATCCAGAACACGCTGGGCGCCGATATCATCATGGCCTTCGACCAGTGCACGCCCTTCGAAGCGTCGAAGCCCGAGGTGAAGTCCGGCGTGCGCCGCACGCTCTCGTGGCTCGAGCGCTGTCTCAAGGCCCATACGCGGTCCGACCAGGCGCTGTTCGGGATCGTCCAGGGGGGTGTCCACAACGACCTGCGCAGCTCGTGCGCCCAGTCGGTGACGTCATTCGACCTGCCAGGCTATGCGATTGGCGGCGTGTCGGTTGGCGAAGGCCACGAGTTGCTGTGCAAGGTGACCGAGCACACGGCACTGCGTTTGCCCGAGAACAAGCCGCGATACCTGATGGGAGTCGGTCTCCCCGAGGACATCATTGCCGCCATCGGCTTCGGCATGGACATGTTCGACTGCGTGATCCCGACGCGCTACGCGCGCAGCGCTACGGCCTTCACTGTGCGCGGCCGGATCCGATTGACCAACCGACGCTTCCGGCGCGACGCCTATCCCATCGATACATCCTGCGACTGTGAGACCTGTGCCGCCGGCTTCAGCCGTGCCTATCTCCACCATTTGTTCGCCGCGAACGAAGTCCTCTCGGCCATTCTGACGTCGGTCCACAACGTTCACTTCTATCAACGCCTCGTGCGCGAGGCGCGGGAGGCGATCCAGGCCGGAGACTTCGATGCTTGGCGCCAAGACTTTCTGTCGCGCTACGCATCTTGAAGCTCACCTCTTGAATCCACGCCGCCAAACGGCGACATTCGACAGTCCATGCCGATCGAAGAGCTGCTCACTCCCGACGAGGTCCTGCGCCGCTACACGGGTGGTCCCAAGGACGGTGTCTTCAGCGATGGTTCCTGCGACGGAAATCCCGGCCCGGGCGGCTGGGGCTTCGTGTGGGTCGAGAACGACGAGGTCGTGTCCGAGCAATCGGGCACCGACCCGGCGACCACCAACAACAGGATGGAGCTGCGGGCTCTGATCGAGGCCTACAAGACCTTGCCCGAGGACGCCCGGCTGACCGTGCACTCGGACAGCCAGCTTTGCGTCAAGACGATCAACGAGTGGGCGGCCGGCTGGGAGCAGCGTGGCTGGCGCCGCAAGAAGGGCCCGATCGCCAACCTCGAGCTGGTGCAGGAGCTGTGGGATCTCTCGAACACCCACCCGGGCATCACGCTCCAGTGGATCAGGGCCCACGACGGCTCACGCTGGAACGAATACGCCGACGCCCTCGCCTCGGCCTACATGCTCCGCTAGCAGTGGCGACGTTCTCGCCCCGCTACTGCGAGGGATCAGACCTGGGTGCCGCCCAGCTTGAGGATTCTGTCGAAGGCAGGCTTGGATAGGGGCATCACCGAAAGGCGCGACTGCTTGATGAGCGCCGTGTCGGCGAGCTTGGGGTCGCCCTTGATTTGCTGGAGGGTCACCGGCTGCTTCATGGCTTTCAGCGGGGCCAGTTCGACCACGAGCCAGCGTTCGTCGTCGGTGGTCGGGTCCTGGTAGGACTCTTTCGTCACCTTGGCGATGCCGACGACTTCCTTGCCTTCATTCGAGTGGTAGAAGAGCACCAGGTCGCTCTTCTTCATCTCGGCAAGGCTGTTGCGCGCCTGGGCATTGCGGACACCGTCCCAGTAGGTCGAGCCGTCCTTCTCGAAGTCGGACCAGGAATACTTGAAGGGTTCGGACTTGGCGAGCCAGTAGCGACGGCGACGCGGCATGGGATCCTCGCCCGCTGGGCGCGGGCGGCAGCCCGCAGCATCGGTCAGGGTTAGCGCAGATCGGGGGGCAATTGTCGCGCCATGTATTCGCGGGCTATGTAGGCCGAAAAGGCGCGCGGAAAGAGCCGCCGCGCCACGTGTCCGCGCAGCCAGTTGAACCAGCCCGAGATGACTGACGGCGCGCGGCCGAGGGCCTCGAGGGCGGTCTCCACCACCTCGTAAGGCAGCTGGCCGCCGCCAGCCGATTCACCTGCCGCGTCCTGGAACTCGGTCTCGGTCCGGCCGGGCTCGATCACCACCACGTCGACCCCCTCGTCGCGCAGCTCGACGGCCAGGGCCTCGCCAAAGAACTGGTCAAAGACCTTGCTCGCGGCGTAGACCGCATGCAGTGGCATCGGCTGGTACGCGGCCACCGAGCCGGTGATGATGACGCCACCGCGCCCCCGCTCGACCATGGCCGGGACGAATCGCGACGTGAGGGCTACGACCGCGGCGCAATTCACCTGCACCATATCCGTCAGTCGCGCGGTGTCCTGCTTGGCGACGCGTCCCGCATAGCCAAAGCCCGCGTTGGCGACGAGGACACCCACCTCCAGGTCTGAGACGGCGTTGGCGATGGCCTCGGCCGCAGCCGGATCGGCCAGGTCCGCTTCGACCACGCGGATCGAGACCTGATGATTCTTCTCGAGCTCGTCGGCCAGCTCGCGCAGGCGGTCACCGCGCCGCGCGGTCAAGACCACGGACATCCCATCGCCGGCCAGCGCCCGAGCGAACTCCTTGCCAATACCGGCCGAGGCTCCCGTGACGACCGCCCACTCTCCATAGCGCTCGCGCGTCGATGACCGTGGATCCTGGAAAAGTGACCGCGAATCCCACAGCAGCCAGCTGAAGCCCGCGAAGGGAATGAACGAGATCACGCCGAACAGAAAGCCGAAGAACCCTCCAACGTAGAGCATCGGCCAGATCAGCATGCCCGCCGCAACCTGGCCGGCGTAGACGGCGGCCCAGGGCCACATCCAAGACTTCATGTAGCGGAGACCATAAAAGCCGGCGGCATAGACGAGCCAGTGGGGAATCTCGAGGATCTTGGCGGCCGTTCCATGGAAGAGGATGCCGAACCAGACTTCCTCGTCGACAGCGACCGGCTTGATGAAGAAGTCCCAGGGAACGTAGACAAACGTCATGTAGCCGGTGAAGACCATCAACGCGTTCGCCCAACCCGGACGACCTTGGAAGTACGATCGCAGCCAGTCGAACACGCATGAACCTCCGAGCGCCACCCCGCCAGAGGCAAGGCTACGCCCGGACCTCTACGAATGCAATCAAAGCCGATACTGCACCTGGCCTTCCCAAAAAAAGGAAACGCCGACCACCGAACTCTCGGGACACGATCCCGAGGCTTTGATCGGTGGCCGACGTAATACGAGGAAGTGGCGCTGACTCCACTTCCCCGAGCGGTACCGCGGCGTGTCTTAGGGCTCGACCAGCCCTGATCGGATCGCGAAGCGCACGAGACCCGACACCTTGTGGATGTCCAACTTCTCCATCAGATTCGAACGGTGCGAATCAACCGTCTTGAGCGAGATGTCCAACAACGCCGCGATCTCCTTGCTCGAGAGTCCTTCGGCGATGAGCTGCAGCACTTCTCGCTCACGGTCGGTCAAAACGGCAACGCCAGACGGTTCGACGTCTCCAGGCCTGGCGATGGCGTCCACCACCTGCTGGGCGATGGAGGGCGAAAGGTACGAGGACCCTTTCCGAACGGCATCGATCGCATCGAGTAGATCGCTGGCTGCGGCGTTCTTGACGATGTAGCCGGCGGCGCCCGAACGGAGCACCTCTTCCACGTAGGTCCGGCTCTCGTGCATGGACAACACCAGGACCTTGGTGTTCAGACCCTTCTTGCCGATGCGGCGGGTCGCGTCGATGCCGGAGAGCCGGGGCATCCAGATGTCCATCACGGCCACGTCGGGCCGCTTCTCCAGCACCAGCCGGACGGCTTCCTCTCCGTCGGAGGCTTCGCCCACGACCTCGAAGTCCTCTCGCGTCTCCAAGAGCTTTCGGATGCCTTCCCGAACGATCCTGTGGTCGTCCGCGAGGACGATGGTGGTATGCATCGAGGCTTCCCCCGCAGAGGCGGCGTTGTTCCAGGCCTCCACAGTAGTCCCGCCTGGCAGGCGGCCAATGGGGTGTTTCCCACGAAATTCGGACAGAAATACCCAATTGCTTCAGCAACTTATCAAACAAGGGCGGCCTTTGGATCGGCACGAACTCGCCCCAAACCACTGTTTTATTGAAGCTTTTGGCCTCACCCGGCGCCGCGCTTGGTGCGCGGCCGCACGATTCCTTGCTGGCGCAGACCGGTCAGCGTGTGGAGCTCTGCGGTGTGTGACAGCGGCTGGCGTGCCATCCAGAGCACGGCGTCACTGACCACCACCGGGTCCTCGTATTCGGAATAGTCGCCGGGCATGGTGGCCTCGAAGCCCTCGCTATAGATGGACAAGTCGATCCGTAGCGTATTGACCGAGACCTTGTCCCGCAGGTCGTGCGCCAACGCCTCGGTCATGGCTTCGAGCGCGCGCTTGGTGGTCGTGTAGCTGACGCGCCCGAACTGCGGAAGCACCGAAGCCACGGACGAGATGTTGATCACCTGGCCCTGCTGCTTGGCCAGCAGCGTGTGGAGGTGATAGACGGCATAGAACGGACCGTTCAGGTTGACGTCCACCGCCAGCCGCCAGCGCTTGACCGAATCCTCAAGTGCGGGCCGCGGCGGCGCCACCGCGGCGTTGTTCAGCAGCAGATCACAACGCCCGAACTCGCGCTCGATGCGCCCGGCGAGCTCCGCGATCGACTCTTCGTCGCGAACGTCGACACCCTCGGCCCAGGCCTGGCGACCCGTCTCGCGCACGAGTTCGGCCGTCTCGTCGACGCTGCCCGGAAGCTTGGCGCTTCCGCCACTCCGGCTGCGCGCCACGCACACGATGTCGTAGCCCTCCGCTGCGAGATCCACACAGAGACGCTTGCCAATGCCTCGGCTTGCGCCGGTTATGACGGCGACGGGGGCAGACACGGGGACCTCCTATTTCTGCTGGGCTTCACCCGTCATGGGAACGAACATCACGCCGATCAAGGTCTTACGTCTCACGCCGTACTCGTCGCGCGTAATGAGAGTCAGATTCTGGATGCCGCGGCCGACCGGAATCACCATGCGGCCCCCTACTGCGAGCTGGTCGATGAGAGGCTGCGGCACATGATCGGGCGCGGCCGTCACGATGATCGCATCGAACGGGGCCTCTTCGGGCCATCCCTTGTAGCCATCGCCAGCGCGCACGTGGACATTCTCGTAGCCCAGGCGCTCCAGGTCGGCGGCCGCGCGCTCGGCCAACGGTTCGACGATCTCGATCGTATAGACTTCGCGGGCAAGCTCTCCCAGGATCGCGGCCTGGTAGCCCGAGCCGGTTCCAATCTCGAGTACTCGCTCGTCACCGGAGAGCTCGAGCTGGGCACTCATCTCGGCCACGATGTAGGGCTGGGAGATGGTCTGGCCATGGCCGATGGGAAGCGGCCGGTCTTCGTAGGCGCTCGCCCGTACGTTTTCGGGAACCAGTTCCTCGCGCGGGACCTTGCGCATCGCGGCCAGCACACGGGGATCCACGACTCCCCGAGCCTCGATCTGGTCCGTGACCATCCGCTCCCGGGCGGTTGCGAAGCCGACCGGTTCGGGCTCCACGCCATGCCCTCGGTTGCAACTCATGGAAACTCCGACTCCCGAAAGAGCGACCGCCGCGACAAGCGAACGCCAACCCATTCCGCAGCGCCGCCTCAGGACGCTTCCGCCGCCAACTCCAACCGAAAGCCTCGCGAACGGCTCTTCCATGCTCCGTCTCAGCGCAGCTCGCGGAAGAAGCTGCGCACGTCCGCGACCAGGGCATCAGGCTCTTCGAGGGCCGCGAAGTGACCGCCAGCGTCCATCACCGACCATTGCCGCACATCATACTGGGCCTCGGCCCACTTACGCGGCGGTCGGATGATCTCCTTGGGGAAGATCGCGCAGCCGGTCGGCACGTCGATGCGTCCGTCGGGCAGACCGAAGCGACCGCTGCGCATCGACTCGCAGTAGAGGCGCGTCGACGAATTGATGGTTCCCGTCACCCAGTAGATCATGATGTTGGTCAGCAGCTCGTCCTTGCTGAAGCGGCTCTCGATGTCGCCACCGCAGTCGCTCCAGGTCCGGAACTTCTCGATGATCCAGCCCGCGAGCCCCGCGGGCGAGTCGGTGAGGCCGTAGCCGAGCGTCTGGGGCTTGGTTCCCTGGATCTGCTGATAGCCGGTCTCGTTCTTCTGGAAGTTTCCCATCCCGGCCATGGCTTCCATTTCTTGGGGTGAGACGCCTTCCATGGGGTTCTCGACGCCGGCCGGCGGCCCGGCGATCACCATGTTGAGATGAATGCCAACCAGGTGCTCGGCATCGAGCAGGCCGAGCTGGGTCGTCGCGATCGCTCCCCAGTCTCCCCCTTGTGCGCCGTAGCGCTCGTAACCCAGCCGGGCCATCAGCTTCGACAATGTCTCGGCAACCTTGCGGATGTCGTAGCCCGTCTCATGGGTGGGACCCGACCAGCCGTAGCCGGGCATGGACGGACACACGACATGGAACGCATCGGCCGCGTCGCCAGCATGGGCTTCGGGATCCGTCAGCGGACCGATGATCTTGTAGAACTCGAAAACCGAGCCCGGCCAGCCGTGAGTGATGACCAGCGGCAGGGCGCCTTCGATGGACGAACGCGCGTGGAGGAAGTGCACGTTCTGGCCATCGATGTCGGTCTTGAAGTGATCCCACTGCTTGAGCAGCGCCTCCTGCTTGCGCCAGTCGAATTTCTCGCGCCAGTACTCGCAGAGCTCCTGGAGATAGGCGAGGTCCGTGCCGTATTCCCAGGCGCTGTTCGGAATCTGATCGGGCCAGCGCGTTCGCGCCAGGCGCTCGCGCAGGTCGTCGAGCACGTCGTCGGACACACTGATGTCGAGCTTTTCGATGGATTGACTCACGGGACGATTCCTTTGGATTGGAAGAGGGGTTGCTAGTTTCCAGTTTCTAGTTGGCCTGGGCGTCGAAGGCCGCGATCACGTCGGGCGGTGCCTGGACCAGCTCGATGAGAACGCCCTGGCCACCAATTGGGGCGTCGTCATTGCCCTTGGGGTGGATGAAGCAGACATCAAAGCCGGCCGCACCCTTGCGGATGCCGCCGGGCGTGAAGCGAACGCCCTGTTCCTCGAGCCAGCCGACGGCCTTGGCCAGATCGTTGATCCACAGGCCGACGTGGTTCAACGCCGGTTCGTTCACGCGCGGGCGACCCTCTGGGTCGATCGGCTGCATCAGATCGACTTCGACGGCGAACGGGCCGCTGCCCAGCTCGGTGATGTCTTCGTCGACGTTCTCCTTCTCGCTGCGGAACGTGCCCTTGTGCGTGAGACCCAGCATGTCGACCCACAGCTTGCGCAAACCGTCCTTGCTCTCGGCTCCGACGGCAATCTGCTGCAATCCCAACACCCGAAACGGTCGCTGCGACACTTCGTACCTCCGCAGATCTTCAGCTTAGCAGCAACAAAGCAGGAGCATGACTCAGGGCTTGAACGCGCGCGCCAGGAGATAGCGTTCAGTAGTGCCCTTGCGGCTGGCCTGGGGCTTCACGGTCTTGGCCGTTTTGAACAGTCGACGCAGGCGCTTGTCGATTTGTTGCGCTTCCGGGCCTTCCATGATTTTGAGCAACAGGTCGCCGCCGGGACGCAGCAGTTTGGGAACGAGTGCCTCGATCGACTCGAGCAGGGCCTCTTCCCGGGCGCGGTCCGTTGCCCGAACGCCCGTCAGTTTGGGAGCAGCGTCGCTGAGCAAGACGTCGGCGCGGCCGGCCAGGGCTTCGAGAATACGATCGGCGATTTCGGCGTCGGCGAAGTCGCCGCAGAGTATGGTGACGTTGTCTGCGGGAAACGACGCTTCCAGCTTCGCCAGGTCGACACCGACGACGTGACCCCGGCTTCCGATCACACGTTCCGTCACCTGGAGCCAGCCGCCAGGCCAGCAACCAAGGTCCACCACTTTCTGGCCGCGCCGCAGCAGTTGGTACTTCTGCTGGATCTCGTCCAGCTTGTAGGCGGCACGCGAGTGGAAGCCCTCGCGCTTGGCGCGTTGGTGAAAGGCATCCTTGCGTTGATAGGTGGCCACGCGGTGGCCGGGCGAGCTAGCTGGACTTGACGGCCGCGCGCACGCGCACGATGCCGTCGCGGTGTCCGGGCACCGCGCCGCGCAAATAGAGCAAGCCGCGCTCGGCGTCGACGCGCACGACCTCGAGATTCTGCACGGTGACCTTCTCGTTGCCCATGCGGCCCGGCATTTTCATGCCCTTGACCACGCGTCCGGGATAGGCGCCGGCGCCGATGGCGCCGCCGTGGCGGTGGTTCTCGTGGGTGCCGTGGGTGCGGCGCTTGACCTGGAAGTGGTGGCGCTTGACGACGCCGGCGGTACCGCGGCCCTTGGAGGTGCCGGTGACGTCCACTTTCTGGCCGCTCTCGAAGATGTCGACCTTGATCTGCTGGCCGACCTCGTAAGCCTCGACTTCATCCGCAGTCAGCCGGCTCTCCTTGAGGATCTGCTTGGCCGAAACGCTCGCCTTGCCGAAGTGGCCCGCCTGAGGCCTGGTGGTCCGCGCCGCCTTGCGTTCCTGGAAGCCCAGCTGGATGGCGCTGTAGCCGTCCTTGTCTTCGGTCTTCTTCTGGACGACGGTATTGGAGCCGGCCTCCAGCACGGTCACGGAGATGCACTCGCCACTGTCCATGAAGATCCGGGTGTTTGCGACCTTGCGGCAGAGAAGCTGAATGGACACGGCTGGTTCTCCAAGGGACGGCCGGCAGTCGATGAAACCCGGCGGCGCGAAAAGGCGTCGCAAGATAGGAGGATCCGCGAGCGATGTCGAGTCAGCAGCAGGCCAGCGGGCCCCGTCATCCCCGCGGGAATGGCGGTGCCGTCCGTCCTGTCCTGGTGCTGGGACTCGATGGCGCGAGCTTCGACGTGATCGAGCCCCTGGCCCGGGCTGGCCGGCTGCCGAACCTGGCCCGCTGGATGGAAGAAGGAGCCAGTCTCCCGCTGCGCAGCACGGTTCCGGCGATGAGCTTCCCGGCCTGGTCCACCCTGGCCACGGGTCTCGACCCCGGCCGCCACGGACTCTTCGACTTCACCCAGAAGATTCCGGGCGCCTACCGGATCCGCTTCAGCAACGCGACCGACCGCCGCGGCGAAACCCTCTTCTCGCGGGTGAGTCGCGCCGGAGCCCGCGTCCTGTGTCTGGGAATGCCGGCCACGTTCCCACCCGAGCCCGTGAACGGCTTGCTGGTGTCGGGCTTCGACGCCCCGATCTCGGTGGGAAGCGACGCGCGCGCGGCCAGCGATCCTACACTCTACAACGCCATCGCCTCGAAGATCGGGCCCTGGATGACGCCCGATCTGGATGAAGGGGCCTCGGACGGCGACTGGCGCGAGCGCGCGGCCGAGCGGCTACCGCAACGGGTTGAGCGCAAGAAGCGTTTCGCTCTCGAGGCCCTCGACCAGCTCGCGCGGCAGGCTGGCGGCCGACCGGACCTGGCCATGGTGATCTTCTCCGAGAGCGACACGGTCTCGCATCATTTCTGGCGGGATCACGACCCGGACTCACCGCGCCACGACCCGGACGCAAGCTTGGTGCGACGGGCTGCGGTGGGCCGCGTCTACGAGGCCCTCGACCGGGCCTGCGGCGAGCTGCGCGACGCCTTCGGTCGGGACGCCCTCTGCATCGTGCTGTCGGATCACGGCAGTGGGGGCGCGTCGCGCAACATCGTCCACCTGGGCCGGCGCCTGGCCGAGTGCGGGTTTCTCGAGCGCGCCTCCAGCGGCGGCGATTTCTGGGCGCGCCACGCCCGCGATCTGGCGCTGCGCGCGCTCCCGCCGCGGCTCGCGGAGCGCGTGTTCCGGCGAGTGCGCGGCGCCGCCGCCCGGATCGAGAGCATGGCCCGCTTCGGTGGCATCGACTGGTCGCATACATCGGCCTTCAGCGAGGAGGCCAACACCCAGCCCGGCATCTGGGTCAATCTCCAGGGCCGCGAGGCGTCTGGCTCGGTCGCGCCCGCTGACTACGAACGCGTGAGGAGCGAGCTGATCGATTGTCTGCGCGACTGGAAGCTTCCCGACGGCGGCCCGGTCGTGGCCCGCGCGTGGCGGCGCGAAGAAGTCCATAGCGGGCCGTACGTCGACCGCGCCCCCGACATCGTGCTCGAACTGGCCGATGACGCGGGCTACGGTCTATCGCTGGTTCCCACCCCCTGGCGCGAGCACGCCGGCCCTTCGGTCCGTACCCTGGATCGCCATGAGCTGGCGGGAGGACGCGGACGCGGCATGAACGGTACGCACCGGCCTGAAGGCGTCTGGATCGCGACGGGAGCGGAAGCGGCGCGCCTGCAACCGACCGGAACGAACGCGCGACCCTCGCTCCGCGATGTGGCGCCGACGATTCTCGGCGCTATGGGAATTCCCTGGACCGATCGCGACGAGGCGGGCCCCGACGGTGGCGACTTTCTCGAACCGCGACGCGACTACACACCGGAAGAGGAAGAACGCGTTGCCGCACGACTGCGCGCGTTGGGATATCTCGAATGAACTCCTTGGCGCGGCCCGACCTGTCTCTGGTCTTTCCCGTCTTTGACGAGGAGGACAACATCGGCCAGCTCCTCGAGCAGGTGCTCGAGATCGCGCCTCGGCTCGCACTCGATTTCGAGATCGTGATCGTCGATGACGGCAGCCGCGATGCGAGCGCCGAGGTCGTCGAAGCCATCCGGAACGGTGAGCCCCGGATCCGGCTGCTTCGGCACGAATCGAACCGCGGCTACGGAGCCGCGCTGCGCGCCGGGCTCCGGGAAGCCCGCGGCGAGCTGGTCTTCTTCAGCGACGCCGACCTCCAATTTGACCTGGACGAACTCTCGACCCTGCTTCACCACGCGGAAAAGTTCGACATCGTGGTCGGCTATCGTCAACCGCGGCGCGACCCCTGGGGTCGCCGCTTGCTGGCGGCCGGCTGGGGCTGGCTGGTCGACACGCTGTTCGATCTTCAGGTCCGCGACATCGATTGCGCCTTCAAGATCTTCCGGCGCCACGTGCTCGAAGCGATCCCGATCGAGTCGGTTGGCGCTTTCGTGAACACCGAGATCCTGGTACGTGCTCGGCAGAAGAATTTTCGGATCTACCAGGTTCCGGTCACCCACCGGCGCAGACGCTCCGGTCGTCAGAGCGGAGCAAACCCAGGCGTCATCCTGCGGGCCCTGCTCGAATTGGCCTCGCTCTACCGCGAGCTTCGGCAGCCCGTCGCCGCGGACGCCGTTCAGCGCGAAGAGGGCTAGCCGTGGGCGCCTTGCGCCTGGCCGTCGTCGGCGCGTTTCCGTTCCCACTCTCCCAGGGGTCCCAGGTCTACGTGCGCGACCAGCTGGGCGCGCTCCAGCAGCAGGGCGCCGAGGTCACCTTCTTCTGTTATGGAACCGGAGAAGGGAATCCGCCCGAGGAAATCGATATCGTGCGGGTGCCGCGAAGACTCTCGCCGTCCATCCTGCGGGCGGGACCCGCGCTCGCCAAGCCCTTCGCCGACGCTGCACTGTCGGGCGCCCTGCTCGCTGCGCACCGACGCCGGCCATTCGACGTCGCCCTGGCCCACAATGGCGAGGCTGCCCTGGCCGCATTGCTGGCGCGCAGCGCGGGCGGGTTGCCCGTCGTCTACGTTGCCCACACGCTGTTCGAACACGAGCTGCCGACCTTCTGCCCGTCGCTGCTCGGACCGCTCGCAGCCACGGCCGGAAGAGCTCTCGACTCCGGTATCGCGGGTCGGGTCGACGGGATCATCGCCCTGTGCCGAGACGCGGAGAAGGCACTGCTGCCGCGAGCGCGCGGGCCGGTCCGCGTGATCGCTCCCGGCCTCGATCCGGCGGCTTCGCCCGAGCCAGCTCGAGTCGACCGGGTCTGCCAACGGTTCGGTCTCGAGCGCGGCCGCTTCGCGCTCTACACGGGAAACGTCGACCGCTACCAGGGCCTCGATCTGCTGGCCGAGGCCGCACAGATGGCTCCCGACATCGCATGGGTCGTTGCAACCCACGGCAAGCGCCGTTTCGATGCGCCCGGTATCTCGTGTGTCCACACCACGCCCGAAGAAGCTCGCAGCCTGGCTTTCGGCTGCGCCGCAACGCTGCTCCCCAGGCGCTGTCGGGGCGGCTACCCGATCAAGCTCCTCAACTACATGGAGGCCGCCCGGCCCAGCGTCGCCTTCGAGGGCGTCGCAGACGGGCTCGAGCACGATGTCTCAGCCTGGCTGCTCCCTCCCGACGCGGGCCCCGAAGCGTTCGCCGAGGCGGTCCGCAGCCTGCAGGGTGACACCGAACGCGCCGACCGGATCGGCGCTGCTGCCCGCAGCCACCTCGAGAGTCATCACGGCTGGCATGACCTCGCCGTTCGCACGCTTCGCTTCTGCGAGGACGCCTCCAGAAAACCCGGAAACGGTGTCCGATGGGGTCGATGACCCGGACCGGCTTCGATTGCCCAGACCGGCTCACGCTGAAATGACGGATGCGATCTGGTCGATCCCCCAGCTGCGATCGAAGCCAATCCTCACACCGCACCGGCACCGATCCGATAAGCTCTCCGAGAGTCAATGACCGACCTCGGCGCCCTACCCCCTGGTAGGTGGGACGGCGGGGCTTTTGTGCGTTCTGCAACCCATTCTCGAACGAAAGAGGGTCCGCAAGAGACGTGGACAAACCAGCCGGATCGATCGAAGCAGCACAGCGGCCGCTCACGACGGTCGAGGACCTGGCCCAGCGGATACTCGAACGAAAGGGAACCGTCCGCCTGACGGGACTACGCGGCGCGGCGCGCGCAGTCGTTGCCGCCCAGCTCGTGCGCGCCCACGGCGATCGCCCTGTTCTCGTGCTCGTGCCGACGTCCGAAGACGGAGACGGCTTCGTCAACGATCTGCGCGCTGCCCTGGGTGAAGAGGAAGAGGCCAGCACCGGACGGGTTCGCCCCTTCCCGCGTCACGACAGCCAGCCGTACGAACGCTTCTCGCCCCAGCCATTCGTCATCGCGCAGCGCATGGACGTGCTCTACCGCTGGTTGGCAAGTCCGCCACCCGAATCGAGCGGGCCTGTGCGCACGGAACCGGCGCCCGTGGTCGTGGCCCCTTGGACGGCGTTGGCGCTGCGCGTTCCCTCGCGGGATGCCGTGCGCGCACGCACGGTCCACCTGGAGGTCGGCCAGACTCTCGACCGGGACGCCCTGGTCCAAGTACTCGTCTCGGCCGGCTACCAACGCATGCCGTTGGTCGAAGAGCGTGGCGAGCTGGCGGTGCGCGGACACATTCTCGACCTCTATCCGCCCCAGCGCGGGCGCCCACTGCGGATCGAGCTGCTGGGTGACGAGGTCGAATCGATTCGCGAGTTCGACCCGGCCAGCCAGCGCTCCCAGGGAACGCTTCCCTACATCGTTGCGCCGCCGCCTCGCGAGCTGCTGTTCGACCGTTCACTCGTGATCGAACGATCCGATGCGATCCGAGACCTCGCTGCCGAGCAGAAGATCCCGGCGCGCAACGTGGACGAGCTGCTGAACGCGCTGCTGCGCGGACACGTTCCACCGGGTGCCGAGGCCTTGGCGCCACTGCTCCAACCGGCGCTCGAAACCGTCTTCGACTTCCTGCCGGCGGACACGATGATCATCATCGACGATCCCGACGCGGGCCGCGACCGGTTGCAGCGCTTCGTCAAAGACATGCTCGAAAATCATGACCTCGCCGTGGAGAGCGGCCGCGTGGTGTCCCGCCCCGCTGAGTTGGCGATCCCGATGGATCTGCTCGACGAAGCTGTGCGCGAGCGCCACCCGGTTCGACTCGAGCGCCTGTCCATCGAAGACCGCGGGCAGCGCGCCGACCACTACGACGTGCGAACCGGGGGCCACGACGAGCTGCGCCGCGCGCTCACCCGGGCCCGCAGCAGCGATGCACCACTGGCGCCGCTGATCGAGCGGATCGAGCGCTGGAAGGGTCTTCGCTGGCGCACGGTGCTGGCCTGCGGATCGTTCTCGCAGGCGGAGCGTCTCCGACACCTGCTCGCGGAGCACGGCATTTCCACCCGCAGCGCCACCGAGCCACGCGCGGTATGGCGCTGGTCGAGAGCCGGCGCCGTCGAGGTACGTACGGCGCATCTCAGCGAGGGCTTCGAGTTTCCCATGGGCAAGCTCGCCCTCGTGACCGAGCAGGAGATCTTCGGCCCGCGCGAGAAGCGTCGCAGCCGGTCGGGCTGGCCCGAAGGCGCCGCCCTGGAGTCGCTGGCCCATCTGAGAACCGGCGACTATCTGGTTCACCGCGACCACGGCATCGGCATCTACCGCGGACTCTTCGAGCTCGAGCTGCGCGGCGTCGAGTGCGAATTCTTGCGCATTCAGTACGCCGACGATGCGCGCCTGTTCGTGCCCGTGCACCGGCTCAACCAGGTACAGCGCTACGCCGGATCCGACGGACACACGCCCCGCATCGACAAGCTCGGCGGCCAGACCTGGGAGCGCGCCAAGAAGAACATCAAGAAGTCCCTGCGCAACATGGCCCAGGAGCTGCTGAGCGTACACGCCGCCCGGGAGCTTGCGCCGGGTTTCTCCTTCTCGCCGCGGGATTCATTGATGGAGGAGTTCGAGGCCACGTTCCCGTTCGAGGAGACACCGGACCAGCTCGGCGCCATCGAGGATACCCTCGCCGACCTCCAGCGCGACAAGGCCATGGACCGACTCGTCTGCGGTGACGTCGGCTACGGCAAGACCGAAATCGCCGTGCGGGCCGCCTTTCGTGTGGTGATGGACGGCAAGCAGGTGGCCGTGTTGGTTCCGACGACGATCCTCTGCCAGCAACACGAGGAGACCTTCAAGCAGCGCTTCGACGGCTATCCGGTGCACATCGAATCCCTGTCACGCTTTCGAAGCACCAGGGAGTCGCGCGAAATCCGGGAAGGCCTCGCCGATGGCAAGGTCGACATCGTGATTGGCACCCACCGCCTGCTCCAGAAGAACGTGTCGTTTCGCGACCTGGGACTCCTCGTCGTCGACGAGGAGCACCGCTTCGGCGTGGCCCACAAGGAGCGCATCAAGAAACTCAAGAAGACCGTGGACGTACTGACGCTCACGGCGACACCGATCCCTCGAACACTCCAGATGGCCTTCACAGGCGTGCGCGATCTCTCGGTGATCGACACACCTCCGGTGGACCGGCTCGCGATCCGCACCCAGATCTGCAAATTCTCGGAAGAGCTGGTGCGTGAAGCGATCCTGCGCGAGATGCGCCGCGGTGGGCAGTGCTTCTACGTGCACAACCGGGTGCGTACCATCGACAACGTCCGCAAAATACTGGAGCGCAGCGTTCCCGAGGCGAAGGTGATCGTGGCCCACGGACAAATGCGGGAGCGCGATCTCGAAGACCGCATGCTTCGCTTCATGCATGGCGAAGCCGACGTTCTGCTGTGCACCACGATCATCGAAAGTGGTCTCGACATCCCTCGCGCGAACACGATCCTGATCGATCGCGCCGACGCACTGGGCCTCGCCCAGCTCTACCAGCTGCGCGGGCGCGTCGGGCGCAGCAGCCGACGCGCCTATGCATACCTCTTGATTCCGGGCGAGGACGCGCTCAGCGGTGATGCCGAGCGCCGACTCGAATCCATTCAGGACCTGGCCGAGCTCGGGAGCGGATTCCGACTCGCCAACATGGATCTGGAGATTCGCGGCGCGGGCAACCTGCTCGGCGCCGAGCAGTCGGGGAACCTGGCCGCCGTCGGCTACGAGACCTACATGGAGATGCTCGAGGAGACGATGGACGAGCTCCGGGGAAAGCCTATCGAGCACGAGATCGATCCCGAGATCCGCCTTCCCGTCGAGGCACGTTTGCCCGACGAGTATGTGGCCGACGTGAGCCAGCGGCTGGTGCTGTACAAGCGTCTGGCGAGCTGTCGCGAGGACGTCGAGGTCGACCGGATCCGCGACGAGCTGCTCGATCGCTTCGGGGCCATGCCCGAGGCCGCCCGCAACCTCGAGAGTGTGATCCGCCTCAAGATCCGCGCGCGCCGGCTCGGCATCGTGGCCATCGACCTGCAGCAGGGCGAGCTCGTGCTGACCGCGGCCAAGACCAGCAAGGTCGACCCCCAGCGGCTGGTGCGACTGCTGACCCAGGCGCGCGGCGGGCTGCGCGTCACCCCCGGCCACAAGATCCACGCACCCGTCCCCCACGGCGGACCCGAGAAACTCTTCCTCGCCGCTCAGCAGCTCCTAGACAACTTGGGAGAAGCCACGTAAAAGAGGGGGAGGTTGTTTTCAAGTTTGAGGTTGGGCGTGTCGCCGCGGACGACTGGATCGTCCAGAAACAGCACACATGAAACAATGTCCCCCGCAGGACTGGAGGTGGCTCGAATGAAGATTCCCTTCTACTTCGACTACGCGTGCCCCTGGGCGTATCTCGGTAGCTGCCGGGTGGAGTCCTACTTCCAGGACCTCCCTGTCGAGATCGACTTCAAGCCGGTTCGACTGGCCGACCTGGTGGAAGTGAAGGGCCCCAAGGGATTGCCAGCGGCGGAGCGCAAGAAGAAATGGTACGTGGACGACCTGCGTGCCTGGGCCGAGATGGTCGGTGGCGAGCTGGCACCGCTCAACCCGGACAAGCCGCGCCCCGATACAAAGCTCCTGCTGCAGGCGGCCCTGGTCGCCCAGGACCGCGGCAAGTTCCGCGAGTACCACTACCCCGCCTACCGCGCGCGCTGGTCCGAGGGCAAACCGGTGGACGAGCCCGCGGTCGTGAAGTCGCTGCTCGAAGGCGCCGGCCTGGGCAACGCCGAGCTCGAGGAAGCCCAGAGCGACGCGCTGACAGAGCGGCTTGCTACCGACACCGAAGCTGCCATCCGCCGCGGCGTCTTCGGCGTGCCGACCCTCTTCGTCGGCGACCGCATGTTCTGGGGCAACGACCGCTTTGAACTCGTGCGCCACTTCATCGAGAAGGGCGCTTAGCCAGAATCCATCGGCGTGCTGTAGGAGAACGTGTGCACGCGTTGCGCGTCTGTTGTGTCGTGATCGCAATCACCCTGGCCGGCTGCGCCAGCCGGGTCAACCCGACCTGGGCCACCGACTGGGACCTGGATCTCCCGAACCGTAAGGCATTCAGCGTCGCGCGACCCGAGGGACCCCCGAAGGAACTCGAGGAAAACGATCGGCGCTTGTGGATCGAGCGACGCGACCTGGTAACCGGACTGATTCGAAACAATCTGATCTCGAAGGGCTACCACGTCGCCAAGGCCAACCCTGAGATCGTGATGCACTTCCGTGTCGGCAGCGGCCCCACAGGCATGATCACCTACTTCGAGAAGCAGCGCCTGGGCGAGCTCGACATCCGCGCCGCAGACCCGACCAGCGGGAAATGGCTCTGGCACGCGTGGGCCACCGAAACCGTCACCGAACGCCTCGACGCCAGAGAAGAAATCAGCGAGGCCGTGCCCCTGCTGCTCTCGAACTTTCCGCCCGCTTCCTGATCCGTAAAACGTCGCGTCCGGTGGCGGACCGCGGCAGAACAAGCGACGGCCAGGATGCGGTCGACTGCCCGGGCGTCCAGGGCGCCGCGTCCCCGTCTCTAGATCAATCGCCTCTAAATCAATCGCAACGGGACGGCCTCGGGGCCGCGAATGATCATGGACCGCCGCCAGGCCGGCGGGTCGGTCGCTCCACTGAAATCGGGAAAGCGCCGCAGCAGGGCACCGATGGCGATCTCGGTCTCGAGCTTGGCGAGCTGCGACCCGAGGCAGAAGTGGTTGCCCTGCCCGAAGGCCAAGTGGTGGTTTTCGGTCCGACCGACGTCGAAGCGATCCGGCTCGGGAAACTGCTGCGGGTCCCGGTTCGCCGCCTGGAGCACGGCCACGACCATCTGTCCCTTGCGAATCGTCTTGCCGCCGAGCTCACAATCCTCGATCACGCAGCGATCCGTCAGCTGGATGGGAGATTCGAATCTCAGGAATTCGTCGATGGCACTCCCGAGCAGACCCATGTCGTCCTGCAGCCGCTTGCGCTCGGCCGGATGGCGCAACAGTGAAATCACTGCACTCCCGATCAGGTTCGACGTGGTCTCGTGACCCGCGACCAGCAGCAGGGACGAGAGCGAGAGCAGGTCGTACTCGGTGAGACGCTCGCCGTCTTCCTCTGCGGCCAACATCGCCGAGAGGAGATCGTCCCCGGGATGCTCGCGTCGGTCGGCCAACAGCGGGCGGAAGTAGTCGAAAATGCCGTGGGCCGCGCGCCGCAGCGGGGCCACGCCACCCCGACCCTGGAGCGGATCGAGCAGCTGGCTCAGCTGCTTCGACCAGCTTCCGAAGAGGTCGCGGTCTTCGGACGGAATCCCCAGCAGCTCGCAAATGGCGATTACGGG
>SMVA01412989.1_pt1 | contig 21784 bp, 20 predicted proteins | sample 2456451 | NCBI WGS metagenome assembly SMVA01 (sample SAMN11095933, study PRJNA526329) | marine sediment metagenome | biome: Marine sediment; feature: Surficial sediment; material: Deep marine sediment; isolation source: Hadal surficial sediment | place: Pacific Ocean | collected 2014-05 | depth... | reverse complement strand
TAGGCGTTGAACGGAAAGGCCGGGCGCGTGGTTAATCCCGCACTGGTCGCCTCCGAGATTTGCTCGATCCCAAGCGGCCGCTCCGAACGCAGGGTGTTCTTGCAGAAGGTTTCTTCGAGTGAGAAGACCGCGCCAGAAGTCACCGGGAGGCTTTCAGGCGAGTGGATCGAAGTGATTTCGTATCGATCCTTGCGGATCCGCGCGATCATCGCGACTTCCAGATCGAAGCGGGAGATCCCCATCTCGAGCAGCCTGTCGATCTTGTCGTCGAGCGGAATCGAGTTGCGCTCGTTGAGTTCGTTGATGACGCGAACGGTCTCCATGCTGTCCCAGTGGAGCTTCTCGGCCCGGTCGCGCTCCGCAAGCGTGCGCCAGAGCGCGATCACGGCGAATACACTGATGACTCCCACCGCGAGTCCGGCCAGACTTCCGACCGAAGAGACGTCCCAAGCCAACAATTCGCTCCAGAGCGTCCAGGGTGCGACGGCCTGATGGATCGCGATCAGCAGGAAGAGCACACCGAACAGCCCAACGCGTGTCTCGCCGCTGCGGGTCCAGAGCACCGCGCAACCCGCCAAGGATGCGAGGAGCAGAGCGATCGAGAGCAGCGACAGTGCGCTCATTCCGAGATCTCCAATCCCAGTGGCCCGGGGGCTCGACGCAGGGCGCCCGTCTTCGCGAATAGTGGGGGATGCCGAATCGTAGCGGAATCGTGTCGATTCCGGTAAGCAACGCGCGGTCGGGGCTCGCCCGCACGGACGGCCTGGCCGCCGTCTCCAGCGCGCGAGTTTTCCGGCGCGCGGGTCTTCCGTCGCGTGGGTTTTCCGGTGCAAACTGGGTGGCTGTTCTTGCAGCGGCCATGGAGTTGCCGTGGCGAATGAAAAAGTCGTGGGTCTCGGATTGTGCGTGGTCGATCACGTCTACGTTGTCGATCGGCTCGATTTTGCGGAGCCGCGCACCCGGTTCACGGAGCGCCTGGTTTTGTCCGGCGGCATGACGGGGACCGCGATTTCCCAGGCCGCAGCGCTCGGCTGCAACGCGCACGTACTCTCCATGCTCGGCGATGACGACGACGGCCGCTTCGTGCGGCGCTCGCTCGAAAAACTCGGCGTGAATACCGAGCGGCTCGCGATCTCCGCCGAGGCCGTCACGACGGTCGCCGTCGTGCTCGTGGAGCGGAACAGCGGAGAGCGGCGTTTCATCGTTCCAGATCGACGCGAGCTCGAACAGAGTGCCCCCGACTTCGATCTGACAGAAATTGATTCGACCGCCATCTTGCTCGTGGACGGACACTTCCCCGCACAGGCGTTGCGCGCTGTCGCAAAAGCCCGGGAAGTGGGAGCTACCGTGGTCGGCGATTTCCATCGACCCAGCCCGGAAGTCCGCAAGCTGTTGCCCTATGTCGATTTCCCGGTCGTTCCACACGAGTTTGCGGAACTCTTTTCGGCGGGAGACACGCGGCGCGCAGTGCTCGAAATGGCCGATCAATTTGGCGGGGTTCCGGTCGTGACGATGGGCGCAGAGGGAGGGCTCTATCTCGACGAGGGTCGTGTGCGTGAATTCACGGCCCGGCCGGTTCATGTCGTGGACACGACCGGCGCCGGAGACGTCTTTCACGGTGCATTCGCGGTGGGGCTCTCGAGGGGATGGGCACTCGAAAAGTCGATCGATCTCGCTAACCGGGCGGCCGCTCTTTGCTGTACGACACTCGGCGGTGCCGGGCGTCTGATGAGCCGAGAAGAATCACAAGCGGAGTTCACCCGCTAGGAGATTGGCCCCGTTAGGGGGTAATCGACGCTGCAAGCGAATCCGAAGGATTGGCCTGCTAGGGGATCAGGATCTCCATCTTGTCGATGGCGTGAACCGGCGCCGTCTCCCCCTTCATGAGGTGGCTGATCGCGGCGTAGACGGTGCGTTGCTGCGTGACCCGCGATTGGCCTGCGAACTCCGCGGCCTTCACCCGGATTTCGAAGTGCCCGGCGCCACCTGCGACCACTTCGACCTCGGCTCCCGCGATGGCTTGCTCAATCGCCTCCTTCAGGAGTTTTTGGGTCTGATCGCTGGGCGTGCTGAGAATCTGCAATGTCATGGGTTCCTGCTCGTGCGGTTTTCCGCGGTTGATCGTGACGATTGGTTGGCGGCGATCAGGTCGACGAGGACGTTGGTCGCCTCCGCGAGCTGCGGAGAAATCTTCTCCTCGTCGTCATCCTCTCCATCGTCGCTGTCGGCGGCCGTCTCTCCATCGTCGCTTTCGGCAGCCGTCTCTGCTTCGTCGCCTGCAGCCTCGGTCGGCTCACTGTCTTTCGATTTCTCGTGGTCTTCCTCGCGGTCTTCCTCGCGTCGCTCGACGAGGTCGGCGGGTCGTACCATGCCCGCGTTCTCCCGAATTTCTTCGAGTCTCTCGAAGATCTTGGCGAATTCCGGACTCGCTTCGATGCGTTGGCTCGACTCATGAGCCAGCTTCTCGACCAATTCTTTGCTCACAACCGTCCACGCATTGGCGTGAGGATTCGCAATCGCGTAGCTGCTGCGAAAGGCCTGGATTTCGTTTCCCTCGATCGAGAAGGGCTGGTATTTCTCGCCGTAATCGTCGCCGCTGAGCATCGACGGAATCACCACGTCTGCTTCGACACCCCCGTGTTGAGTCGATTTTCCGCCCGGGCGATAGAACATTGCCGTCGTGATCTTCAGCGCTCCGAGTCCGGGCGGAAGGCTCGAAACCGTCTGCACGGTTCCCTTGCCGAAGGTGTGATTGTCACCTGCGATCACAGCGCGCTTGTAGTCTTTGAGCGCGCCCGCGAGAATTTCCGCCGCGGAGGCGCTGATGCGAGAGGTGTGTATGACGAGCGGGCCCGAGTAGAGAATTCCCTCGTCTCTGTCCGAGAGCACCTCTTGATGGCCGCGGGCATCCTGTACTTTCACGATCTCGCCCTTGCGGAGAAAGAAACCGGAAACGGTGACCGCGTGATTCAGAAGCCCACCGCCGTTGCGCGATAGGTCGAGCACCAACCCGTCCGCGTTCGCCTCCCTTACCTCCAACAGGAGTTTCGCCACGTCGTCCGTGCACTGGCGCTTATTGGGGTCGGCATCTCCGTAAAATGATGGCAATTCGAGGATCGCGAGCTTCAGGATTTGCCCGTCGACTTCGCGCTCTTCGAAGCGAAGGGCGGCCGCCTGATCCTCGAGGCTGATCTCGTCGCGCACGATGGCAATCGTGAAGCGCTCCGTCGTGTCTATCTGCCGGAGAATTGTGAGCCGTACGGTCGTTCCCTTCTTGCCGCGGATCAGGCTCACGGAGTCGCGCAGAGGCATGTCGATGATGTTCACCGATGCGTCATCGCCCTGGCCGACTTCGATGATCTTGTCCTCCGGTCTGAGGATGTCGATTTTGTCCGCGGCGCCTCCCGGAATGATTCGCTCGACAACCGCGAAGCCATCGCGCTCCGAAAGCGCCACGCCGATACCGATCAGCGAAAGTGACATGCTGATCCGGAAATCCTCGTACATGTCTGCCGAGAAGTAATTCGAATGGGGGTCGAGGGAAGTCGCGAACGCATCGAGGAAGTTCGAGTAGATATCGACGTCGTCGAGGTCGGCGATGCGTTTGCTTCGTAGCTCGTAGCGGTGTTCGAGAAGCCCCTTGGCCTCTTCGAGCGGAGTCACATCACTGATGTAGTTCGACATCTGGAAGTGGATGAGGTTGCGTGTCAGTTCATCGCGCTCTGCGGCCGATTTGGGGTAGCCCCGATCTCGCGCGTCGATCATCAACTCGACTTCCAGGTCGAGCGCGTAATCGTCCGCAGTCACGAAATCCTTGACGAACTGGGCAATTTCTTGTTGTCGCATCGCGAATTGATCGCGGACCTTCAACAATGCCGAGCAGTTTCCCTTCTTGATTTTCGGGAACGCGACGATGAGTTTGGCCTTCAGGGTTTCGATTTCCGATTCGAGCAGCGCAGACTGCGAGGGGTCAAAACTGCGCAGGAAGACTTCGACGGTCCGGCCGCGCAGTTCCGGCGTGTGTTCGTGATAGCGGATGTGCTGGGCGAGGTAGCGCGTCATGAACTTCGAGATCGTTTCGCACTCCAACTCCGAGGTGCGCGCCTCGCTCACTGCAGCGCTGGCGACGACCATCAGCGTCGCTGAAATCAGGAGTGTTCGGAAGGCGTTTCGGTGCATGCGGGCTCGCGTTGGGTTTCGTTCCATCATCGGATGTTCGGGTGGGTCACCCCATACCTTTACCTCAGCTCGCAGCCGCACGCGCCTTCTCGGGTACTTCCGATCGAGAGGCACTCCCCAGGGGGTTCTCGAGTGACTACCTTTCGGATCGAGCCAAATCGCGCTGCATGGAGGCGAATTTCGTGAAACTCTTGCTCAAAATAGGACTCTCGCTGGCGGGATTGGCGATCGCTCTGATCGTCGCCGTCTTCTTCTTTCTCGATACGATCGTCGGAAAGGGGATCGAGGCCGGCGCCACCCGGGCACTTGGTGTGGATACGCGCGTAGGATTGGTGCGGGTCGGGCTGCTCACGGGAACTTTCAGCGCCCGCCGTTTCCGAATCGACAATCCCCCGGGCTTCAAAACCGACCACTTCTTCTCCTTCCGCCGAATCCATTTCGAGATTCCCCCGGATTCGCTCAAGAAGGACACGATCGTCATACCCCTGCTGGAAATCGACGGCGTCGAGGTCGCACTGGAAACAGTGAATGGCAAGAAGAACTACGAAGTCATTCTCGACAACCTGGAGCGCTTCTCGAACAGTGGCTCGGCGGATCCGAACGCGGAGCCGCCGGGCGCCGAGGACGAGGGTTCGGGGAAGGAGTTCGTGATCCACGAAGTGGTGATTCGCAACATCACTGCAAGCATTGATGTTGGGACGGCCGGCGTCAAAGTCGGCCGCGTCGCCATCGAGATTCCGGAACTGCGCCTGCGCCCCAACAAGGAAACCGGCTCCGCAGAGGCGTCGATCGCACAGGTGACGCAAGTCATCGTGACCGCCGTGCTCATCGGGATTGCGAAGAAGGCGCCCGCTGAACTCGCAAAGGGGCTGTTCAAGGGACTCGGCGGTCTCGCGACCGTCACACTCGAAATTCCCGGTGCGCTGGCGACCGGAGCAGGCAGCGTGGGCGGTGCGGCTGTGAATATCGGCGGACACGCGGGCAGCGGCGCCAAGAAGCTTGGCGAAGGCGCCCTCGACGCCGTCAAGGGCCTCGGTGGTCTGTTCGGTGGCGGCGGCGACGAAGAGGAATAGCGGCCCGCTTCGGCAAGGCGCAGAATCCGATCAGTAGCGATAGTTCTCGGGTTTGTAGGGGCCGTCCTTCGGAATGCCGAGGTATTCGGACTGCTTGTCGGTCAGCTCCGTCAGCTTCACGCCCAGTTGGCCGAGGTGGAGCCGCGCGACTTCCTCATCGAGTATCTTCGGCAGCACGTAAACCTCGTTCTCGTACTTGTCCGGGTGCTGGTGCAGTTCGAGTTGGGCGAGCACCTGGTTGGTGAACGACGCCGACATCACGAAGCTCGGATGCCCCGTCGCGCAGCCGAGATTGAGCAAACGGCCCTCCGCGAGGATCAGCACGCTGTGGCCATCGGGGAACACCCACTCGTCGTACTGGGGTTTGATGTTGATCCGCTTGATCCCCTTGATCTTGGCGAGACCCGCCATGTCGATCTCGTTGTCGAAATGGCCGATGTTGCCGACGATGGCCTGATGCTTCATCTGCGACATGTGGTCGGCGGTAACGATGTCGAAGTTTCCGGTCGTGGTGATGAAGATGTCCGCGCTATCGACGACGGCCTCCATCGTGTTGACCTCGTAGCCGTCCATCGCCGCCTGGAGGGCGCAGATCGGGTCGATCTCGGTAATGATCACTCGCGAGCCCTGTCCGCGCAGAGCCGCCGCGCAACCCTTGCCGACCTGCCCGTAGCCGCAGACCACAGCCACCTTGCCGCCGAGCATTACGTCGGTGGCGCGTGCGAGTCCGTCGGGAAGTGAGTGCCGGCAACCGTAGGTGTTGTCGAACTTGCTCTTGGTCACGGAGTCGTTCACGTTGATGGCCGGGAACTGTAGCGTGCCTTTTTCGTGCATCTGGTACAGGCGCAGCACCCCAGTTGTCGTTTCTTCGCTGACACCCTTGAGGGCCGCGCACGCTTCGGTCCAGCGGTTCGGCTTGCGCAGCTGCTCGCGACGCACCAGCTCGAGGAAGACACCCCACTCTTCGGCGTCTACGTCGGGATTGAAATCGGGAACCTTGCCGGCTTTCTCGAATTCTGCGCCCTTCTGGAGCAGCATCGTCGCGTCACCACCGTCATCGACGATCTGATCCGGACTCGAGCCGTCGGGCCATTCGAGCGCCTCGGAGGTGCACTCCCAGTATTGCTCGAGCGATTCGCCCTTCCACGCAAAGACCGGGACGCCCTGGGGATCGTCGGGGGTTCCGTTGGGTCCCACCACGGCCGCGGCTGCTGCGGGATCTTGGGTGGAAAAGATATTGCAGCTCACCCAGCGAACATCGGCGCCGAGTTCGACCAGGGTCTCGATCAGCACGGCGGTCTGAACCGTCATGTGGAGGCTGCCCATGATCTTCACGCCCGCGAACGGCTTGCTCTTCCCGAAGCGCTCTCGCAGCACCATCAAGCCCGGCATTTCGTGCTCAGCGAGGCGGATTTCCTTGCGGCCCGCTTCGGCCAGATTCAGGTCGGCCACCTTGAACAGGGGGCGGTCGGGTGTGTTGGACATGCGATTGCTCCGATTTCGAATGAGAGGGGTTGGCGGCGCTCGGCGAAGGGATTTCTCTAGGCTTGCTGGCCCGCTTATATCTGTCTATGCGGATACAGTGTTGTCTAACCTGACGTCTTTGTCAACCGAACTTCGCTGAGTTCTACAGTACGTTGGGGCTCTCCGCGAGGTCCACGGCGCAGCAGACGGGGAGTTTTCTGTGGGTTCAACGCTCGAAACGGTCGGGCCCGTATTCATCATCGTCTTGTTGGGTTGGTGGCTGGCCGGCCGAACGCGCATGGACCTGCCGACTCTCTCCAACCTGGCGCTGATGGTGACTTCACCCGCACTGATGTTCTCCGTACTCGGCGGTGCAGATGTCGACCTCGGACGCTGGGGGGTTTTGTTCGCCGGAACGCTCTGGATTGCGTTGGGCACCGCAGTGCTCGCAGCGATCTATTTCTGGTCCGATGGGTCGGGGCGGCGCGGTCTGTTGTTGCCCGCGATTTTCTGGAACGCGGGCAATCTCACCTTGCCGCTCGCCCGTCTCGCCTATGGAGATGCGGGTCTCGAGGCCGCTGCGGTCGTCTTCGTGACCGTGGCGATCTTGAACTCCACCCTGGGGCTCTGGATCGCAAAGGGCGAGGGCGGTCTGTCCGAAATCATTCGGATGCCGCTCGCCTATGGGAGTGTCGGAGGGTTGGCGCTCGCCCTTTCCGGCCAGACGTTGCCACGCCTCGTGATGGAGCCCATCGAGATGCTGGGCGCCATGGCGATTCCGCTCCTGCTCATCAACCTCGGCATGCAGCTCCGGAGCCTTGCGTTGCGAGACATTCGCCATACGGTCGTCGTCGTGGTCATTCGCATCGTCGGCGGCGCGGCCTGTGCGGTGCTGTTTATTTCGCTGTTCGGAGTGTCTGGCGTCGAGCGCAAGATCCTGTTGCTCGCGTCGATCATGCCCGCCGCGGTCATCAACGTGATCATCGCGCAGCGCTATTCGACAGATCCTTCGCTCGTGGCATCTGCCGTCGCATTGGGAACGCTGGTCAGCCTCGTGACGATCCCGGCGATGCTCTACTTTGCGGGTTGAGATGGGAGCACTGCGATGAATGGCGCCGAGAGTCTGCTGCGAACCGCTGCCGCGTCTGGCATTCGGATCTGCTTCGCGAATCCGGGTACGACGGAATTGCCGCTGGTCGCGGCGTTCGACAGCGACACCGGAGTCCGGCCGATTCTCTGCCTCTTCGAGGGCGTCTGCTCGGGTGCGGCCGATGGCTATGCGCGGATGAGTGGGAGCCCCGCCATGACGCTGCTCCACCTCGGACCGGGTTTCGCGAACGGGATTGCCAACTTTCACAACGCCCGCCGTGCGCGGTCGTCGATCTTCAACGTGATCGGAGATCACGCCAGCTGGCACCTGGCTTCCGATCCCCCGCTGGCCTCAGACATCGAGTCGCTCGCGCGCCCGGTATCTGGCTGGTTGCGGTCGGCGAATCCCGCGGGCTCGCTCGGCCGCGACGCCGCCGAGGCAATCGCCGCGGCGCGTTCCGGAACCATCGCCACCTTGATTGCTCCGCACGACGCACAACTTCGAGAAGGTGCGGATGTTGAAGCTGTGGAAGAGCCGCCGCCGCGAAAGCGCTCTTCGAGTGTTGCCATCGAGAACAGCGCGCGCCTCTTGACCCAGGCGGGGAAGGGCGCACTTTTGCTCGGGGGAGACGGACTTTCGGAGCGCGGCCTCCGTGCAGCCGCGCGAATATCCGCTGAAACAGGCTGCACACTATGGTGCGACACCTTTCCGGCTCGGCTCGAACGCGGTGGTGATCTTCCCTCCATCGAGCGCGTTCCGTATTTCCCGGAGGGTGCGATCGAGGTGTTTTCGGGTCTATCGACAGTCGTTCTGGCGGGAACCGTTCCGCCCGTCTCCTTTTTTGGTTATCCCGGTGTTCCGAGCGAAATCATCGGAGAGCGGACAGAGACCTCGGCCCTGGCGCTTCCCGAAGAAGATGTCGGCTGCGCGCTAGAAGACCTGGCCGAGGCCGTCGGTGGAACCGAGGCTCGTCCTGGGTCCGTCGGATCACCGGATCCCGGTACTCGGCCGACCGGCCCATTGACTCCCGAAAGTGTCGCATCGGTCGTCGCTGGTCTTCAGCCGGAAGGGGCCATCGTGATGGACGAAGGTCTGACTGCGGCCCGTGCGTATTTCTCGGCCGCCGCAAACGCACCGCGGCACAGCTATCTCGCGCTCACCGGGGGTGCGATCGGTCAGGGCCTGCCATGTGCCACCGGCGCGGCACTCGCCTGCCCGGATCGTCCCGTGATTGCGCTCCAGGCCGATGGGAGCGGGATGTACACCCTGCAGGCGCTTTGGACTCAGGCCCGAGAAGGACTCAACGTCACCACCGTGATTCTCTCCAACCGGGGATACCAGATTCTCGCCATTGAACTCGCGCGCACCGGGATCACAGAACCGGGATCCGGTTGTCGGTCGCTCACGGATTTCGATCTGGTGCCCGATTGGACGCACCTCGCTCGCGGTTTCGGTGTTCCGGCTGTTCGAGTGGAAGATGCCGAGAGCCTCTGGCGAGAATTCGATCGCGCACTCGCCGAGCCGGGGCCGCACCTGATCGAAGTGCCAATCTAGCCCGGGCAGGGGCGTCATCTATTGACGGGGCTTTACTGGGCCGGGCCCAGGTGGCTGGGCAGCTTCGGGAGAGACGCTGCTGTAGGAGGGGAGCTTTACTGGCCCGGGGTCGAGTTGGCCGGACTGGATTAATGGATCGCGCCGGGTTCTCGCAGCATGAACTCTGCAATCTGTGCGTCGAACTCGACGCCGCTCGCGGTTACGAGTTTGTAGGTCCCTTCCATCGATCCAAACGGAGTCGGTAGCGGGCAGCCCGAGGTGTATTCGAAGGTTTGTCCCGGTTCGATTACGGGTTGCTCGCCCACCACACCGGGTCCCCGGACCTCTTCGATCTGCCCCGTCGCATCGCGGATCACCCAGTGGCGCGAGAGCAGTTTCACGGTCTCCTGCCCTTCGTTGGAAACGCGGATGGTGTAGAGAAAGAACCAGCGCGAAGGCTCGGCGTGCTCCGGTGCGTAGCGCGCGTTTACCTCGACGCGGATACCCTCGGTTACGGCTTCTGATGTGGTCACGAAAGCTCCACGCAAAGTTGGAATCACCCGCTCTTGACTCTATGGGTGTTGCCTCGGCGAGTCCAGCGCGGCGCCCGAATTAATGGATGTCGGGCTAGGCTCCGCGCGTGTCCACGCCGCAACCGCCGACTGAGACCCGCTGGGTTTTCGGGTATGGGTCCCTCGTCTGGCGCCCTGCGTTCCCCTATCTGCAACGGCTGCCCGCCTTCATCAGCGGCTGGGCGCGGCGTTATTGGCAGGGTTCGACCGATCATCGGGGCGTTCCGGAAGCGCCCGGGCGGGTCGTGACGCTGATTCCCGCGCCGCAACAAGAATGCTGGGGGATCGCCTACTGCGTGGCTCTCGATGCATGGCAGCAGGTGATCGATGGCCTCGACCACCGGGAGCGCGGTGGTTTCGATCGGAAGGACCTCACGGTCGGGTTTCGCGACCCCGATCACCCGGCGGTGCAAGCGCTCGTCTATATCGCCACCGAACGGAATCCGAACTATCTCGGACCCGCGGTGGACGCAGAAATCGCTGCCCAAATCCGCGATGCGCACGGCCCGAGCGGGTCGAACTCCGAATACGCGCTCGAACTCGCCGCGGCGCTCCGCAACATCGAAGCCGAAGACGACCACGTATTTGCGATCGCCGATCTCCTTGTGGCGTCCGCGTGAATTCGGGGTCCGGTGCCTGGCGGTTTTGTTCGAGCAGGCCGCTGGGATCCCCGCCACCGCTCGTTGCGCTCGCCGACCGAACCCCTCGCCGTTCTCAGGCGGCTCTCATCTGCTAATCTCACCGGTTCATCGAAAATGGAGTTCCCCCATGAGTCTCGATTCTGCCACCCGTCAACGTATCGAAGAACTGATCGCCTCGAACGACGTCGTCCTGTTCATGAAGGGCAATCGCGACGCTCCGCAATGCGGCTTTTCTTCCACGGTGATCGGGATTCTCGACGGCCTCGTCGCCGACTATGCGACTACGGACGTACTCGCCGATTCTGCCGTACGAGAGGGGATCAAGGAATATTCGCAGTGGCCGACGGTCCCCCAACTCTACGTGCGCGGCGAGTTTCTCGGCGGTTGCGACATCGTCCAGGAACTCGCGGCCTCTGGTGAACTCGCAAAGTCCCTCGGCGTAAGTGCGCCAGCTCCGAGTGAACCGCCTGAGATCACGGTGACACCCGCTGGCGCCGATGCGCTTCGCGCTTCGGCGCGTACGGCACCGGACGATGCTGTACTCCACCTGGGCGTCGATGCGCGTTTCCAGAACAAGCTCTACTTCGCGCCTCGAGGCGCGAATGAGATCAGCGTGGAGTCGAATGGCATCGAGATCATGCTCGACGCCATGAGCGCAGGCCGCGCGAACGGTTCGATCATCGATGTTGTTGAAACCGAACAGGGTCCCGGTTTTCGGATCGACAACCCGAATGCACCTGCGGGCCAGGTCAATCAGGCGAGCGTCGGGGAAATCAAGCAGCAGCTCGACGCAGGGAAATTGCGGGAGTTCTTCGACGTTCGCACTCCCGAAGAGCGCGCGAAGGCGAGTATTCCCGGGACGCGACTGATGACTCCGGAAGAGGCCGAGCGGATCGGTGGGCTGCCGAAAGACACCGCATTGGCCTTTCACTGTCACCATGGGGGCCGAAGTCAGGCTGCCGCCGAGCACTTCGCGGGCCTGGGGTTCGTCAACGTCTCCAATGTCGTCGGTGGGATCGATGCGTGGTCGCTGGAAATCGACCCGGAGGTTCCGCGGTATTAACCGGCGTCGCCGATCTTGAACGCGGTTCGGGTTGCGTCATCCCATTTTGCCAGGGGCATCTTGTCGCGGGCTTCGCGGATCTTTTCGAAGAGGGCCGCAGCCTTTGGCTGCTGGATCGACCACTCGTCGGCGAAATTTCCTGAGCGAATGTCGTCGAGTATCGCGCTCATTTTTTCCTTGATCGGCTCGGCGAGCGTCACGAATTGCGCGCTGCGCGTGACGGTTCCGTACTGACTGGTGCGCGAGTGGAAATCCATCTGCTTCATCATTCCCACTTCGCGCATCTTTTCGAACGAGTAGGCGAATTCGCCCGAGAGGTAGAGTTCGAGCAGAACCGCTTCTGGCGGATAGCCCGCCTCGACGAGCAAATCGATCGCCGTCATGAGCACCCGACCGAACGCGGGTCCGAAGGCTTGTTCAGTAAAGAGATCGAGGGTGGCCTCGTCGTGCATCGACATTTCGATGCAGCCCGCGCGCGTCGAGCCGATTCCCTTGGCGATGGCGAGCATCCGCGCCTTGGCATTTCCGGTGGCATCATGGTGTATGCCGACGAAGCTGGGGAAACCATTTCCCGAGACGAAATTCTCCCGTACGCCCACGCCGATCATTCGCGGCGCCACGAGTGCTACGTCGACATAGTCTGCCGGGGTGATCAGGTTGAACGCGATGTTGTAGCCCGATGCGAAGATGACGAGGTTGCCGGGTACCAGATTGGGAGCGACGTCCGTCTTGAAGACTTCTGGCATGACCTCATCGGGGATCAGCAGCATCACGATATTGGCTTGCTCGCAAGCCTCCGCGATATTCGAGACTGAAAATCCGTCTTCCTTTGCGGCGGCAGCCGCGTGATCTTGGATGCTCCCGATGATTACGTTCACTCCAGAGTCGCGAAGATTCAGTGCCTGGGAGCGCCCCTGGTTGCCGTAGCCAACCAAAGCGACGGTTTGATCTTCCAACACGCCCAGGTCGGCGGCGTCATCGTGATAGATCTCAGCCATCTTAAAGACCTCCGGGGGCGGGCTTCGCAGCGTAGCATCGGCAAAGAGAGGGGCGCCCCGATTCACCGGTCAGAGATTTACCCTGGCTGGCAACGCTCCGACCGGCCCGCTCACCAATTCAGCGAAGCGGCGGAGCAGTCTTTCTGCTTCGGGGCACTCTTCGACCGCGGCGAGTCGAGCGTCCGCGTCGATGTTTTCGGCGCTGAGCAGCTGCCTGCGCTCCTCGATGTAACGCCTCATTACATGGGCATCGAACTCGGGATGGAACTGCACCCCCCACGCCGCATTTCCAAGCGAGAAAGCGGTGTTTGGATCTCCATCGGTCGACCCCAGACGTATCGCCCCATCGGGCAGTTCGAGGACGACTTCCGAGTGGGTGGTTTGGGCGCATAGCGAGCCTCCGTAACCCATCAGCATCGCGTCCTCCTCGGCCTCGTCGACGAGTCGCACCCGGGTCGTTCCAATTTGGCGGCCGCGCGGGTTGGGCCCAACGCGGCCGCCTAGCGCATGTGCGAGCAATTGATGGCCGTAGCAGATTCCCAGCACGGGGGTCGCGCGCTGTACCGCGCCGTGCAGCCATTTGGCGGTGCGTTCGCTCCAGGTTTCGCGGTGTGAAACCATGGCGCTCGACCCGGTGACGATGATACCCGCGAAGCGCCTGGGGTCGGGAAGCGGCTCGCCCTCGTAGACCGCAACCACCACCACTCGGCTTCCGTCCAGTTCCATCCCGGCAGCGATCCAGTCCTCGAAATCGCCGCATTCGGCGGCTAACGAGGCGAATGTAGTACCGGTTTTGACGATCAATAGCGGGTCCATGGCTGGGAGTTGGCGTGCTGGTCGAAACGCGAACTCCTAGCCAAGGTGAGCCAGCCCACCTAGATTTAGCGCAGCAGGCTCCGCGGTTTCCGAATGATTCGCCTCGCGGTGTCAAAATGGAGATCAGCCCGGCAGGCGGGAAATCTCCGTCGCCTTCGGGGGGTTCGATGGAAGGAAAGAGAGTCGCGTTGAAGAGGTCGTGGATTGCCGCCCTGCTACTGATCTCGGTCGTCGGCTGTCAGACGGCGCGATCGTGGGAAGACGGATGTCCTGGGGTGTACTCGGGTGTGCGCTATTTCGCGAGTCAGCGGAATTCACTTCCCTGGGATGGCAGGGTTTTCTTCGGGTTCGATCTACCACTGACGATTGTCGCCGATACCCTGCTCTTGCCGGGATCTTTTTGGGTCGAACCGACCAGACCCCAGAGAGGGTGGGTTCCGGGATGTCGCTGGGCGAACTGATTCGGTTGGCCTGCGATTGGCAATGGGCCGAGCATTGATGAAGCAGACTTCAGTCGGGAGTCGGACCTGACGGAAACGAACGCACTGACGCAGATCTTTCTGGTAGGAGCCGGCGGCTTCGTGGGCTCTGCACTGCGCTACACGATTAGCGGGTTCGTGCATCGCATGGTTCCCTTTTCGGATTTTCCCTACGGAACCCTGGTCGTCAATCTCATCGGGTGCCTGGCGATTGGACTCTTGGCCGGCCTTGCCGAATCGCGACAGGTGATTGGCCCGGAGCTTCGAATCTTCCTGTTCCTGGGATTGCTGGGCGGCTTCACCACATACTCGACCTTTGCCTACGAGGGGGTCGAGTTGCTCCACCATGGCGAGTTCGCAAAGGTACTCGCGAGTGTGATGGCTCACGTTCTGGTTGGTTTTCTGGCGGTGTGGTTCGGGCACGCCATGACGAGCGTTCGATGAGGCAATCACCGAGGGTCTGGTAACACTGGAACGGTGGAGGCCGCGCGCCTATCGCGGTGAAGGCTGCCGGTTTCATTCGAGCAGGGCTATGGGGGAGGCCGTGGAACCTGGCTTCGAACAAGTCGCGTATCGGGTCGAATCATTGGAATCAGCCGAGTCGGCGCGCCGTTTTTCGATCGATCCAATTCAGTTGATCGATGGCGATGCGGGCCTCATTGCGGATTTCATCCCACGCCCGCAATCAGATGCCTATCTCGCAGCGCTTCTGGGCCTCGTCGATTGGGAGCAGCACTTCATTCGAATTCACGGAAGAGAGGTCGCCTCACCCCGACTCTCTGCATGGTACGGAGACCCGGGCGCGCACTACAGCTACTCGGGTCTTTCACTCGAGCCACGCCCCTGGTTGCCGGTCATCGCCGAACTCAAGGCGCGGGTCGAGGCGGCCTGTGATGCACCTTTCAATAGTGTGTTGTTGAACCTCTACCGCGACGGTGTCGACAGCATGGGTTGGCATAGCGACGACGAACGCGAACTCGGCGAGCGGCCAGTGATCGCCTCGCTGAGTCTTGGGGCGACGCGCCGATTTCGATTGCGTCATCGGCGACGCAAGGAGCTCGAACCCGTTGCAATCTCTCTCGAGAGCGGCTCGCTGTTGATCATGAAGGGCGATACGCAGCGGTTCTGGAAACACCAGATCGCCAAGACCAAGCGGGTCGTCGAGGCTCGCGTGAATCTGACCTTTCGCAACGTTCGGTAGCCGCCGCCCAAAGGGCAGGCCGAGTTTCCGTTGGCAAAGAAGCTGCGCCGGGATCGTTTGTAGCGGTGGTGTTTCGTCAGCCGGACTGCGACGGTTTGCTGAGCACCCGCGCGACTTCATCCTGGGAAAAAGCTCTGAGTGAAGAGCCGTCGCTCTTGAGAACGCCGTCTCCCGGCACGGCTTCGCCGATCGCGCGAGCCGGGATGCCGCGATCTTCGAGCAGCCCGCAGGCTTCGGCTGCGCGATCGGTCGGAAACGCAGCCAGCAGTGCTCCCGAGGCCAGAGCGCCCCAGGGATCCGCGCCAAGTGCGTCGCATACCGCGCGGCCGGGCTCGAACCAGAGCACGGCATCATCGTCGATTCGAATCTGAACCCCGGACGCGTCGGCGAGTTCGTGGAGCCCCGCCGAAAGTCCGCCTTCTGTCGGGTCGTGAAGAGCGGTGGCACCCGCATCGGTCGCGAGCAATGCAGCGTCGACCACGGAGATGCCGGGTTGTTCAATGGCACGACGGGCGAGGGCGAGGAGATCGGAATCGACACCGTCGAGTTGAGAATTCTTTTCTGCGGCGAGAACAGCCGCCGCTTCGACAGGCGCAAGGCCGGCCTGCACGATCAGGTCTCCCGCCCGTACTCCGCCGGTCCGGAGAAAGCGGCGATTCCGGCTGAATCCCATCATCTGCCCGACGACGATCGGCTGGTTCACGGCATCCGACACCTCCGTATGCCCGCCAACCAGGGTCGCCCCAACGTCATCGAGTGCCGAGCGCATCGAACGGAAGAGTGCTCTCACATCGCTTTCGCAGGTACCCGCCGGTAGGAGCACGACAGCCATGAACCAACGAGGCTGCACGCCCATGACGGCAACATCGTTTGCATTGATTACGACTGCGTGGGCACCGACGTCGCTTCCGGTCAGCGTGATGGGGTCCGCGGCAGCGATTAGCGTCCCTTCTGGAACGTCGATCGCACAGGCATCCTCACCGAGCGCGGGCCCCAGGCGCACTTCGTCCGGGAGATTGCTTTGTTCGGCGAGAATCTCGCGCAGCAGTTTGGGGGGCAGTTTTCCGGGTCGAAGCGGGATGTCCACTCAGTGGAGTTTACTGATGTCCTTCCAGAGTTCCTGCCATTGCCCTTCGGCTGCCGTCGTCGCTTCTTCGGCGGTTCCGCCGAGGGCGACGATCAGCTTGCTCTTCTTCGCGCCGGAACCCGGGAACCGAACAACCGCCACCCAGGCGTTGGACTTGACCGATTCCGCTTTGGTCTGGTAAAGGCGGCCGTCAACCTGCAGCAACCAATTCATCGCTTCGATATTCGTCATCGAACACCCGGTCCGCGTCAGCTCACGGGCTGCGATCCGCCCGCGCAAGTAGAAATGAGGCGCTGCAGTATACGTTCGTGAGCGCGGAATTTTCGAGAAATCGCGTTTCGTGACGGCGACCTAGGGTTCACGAGTAGGCAAATCATTTGATAAAAGCCGCGCAACCACCCGGCTGTCTGTTGGTTTCAAATGCCACGCGAAGCGACGAGGAAGGTTGCCGAGTTTCGGGTCAGACGACCACAAGCTCTACGGAAGGCAGCAAGCTTTGCACCACGACGACACCCACGAGGAGCCCATTCGACAAGCCGCTGGCTGGCTCATCTACCCCCTCAGACCGAAGCGCCGGAAAGCCGATGACGCGGGTGTACAGATCTGCAATTTGAGGAGGTTCGGGAGCGGACGCGGTCCGGTCTTTTCCTCTGTATTTCGGCCAGTTGGGGACGAATAGACTCGTGATTCTGGGATGGACATCTCTAACCAGCAAGGTGGGTCGGCGCCTGCTGTTTCTATTCATCTCCTGCGCGGTCGTTCCGCTGGTGATTGCGCTCTATCTGTCGTTTTCCCATGTCACGGATCAGCTCTACCAGCAGTCTGAGAAGAGGCTGCGGCACGACAGCAAGGCTGTCGGCTTGGCGGTCTATCGAGAACTGCTGAACCTGCAATCGGAGTTCGAGCAAATCGAGACGGTCTTTGCCGATGCCGATGAGGCTCCACGGCAATCGATGAACGAGGAGCGTGCGCAACATTTCCGCGAACGCTTTCGTGCCGTGACGCTCATTGACCCCGCCGGGGTCGCGAAGCCGTTATTCGGGCCGCTGCTCACTCCGGCTCAGCATGATGCAAAGCAAGAGGAACACCTCGCAGCCGGGAAAGGCCTGCTCTCAATCCAGGAGAGCCCCAATGGGCTGTCCCGCCTGATTCTCGAAAAGCGCGTCCGCCGCGGCAAGGCTGCAAGCGTGATTGCCGAGCTGGATGCGGATTGGCTCGCCGAACGCGCCCAGCAAGCATTGACGATCACACAGACGGCGTTTTGCCTGTTGAGCTCGAGCGAAGTCGTCATCGTCTGCTCCGCACCCGATGGGTCACCACCACCGCGGGAATTCCCGCCGGACCTCGCGCGCAAGTCGTTGGGAGACTTCCGTTGGCAAGCTGAAGGAAGCGAAAACCTGGCCAGCTACCGGAGTCTGTTCCTCAAATCCCACTTCTACGAGGGCAGCTGGTTCGTGGTCTTGAGTCAGCCGTCTCGCGTCGTTCTCGCTCCCGTCGAACGATTTCGTGTGATCTTTCCATCGGTGATTCTTCTCACGATTCTGGTTGTAACTCTATTGAGCGTAGGACAGATTCGAAGGCTCCTCGCTCCGCTCGAAGAACTCATGCTTGGCACGGAGCGAGTTTCCAATCGCGAATTCGATGTCGAGGTGAGTGTCGAGAGCGGTGACGAATTCGAAGCGCTCGCATCTTCGATGAATTCGATGTCGAGGCGGCTTCGCAAGCAGTTCAGCACCCTGGATCGAATGATCGAGATCGACCGTTTGATCCTCTCCGCGATTGATACAGAGGGCATCGCCACGCCGATCTTCGAAAGAATCGGAGATCTCTACGAAAGCGATTTTGTCGCTCTCCTGTTGATGGAAACCGAGACCGCAGATTCACTCACTTCGTTTCTGTCGGACGCTAGTCCGGATCGCTGGATTCGGAGCGAGATGAAGGCGTTTTCACAGGAAGACATCGAGCGGTTGCGCGGTCGAGATGAAAATCTACCCATCGTCATCGAGGGTGACGTCCCCCACTATCTCGCTCCGCTCGCAGACGCCGGAATGGTGCGGGCAATCTCGTTGCCGCTCTGGATCAATAAAGTCTTGGTGGGATTGCTCCTGTTGGGTCATCGCACGGCCGACACTGGTGAATCCGAAAATGTCGCATTCGTGCGTCAACTCGCAGACCAGGCGGCCGTCGCGTTAGCGAACGTTCGCAGGGTCGAGGAGAATCGGATCCTCGCCTATTACGACAGCCTGACGGGTCTTCCGAATCGCTTGTTGTTCATGGAGCACCTGAAGCAATCGCTGCGAAGAGCTCAGCGAGATGGACATCGAGTCGCAATTTGCCTGCTGGATCTCGACGAGTTCAAACAAATCAACGACACCCTCGGACACAATTTGGGTGACCAGCTGCTCAAAGTCATCGCGCAGCGTCTCACCGATAGACTTCGCAGTGGGAGCGTCGCGCGGATCGGTGGCGACGAATTTGCATTCTGTTTGACCGATTTTTCCGGCGTCGACTCGCCCGCTCGGGTGACCCAGGGTTTGCTGTCCGAAATCACACGGCCCTATACGCTCGGTGAGCAGGAAGTCTTCATCACCGCCAGTGTCGGAATTGCGATCTACCCCGCGGATGGGCAAGCGCTCGAGACGATCATCAAGAATGCCGACACGGCGATGTATCACGCTAAACGCGAAGGACGGAACAACTACCAGTTCTACACGCCCTCGATGAACGCAACAGCCGTCCACCGCCTCGCCATGGAAACCGCGTTGCGGAAGGCGATCGAACTGGACCAACTCCGGGCGTTCTATCAGCCAGTTGTCGACATTCAGACACGCGAGATCCTAGGAGCCGAAGCGCTGCTCCGGTGGGTTCATCCCGAATTCGGCATGGTCCCTCCATCGGAGTTCATCCCCTTGGCAGAAGAGTCCGGTCTCATCATCGATATCGGAGAGTGGGTGCTGCGCGAAGCCTGCGCGCAGGCGAAAGCCTGGCATGACTGCGGGCATCAACTCTTCAGCATTTCCGTCAACGTATCGAGCCGTCAATTTAAGGATGGGGCGTTTCTCGATACCGTTTCGCGCGCACTCAGCGATACCGGCCTAAGCCCGCAGACCCTGACGCTCGAGCTGACGGAGAGTCTGCTGTTGGACGTCGAAGCGGTCACGATCACCCTCGGAAGATTGCGCGGATTGGGTGTGAAGATTGCAATTGACGACTTTGGAACTGGTTTTTCATCGCTTGGCTATCTCAAGCACTTTCCGCTCGATGCGCTCAAGATTGATCAGATGTTTGTACAGAGCCTTGCGACAGATTCCGACGATTCGGCGATCACGGACGCAATCATCACTCTGGCCCACAGCCTAAAGCTTCAAGTCGTGGCCGAGGGTGTAGAGACCGAAGAGCAGCTCGCGTATCTTCGTCAATCCAATTGCGACACCGCACAGGGTTATCTGTTTTCCGAACCGGTTCCACCAGATGGATTTGAGAAGCTTCTCCTCGAGATGGAAAATGAGGCCTAGATTAGTGGGTTTCGTGAGATTGCAGATTCAGATCTGTGACTTCGTGGAGCGACAGGTTCGTGGGAAACTCCTTGAACGCTCGAGGGATTGGTGTTGTGCATGATCGATCGGAAGAAATGCAATCGCCTGGGTGCCATCTCATGGCTTTTCAGTCGCGGTGTCTGCGGGATCGGGCTGCTGCTGGTCGCATTCGCGGGATGTGCGGGTGAAGAGCCTCCCGCTGGGTTGATCGGAATCTGGATGGCGACCTCCCCCCGACACGAAGGTCGGTTCCTCGAAATTTCGGAAGGGCACCTGATATTTGGCTCCGATGAGATTCACTCGACTTTCTACGCGATACGCGGAGTCGAATCGGAAGATCTGGAAAGCGGAATCCTTTATACGATCGATTACTACGGGGTTGGGGGGACCGGAAGGAAGCTGTTCGTGCGGCTTTCTGACGGAGAGCCTGAGGCCATCAAATTGGAGAATCAGGATGGGATCTGGATCCGAAAGGATCGGGTCGCATCAAAACCGAAGGGATTGATCTGATGAGGCGAGATCAGTTTTCACGTGAAAGTTCGTTTGCCGTACACCTTCTGACCGCGACGCTGAGCACGTCGGCGATATTGATGATGGTTGCTGGCGTCATCACATTTGCGCCCGCAGTGCTGCGATTGGAATTCGGGAGTGGCTCCCTCGATGAGATTGCAGTCGTGACCCAGGAAATTCTGGAAATCCACGCGGTGGTGTGGCCCGTTGTGGTCGCCTGCCTGATCGCTGTGACGCTTACCTCGCTATTTCTTTTCAATCGCATGACCGAACCGCTATTTCGATTCATCAAAGTTTTCGAAAGCATTGGTCAGGGGAGAATCCCGAAGTCAATCCGGCTGAGAGGGCGTGATTACCTGAAGCGCGAGGCGAGAGCCCTGAACGGAATGACTCTCGACCTTTCGTCTTTGATCGGGGAAATCAGGCGTAGTCAGAGAGAATTATCGGGCACGATCGAAGAAATCGTCGAGGCATCGTCTCGGGATGAGCGGGGGAAGGTTGCCGATCTCGTCGGCGTTCTGGACGAACACGATAAGTCGCTACGGGAAGCAGTCGCGCGTTTTACGGACGAAGTCTGAAGGCAACGCAAACGATCATGGTTGCCTCGTCTTTGATCATGGGATTTCGTTCCCGCTCGACGCACCCCGCTCGGTTGGACTGGGGCTTTACGCTCATCGAGATCGTGATCGTCATCGCGATCATCGGCATCGTATCCGCAATTGCGGTATCTAATTACCTCACGTATATCGAGAGGGTTCGCGTTGCGAGCGCGGTCGCTTCGATCAGGGTCATTGAGGTTCAACTCGATGATTACGTTCGCTCCGATGAACCGCTTCCCGCGACGCTATCGGAGATCGGGGTGACTCACATGCTCGACCCCTGGGGACATCCATTCGTGTACCTGCCGTTTTCTACATTCTCGCCGAGTTCGAGTGGCGCGGGAGGTGACTCTGGCGGTTCATCTGGTTCAGGCGACTCCGGGAGCAGCTCGGGTGGTTCATCGGGTTCGGGCGGCTCTGGAGGCAGCTCGGGTGGTTCATCGGATTCGGGCGGCTCTGGAGGCAGCTCGGGTGGTTCATCGGGTTCGGACGGCTCTGGAGGGAGCTCCGGTGATTCATCTGGGTCAGGCGGCTCTCAAAGCGACCCGGACGGCGGAGCTTATATTGGGGAGGCGCGGAAAGATCACTTCCTGGTTCCCTTGAACTCTGATTACGATCTCTACAGTGTCGGGAAGGATGGAGAGAGTCGCGCCCCGCTGAGCGTTCCCGTCAGTGCAGACGATGTGATTCGAGCCAACGACGGCGCGTACATCGGATTGGCGGCCAACTACTAGATACCACCGCTGAAGTCGAAATAGCGCTTGCGCCCAACCGCCGGATTCTCTTCAGTCCGGGCCCTGCGCCTTCTTCAGATGATCACCGATCAGTTCTCGAACGCGAAGCATGAGATCTTCCGCTTCTTCATCCGCGAAGGTTGAATAGGGGATCGGATTCAGGATCTCGATCACGATCTGATGACGACCCTGGAGGATCACGCCTCGCT
>SMVA01040333.1_pt1 | contig 21837 bp, 22 predicted proteins | sample 2456451 | NCBI WGS metagenome assembly SMVA01 (sample SAMN11095933, study PRJNA526329) | marine sediment metagenome | biome: Marine sediment; feature: Surficial sediment; material: Deep marine sediment; isolation source: Hadal surficial sediment | place: Pacific Ocean | collected 2014-05 | depth... | reverse complement strand
GCACCATCTGGTGCGGCCGCTCGGCCAGGAATATCTGTTTTCCCACGCGCTGATCTGGGAGAGCGTCTATTCGACCTTGCTGCGCGATCAGCTCAAGGGCCTGCATCGGCGGGCGGCGGCCTGGTTCGCAGCGTCCGATCTCGGTCTGAAGGCTGAACATCTGGAACGGGCCGACAGCCCGAATGCCGCGGCCGCCTATCTCGCGGCCGCCGAGGAACAGGCCGTCCCCTACCATTTGGAGCGGGCGCGGGCCCTGGCCGAACGCGGCCTCGCTCTGGTCCGCGACCGCGGCGAACGCCACGGCCTGACCATGCTGCTCGCCGAATGCCTGCGCGAATTGGGCCGGCCCAACGAGTCCATCGATGCCTATGGCCAAGCGCTGAACGCGGCGACGACCGATGTCGCCCGCTGCCGCGCCTGGATCGGGCTGGCGGCCGGCATGCGGGTGGTCGATGCCTACGATCAGGCTTTGGAAGTCCTGGATAAGGCAGAGGCGGCGGCGGCGGGAGACCCGCGACTGGCCGCAGAGCTTTCGAAGATCCACTACTATCGCGGCAACATCTATTTCCCGCTCGGCAACATCGACGGCTGCCTGGAGCAGCATGAGCTCGCCCTGCAACACGGGCGCCGGGCGAAATCGGTGGAATGCGAAGCCCGGGCGTTGAGCGGTCTGGGTGATGCCTCCTACCTGCGCGGCCGCATGATCACGGCGCTCGACTATTTCCACAAATGTGTCGAATTGAGCGAATCCCATGGGCTCGGGCGCATCGCCGTCAGCAATCACTACATGGTGGCCTGGACCCGTCTCTATCTGACGGAGGTCACCGGTTCGGCCGAGGATGCGGAACAAGCGGTGCAGTCGGCGGAGATGGCCAAACAACAGCGCTCGGAGATGATCGCCCGCCTGGCAGCCGGCCGGACGCTTTTGGAATGCGCCGAATTCGAGCGCGCGCGCAAGCATCTCAGTCGCGGCGTCGATATTGCCACCTCGCTTGAAGCCAACCGCTTCCGGCCTTTTTTCGAGATCTTCCTGAGCCGCATCGACAGGATCGAGGGGGCCCGACGATCGGAGGTCGCGGCCTCGCTCCAGGAAGCGGCGGCGACGTCGCGCGAGAGCGGCGTCGGCTTTGTCGGACCCTGGGTTATGAGCAGCCTGGCGTTGGCGAGCCCGGAGCCGGAAGTCAGGCAGGCGGCGCTGGAAGAGGGCGCGCGGCTGCTGGCCGACGGCTGCGTCGGTCACAATTATCCCGCCTTCTATGCCGACGCCATGGAGGTATCGCTACAAGATGGCGATTGGCCGGCCCTCGAAGGCTACGCCGTGGCGCTGGAGGCTTATTTGGAGCCCGAGCCGCTGCCGCTTTGCCGCTTCCAGATCGCCAGGGCGCGGGCGCTCGCCGACCATGCCCAGGCTCCGGACGATCCGGCGATCCGGCAACGGCTGGAACAGTTGAAGGCAACGGCCGGCGCGGCCCATTTGCATCTGGCGGCACGGGCTATCGAGGCCGCGCTGAACGGCGTTTAATTCTCGATACCCATCAGGGAATTCGCGAAGTCTTTCGCTTCGAAGGGGCGCAGATCGTCGAGGCCTTCGCCGACGCCGATGGCATGAACCGGCAGGCCGAACTTTTCGGCCAGCGCCACCACCACCCCGCCGCGCGCCGAGCCGTCGAGCTTGGTCAGCGCCAGACCGCTGATCGCGACCAGGTCCTTGAAGGCCGCGACCTGGGCGTGGGCGTTCTGGCCGATGGTGGCGTCGAGCACCAGGAGGGTGCTGTGGGGCGCGCTAGGATCGAGCTTCTTGAGCACACGCAGGATCTTCTGCAACTCGGCCATCAAATCGGCCTTGTTGTGCAGGCGCCCGGCGGTGTCGATCAGGAGCAGATCGAAGCCCTCGCGCCGGGCGATCTCCAGCGCCTCGTAGGCGAGCCCGGCCGCATCCGCGCCGGGCGCCTTGGCGACCACCCGGCAGCCGCTGCGTTCGCCCCAGACCTTGAGTTGCTCGACGGCGGCGGCGCGGAATGTGTCGCCCGCGGCCAGCAGCACCTCGAGCCCCTGGTCCCGGTAGAGCTTGGCCAGCTTGGCGATGGTCGTGGTCTTGCCGCTGCCGTTGACGCCGACCACCAGCACCACGTGGGGCTTGCGCGTGACGTCGAGCACCAGCGGGACCGCCACCGGCGCCAGGATCGCGGCGATGTCCCCGGCCAGGGCGCGGCGCACGTCCTCCGGCGCCACCTCCTTGTCGAAGCGCGTGCGGGCCAGGTTGGCGGTCAGCTTGGCTGCGGTCGCGACCCCCAGGTCGGCGGCGATCAGCAGCTCCTCGAGTTCCTCGATCGCGCTATCGTCGAGCTTGCGCTTGGTGAAGATGCCGGCGATGCCGTCACCCAGCTTGGCCGAGGAGCGGGTCAGCCCGGCCTTGAGGCGGCCGAACCAGCCGCCGGTCTCGGGCTCGGTCTGGGGCCCGGTTCTGGTCTCGGTATCGCTCACGCCGCGAGGCGTCCCTGCAACCGGCCCCGGGCCGTGCCGATGATGTGCAGCGGCAGGATCTCGCCGGGCGCGCCGGTCGCCAGTTCTACCGGTGCGTAGTGCTCCGAGCGGCCGAAGCCGGGCTTCTCCACCAGCACCTGGGCCGCGGTGCCGACCCGGCTCTCTAAGAACGCCCCGAGCGCCGCCTCGCCGGCCTGGCGCAGCTGCGCGGCGCGCGCCTTGCGGAGATGGACCGGCACCTGGGGCATACGCGCGGCCGGCGTGCCGGGGCGCGGCGAATAGGGGAAGACGTGCAGGTAGGTGAGGCCGCAGTCTGCGACCAGGCGAAGCGTGTTCTCGAAGGCGGCCTCGGTTTCGGTCGGGAAGCCGGCGATCAGGTCGGCGCCAAACACCACGTCCGGGCGCAGGCGCCGGACCTCCGCGCAGAGCGAAACAGCGTCCCGGCGGCTATGGCGCCGCTTCATGCGCTTGAGGATCAGATCGTCGCCGGACTGCAAGGAGAGATGCAGGTGCGGCATCAGCCGCGGCTCCTCGGCGATGAGGCGCAGCAGATCCCGGTCCAGCTCGACCGCATCCACCGAGGACAGACGCAGGCGCGGCAACTCGGGCACCGCCGCCAGCAGGCGCCGCGCCATCTGGCCCAGGCTGGGCGCCCCCGGCAGGTCGCCGCCGTAGGAGGTCAGATCGACGCCGGTGAGCACCACCTCATGGATGCCGCCTGCGACCAGCTTGCGCACCTGGGCCGTCACCTCCCCCAGCGGCACCGAGCGGCTGTTGCCGCGGCCGAAGGGGATGATGCAGAAGGTGCAGCGGTGATCGCAGCCCTGCTGAACCTGGACGAAGGCACGGGCGCGGCCCTCGAAGCCCTCGATCAGATGGGCCGCGGTCTCGGTCACCGACATGATGTCGTCGACCGCAACGCGCGGTGCGCCGCCCGGCAGAAAACTTTGTGCCCGGAGCTTTTCCTCGTTGCCCAGGACCTGGTCGACCTCGGCCATAGCTGCGTAGGACTGGGGGTCGATCTGGGCCGAGCAGCCGGTCACGATCAGGCGCGCGGCCGGGTGCTCGCGCCGGGCGCGGCGGATCGCCTGGCGCGCCTGGCGCTCGGCCTCGGCGGTGACCGCGCAGGTATTCACGATGACCGCGTCCTTAAGCCCGGCGGCGCGGGCGTGGCCGCGCATGACCTCGGATTCGTAGGCGTTGAGCCGGCAGCCGAAGGTGATGATTTTGACCTCGGGCGGTGCGGTACTCATGGCCCGGCTCCCAGCGCGTCCAGATCCAGCTCGCCGACAAAGGCGGTCGCGACCGGGCCGGTCAGCGTCACATGGCCGTCCTCGCGCCATTCGATATCGAGTGCGCCGCCGTCCAGGGTCACGGTCACGCGGCGGCCGGTCAAACCGCGCCGGGCGGCGGCGACCGCGGCGGCGCAGGCGCCGGTGCCGCAGGCCCGGGTGATCCCGGCGCCGCGCTCGCAGACCCGCAGGCGCAATTGATCGGGGCCGGTCACCTGGGCGATGCCGATGTTGGCGCGCTCCGGGAACAAGGGATCGTGCTCCAGCTTGGGCCCCAGGCGCGCGAGATCGACCGCCGCGGCATCCTCGACGAAGAACACCGCGTGGGGGTTGCCCATGTTGACCGCGACCGGATCGCCCAAGCTCTCGCACACCAACTCCAGGTGCAGGGTATCCTGTTCGCGGGCGAGCGGGATCTCGTCCCAGGCCAGGCGCGCTGCGCCCATGTCCACCGTGACCCGGCCCGCGCCGGCGACCTGGGCGCCAAGCAGCCCGGCCGCGGTTTCGATGGCGACGGACTCGCGGCCGCTCTCGGCCATGATGAGCGAGGCGGCGCAGCGGGTGCCGTTGCCGCAGGCATCGACTTCGCCGCCGTCGGAGTTCCAGAACCGGAAGAAAACATCCGCACGCCCGTTGCGCGGCGGCTCCAGCACCACGATCTGGTCGCAACCGACCCCCTCGCGCCGGTCGGCCAGCGCGCGGGCGCTCGCGTCGTCGAGCACGAACGGCACCTCCCGGGCATCGACCACCACAAAGTCGTTGCCCAGCCCGTGCATCTTGATGAAGGCGCGCATGCTCATAACCCCAGGTTATATGGCGCGGAAGGGCGAAAAGTCCACCAACTCGAACCTCACGGCAAATATTGTGGACGCCGTATATCGACTTCGAATGTCGAACGGCCAATTTTATCCCTGCGGATACAGCAACGTCGATTTTGCTCGCCAGACAAACGATTTCAGCGAAAAGCTAGATAACAACTAGGCAGCCGTTGCTCTAAATGTTGCTCACTGCAATCTCTGCCGGATCCACGAGACATTGCGGATCACGCCAGCCATAGCGCTGGGCGTAACGAACCAAATTTTGGTTATTGAAGAGTTGGTAGAGACCGCTTTGGCTAACAAGACGCCAGCACCCAAGAGCCAGCAGCATGGCCAATTTGGGGTAATCGATGGCAGGTTAGTGTAATGAGTCGAAAGCTTCCTGCATTTCGGAAATGATCGTCTTTGCCGCTTCTTGCGGAGATGTACTCTCGATGATGGGTCGTCCAACTACTAAGTAATCTGCGCCGTTCGCGACAGCTTGAAATGGCGTGGATACTCGCTTGTGGTCATCAGCCGGTGCGCCTGATGGCCGAATGCCCGGTGTGATTATCAGAAAGTCAGAGGCGGTTGCCGCACGGATTGCGGTGGCTTCTTGTCCCGAAGCAATTACTCCATCAAGGCCGGTACGATGAGCAATTTTTGCACGTCGCACAACTCTGTCTAAAAGAGTTTCCTGGACGCCGATCTCATTAAGATCGCGTTGGTCAAGGCTGGTAAGGACGGAGACAAGAAATATCTTGAGTTGTTTGCCCTCGGCGCGCGCAGAGACGGCGAGCCTTAAGTCCTTCTCGCCAACATCGCCCGCTCCTTGGATGGTGAGAAAATCGACTCCCAGTTTGGCCGCCCCCGCCACACCTCGGCGCAGTGTACTTCCAATGTCGCCATACTTGTAATCGAGAAAAACCTGACAGTCGCGCTCACTAAGAAGCTCGTCAATAAAATTTCTGAGATCTTTTTCCCACTGAAGTGCAATTCCAATTTTAAAAAACGAAACCGTGCCATCGAGATGGTCAACGATTTTTCGGGCCTCTGCAACCGAATCAACATCTAGCGCAACAATCAACTTCTCTGCGGCATTGACCGGATTATTAAAATCCGCCGCGTTAGCGGCCGAACCTTGTGGCATATTGTTACCCCTGCTTGACCCGCTTTTCCGCTGCGGTGTTGAATGCAAACGATCTGCGTAACAGGTCGTTTGGTCAATCATTTGATTCCCGTTGTCCACAGATTTTCCCCAGCGTTTTGTGTCCAGGTGTGGAAATTTCCGAATCTGCGGTGTTGGAGCCAAAAATTTCGTAAGCTGTCAAGGAAAAATCCCTTTTTCGGTGATTGTCCAGATCTGAGATGAAGGCCGTCCTATTTAGGACAGCACCCCCTTGCGCTCCCGCTTGACCTTTGCCAACTCCGGCCCTATTTTCCGCCTCGATAGCTGCCATGGGAAAGTCCCCGGCGACCCTGGATATCCGGGGAGCCCCGCCAGTCCGCGAGTTTCGCGCACTGGCGCGCTAGGCGTTTGGGGCGCTTTTCGTTTGGCGGGATTGCGTTGATTTGAGGATTCGTTAGACCGGCCATGTTCGACTCCCTGCAAGAACGCCTGGGCGAGGTCCTGGGCAAGCTGACCCGGCGCGGCGCGCTGAGCGAGGCCGATGTCACCGCCGCGCTGCGCGAGATCCGGATCGCGCTGCTCGAGGCCGATGTCGCACTGCCGGTGGTCAAGGACTTCATCGAGGCGGTCAAGGAAAAGGCCATCGGCGGGCAGGTCCTGCGCTCGGTCGCACCGGGGCAGATGGTCATCAAGGTGGTCCACGACCACCTGATCGAGATGCTCGGTGCTGTGGCCGTGCCCCTGGACTTCGACGCGCCGCCGCCGGTCGCGATCATGCTGGTCGGCCTGCAGGGTTCGGGCAAGACCACGAGCTGCGCCAAGATCGCCCTGCGCCTGACCGAGCGGTCCAAGAAAAAAGTTCTGATGGCGTCGCTGGACGTACGCCGCCCGGCGGCGCAGGAGCAGCTCAAGGTGCTCGGTCTGCAGGCGGGCGTCCGGACGCTGGACATCGTGGCTGGCGAACCGCCGGTGGCGATCGCCAAACGCGCGCTTCAGACCGGCGCGCTGGAAGGCTTCGACGTGGTGCTGCTCGATACCGCCGGGCGCCTGGCGATCGATGAGGAGATGATGGCCGAGGCGGCCGCCGTGCGCGATGCCGCCAAGCCCCACGAGACGCTTCTGGTGGCCGACGCCATGACCGGCCAGGACGCGGTCACCGTGGCCGCCAGCTTCCACGACAAGGTCGGCTTGACCGGGATCGTGCTGACCCGGGTCGACGGCGATGCCCGCGGCGGTGCGGCGCTCTCCATGCGCGCGGTCACCGGCTGCCCGATCAAGCTGCTCGGCGTCGGCGAGAAACTGGAGGCGCTGGAGGATTTCCACCCCGACCGTATCGCCTCGCGCATTCTGGGCATGGGCGATGTGGTCTCGCTCGTCGAAAAGGCGGCCGAGAGCCTCGATCAGGAAGAGGCCGAGAAACTCGCCAAGAAGCTCGAGCGCGGCAAGTTCGATCTCGACGACCTGGGCCAGCAATTCAAGCAGATGCAGAAGATGGGCGGCATCTCGGACATGCTCAACCTGCTGCCCGGCATGTCCAAGGCCCAGCAGGCCAAACTCGAAAAAGCCAACATCGACGACGCGATGATCACGCGCCAACTGGCCATCCTGTCGTCCATGACCCCGACCGAGCGGCGCCGGCCCGAGATCATCAAGGCGCGCCGCAAGCAGCGGGTCGCCGCCGGCTCCGGCACCACGGTGCAGGAGGTCAACAAACTCATGAAGCAGCACAAAGAAGCCAGCAGCATGGTCAAGCGCGTCAAGAAGATGGGCAAAAAAGGCCTGATGCGCGGCGGCCTGGGTGCGCTCATGCCCGGCGGTGGCAGCGGCGGCGGATTTGGAGGCCTGCGATGATTCACCACGTGTCGCTCGGCGTATCGGACCTCGAACGCGCCGCGGCCTTCTACGACGCGGCGCTGGCGCCGCTCGGCTACCGCCGGACTTTCGAGGTCGAGGGCGTCGCCATCGCCTATGGCGAAAAGCATCCGGAGTTCTGGATCGGCGGACCGCTCGACACCACACGCCCTGCTTCGGCCGGTAACGGCACTCACGTCGCCTTCTCGGCACCTTCGCCCGAGGCAGTGGCGCAATTCCACACGGCGGCCCTGGAGAGCGGCGGAGCCGACGCCGGCGCGCCGGGCCCGCGGCCGGAATATGGCCCGGACTACCACGGCGCCTTCGTCCGCGATCCGGACGGCAACAAGATCGAAGCCTGCCTAAATCAACCCGGCTAGTGCCGGATACAATACAGAGACACCCCAATCGAGAACGAGGAACCGAATACTATGCCCGTAAGAATTCGACTGGCCCGCGGCGGCACCAAGAAACGCCCCTTCTACCGCATCGTGGTCGCCGACTCGCGCAACGCGCGCGACGGCCGCTACATCGAGAGGATCGGCCACTACAATCCCATGGTGCCGCGCGACCACCCGGAGCGCCTGCGCCTCGACGAGGACCGTGCGCGCCACTGGTTATCGGTTGGTGCGCAGCCGAGCGACCGGGTCGCCCGCTTCCTGGGCCAGGCCAACATCATCCCGATCCCGGTCCGGCGCGAGCAGACCAAGCAGAACCTGCCCAAGAAGAAGGAGCTGGAACGCCGCGCCGCCGAGGCCGAGGCCAAAAAGGCCGCCCAATCGGACGAAGCGCACGCCGCCGCCGAAATCGCCGAGGCCGAGGCCGCGAAAGCCGCCGAAGAAGCCGCGGCTGCGGAGGCTGCCGCCGCGGAGGCCGCCGCCGCCAAAAAGGCCGAAGAAGAAGCGCCAGCCGCAGAGGTTCCCGCCGAGGAAGCGCCAGCCTCAGAGGCTCCGGCTGAGGAAGCACCGGCTGAGGAAACTCCCACCGAGGAAGCTCCGACCGAGGAAGCACCGGCCGAGGAAACTCCGGCTGAGGAAACTCCCACCGAGGAAGCTCCGGCCGAGGAAGCTCCGGCCGAGGAAGCTCCGGCCGAGGAAACTCCCACCGAGGAAGCTCCGGCCGAGGAAGCTCCGGCCGAGGGCGAGGACGGGGCCAAGAAGGACTAGACCCGGGCCATGGCCGCAGGCGAGGCTGAGGACGGAAGCGCCCGGATTTGCCTCGGTGCGATCGCCGGCGCACATGGGGTTCGGGGCCTGGTGAAGATCAAGTCCTTCACGCAAGAACCGGCGGATCTGACCGCCTACGGCCCGCTCGGCGACGAAACCGGCGGGCGCCGCTTCGAGATCGCGGTGACCGGCCAGGCCAAAGGCCTGCTGGTGGCCCGGATCGAAGGCGTCGCGGACCGGGACGCGGCTCAGGCATTGCGCGGGGTCCGGCTCTACGTCGCCCGCGCCGCCCTGCCCGAGCCGGAGGATGGGGAGGAGTTCTACCAGGCCGACCTGATCGGCCTGGTTGCCGAGGACCCGCAAGGCCGGCCCCTGGGCAGGATCGCGGCGGTCGAAAACCACGGCGCCGGGGACTACCTGGAGATCGCGCGGCCCCAAGGCGAACCCCTGCTGATCCCCTTTACCAGCGCCGCCGTGCCGCTGATCGACCTCGAAGGCGGCCGGGTGGTGGTCGATCCGCCCGAGGAGATCGAGGCGCGCTGACACGCAGTCTGGGAGAGGACTGGACAAAGCCGGCCCGAGGGGCCATAAAACGCGGCTTTCTGCCCTAGGGGGAGCCGATGAGCCCGGTTATGGCGGCCCAAGAGGCGCCCTGGACGGCCCGGGTGCTGACTCTGTTTCCGGAGATGTTTCCGGGTCCGCTCGGCCTGAGTCTGGCCGGAAAGGCGCTGGAACGAGGCATTTGGGCGCTCGATGTCCTGGACATCCGGGACTTTGCGCGCGATAAACACCGCGCCGTGGACGACGCCCCTTTTGGCGGTGGCGCCGGCATGGTGATGCGGCCCGATGTGATCGACGCGGCGCTGGCCGCGGCCAAACAAGAGCCGGCGCCTGGATCCGGCGCTCCGGCGGTCTACCTCTCGCCGCGCGGCCGCCTGCTCGATCGGGCGCTGACGCGGGAGCTGGCCCGGGGCCCGGGTGTGGTTCTGCTCTGCGGCCGCTACGAAGGGGTCGACGAGCGGGTGCTGGAGGCTCATGGAATCGCCGAGGTCAGCGTTGGCGACTATGTGCTTTCCGGCGGCGAACCGGCGGCGCTGGTGCTGATCGATGCCGTGGTGCGGCTGTTGCCCGGAGTCGTGGGCAACAAGGAGAGCCCGGCGGAGGAATCGTTCGAGCGGGGCCTGCTGGAGTACCCGCACTACACACGGCCCGCCGAGTGGCAGGGGCGCAAGGTGCCCGAGGTTCTGATCTCGGGACATCACGAGAAAGTCCGCCTGTGGCGCCAAGCGCAGGCGGAAGAGATTACCGAGCGGCGGCGACCGGACCTCTGGGCGCGCTACCTGAAAGACCGAGACGACGAAGGACGAGACAAATGAACACGATCGAAAAAATCGAGCAGGCCGAGGTCGCCAAATTGACCGAGGGCCGCAGCCTCCCCGAGTTCAGCCCGGGCGATACCTTGCGCGTCAACGTCAAGGTCACGGAAGGCACGCGCGAGCGCATCCAGGTCTTCGAGGGCGTCTGCATCGCACGCAAGAACCGCGGCATCCACTCCTCGTTCACGGTGCGCAAGATCTCCTACAACGAAGGCGTGGAGCGCATCTTCCCGCTCTACAGCCCGCGCATCGACTCGATCGAGCTGGTGCGCCGCGGCGACGTGCGCCGGGCCAAGCTCTATTACCTGCGTGGCCGGCGCGGCAAATCGGCGCGGATTTCGGAGAAGACCACCGGCGCCGCCGGCAAGGCGACCGCCGCCGAGCGGGTCGCCGCCACCGAGGCGCGGGCCGCGGCCCAGGCCGCCCTGGCCGCGAGCGGCCACCTCGGCGGCAAGAAGAAGAAAAAGAAGAAACAGAAAGCCGAAGCCAAGGCCAAGGCCAAGGGTTAGCCCACCCGGCGCGCAGCCGCGAACTCAGACGGCCCCGCATAAGGGCCGCGAGGGCTGAAGACCGGTGTAACGAGGAGGCAGCGTGATGAGCGAACCGCGCACCCTATTCGACAAGATCTGGGACAGCCACCTGGTCGACCGCCAGGACGACGGCACCTGCCTGATCTATATCGACCGCCATCTGGTCCACGAGGTGACCAGCCCCCAGGCCTTCGAAGGCCTGCGCCTGGCCGGGCGCAAGGTCCGGCGGCCAGGCCTCACTTTGGCGGTGATCGACCACAACATCGACACCGACCCGAACAAAACAGATTTGGCCGAGGACTCGCGGATCCAGATCGACACCCTGCGCGACAACTGCGCGGCCTTCGATGTGCCGCTGTTCGACGTGCCCGACGCGCGCAACGGCATCGTCCATGTGGTCGGACCGGAACAGGGCTTCACACTGCCCGGTACCACCATCGTGTGCGGCGATTCCCACACCGCGACCCATGGCGCCTTCGGGGCGCTGGCCTTCGGCATCGGCACCTCGGAGGTCGAGCACGTGCTCGCGACCCAGACGCTGTTGCAGAAACCGGCCAAGAATATGCGCATCACGGTGGATGGCGCGCTGCCGCTCGGCATCACCGCCAAAGACGTGATCCTCGCGATCATCGGCCAGATCGGCACCGCCGGCGGCACCGGCCACGTGATCGAGTACGCCGGCGAAGCGATCAGCAGCCTCTCCATGGAGGGCCGCATGACGGTCTCCAACATGACCATCGAGGGCGGCGCCCGGGCCGGGCTGATCGCCCCCGACGAAACCACTTTCGAATATCTCAAGGGCCGCCCCATGAGCCCCAAGGCCGGCGCCTGGGAGGCCGCCTATACCTACTGGCAGACCCTGCCGTCCGACCCCGGTGCGCGCTACGACCGCGAGGTCACGCTCAGCGGCGCCGATATCGCACCCCAAGTAACCTGGGGCACCAGCCCCGAGGACGTGGTGCCGGTGACCGGCGCGGTGCCGGACCCCGAAAGCGCGCCCAACGACAGCAAGCGCCAGGCCATGGCGCGCTCGCTCGAATACATGGGCCTCGCCGCCGGCACGCCGATGAACGGGCTGCGCATCGACAAGGCCTTCATCGGCTCTTGCACCAACGGGCGCATCGAGGACCTCCGCGCGGTCGCCGCGGTCGCCAAGGGCCGCAAAGTGGCCGGTCACGTCCACGCCATGGTGGTGCCGGGCTCGGGCCTGGTCAAGGAACAGGCCGAGGCCGAGGGCCTGGACGAGATTTTGACAGCGGCCGGCTTCGACTGGCGCAACCCGGGCTGCTCCATGTGCCTGGCCATGAACTCGGACAAGCTTCTGCCCGGCGAGCGCTGCGCGGCAACCTCGAACCGCAACTTCGAAGGCCGCCAGGGCCGCGGCGGGCGCACCCACCTGATGAGCCCCGCCATGGCCGCCGCCGCCGCCATAGCCGGCCACATCGCCGACGTGCGGGATTTGGGGTAGGGGGAGCAAGCCATGGAAAAGTTCACCACGCTGACCGGGACCGCGGCGCCGTTGCCGATGATCAATGTCGATACCGACAAGATCATCCCCAAGCAGTTCCTGCGCACCATCAAACGCAGCGGGCTTGCCGAGGGCCTGTTCTACGAGATGCGCTTCGACGAGGCGGGCCAACCCAAATCCGGCTTCGTGCTCGACCAGCCGGCCTACAGGGATGCCAAGATTCTGGTCACCGGCGAGAACTTCGGTTGCGGCTCCTCGCGCGAGCATGCGCCCTGGGCGATCCTGGATGCGGGCATCCGCTGCGTGATTGCGCCCAGCTTCGGCGACATCTTTTACAACAACTGCTTCAAGAACGGCATCCTGCCGATCCAACTGCCCCAGGAGCAGGTCGATTTGCTGATGGACGACGCCCAACGCGGCGCCAACGCGATGGTCAGCATCGATCTGGAGAAACAGGAGATCGCCGGCCCGGACGGCGGCACGATCCACTTCGAGATCGACGCCTTCCGCAAACATTGCCTGCTCACTGGCCTGGACGATATCGGCCAGACCCTGAACAAGGCGCCCCGGATCGACGACTACGAGGCCAAGCAGAAACACACGCAGCCCTGGCTGGCCGGCTGAGGCTAAGGAGCGCGTGCCGACAACCCCCCACCCCGGCCCTCTCCCCGCGGGGCGGGGGAGGACCAACTGCAAGGCGATAAAGGGGGACAGTTTACTATTTTTTTGCATTGCCCAGCTTCCTGCCGCGTTATGGCGTAAAAAAATAGTAAACTGTCCCCCTTTATCCACCCGCCCGCGGAGCGGGAGGGTGAGGGGGGCGACCGCCGCCACAAAGCTCTGAATTCTTGAATCTGAAGGAGACCCAACGACCATGCCCGCCAACAAGAAACTTTTGGTCCTGCCGGGCGACGGGATCGGGCCGGAGGTCATGTCCGAGGTGCGCCGGGTGATCGACTGGTTCGACAAGCGCCAGGCGGTCAGTTTCGATGTCGAAGAGGACCTGGTCGGCGGCAGCGCCATCGACGCCCACGGCACGCCGCTCACCGACGCCACCATGGACAAGGCGATGAACGTGGACGCGGTGCTGCTGGGCGCGGTCGGCGGCCCCAAGTGGGACGACCTGCCGTTCGAGCAAAAGCCCGAGCGCGGCCTGCTGCGCCTGCGCAAGGAGATGGACCTCTACGCCAATCTCAGACCCGCAATCTGTTTCGACGCCTTGGTCGAGGCCTCGACGCTCAAGCCCGAGGTGGTCTCCGGCCTGGACATCCTGATCGTGCGCGAGCTCTGCGGCGGGCTCTATTTCGGCACCCCGCGCGGCATCGAGGAGCTGCCCGACGGGACCCGGCGCGGCGTCAACACCCAGGTCTATACCAGCACCGAAATCCAGCGCGTCGCGCGCGCCGCCTTCGAGCTGGCGCGCAAGCGCTCGAACAAGCTGAGTTCGGCGGAGAAGGCCAACGTCATGGAATCCGGCGTGCTGTGGCGCGAGGAAGTCACCAAGCTGCACCAGGCCGAGTATTCCGACGTCGAGCTGACCCACATCTACGCCGACAACTGCGCCATGCAGTTGGTGCGCGATCCCAAGCAGTTCGACGTCATCGTCACCGACAACATGTTCGGCGATATGCTTTCGGACCAGGCCGGTATGCTGACCGGCTCGCTCGGCATGCTGCCCTCGGCCTCGCTCGGCGACGTGGACGAGACCGGACGCCGGCGGGCGATGTACGAGCCGGTGCACGGTACCGCGCCCGACATCGCCGGCCAAGGCAAGGCCAACCCGCTGGCGACTTTGCTCAGCTTCGCCATGATGCTGCGCTACTCCTTCGACCTGGCCGGGGATGCGGATTTGGTCGAGACCGCGGTCAAAAACGTGCTCGAAGCGGGCAAACGCACCGCCGATATCGCCGCACCCGGTCGCGAGACTCTATCGACCTCGGCCATGGGTGACGCGCTGCTCGCCGAACTCGACACGCTGGCCGCCTGAGCGGGGCGCCCTTCGATGTTATCCGGGACAGGAAACCGTGGATTGACGGAATTCCGCAAAGCGGGCTATGCTGTCCCCAGTATCAACAGAGAAAGGAGGTGATCTGGTGTCTAAAATCATAGCCGTGTTCGCAGTGGCGCTGGGCGTCATCGCGATTTCCGCCGGATCGGCCTTCGCCGCTGGCGACTGTGGTTCCTACACGACACAATCCGTGTCGTTGGAAACCCAGACTGCCTCGACAGGCTCTACCGGTGAGCAAACGCCTCACACGCCACTTCCCGTGACCAGCACCAACTGATCTCGGGTAACCTGCGACACAGGCGAATAGGCCGCTCCCTCGGGGGCGGCCTTTTCATTTAACGGTGGAAAGTGTGCATATGGTCGGAAGATGCGCTCGATCCCTTGCAATGGGACCCGCAGACCCTTAACTGAATTCGGGTAACATCACACCCCTACTAGACAAAAGGTTCAATCCCATGGGTTACAAAGTGGCGGTGGTCGGCGCGACCGGCGCGGTCGGTCGGGAGATCCTGACTACGCTGTCGGAGCGCGAATTCCCGATCGACGAGGTGGTCGCGCTCGCCTCGGAGCGCTCGGTGGGTTCGCGCGTCTCCTTCGGTGAGAACGACGAGCTCCAGGTCCAGGAACTCGCGAGCTTCGACTTCAAGGGCAGCGAGATCGTACTCTCCTCGCCCGGCGCCAAGGTCTCGGCCGAATTTTCGCCGCGCGCGGCCAAGGCGGGCGCGGTGGTGATCGACAACACCTCCCACTTCCGCATGGACCCGGACGTGCCGCTGGTGGTGCCCGAGGTCAACCCGGACGCCATCGCCGGCTACGAGCGCCGCCACATCATCGCCAACCCCAATTGCTCGACCATCCAGCTGGTGGTGGCGCTGAAGCCGCTGCACGATCTGGCGCGGATCAAGCGGGTCGTGGTGGCGACCTACCAGGCCGTCTCCGGCGCCGGCAAGGACGCCATGGACGAGCTGTTCAACCAAACCCGCGGCGTGTTCATGAACCATCCGGCCAAGCCCCAGATCTTCCCCAAGCAGATCGCCTTCAACGCCATTCCCCACATCGACAGTTTCATGGAGGACGGATCAACCAAGGAGGAATGGAAGATGATGGTCGAGACCAAGAAGATTCTCGACCCGGCGATCAAGCTCACCGCCACCTGCGTGCGGGTGCCGGTGTTCATCGGCCATGCCGAGGCGATCAACATCGAGTTCGAGAGCCCGATCTCGGAGGAAGAGGCGCGCGAGGCGCTGCGCGACGCACCCGGGATCACCCTGATCGACCGCCGGATCGACGACGGCTATGTCACGCCCGCGGAATGCGCCGGCGAAGACCCGGTCTTCGTCAGCCGGGTGCGGACCGACCCGACCGTGGAGAACGGCCTATCGCTTTGGGTGGTCGCCGACAATCTGCGCAAAGGCGCCGCACTCAACGCGGTCCAGATCGCCGAGCACCTGGTCGCCGACTACCTGCACTGAGCAGTAATCGCCCTAAACGACCGTAATCCCGATTTCGGCGATGCCGTCGATGCCGCCGGTGACTTTGTCGCCGCGGTTGACTGAGCCGACACCGGCGGGCGTCCCGGTCATGATCAAATCGCCCGGCACCAGCTCGAACAACTTGGTCAGATGGGCGATCGATTCCGGCACGCTCCAAATCTGTTGCGCCAGATCGCCGTCCTGACGGACCTCGCCGTTGACAGCCAGCCAGATGCGGCCGCTATCCGGGTGGCCGATATCTCCGGCCGGGACGATCGCCGCACAGGGTGCCGCGTGATCGAAGGCCTTTCCGGCCTCCCAGGGGCGGCGCATTTCCTTGGCGGCAGCTTGCAGATCGCGCCGGGTCATATCGATGCCCACGGTATAGCCGTACACGTGATCGAGCGCGTTCTCCGCCTTGATCTCCTTGCCGCCCGTGCCGATGGCGACGACCAGCTCGATCTCGTGGTGGGTCTTCTCGGACATCGGGGGATAGGGAAACGCGCCGCCGTTCTCGAGAATCGCATCGGTGGGCTTTTGAAAGAAAAACGGCGGCTCGCGCTCGTCTGCGCCGGCAGTCTCGCGGATGTGGTCCAAATAGTTGCGGCCAACGCAATAGATTCGGCGCACGGGAAACCGCTTCTCGTTGCCGACGATCGGCAGAGAAACTTGTTCCAGGGGTAAGATAAAGTTCAATTTAGCTCTCCTTGGTATTAGCGCTTGGCCGCGTAATAGCTCACGCGGCGTTCTAGATAAGCAAGAAACTCGGATATCGTGAAGGCGAGAGCGAAAAGCACGATCAGGACAGCCCAAAAATGCCCCATCAGAAAGTTTGCCGAATAAAGTTCGAAAAGCGCCCCGAAACCGACGACCGAGATCAGAAGCTGGCCGATTATGACACCCTTCACGGCCCTTATGACCCCAATCCGGACGCCACCCAGGATTTCAGGCAGGGCGGCCCAGAAGTAGATCTTTGTGAAGGCATCCATCGGTGAGGCGCCGAAACAACGCGCCATCTCAACCAGAGACCGGTCGATCTGCATGACCCCGGCACGCGAATTCAGAATGATGATCCATATGGCGAATAGGGTCGTGGTGATGATGATCGATTTCATGCCGAAGCCGAATAGCACCATCAAGACCGGCACCAGCGCCGTCAGAGGGGCGCTCAGGAAAATGTTGACCCAGGGCAGAAGAAGCTCGTCCAGGAGGCGGCTCTTGCCCATCAGGATGCCCAGCGGGACGCCGATAACGATCGATGAGACGACACCGGCAACGAACGCATAGGCCGTTTCCGAGAGGGCTTTCACGAAGGCCGGGCTGTCGATGATGGAAAACAGCGTCTGAAAAACTTCGGATAAAGGCGGGATAAAAAAGGTTACTCCCAGGCGCCCGACAAGCTCCCAGAGAAGGCCCCATAGGATCAGCGACGACATGCCCGGCAACCGATATCCGAATACCTTCATCTCAACGCTCACTCCACATAGCCGCGCAGAGAACCCCAAATCCTGTCTACGATATCGAGATATTCCGGATCGCGGCGAATATTGTCTGTGCCCTTGTTCCGGAATTCAGCCGGCCTGATGATCTCGGACACGCGGCTGGGCCGGGGAAGCAGGATCGCGATCTGGTCCGAAACATAGACGGCTTCCTCGATCGAATGGGTCACGAATATGAACGTCTTGTTTTCGTTCTGGACAAGCGAAAGCAGGTCTTCCTGAAATTTGCGCCGGGTTTGCTCATCGACGGCCGAAAACGGCTCGTCCATCAAGAGGACCTGCGCATCGACGGACAGCGCGCGCGCCAGTCCCACCCTCTGGCGCATACCGCCCGACAATTCGTGCGGAAAACTGTTTTCGAATCCGACCAGCCCCACATTCCTAATATATTTTTGCGCGATGCTTTCCCGCTCCGACTTGGCGACGCCGCGCAGCTCCAGACCGAAGGCAACATTGCGGATGACACTCGCCCAGGGCAGCAGCGCAAAATCCTGAAAGACGAAGGCGCGGTCCGGACCCGGTCCGGTTACGATCTTGCCGTTTACTTCGACCTCACCGGAAGTCGGTGGCAGGAGACCGGCAATGATCTTGAGTAGCGTGGTTTTGCCACAGCCCGAAGGACCCAGCAGAGACGTGAGTTGGCCGCGAGGAAAGTCCAGCGACAAATCCTTCAGGGCCTCAACATCGCCATAGTTCTTCGAGACACCGCAGACCCTAACGGCAATTTCCGCGTCCTGCCCGTCGCCTTGCATGAGTGCGGTCCTAGTCTGAGACATAACCACGGATGTTTCCTTGGAATAGAGTTCGTTCGATTTTTTCCAGCAAGTTCAAAAAGAGAACGGCCAGCACGATGATCGAGAAGATGGCGGCATACATGCTTGGATAGTCCGCGATCGAGCGGCTGTAGGTGATGATATCGCCGACGCCCGTGGGGGTGATTTTCAGTTCCGACAGAATGGCCCCAATGAATCCCGCCGAAACGCCCAGCCGCAGCCCGGCAAAGATGATCGGAGATGCTGCCGGAATGATAATTTTCAGAACGATGTCGCGCTCGGACCCGAGAAAGGCGCGCGCCATCTCTTTGAGTGCAGAGGGGGTGTTCCGAACCGCACCGCTTGTGTTCAGAACGATGACCGGCATGGCCATGATGCAGACAACAATGACTTTGGAAGTCAGACCAATGCCATAGACCATGATAAGAAGCGGAATCAGCGCGGCCAAGGGTGCGGCCTGCATGACCACGAAGATCGGCGAAAAAAGCCAATCGAACTTGGAGCTCAAACCGATCCAAAGCCCGATACCAATGCCCAAAAACGCAGAAATGACGATCCCGACCACGAGCGGTTTCAACGTCTCGGCATAGGCTGTGAATATGGTGCCGTCCAACGTGAGCGTCACCAACGCCGACATGGATTCAAAAAATGTTGGGAAGGCGTAGCTAACTGGAATGCGGCCCGCTATTTCCCAAGCGCCGAACACGATCACGGCAGACAGGAGCTTCAGAAATAACGGCCGATTGCGCATAAATCATTGTTTCGATTTTGTTAAAAAAGACGGCAGCCGCCTACCCGCATTTCGCGGGTAGGCAACTGCCGTGCCCCACTTACTGTGCGGAATCCAAAGGCTTGAGATACCAAAAATCTTCGATTTTCAGATCTGCGGGATCGCCGGTAAGCTGGCCCGCGGCGGAATACCACTCCAAGTCCGCCTTGGCCGCCTTGCGGCCGCCACCATTCGGATCGTAAAGCCCAGCTTCGACCGCGTCCGCATAGAAACCATCGAGGCTGTCGAGAATCTCTTTGGGAAGCTGGCCAATGGGGCCGTCCGGATCGGTCTCCCGGCTGATGATCGTCGGATCCTTGGCCATATCGCGATAGACACTCAAAAGCGCCTTGACGAAAATATCGACGTCTTTTTCGTTGGCCTTGATCCAGTCGAGGTTGGCAAACAGGGCCTCGTCGCTGGCATCGACCTCGAACATCGGCAGGACGTTGAATTTATCGCCTTGCTGTTTGACCAGCTTGTTCTTGTTCGAAAGATCGACGATCGTCGCGTCGGCCTGTCCCGCGATCAGGGCCACGATCCGGTTGGCCGACCCGGAAACATACGACCGTTTGCCGAATTTGATCCCGAGCTTGGTCTCGATCACGTTGGCGATCGAATCGGTACCGCCGCCACGGGAATGGAGCAAGATCGGCTCGCCATCGAGGTCCTCGAGCTTGCTGTACTTCTTCGATGTAACCGGAAAGAATTTCAGCTTGGATAGCTGAAAGATGATGCGGATCGGCGCCTTGGCTTTCTGCATCGCCGCGTAGGGGGTGCCGAACCCGATATCCATCTGACCGCTCAGAATCGCCTGAATGGCGAGTTCCTCGTCCGAGAACGCGGTCCACTCATAATCAAGCCCATTTGCCTTGGCGCGGTCCAGCGCCACAAAAAAGGCCGCAACCTCGTCCGATGGCGTTTCGGCCAGGGCGATCCGGATTTTGTCCGCCTGCGCGCCGGATACCGTCATGCCACCAATCAGCAAGACAGCGGCGAGACAGGCCGCGATATGTCGTAGCAGCTTATTCATGTTTTTCCTCCCTCATGCGGTTGTACGTCGCAAGATGCGGCCTCGGTCATTGACGCGAAGGTCCGCAGATCAAACCAATATGCAAATGGTATTCGCCATCCAGATACCGAGTCAACATTTACAAGAGGTTCCCTATGGATTAGAAGAATAAATCTGCGACCAATTCAAACATTGGTGCAAATATGACCATTGAGATCGAGCCTGAAAGCCGACCCGAGAACCTGAGCGCCGCCGGGCGGCTTAAGGCGTACCTCGACGATAGCAACCTGGAACTCAACAGCCGCCTGCCGCCGGAGCGTACGCTGTCGCGCCAACTCGGTGTGTCGCGCAGCCTGCTCCGGAGAGCACTCGCCGAATTGGAGGCCGAGGGGCAGATATGGCGCCATGTGGGGCGCGGCACCTTCATCGGCTCGCGGCCGCTGGAAAGCGCCAACGGCATCGACTACGTCAGCAGTCACACCACGCCGCGCGAGTTGATGGAGGCCCGGCTACTGATCGAGCCCGGCCTGACGCGGCTGGCGGCGAGCCATGCCACCAACGCCGATATTCGCGATATCGATAACTGCATCCGCAAGACCAAATCGGCTGCCGACTGGCGCGTCTACGAGATCTGGGACAACAACCTGCACCGGACGATCGCGACGGCCGCCCACAACACCTGCCTGATGGCGCTGTTCGATACTCTCAACGCGGTCAAGCGCGCTGTGGTTTGGACCCGGCCGCGCGAGGTGCCGTTGGCAAGAAAGCTCGACCACCAAAGCTTCTCGGACCACGACGCGATCTTCAGCGCCATCATCGAGCGCGATCCGGCCCGCGCCGAGGCGGCCATGCGCCGGCACCTGGAGGGCGTCCGCGACCGGTTGATGAAGGCGATGGAGCCCGGCGCGTAACGCCAGACGGGATTTAGTCGATCCGTTCCGCGGCGAAATGGCGCCCGGGCGCCACGATCTCGTCCTGGGCGGCGATGAGTTGCAATTCGCGCGTGCCGGCTATCTGGGTCGCCTCCAACACCGCAAAGTTGGCCGCCACGGCGGCTTCCAGGGCCTGGCCGGCGTCGCGGACGCGCAGATAGCGACCGAGAAACAGCGCGGCCAGGAGGTCGCCGGCGCCGTTGGGCTGAGGGTCGCAGACGAGCCGCGGCGTGATCGACCGCCAGGCGCCCTGCGCCGTCACCGCCAGTACCTCGATTTCGCCGGCGCGGGTGGTGTCGTGGCGCAGGCCGGTGACCAGCACCACGCCGGGGCCCCGCTCCGTCAGCCCGCGCGCCGCCGCGACGGCCTCGTCCAGGGTCGCCAGCGTCGCGCCGCTCAAAACCTCCAACTCGAAAACATTGGGCGTAACGATATCGGCCAGCGCCAGGGCACGGTCGCGGAAGAATGCGGGCAGGGCGGCGTCGACGTAGAGGCCCCCACCCCCGGCGCCGTCCGCGTCCCCCATGACCGGGTCGCAGGCATAGAGCGCCGCGGGGTTGGCGGCCTTGACCCGCGCCACCGCATCGAGCACCGCGAGTCCGGCATCCGCCGCCCCCAGGTAGCCCGACAGTACGGCGTCGCAAGACCCCAACACGCCGCGCGCGGCCAGCCCATCGACCACCTCGCGCAGGTGCCCGGCGGTAAAAACCTGGCCCGTGAAGCCGTCGTAGCCGGCGTGATTGGAATACTGCAGCGTATGCAGCGGCCAGACCTCGAAACCCAACCGCTGCAAGGCAAACACCGCCACGGAATTGCCAACGTGGCCGTAGGTCACATGGGACTGGATGGAAAGGATGTTCATGGGCTTGCACCGTTGCCCGCCATCTTGCCACAAGCTGTCTATCGGTTATAGTCGCGGCCGGTTTTTTCGCGTCTGCGATTAGGAGAGGGAACCCATGGCCGCCACTGCCCGTCCGCGCCGATCCATGCTGTATATGCCCGGCTCCAACGCGCGCGCGCTGGAGAAGGGCCGGACCCTGGCCGCCGACGCCCTGATCCTGGATATCGAGGACGCGGTCGCACCCGGCGCCAAGGCGCTGGCCCGCCAGCAGATCGCGGACGCGGTCCGGGCCGGCAGCTATGGCGGGCGCGAGATCATCGTGCGCATCAATCCCCTCGCGTCGCCCTGGGGTCCCGACGACCTGGCGGCGATCGCGGCCAGCGGCGCCGACGCCATCCTCCTGCCCAAGGTCGAGAGCGCGGCCATGGTCCACGATCT
>SMVA01282708.1_pt1 | contig 21838 bp, 35 predicted proteins | sample 2456451 | NCBI WGS metagenome assembly SMVA01 (sample SAMN11095933, study PRJNA526329) | marine sediment metagenome | biome: Marine sediment; feature: Surficial sediment; material: Deep marine sediment; isolation source: Hadal surficial sediment | place: Pacific Ocean | collected 2014-05 | depth... | reverse complement strand
CGGGAATGCCGGTAGAGGGCCTCCAGAGCGAGCTCAGCGGAGAGGAAGGTGACCACCTCGTGAGTGGATCCAAACTGATCCGTCAGCTGTTCCTCGAGCAACTGCAGCACGTGCAGCTAGCTGTCCACGCCCACCAGAACGCCGCGGGTCCTGTCCACTGGGTTCGATTGTCCGTCCATAGGATCCACCTCTCCAGCGGCCCCGGAGTCGAGATTCGCCAGCTCCGGAACGATCCGGGGCATGCATCAATATATGGCGATAGTATATTACGTGCAAATTTCATACGAATAAATATATAAAATATGATTATTAGATATTAACCATGAGACGTCCCATCCTTGTGGGCCCGGTTTGACTTCATTCCGGCCCTCGGATATACTCAGGTTTCCGTTAAGTTGCTGATGTACAAACAGTTACGCTCCAATAGCGAACGTCCATGGAGTCTCCGACCTGATGTATCTGGTGTACGATATCTGCCTGCACCTGGCGGTTCTCGTGTCGCTGCCCTATCTGCTTCTGCGAGGCGGCTGGGGTGCCGCCTCCTGGCAGGCCTGGCGCGAGCGCCTGGGCCATCTGCCGGAGCGGACCAACCCCCACCGCCTGACCGGCATCTGGATCCAGGCGGTGTCCGTGGGTGAGGTCCGGCTGGCGGCCACCCTGCTGCCGGCTCTGAAGGAGCGAGTCGCCGAGGCACGTTTCTACCTCTCCACCACCACACCCACCGGGTGGGAAGTGGCGAAGTCGTCCCCGGCACTCGCTGTGGACACGCTGCTCTACTTCCCCCTCGACCTTTCCCGTTGCGTTCGGCGTACGATGGATCGCCTGCAGCCGGCGCTGTTCATCGCCCTGGAGACCGAGATCTGGCCCAACCTGCTGCGCCTGCTGGCGCGCCGCGAGGTCCCGGCCGTCATCGTCAACGGCCGCATCTCTCCCCAGGCCTTCGGACGATATCGTCCATTCCGGCGCTTCTTCCGCCGGGTATTGGCGCATGTGGATCTGGCGCTGATGCAGACCGAGGAGGACGCCCGGCGGATCGAGAGTCTCGGCATGCCTCCGGAGCGGGTACATGTCGTCGGGAACCTGAAGTACGATCTGCCCGAGCCAGCGACCGACAACGATCCACTGCCTGCCTCCATGGGCATCCGTCCAGGGGAAACCGTCTTCATCGCCGGCTCGACCATGGATGGCGAAGAGGAGATCCTCCTGGAGGCGTTCGAAGCCGTGGCAGGGTCCTGCAACGACCCCCTGCTGGTGCTGGCGCCACGCCATCCGCAGCGCTTTGACGAGGTGGCGGAGATCCTTTCCCGGCGCCGGATCCCCTACCTTCGGCGCAGCCGGCAAGGGACGGAGAATGTCCCGGGACGCAGGGTCATCCTGCTGGATACGCTGGGCGAGCTGTCGCGGCTCTATGGTCGCGGGCGCGTCGTCTTCGTGGGGGGAAGCCTGGTGAATCGCGGCGGGCACAATATTCTCGAGCCTGCCGTCTACGGCCGTCCGGTGATATTTGGCCCCTACATGGAAAATTTCCAGGACATTGCGGACCGGATGATACGCGGCGGCGGTGGGTTCCGGGTGAACGGGGTCGAGGAACTGGCCGACGTGATGAAGCGCCTGGTGACGGATGAGACGTTCTTCCTTCGTGCCGGGGCAGCCGCCCGTGAGGTCGTGGACGCCAATCGCGGTGCCTTGCAGCGGACGCTGGAGCGTCTGGAACCCTATCTGCGCCGCTTCGCGCCGGCGCAGTGTTGAGAACCCGTTTCATGACCTCCTCCTGCCGTCGGCCTCGGGCCGACCAAGGAGGTTGCGAAATGGGTTCGCGAGTCCGGGCAGTGGAACCATGGTGAAGCCACCGACGTCCATCCTGGCACGGCTGGCCTTGTGGCCTCTCTCCCTGCTGTACCGTAGCGCCGCCTGGATGCATCTCGCGGCCTACCGTAGCGGGTGGCTCACCCGGGAGCGTGTCCCGGTGCCCGTGGTGAGCGTGGGGAATCTCAGCGTCGGCGGTACCGGCAAGACTCCCCTGGTGGCCCGGATCTGTTCCCTGCTGGCCGAGCAGGGGATGCGTACGGCGGTTGTCAGCCGAGGATACAAGCGGCGAGGAGGTCAGGATTTGATCGTGGTGTCTCGAGGGGATGGAACGGGCCCGCTGGTGGATGTGGCTACCGCTGGAGACGAGCCCTACCTGCTGGCCTGCGCGCTGCCGGACACGGCAGTGGTGGTGGCGACCCGCCGCGCCGCGGGTGCCCGTCTGGCCGCCGCGGAACTGGGAGTGGACGTGATCGTGGCGGACGATGGCTATCAGCACCACCGCCTCGCCAGGGACGTGGATCTGCTGGTCATGGACGCCACGGCACCGACGGACTCGGGCTGGGTGCTGCCGGCAGGGGCACTGAGGGAACCCCTACACGCCACCTCGCGGGCGAGTGCCCTGGTACTCTCGCACTGCGATATCGCCCTGGACACCGCAGGCATCGAGGCCCTGTTTCACCGCCATAATCCCACAGCTCCGGTGTTCCACACGACAGCTCGGCCGCACGAGGTGGTAGTTCACGACGGGCGCCGCCTGGACCCGTCCGCCCTTTCAGGAGAGCCGGTTGTGGCGTTCTGCGGCATCGGCAAACCCGATCGCTTCCGCCAGGACCTCATCCGCCTCGGGATGCAGGTGATCGTCTTTGCCCCGTTTTCCGATCATCACTGGTACACTGACGACGACCTTGAGGCTCTGTCCCGGCGAGCGAAGGATGCTGGAGCAACGCACTGGATCACGACCGAGAAGGACTTTGTTCGCCTCTCTCGTCGGCAACAACGTTCCTACCCCATCGGCCGACTGCGCATCGCGGTTGAGGTCCGTGAGGAACAGCAATTCCGGAGTTTCTTGATGAACGCTCTGCAAGCAAGGTCCGTCACGTGACGGCCCTCCGGCACCGCCTGGAGATCGCCCTGGTCCTCGGCACCGAGCGCTTGGCGCGACTCCTCGGACGCAGGACAGCACGACGCCTCGGCCGCGCGCTGGGCACCGCCTGGTATCTGGTGATGTCGGAGCAACGCAGGGTGGCGGCGAGCAACCTGCAACTCGCTTTCCCGGAGCTCTCCGCCGCGCATCGGGCCACGCTGGCACGCAACTCCTTCCGACACTTCGGCGAGCTGGTACTGGACTTGTTGGTCTTCTCCCACTACAGCGGTCCGCAGATCCGGGACATGGCGATAGTGGAGGGCGCCGATCATCTGCGGCGTGCCCACGCCAAGGGCCAGGGCGTGCTGGTATTCTCGGCGCACTTCAGCCACTGGGAGCTGGTCGCCCTACACCAGGGCTTCAGCGGCCTGCCCATGGACCTGGTGGTACGCCCCATGGACAATCCGCGCCTGGAGCGCTACCTGATGCGTCTTCGCTCTCGGTGGGGAAACCGCGTGGTCTACAAACGCCGGGCGGTGCGTGGGATCCTCACCGCGCTACGGGAGCGCCGTAGCGTAGGGATGGTCATCGACCAGAACTACCGCGGGACCAATCCCTTCTTCGTGGACTTCTTCGGGCGGGCTGCAGCCACCACCCCCACGCTGGGGATGCTGGCCGTGCGCACCGGGGCCCCGGTGGTGCCGGTGTTCTGCTGGCCCGAGAAGGACGGCCGTTACCGCATTGTGTATCTCCCCGAGGTCACTGTGGAGAGCACCGGAGACCGTGCAGCGGACGCCTTTCGTCTCACCGCTCGCTGCACCGAGATCATCGAGCAACAGATTCGAACTCGCCCCGAGCTATGGTCCTGGATGCACCAGCGCTGGAAGACTCGACCGCTGCTGCCCAGGCCGGCGAAGATGCCCGCCAGTCCTGCATTCCGCTACCGGCGCAGGGCCGAAGGATGAGCCGGCCGGCGGTGTTCATGGATCGGGACGGCACCGTCTCCCACGAGGTGGGCTACATGGTGCATCCGGATCGCCACGCCCTTCTGCCGCGCAGCGCCGAGGCCATCGGCCGCTTGCGCACCGCGGGGTTCGCCACGTTCGTCATGACCAACCAGTCGGGGGTTGCGCGGGGTCTGTTCTCCGAGGAAATGGTCGGCGAGGTGCACCGTCGGCTGCGTGAGCGCCTCGGCGCCAGCGGAGTGGACATGGATGGCATCTACTTCTGCCCACATCATCCGCGGGAAGGAAAAGGACCGCTCACTGGCCCCTGCCGATGCCGCAAGCCCGCACCGGGAATGCTGCTTCGCGCTGCGCAGGAGCACGATCTCGACCTGTCCCGTTCCTACATGATCGGTGATACCGGACGCGACCTAGGGGCAGGCGCTGCTGCGGGTGCCGTTCCCATCCTGGTGCTCACGGGCTACGGGCGCGGGGAGCTGGAATACCTACGTGATCGTTGGAGCGCAGAGCCCGCATTCATCGCCGAGGATCTCCTGGATGCAGCGGACTGGATCCTCGAGCGTGAAGCGGGAGGAGGTCCATGACCCCGGCAGAGATCGAGCGACTTCTCGGCCTGGTGGACGCGTTCAGCCGCCAGAAGGTCGTCACCTTCGGCGACATGGTGCTGGACGAGTTCCTCTATGGCCGCATCGATCGCGTCTCCCGTGAGGCGCCGGTTCTCATCCTGGAGTACGAGCGGACGGATCAGGTGCCGGGCGCCGGCGGCAACGCCGCGGCCAATGCTGCCTCCCTGGGGGCCACCGTATTCCCGGTGGGCCTGCTGGGCCAGGACCAGGCCGGCCGAACCCTGCGCACATGGTTCGAGGAACACCACATGAGTGTCTCCGGGCTGGTTGCCGATTCCTCTGTGGACACACCCGTCAAGACCCGGGTCCTGGCCGGTTCTTCCACCTCGGTGCAGCAGCAGGTGGTACGGATCGACCGCAATCGCCGCCGCAGCACCGGTGACGTACCCCGGCTATTGCAGTGCCTTCAGGAGCACCTCAGCGGTGCCAGCGTATTACTGGTCTCGGACTATGGCCACGGAACCGTCGATCCGGAGGCACTCTGCCGGGTTCGCAGGGAGTCCTGCCCCTCCGGCTTGGTCACGCTGGTGGACTCACGCCGTCGCCTGCTCCGTTTCGAGCGGATGACCGCCGCCACACCCAACCTCGAGGAGGCAATGGGGGCACTCGGGCGTGAGGTTCCGGACGAGGATGCTGCCGTGGCGGCGGCGGCGCAAGAACTGCGGGAGAAGCTCCAAGTGGAGCACCTTGCCATCACCCGGGGAAGCCGTGGAATGACCATCCTGGGGCCGGATCTGCCTCCGACCCACCTGCCGGTCTTCGGAACCGATCAAGTGGCGGATGTGACCGGTGCCGGGGATACGGTCATCGCCGCGTTCTCACTGGCCCTGGCATCCGGAGCCAACACCAAGGAAGCGGCGACACTGGCCAATATCGCGGCCGGCCTGGCGGTCCTCAAACGCGGCACGACAACGGTGAGCCAGGCCTCCCTGCGCAACTCCGTGGAGGACCTGGCGCGTGGCCGCTGACCCCGGCAAGCTGCTCAGCCTCGAGGAGGCCGCGCAACGTTGCCGGCGGGCCCGCGAGAAGGGTGAGCGCGTGGTGCTCGCCAACGGACTGTTCGACCTCCTGCACGTCGGCCATCTGCGTTATCTGGAGGCCGCCCGCGCCCTGGGTGACCTATTATTGGTAGCGGTGAACTCCGACCTCTCGGCCGCGCGGCTCAAGGGCGAGGGGCATCCGCTGGTGCCTGCTGCGGAGCGCATGGAGCTACTCGGGGGCCTGGCGTGCGTGGATGGACTGGTGGTGTTCGAGGAGGATACGGTGGAAACGGTGTTGCGCACGCTGCGCCCTCACGTCCACGCCAAGGGGACCGACTACAGCGCCGCTACGGTCCCCGAACGGAGTGTAGCGGCAGAGATCGGGGCCGAGGTTGCCATCGTCGGCGACCCCAAGAACCACGCCACGCGGGATCTCATCGGCACCATCGTGCAACGATGGGGAGTGCGCTAGAGGCCCGGCCGGAAAATCAGGTACCGTCCGCCGATGGGTCGACTCTCTAGCCCGCCTTCTTGGCTGTCTTCTTCTTCGTGGTCTTCTTCTTCGTGGTGCCGGCCTTGGCCTTGCTCGATGCTGCCGACTTGGCCTCTTTCGCCGACAGCTTCTTCCCCGAGGCCTTCTTCCCGGAGTCCTTCTCCTCGGTCGACGCCTCCAAGCCCACCAGTTCCACCAGGGCCATCTCCGCGTTGTCGCCCTGACGAGGCCCCAGCTTGAGGATCCGCAGATATCCCCCCGGACGATCCATGTAACGCGGCGAGATGGTATCGAACAGCTTGCGCAGCACCTTGCGATCCGCGATCTGTCGTGCCACCAGGCGTCTACGATGCAGGCCGCCCTTCTTCGACAGCGTGATGAGGCGCTCGGCGAAAGGCCGCACCGCCTTTGCCTTCATCAGGGTAGTGCGGATCCGATCGCGCTCGAACAACGATTGTGCAAGGTTCCGCATCGTCGCCTGTCGATGGCTTGAGGTCCGTCCCAGCTTGCGTCCCGCGACCCTGTGTCTCATGATTTCAATCCCCTCATGCCTCGGTGACCTCTGCCTCTGAGCTTCCCGCCCCGGAAACCATGCCCAGGCTCAGTCCCATCCCTTGCAGGATTTCCTTGATCTCGTTCAGCGACTTGCGGCCGAAGTTCTTGGTCTTCAACATCTCGGCCTCGGTCTTGCGAACCAGCTCCCCGATGGTGCGAATGTCCGCGTTCTTGAGGCAGTTGTACGAACGGACCGAGAGCTCCAACTCTTCCACGCTACGGTTCAGATTCTCGTTGAAACGTTCCGTCGTCTGACTGGGAACTTGCTCGCTGGACTCCTGTACATCTTCGAAATTGATGAACAGGGACATGTGATCCTTCAGGAGTTTTGCAGCCAGTCCGACCGCATCCTGCGGAGGCACCGCACCATTGGTCCACACCTCAAGGGTCAGTTTATCGTAGTCCGTCGTCTGCCCCAGACGGGCATCCTCGACGCGAAAGTTCACCCTGCGAACCGGCGAGTGGGCCGCGTCGATGGGAATGTAGCCGATGTCCAGATCCTGGTCGAAGTTGCGATCCGCCGAGACGTAGCCTCGTCCGGATTTGACGCGCATCTCCATCTCCAGGCGGCCCTCTTCACTCAGCGTGGCGATATGCACATCAGGATCCAGGATCTCCACGTTGGGGTTCGTCTCGATATCACCTGCCTTGACCTCCCCGGGACCCTCCGCACGGATGTAGATGGTCTCCGGATGATCGACGGAGATCTTCATCGGAATCTGCTTCAGGTTCAGGATGATATCCGTCGTATCCTCCGTGACTCCCGGGATGGACGAGAACTCGTGCAGTACACCCTGGATCTTCACAGCGGTGATGGCAGCGCCTTCGATGGATGCCAGTAGCACCCGGCGAAGCGAGTTGCCGATGGTGGTGCCGAAACCCCGTTCGAAGGGCTGGGCGGAAAATTGACCGTGGGTGGCGGTCAGAGTTTCCCGGTTACATTCAAAGCGCTTCGGCTTCTGAAAACCTTTCCACATGAGACTTGAACCTCCGATGCCGCTGCACCCGGGTCTCGGGGCAGGAAGGCATGTATTGCAATACTCGAATATGATCTACTTGGAGTAGAGCTCGACGATGAGTTGTTCCTGGATGGGCAGGGTGATGTTCTCCCGGACCGGAAGAGAAATCACGCTTCCAGAGAAATTCTCGGGATCAATTTGTAGCCACTCCGGAATCCCGCGCGCCTTTGCTGATGCCAGCGAGGCTTGCACCTGTTCGTTCTTCCTGGCCTTCTCGCGCAACTGAATGACATCTCCTGCGCGCACTTCGAAGGAAGGAATGTCCACCGTGCGACCGTTGACCTGCACGTGGCGATGATTGACCAACTGCCTGGCCTGCGAGCGCGAGGTGCCGAAGCCCATGCGATGCACGACATTGTCCAGGCGGCGCTCCAGGAAAGACAACAAGTTGTCGCCCGTCTTTCCACGCTTGCGATCCGCGCGACGGAAGTAGCCTCTGAACTGGCGCTCGAGGACGCCGTAAATGCGACGCACCTTCTGTTTTTCACGCAGCTGGACGCCGTACGGCTGTATCTTGCTACGGCGCCGGCCGTGCTGGCCCGGCGCATAGTTGCGGCGCTCGATGGCGCACTTCTCCGTGAAACACCGGTCGCCCTTCAGGAACAGCTTCATGGTCTCTCTCCGGCACAGCCGGCAGACCGCTTGGGTGTATCTGGCCACCTTTCCTCCTTCGGCCCTGCTTGGGGGCCGATTCTTCCGTCAGACCCTGCGCCGCTTGGGCGCCCGGCAACCGTTGTGCGGAACCGGAGTCACATCCTTGATGGACTTGACCTCCAGACCTCCGGCTTGCAAGGCGCGGATGGACGATTCACGTCCCGACCCGGGCCCCTTCACACGCACATCCACCTGGCGCACGCCGTGCTCCTTGGCGGAGGTTGCTGCCGCCTGCGCAGCGATCTGCGCCGCAAAAGGAGTACCCTTGCGCGAGCCCTTGAAGTTGTTGCATCCCGTAGACGACCACGCCAGCACGTTTCCGTTGGGGTCCGTGATGGTGATGATCGTGTTGTTGAACGTCGCGTGAATGTGGGCAATTCCGAAAGGCACGTTCTTCTTTTCCTTCCGCCTGCTCCCCTTCCTACGCTTTGCCGTTGCCATGTCTTAACCCTTCTTGCCTGCCACCCGCTTCTTGCCCGGGATGGCGCGGCGCGGACCTTTCTTGGTACGCGCGTTGGTGTGCGTTCTCTGGCCCCTGCCCGGCAGGTTCCGTCGGTGGCGCATGCCGCGGTAGGAGCCAATGTCCATCAGACGTTTGATGTCCATGGAGGTGTTCTTGCGCAGGTCACCTTCGACCCCGCCTTCCTCCTGGATTACCTGTCCGATGCTGCGCCCCTCGTCCTCCGCCAGGTCCTTGACTTTGATGGTGGGGTCGACGTTGCTCTTCTCGAGAATGCGGTACGAGCGAGTTCTGCCGATGCCGTAGATATAGGTGAGCGCGATCCAGATCTGTTTCTGCGCTGGCAAATCCACCCCGGCGATTCGTGCCATCTGCGATACCTCCCGGCCTGTACGGCCGACTTATCCTTGTCTCTGGTTGTGCCTACGGTTTTGGCAAGTGATCCGCACTACTCCCTTGCGACGGATCACCTTGCATTTGGGACACATCTTCTTTACCGATGCTCTGACCTTCATGAAATCCTCCGCGGTGCCGCAACTACTTGTAGCGATACACGATACGTCCGCGGGTCAGGTCGTAGGGCGATAGCTCCACCAGGACCCGGTCCCCCGGAAGGATGCGGATAAAATGCTTCCTCATCTTGCCCGAGATGTGGGCAAGCACCTTATGTTTGTTCTCCAACTCCACACGAAACATGGCATTCGGGAGCGGCTCCACCACGGTAGCCTCCACCTGAATAGCCTCTTCCTTCGGCATGCTAAGCAGCCTCCTCCCCCAGAACCCGGGGGCCGTTCGCCGTCACGGCGACCGAGCGCTCGAAGTGAGCGGACAAGCTCCGGTCCGCGGTACGCGCCGTCCACGAGTCCGACTCGATGACGACTTCCGGCCGGCCAATATTCACCATGGGCTCAATGGCAAGGACCATGCCCTCGACCAGGCGGATATCGCGGCCGCCCATCACATAATTCGGCACCGGTGGATCCTCGTGCATGGCCGTGCCGATCCCGTGGCCGACGAAATCTCTCACGATGGAGTATCCGTCGCTCTCGACCCGCGTCTGCACGGCGCGGGAAATGTCAGAAATGTGGTTGCCCGGCCGCATGGTCTCGATGGCGCATCGCAGTGAATCCTCGGTCACCTCCAGCAGTTTCCGCGTTTCTTCCGGAATGGCACCGACGGGCACCGTGATGGCGGAATCCCCGAAGAACCCCTCCACCACCACGCCAAAATCAAGGCCCACGATATCTCCCTCTTTCAAGATCTTCCGGGACGACGGGATGCCGTGGACAATCTCCTCGTTCACCGATGCACACAGCACCTTGGGAAAGTCTCGATATCCCAGAAACGCCGACCGCACACCTTCCTGTCGGATCCGCTCATGGGCGTGATCGTCCAGGTCACCTGTGCTGACTCCGGGCTTCGCCCTCTCCCGTAACTCTTCCAACACTTTCAACACGATGGAGTTGGCCCGGTGCATGAACTCCAACTCTTCAGGAGACTTCGTGCTGATCACGAGTTCTCCTTCAGGGCTTCGCGCAACTGGCGCGCAACCTGGTGCACATCCTGGCCAGCGTCCACTCGCTTCAGCAACGACCGCCCGCCATAGTAGGCTGTCATGGCCTCCGCACTGTCGCGATACACCTTGAGGCGATTCTGGATGGTCTCTGCCTTGTCGTCTTGCCGCAGCTCGAGGGACCCCTGACATCCGTCACAGATCCCCTCTCCAGCAGGTCGATTGAACTCCAGGTGGAACACCCGGCCGCACTGCGTGCAAGTGCGACGCAATGTCAGCCGATGGACCACAATCTGCTCGTCCAGAACCAACTCGATGACACGATCCAACGGCATGTCTTGCCGCTCGAGCACAGCATCGAGATCCCTCGCCTGGTTTACATTGCGCGGATAGCCGTCCAGGATGAACCCGCTGCGGCAATCCTCCTGTCCCAGGCGCTGCTCAACAATCTTCAGAACCACGTCGTCCGGGAGCAGCTTGCCGGCATCGACGATGGACTTTGCTTCCGCTCCCGGCCACTCTCCCCTCCGGATGGCCTCCCGGATCATCTCCCCGGTGGAGATGTGCGGCACCCCTAGCTCCTGCACGAGCGCTCGTGCCTGCGTTCCCTTTCCCGCTCCCGGAGGGCCCATCAGGACAACCCGCATCCCGCGGCTAGCCCCGACGACCCTTCACCCGGCTGCCCCGCATGAAGCCGTCGTAATGACGCATGACCAGCTGAGACTCCACCTGCTGGATGGTATCCATGGCCACGCCGACGACGATGAGGAGGGAAGTCCCTCCAAAGAAGAACGGTACCTCGAAGCCCCGGTTGATCCAGCCGGGCATGATGGCATCCAGCTTGGGACCGATGAAGGGCAGCGCACCCAGGTTCAAGCCGCTGATGAGGAAGATGGGCAACATGGCCACCATCCCCAGGTAGAGGGCACCGGCAAACGTGAGCCGGGTGAGCACTCTGTCGATGAATTCCGCGGTGCGCCGGCCCGGACGAATCCCGGGGATATAGCCGCCATACTTCTTCAGGTTGTCCGCTGTATCGTTGGGGTTGAAGATGATGGAAACGTAGAAGAAGCAGAAGAAGATAATGCCGCCGAAATAGAGCAGATTATAAAGCGGCATGTTGTAGTTCAACTGTGTGGCAAGGTAGCCCATCCAGCCGACACTGGACACATTCAGGAAGGTCATCAAGGTCTGGGGAATGGACAGCACCGAGGAGGCGAAGATCACCGGAATGACCCCAGCAGTATTGACGCGCAGGGGCAGGTGGGTGGACATGCCGCCCATGATCTTGCGACCCACCACACGGCGTGCGTACTGCACGGGCAACCGGCGCTGGGCACGTTCCACCAGAACCACCGCGGCTGTAACCCCCACCATCACCACCAGGAGCAGGAGGACGCCCAGCAGATTCCACTCGCCGCTGCGCACCTTCTCCGCACTGTAGATCACCGCCCCGGGTAGGCCCACGACAATGCCGGCAAAGATGATCAGCGAGATCCCGTTGCCGATTCCGCGGTCGGTGATCTGTTCACCAAGCCACATGATGAAGGCTGTTCCCGTGGTCAGCGTGAGAACCGTCATGAGACGGAAGGGCCAGCCGGGATTCTGGACCACCGTTCCGCCCTGCATGTTCTCGAGCCACATTGCGATCCCGAAGGACTGCACCAAAGAGAGGACAACTGTTCCGTAGCGGGTGTACTGCGTGATCTTCTTGCGCCCGGCTTCTCCCTCCTTCGACAGCTTCTCGAGGTAGGGCCAGATCACGGTGAGAAGCTGCAGGATGATGGAGGCGGAGATATACGGCATGATCCCCAGGGCAAAGATGGTCAACCTGCTCAGGTTGCCGCCGGCAAACAGGTCCAGGAAGCCGAGAACACCGCCTTGCTGGCTCTCGAAGAACTGTTTCAGAGACGTCGAGTCGATCCCGGGCGTGGGAATATGCCCACCTACCCTGTAGACCGCCAAGATCATGAAGGTGAACAGGACACGCCTGCGCAGATCTGGAATGCTGAAGATATTTCTGAAGCTATCAAGGATCATAACGTTAGCTGATCACCTCGATGGAGCCGCCCGCGGCCTTGATCTTCTCCTGAGCTTGCTTGCTGAACTTGTGTGCTCTCACGGTCAGGGCGTGCTTCAACTCGCCGTTGGCCAGGACCTTCAAGCCGGCACCGAGTTTCTTGACCACGCCGTCTTCGATAAGGCGGTCAGGGCTGATGGCCTCGCCAGCATCGTAGCGCGCCAGGGTTGCCAGATTCACCACGGCGTACTCCTTGCGGAAGATATTGGTGAAGCCACGCTTCGGGAGCCGGCGATGGAGCGGCATCTGCCCGCCCTCGAACCCCATCTTCCTCGAGTAGCCGGAGCGCGATTTCTGCCCCTTGCTACCGCGGCCTGCCGTCTTGCCCAGACCGCTGCCCGGGCCGCGGCCTACTCGGCGGCGATTCTTGCGCGAGCCGGGCGCCGGGGACAGGTTATGCAGACCTTTGAAATCCTTTTTTGCCATGATCCACCCAGTCTCAGGATTCGACAATGCGGACCAGATGGCAGATCTTCGCCACCATGCCGCGCACTGCGGGGTTATCGGGACGCTCCACGCGCTGGTTCATCTTGCGTAGCCCCAGGGCTCGCAGCGTCCGTTTCTGTCGCAGCGAAAACCCGATACCGCTGCGATACTGCTCGATCACGATGGGTTTCTTTGTCGCCATGGCTCGCTATTCCTCCGACTTGTCCGGTTGCTGGCCATCCGTTGAGTCGGGCTCCTCGGACGGGGTGGCGGACACCGGGACGTCTGCTGCAGGCGCCGGCTCCATGGGTGCAGCTTCCTCCGTCTCTACAGGGGCTGTGGCCACCTCGGTGGTCGGGGCTCCGGCATCCTCAGTGGTCGGGGGTGCGGTCTCCTCGGTGGTCGGGGGTGCCGATGGGGGCGCGACAGGCTCCGGGGTGCGGGTGCGGAAAGCCACCATCTGGCGCTCCTTGCCGAGCATGCGCTCCAGCACAGCGGGATCTTTGAGCGAACGGAGGCCCTGCATGGTGGCCTTCACCACGTTCGACGGGTTCGCGCTGCCCAGGGACTTGGTCAGGATGTCCTGGATGCCAGCCGCCTCCAGCACCGCACGCACCGGGCCGCCGGCAATCACGCCGGTCCCCTCGGACGCAGGCTTGAGGAGCACGCGACCAGCCCCGAAGCGCCCGACCACCTTGTGCGGAATGGTGCTGCCCTGCAGCGGGATGCGAATGAGCGCACGCTTGGCCCGGTCGATGCCCTTCTGGATGGCGGACGGCACTTCCTTGGCCTTCCCCAAGCCGTAGCCCACATGGCCGTTGCCATCACCCACCACGACCAGGGCAGAGAAGCTGAAGTTCTTCCCACCCTTGACGACCTTGGTAACACGGTTGATGTGAACGACATGGTCCTTGAGGTCCAGTCTGCCCGGTTCGATGGCTTCCAAGTTCCTGTCTCCCCCAGAGGCGGAAGCCCCTAGAATTCAATACCCTGTTTGCGCACGGCGTCCGCCGCGGCACGTACCCGGCCGTGATAGAGCCTGCCACCGCGATCGAAGACGACGCTCGCCACGCCCTTTTCCTTCAGTCGGGCTCCGAGGAGCTCGCCCACCGCAGTCGCAGCAGCAATGTTACCGCCGTTCTTGGCTTTCCCCTTGACCGCCGCATCCATCGTGGACGCAGTGCAGAGGGTCACGCCACGATCGTCGTCCACCGCCTGGGCGTAAAAGTGCTTCAGCGTGCGATGGACACACACCCGCGGACGCGCCGCGGTGCCCACCACCTTGCGCCGAATGCGGCGCTTCACCAGGCGCCGCCTCCATTGGCGATTGATCTGCGACAGCATGTTGTCTCCTTGACCTACGCGCTGCCGGCGGCAGCCTTGCCGGCCTTGCGTTGTACGATTTCCCCGGCATAACGGATGCCCTTGCCCTTGTAAGGCTCCGGGGGCCGGAGGGAACGAATATCTGCAGCCACCTGGCCGACCTGCTGCTTGTCGATCCCGCTGACCATCAGCCGGGTCTGCTTCTCCACCTTGACGGTAATGCCTTCCGGAATGGTGAACACCACCGCATGGGAGAAACCCAACGCCAGCTCGAGCTGGTCCTTCTTGGCCTCGGCGCGGTATCCGACGCCGATGATCTCGAGACCACGCTGGAACGTCTCCGACGTCCCGATCACCGCGTTCGCGATCAAACTGCGCATCAGCCCGTGCAGCGCACGCTGTGTACGCGTATCGTCCTTGCGCGCGATCTTCAGTTCGTTGCCGTCTATCCGGCAGGTGATACCCTCCGGAAGGGTCTGGCTGAGGCTGCCCTTGGGCCCCTTGATGTTCACCACGCCGCCGGTCACGTCCACCTTGACAGTGTCCGGAACAGGAATGGGCATCTTTCCGATTCTCGACATCTGCTTCGCCTCTCCTTCGTCCTCTACCAGATGTTGCAGAGGACTTCGCCGCCCACCTTCTGGCGGCGTGCCTCACGGTCGCTGAGCACACCATGCGAGGTGGACAGGATGCAAATCCCCAGGCCGTCGAGCACACGAGGGATCTCCCCGGCGCCGAAGTAGGCGCGTCGACCCGGCCGGGAAACACGCTGCAAACCGCTGAGCACGGGAACGCCGTCCTCGGTGTAGCGCAGTGCGATCCGCAGGGCCTTGGTCACACCGTCTCCTTGGGTACGGAAGTCGGCGATGTATCCTTCTTCCTTCAGAACCCCGGCGACTGCCTCCTTGAGACGCGAGTAGGGCACATGGGTCTCGTCGTGGTGTGCAGTCTGGGAGTTCCGGATCCGGGTCAACATATCCGCAATGGGATCGGTCATGCTCATGAGATTCCTCGCTGCTCTACCAACTGGACTTGATCACGCCGGGGAGATTTCCCAACAGGGCATTCTCCCGGAAACAGATGCGACACATCTGGAACTTGCGCATGAAACTCCGCGGGCGACCGCACAGCTTGCAGCGGCTGTAGCCACGCACCTTGAACTTGGGCTTGCGGTTGCACTTTGCGATGAGCGATTTCTTGGCCATCAAACTTTCCTCATGCCGGGTCTCAGGACTTGCGGAACGGCATACCCAGCCGCTCCAGAAGCGCACGAGACTCGTCGTCGGTCCGGGCCGTGGTTACCATCGAGATATTCATCCCGCGCACGGCGTCCACCTTCTCATAGCTGATTTCCGGAAAGATCAACTGGTCGTTGACTCCCAGGGTGTAGTTCCCACGACCGTCGAACGACCGCGTGGACAGGCCACGGAAGTCACGCACGCGCGGCAGCGCTATCGAGATCAACCGGTCCAGGAACTCGTACATGCGCGCGCCGCGAAGCGTCACCCGGCAGCCGATAGGCATGCCCTCGCGCAGCTTGAAATTCGCGATGGACTTCCGGGCTCGGCGCACCTCGGGCCGCTGGCCCGTGATCAGCGAGAGCTCTTCCATGGCCTTGTCCATCACCTTGATGTCCTCTTTGGCGCCACCCATACCCATATTGACGACAATCTTCGCCAGCGAAGGTACCGCCATCACGTTGGCATAGCTGAACTGCTCCAGCAGAGCCGGGATGACCTCTTCCTGGTAGCGCTTTCTCACACGCTGTGTCATGGGACGCAGCCTCCCCTACTTGTCGTATTCTGCGCCACAGGCGCGGCAAGCCCGGACATGCCGTCCGTCCTCCAGCACCTTGCGCAGTACACGGCCCGGCTTGCTGCAAGCCGGACAGATGACCATGAGCTTGGAAATGCGTATAGGGCTTTCACGCTCCACGATGCCGCCCTTGATGTTCTTCTGCGGGTTCGCACGCGTGTGGCGCTTGATGAAATGCACACCTTCCACCACCGCCAGCCCCATCTTCGGCAACACCTTCAGGACGCGGCCCTTCTTTCCGCCATCCTTGCCGGAGAGCACGATTACATTGTCTTCCTTCTTGACACCGTACTTCACAGCCATAACCGGCCTCCCCCGAGCAAGCTCAAAGCACCTCGGGTGCCAGGGAAACGATCTTCATGAACTTCTTGTGGCGCACCTCACGGGCTACCGGTCCGAAGACGCGCGTCCCGATGGGCTCGCCCTGGTCGTTGATCAGAACTCCGGCGTTGTCATCAAACCGGATATAGGTACCATCCTTACGGCGCTGCTCCTTGCGCGTGCGCACGATCACAGCCCGCACGACAGCACCCTTCTTCACGGTGCCGTCTGGAGCGGCCTCTTTCACCGAAGCCGTGATCACATCGCCCAAGCGGCCGTACCTCCCGGTCGATCCACCGCGAGTGTGAATGCACATTATCTTCTTTGCACCAGAATTATCGGCAACCTTCAGGACGGTCTGCATCTGTATCATGGCGCAATCTTCCTCAGGAGGCTTTGGCCTCGGCTTGGTTCACCCGAGTCGGTGAAGTCAGGATTTCGCATACGCGCCAGCGCTTGCGCTTGCTCAGGGGGCGCGTCTCGACGATGATCACCTTATCTCCCACATGGCAACGGCTGTGCTCGTCATGGGCAAGAAAGCGCTTGGTGAGCCGAAGGCGCTTCTTGTAGCGCGGATGAGCCACCATGCGTTGCACCGCTACCACGACGGTCTTGTCCATCTTCTCGGAAACCACCAGGCCTGTCTTGCGCAGGGCGGGCTTGCCGGATCGCTCTTGCTGCTCGCTCATGGCGCGCTATCCCTCCGTGGCTGGGGCAGAGGCCTGAGCCCGCAGCTTCTCGTTCATGATCGTTCTGACTCGCGCCAGATCCCGACGGACCGTTCGTATCTTCAGCGGGTTATCCAGCTGGCCGACGGCGTTCTGGAAACGCAGCTTGAAGATCTGCTCCTCCAGCCGGGTGCGCTCGTTCTCCAACTCCTGGACGCTCTGGTCTCGGATCTTGCTCGGCTTCATGATGTCCCTAGAATGTGACGGCCGACGAACTTGGTGCGGATCGGCAGCTTGTGAGCGGCCAATCGCATGGCCTCCTTGGCTATGTCCTCCGGTACGCCCTCCATCTCATAGAGAATCTTGCCCGGCTTCACCACCGCAACCCAATCCTCAGGGGCGCCCTTGCCCTTTCCCATGCGCATTTCCGCCGGCTTCTTCGTGATGGGCTTATCGGGAAAAACGCGGATCCAGATCTTCCCTCCCCTCTTCACGAAGCGAGTCATGGCGATTCGGGCGGCTTCGATCTGCCGTGCAGTAACCCATCCGCACTGCAGTGCCTTCAGACCGTAGTCGCCAAACGTAACCTTGGACCCACGGTATGCTTTGCCGCGCCGCTTGCCGCGCATCACCTTGCGGTGCTTGACTTTTTTTGGCATCAACATGCTTGTGTTTTCCTGACAACCTTAATTCCGGTCGCTATGCGCTGCCGGTTTCCCCTCAACTGAACGCCAACGCCTCCGGACGGGGCTCAGGCTTCAGCTCGTGGGTCTCGCCCTTGTAGATCCACACCTTGACGCCGATGACGCCGTAGGTGGTTTGCGAGATCGCCGTGCCGTAATCCACGTCGGAGCGCAACGTGTGCAGCGGAAGCCGACCTTCCAGATACCATTCCGATCGGGCAATCTCGTGCCCACCTAGCCGTCCACTGCACATGACCTTGATGCCCTGAGCGCCGAAACGGGAAGCCGACTCCATGGCCTTGCGCATGGCGCGACGGAAAGCGATGCGCTTCTGTAGCTGAAGAGCGATGGACTCGGCCACCAGCGTCGCATCAAGCTCCGGCTTCTGGATCTCCATGATGTTGATGAAGACCTCCCGCCCGGTCTCCTTCTGGATGTCATCCCGCAGCTTATCGACCTCACTTCCTCGCCGTCCGATGATGATCCCGGGCCGCGACGTGTGAATATTGATCTTAAGCTTGTTCGCCGCCCGTTCGATCTCGATCCTGGAAATCCCCGCATGGGAGAGACGTTTCTTGAGCTTGCGGCGTAGCATGATGTCCTCGTGGACCAGCTCACCGTATTTCTTGTCAGCGTACCAGCGAGAATGCCAGGTCTTGTTGAAACCCAGACGGAACCCGTATGGATGGACTTTTTGACCCACTGCACTGCCTCCCGCCCGGCTACTTCGCCGAGTTGATCTTCTTGGCGGCCTTTTTTCGGGCCGCGGGCTTCTTGGTGACCTTCTTGCTGGCAGTCGTCTCTTGCGCGCTACGACGCGCCGGCGCCGCCTCGGCGGGGGCCGCCATCGGTGCGGCCTTGTGCCGCAGGTCAAGTTCCAATGTCACGTGGCTGGAACGCTTCAGGATGCGGAAAATGCGACCCATGGCGCGATAGCGCACCCGCTTCTGTGTCGGGCCCGTGTCCACCGACGCATGCCGCACCCAGAGATCGTCCACGTCCACGCGCTCTTCCCTCTGCTCTGCGTTGGCCACCGCGGACTTGAGGAGCTTCTCCACATCGCGGGAAACAGCCTTCGGAGAGAGCTGCAATGTCCGTAGAGCATCCTCGACGCCCTTACCGCGGATCTGGTCAACGACCAGTCGCACTTTCTGCGGTGAGGACTTCAGATGTCTCACAGTGGCCTTGGCGATCACGTTCCTTCTCCCTGCTGTTGCCTGGACGGTCACTTCTTCATCCCCGTGGCGCGCTCCCCGCTCTTACCTCTGGCCGAGTGGCCACGAAACGTTCGCGTCGGCGAAAATTCTCCCAACTTGTGACCTACCATGTTCTCGGTGATGTACACCGGGATGAACTTTCTACCGTTATGCACGGCGACGGTATGTCCCACCATCTCTGGAACAATGGTGGAACGCCGCGCCCAACTCTTGATGACCTTCTTGTCGAAACGACGGTTCATCTCCTCGATCTTCTTCATCAAGGAAGGTTCCGTATAGGGTCCCTTCTTGATCGAACGACTCATGCTCTCGGTCTCCTCAATTCCTTGCTATCTCTCGGGCCAGCTACTTGCGCTTCCGCCGCCGGATGATATAGCGGTCGGTGCGTGGATTATTTCGCGTCTTCTTGCCTTTCGTGGGAACCCCCCAGGGAGTCACAGGATGTCGACCTCCGGAGGTCTTGCCTTCGCCACCACCGTGGGGATGGTCGACGGGGTTCATGACGACGCCACGGACATGCGGCCGGCGGCCCAGATAGCGCGAACGCCCAGCCTTGCCCAGCTTCAAGTTCTCATGGTCCAGGTTTCCCACCTGGCCAATGGTCGCGCGACATTCCAGGTGCACCATGCGAACCTCGCCGGATGGCAAGCGAAGCTGCGCGTAAGTGCCTTCCTTGGCCAGCAACTGCGCCGCACTGCCGGCACTGCGGGCCATCTGCCCACCCTTCCCCGGCTTGAGCTCGATGTTGTGCACCTGAGTCCCCAGGGGAATGTTCTTCAGCGGTAAACAGTTGCCCACGACAATATCCGCATCGGAGGAAGAGACCACCGACTGCCCCACCTGCAAACCGTGAGGCGCCAGGATATAGGTTCGTTCGCCGTCCGCGTACACCAGCCGTGCGATACGCGCCGATCGATTTGGATCGTATTCCAGAGCCTCCACCCGGGCCGGGACACCCTGCTTGCCGCGGCGGAAATCAATGAGACGATAGCGGCGCTTGGCCCCACCACCGCGATGCCACATGGTGATCCGGCCGGTGTTGTTGCGCCCACCGCTGCGGGTCTTGCCCCGCACCAGGCTCTTGAGCGGACCCTTCTTCGAGAGGTCCGAGAAGTCGGCCACGGTCCGGAAGCGTACCCCCGGAGAAGTCGGCTTGAACCTTCGGTTGGGCATAGAAAAACTCCTTCATGGGCCGGAATCCGGCACAGGCTCACTGACTTTCGAAGAACTCCAGCTGCTTCTCGCCTTCACGAAGCTGCACGTAGGCCTTCTTCCAGTTGGGCTTCTTGCCAAAGCTGCGGCCCATGCGCTTCATCTTGCCGCGCATGGTCTGGGTGCGCACCGCCTGGACCTTCACTCCGAACAGTTGCTCCACACAAGCCTTGATCTCCAGCTTGTTGAGCTGCTCCTGGACGTCGAAGACATAGAGGCCCTCGTTCTTTTCCCGGAGGATGGTGCTCTTCTCGGTCACCCGGGGCTTGCGAATGGCTTGATATGCATCCTTGATCATGATCCGAGCCTCTCACTGAGCTTCATGACTGCTGCTTCGGACATCAAGAGGTACTGACAGGCCAGGATGTCATACACGTTAAGATGCGACAGCGACAGCACCCGCACGTGGTGAAGATTCCTGGACGCCAGATCCAGGTTACGGTTGTCGCCGTCATACACCAGCAGGGCGGTGCTCCCCTCCAGTCCCATGTCGCGCAGGACACCGAGCAACTCCTGGGTCCTGGGGCCGGACAACTCGAGGGCGTCCACCACCACCAAGCCACCCTCGCGCACCCGCTGCGATACGACCGACTTCAGGGCTCCGTTCCTCATCTTGCGTGGGAAGTGATAGCCATAGTCGCGCGGCTTCGGGCCGTGGACTGTGCCTCCCTTGCGCCATATGGGCGAACGGATGGAACCGATGCGGGCTCTACCGGTCTTCTTCTGACGCCAGAGTTTGCGCCCGGAGCCCGAGACCTCGCCACGGGTCTTCGTCGAGGCTGTCCCCGATCTGCGCTCAGCCATGTGATGGTGTACGGCCTGGTAGACCAGATGCTCCCGCAAGGGAGCACCGAAGACCTCGTCGGATAGACCGATGGCGTGTAGCTCCTTGTTCTTCAGGTTTCGGACCTTCAACTCCGGCATGATGTTGTTCTCCGATTCCGTCAGCTCGACTCGGTCGGCGCTGCCTTCTTGGGCGGACGCTGCGACCTGCGGATGGTCAAGTAGGCTCCGGGAGCTCCCGGAACCGCGCCCTTGATCACCAGCATGTTCTTCTCGGCGTCCACCTGAACGACCTCCAGGTTCTTCACCGTGATGCGGCGATTTCCCATCTGCCCGGGCCCCTTCATCCCCCGGAACACGCGCGACGGGTACGCCGACTGCCCGATGGAACCGGGACCACGGTGGTGCATGGAACCGTGGGTCGCTTTGCCGCCGCCAAAACCATGGCGCTTCATGACTCCTTGGAATCCCTTGCCCTTGCTGTTCCCGATGATGTCCACCAGATCCAGGGGCTGGAACAGGTCTGCCAGGAACTTCTCGCCCACTGCGGGCTTCTCCCCGCCCACTACAAGAAACTCCTGCACATGGCGCATGGGAGGCAGTTTGTGCTTCTCGAACTGGCCCCTGCGCGGCTTGCTGAGCCTCGCTGCCGCAATATGCTCGACCAGGCCGATCTGCACGGCCTCGTAGCCGTCACGTGTCTGGTTTCGGTGCCCGACCACAACGCACGGACCTGCCTGGATCACCGTCACAGGCACATGATTCCCCTGGTCGTCGAAGACCTGGGTCATGCCGATTTTCCTTCCGATGAGACCGTTGACCATCTTCTTCCCTGCCCGCAGCGGCTACCTGGCCGCCGGATTGGCTATTCAGGTGCGAATGCCTTGATCTCCACGTCCACACCGGCCGGAAGATCCAGTTTCATGAGCGCATCCACCGTCTGCGGCGTCGGCTGGAGGATATCCAGCAGACGCTTGTGGGTGCGGATCTCGAACTGCTCGCGCGACTTCTTGTCCACATGCGGCGAGCGTAGAACCGTGTACTTGTTCTTCACCGTGGGCAATGGAATGGGGCCGGCGATACGTGCACCGGTACGGCGTGCCGTATCCACGATCTCCACGATGGACTGATCCAGGATGCGGTGATCATAGG
>SMVA01056111.1_pt1 | contig 21839 bp, 17 predicted proteins | sample 2456451 | NCBI WGS metagenome assembly SMVA01 (sample SAMN11095933, study PRJNA526329) | marine sediment metagenome | biome: Marine sediment; feature: Surficial sediment; material: Deep marine sediment; isolation source: Hadal surficial sediment | place: Pacific Ocean | collected 2014-05 | depth... | reverse complement strand
GCATGCAACCCCAACTCCACCCGCCCCCCCCAACTCGCCCCGGTGACCGGGGCGGTTCGGGTCGATGTGGCGCTGCCGCGCGACTTGGCCACCCAGGAACTAGCCGACCAGTTGGTGGTGGACACCTTCCCGGTGACCGTGGTTCAGATCGAAGACGGATACCTGGAGACCCCGTGGTTCGACGCCGCCACCGGAACCGCCACCGACGATCGTCCCTTGGGGCCTGAGGTAGTGCGCCTCAGGGCGTGGATCGATCCCGGGGCCCCCCGCCACAGCCACCTGACAGTGGAGTTGGTGTTCCGCCCGCTGGCAGACCCCTCCAGACCTGGGCGCCAGCTGGACCAACAGGTCCCCAGCGACAACCCGGCCGCCATCCGGCTGGGGCGGGCTCTCGAGGCGGTGACCGCCCGCTACCCGGACCGTACTTCACGGTGACCTAGCCGGGCGGATGGCCAGCCGGAGCCCGGGCCGCTAGTTTTCACCCGTGCCCGCACCCGCCGAGCCCCCGACCACCCACCGAGTCCGGATCGAGCCGGACTCGGCTCCAACCGTCCCCTCTCCGGAACGCGACCTCGCCTATTGTGAGGAGATGTTGCCCAGGGTGTCGCGGACATTTGCCCTGTGCATCAAGTTGCTGCCCCCCGATCTCGAACGGTCGGTCATGGTGGCCTATCTGTTGTGCCGCATCGCCGACACCATCGAAGACGCGGAACATCTCCCGGCCGGGGGCAAGCGCGCGTTGCTGCGGCGATTCGCCGAGAACGTGGCCGCTCCCGGGGACGACGTCGACTACCTCCAAGAGGCATTTTCTGGAGACGGATCGGCCGAGGATCACCTGTGCCACCATGCCAACCGGGTGTTGCGGGCCTTCGGCCGCCTGAACCGCGACGAACAGGAGGCCGTTCGCCCATGGGTCGAGGAGATGTGTGCCGGGATGGTCGAGTTCAGCCGGGAACCGGTGACCGCAGGGGGGGAGAGCGCCATGCCATCCCTGGAGCGGCTCGAGGATCTCGATCGATACTGCTACTACGTAGCCGGCACGGTGGGTCATTTGCTGACGGCCCTCTTCAGCTTGAAGCTGGCCCAGCGGGATCGGAACCGCATCCCACAACTAGAGGCCTACGCCACCAGCTTCGGCCTGGGACTGCAGCTGACCAATATCATCAAGGACGCCGCCAAGGATCACCGGCTCGGATGGAGCTTCATTCCTCGGGAGTTGTGTGAGCGAGAGGGCATCAACGTCGATGAGCTGTTCGGACCGGGCCACGCCGACGCCTCCCGTAGGGTGTTCTCCGTATTGATCGACAAGGCCAGGGCCCATCTGCAGGATGCGCTCCACTACACGACGCTGTTTCCGGCAACCCAGTATCGCATTCGGTTATTCTGTCTCACCTCGTTGTATTTCGCGGTGCGGACCTTGAGCCTGGCGGCGGCGGAGGACGGCCAATTGGTCGAGGGAGGCACGGTCAAGATCACCCGCGGCGAGGTGTACCGCATTCTGGCGACGACCTGTGTCGTGGCGCCCAGCAATCGCATGGTGCGCTGGTATTTCCGGCGCCTCGGCCGCGGGGCGTCCCTTCAACCGGGCCCCCAATGACCGCCCTCCTCCCACCGCCACGGTTTGGCGGCGCGTTTCGCACGGACGTGCGAGCCCGGGCCGCCTACGCCGAAGGCGCCGGCATCTACCGCATCCTCCCCGACGCCGTAAGCCTTCCCGAAACGGTGGCCGACCTCGAGCGCCTGGTCCGCTGGGCTGGAGAACTTGGCGTACCACTGGTTACCCGGGGAGCCGGGAGCGCGATGTCGGGCAGCAGCGTTGGCGAGGGGGTCATCGTCGACCTAGCCCGCATGCGACCGGCGGCGCTCGACGTCGATCCCGACCGCCGGCGAGCCGTGACGGGGGCGTCGGTCACGTACCAAACCCTGGCGAATGCGGCGAGGGCGCACGGACTGCGACTGCCGCCGGATCCTTCGAGTGGAGCGTTTGCCACGTTGGGCGGAATGGTGGCCACCAATGCCGCCGGGGCTCGGTCGGTCAAGTACGGTCCCATCCGGCCATGGGTACGCGCAGTGGAATTGGTGACTGCCGATGGCGAATCATGCAGGCTGGAGCGAGGCGCGAACGCCGGGGCGGCTGGCGCTCTGGCGCTTGCCCGGTTCGCCGGCCAGGCGGCACCGGCCATCGCCCGATCGCACGGGTTGATCGACGAACGATTTCCCCGGACCCGGAAGAACACCTCGGGGTTCGCCCTGGACGCCTACTCGGCATCCGGCGACCTGGTCGACCTAGTGATCGGTTCGGAGGGAACGCTGGGCATCATCACCGAAATCGAGTGGGACTTGATTGCCGTTCCCGGTCACATCGGCGGAATGCTCGTTCAACTTCGGGACCTCGACGCCCTGACCGACGTGGTTACCGCGCTTGGCAGGCTCGAACCCTCGGCCGTAGAGTTCCTGGACCGGAGTTTTCTGGAAGTGCTCCCCCCCGCTGAGCGGCCCGCCGGAGCCGCGGTGCTGTTGGTGGAGTTCGAGGCCGAGGACGCCCGGCAACTGCGGGGCCGGGTCGGGGACGCGGTCCGGGCGGTCGACGCGTGGGCCGAGGACGTACAGACGGCCCTCAGCGAGGCCGAGTTTGCGGATCTGTGGCGCTTACGACACGCGGCGAGTCCCATCCTCGCCGGTCTACCCGATTCGCGTAGGTCGCTGCAGGTCATCGAAGACGGCTGCGTGCCGCTCGACCGGTTGACGGCGTACCTCCGATTCGTCCGGGCGCGGGCGAGCGACCTGGGCTTGCCGGTGGTGATCTTTGGACATGCCGGAGACGGGCACCTGCACGTCAACGTCCTCCCTGATGTTGATCGACAGGGCTGGGAAGACGCAGTGGGCGCGCTGATGACCGCGGTCACCGACGAGGTTCTCAGACTCGGGGGAACGCCGGCCGGTGAACACGGTGACGGTCGCCTTCGCGCCGGCTTGGTGGAGCGGCTCTACGGCAGCGACATCATGGCGTTGTTTGCCCTGGTCAAAGCGGCGTTCGACCCACGGGGGATCCTCAACCCGGGGGTGATCCTGCCGGAGGAATGGGCGCCGCTCGACCAACTCAAGGCGGGTCCCCACGCGGTGCCGCTTCCGCCGGACATCGCCGAGGCCTTGCGGACACTCGAACGATCCGCCGGGTACGGCCAATCACGCATAGCTCTCGCCGACAGGAACTAGACGTGCGCCAGTATCTCGATCTGCTGCAGCAGGTGCTCGACTCGGGACAGCCGAAGACGGACAGGACGGGCACGGGCACGCGCAGCCTGTTCGGCCACCAGCTTCGATTCGACCTGGCGGAAGGGTTTCCGCTGGTGACCACCAAGAAGGTGCACCTCAAGTCGATCATCTATGAACTATTGTGGCTTCTGCGGGGCGAAACCAACGTGCGGTGGCTGAACGACCACGGGGTCACCATCTGGAACGAATGGGCCGACGAGGATGGAGACCTGGGCCCGATCTATGGCTACCAATGGCGCTCCTGGCCCGCGCCCGATGGTCGGTCGGTTGACCAGATCTCCAACGTCGTGAAAGAGATCCGGGCCAATCCGGATTCCCGCCGACTGGTCGTGAGCGCATGGAACGTCGCCGATCTGCCGCGCATGGCGTTGATGCCGTGCCACACGCTGTTCCAGTTTGCGGTGGCCGACGGCCGCCTGTCTTGCCAGCTATACCAGCGGAGCGCTGATCTGTTCCTCGGCGTCCCGTTCAACATTGCGTCGTACGCCCTGTTGACCATGATGGTGGCACAGGTCACGGGCCTGGCGCCCGGCGAGTTCATCCACACCTTCGGCGACTCCCACATCTACCGGAACCACCTCACCCAGGTCCGGACCCAGTTGGCGCGCGAGCCCCGACCCGCCCCGCAAATGGCCATCAATCCAGACGTGGAGTCCATATTCGACTTCGAGTACCACGACTTCGTCTTGTCGGGCTACGATCCCCATCCTCCGATCCGGGCGACGGTGGCCGTGTGATCGTCGCCCTGCTGGTGGCGATGTCGGACGACGGTGTGATCGGCCGCGACAACGCTCTTCCGTGGCACCTGCCGCTCGACCTAAAGTGGTTCAAGCGATTGACCACCGGCCACGCGATCATCATGGGTCGCACCACCTACCAGTCGATCGGCCGCCCACTCCCCAATCGCCGTAACATCGTCCTCAGCCGGGACCCGGAATTCCAGCCGGAAGGCGTCGAGGTGGCACCGGCGCTCGAGGCCGCGCTGGCGCTGGCGCAGGACGACCCCGAAGTGTTCATCGTAGGCGGGGCGGCCATTTACGGCTTGGCGCTACCCCGTGCCCAGCGCATGTACCTGACCCGAGTGCACGCCCGGGTGGACGGCGACGTCCGATTTCCCGAGTGGGACCGCGACGAGTGGCGGCTGGTATGGGAGGAGAAGCACGAGGCCGACGCCGAGCACGCCCATCCGTTCACCTTCCAGCAGTTGGATCGTGTCCGCCGCACCGCCGAGTAGTTCCTGGTGGTTTGGCAGGCGCCATTTGACTACATTGAGATTACGCTCCCGGAGCGCGGCGTCCCGATCCCGCCACGTGAGCGATGGTTCGTGGACGGGCGTCGGGAAGCGACCCAACACGGTAGTCGAGCGAAGCGATCCGTCGCGCTGCGCCCTGAGAGCTCCGCCCGGCCGTCGCCGGGCGGTTTTGCATCTCCACCACCACAACCACCCACCCGGCCCGTGCCAGGTCCGAAACCTTTGCGGAGTGGGCGTCGTTTGCTGCGATGGTGACGAGACGACCAGCATCCGGCACTGATTGTAGGCAAACAATCCCTGAGTGGTGCCGCGACCAGTGTCAGGACCTGGATGATTCGATATGACCAGCGAGGCGCAGTCTATGAACGAACCGATCAACCGCACCGATGTTCGCCGACGCGACCGGGCAGTACACCACCAGATGTGGTTGAAGGAAATGATGGGCACGGCGGCCACTGGTGTCCTGGCTACGGTCGCCGACGGCCAGCCGTTTGTGAACGCCAACTTGTTCGTCTACGACGAATCCCGCCACGCGATGTACCTGCACACAGCTCGGCGCGGGAACACGCGGACGACCATCGAAGGCCACCAACGCGTGGCGTTTACCGTCATGGAACTTGGGAGGCTGCTGCCGGCCGATACCGCGCTCGAATTCAGCACCGAGTACGCCTCGGTCGTCCTCTTGGGGTGCGGATCGGTGGTGGCCGATCCCGAGGAGGCCCGTTACGCGTTGCAACTCCTGTTGGATAAATACTTCGCCGACCTCACACCGGGATCCGACTACCGGCCGACGACCGACGACGAACTCGAGCGGACGTCCGTGTTTCGGGTCGACATCGAGGAGTGGGTGGGGAAGCGCAAGCGGGCCGATCCCGATTTTCCCGGCGCCCGGCCATACTCGTCGGCGTCGATGATCGAGACGGCGGCGCTGGAAGACGATACTACCTGAGGGAACTCCGCCGCATCAGCGTGGCACGGCGGGTGGGTCAGCCCGGCCCGTTCTGCCGGTGACCGGACGCCTCCGCAACCGGTGCGGCCGAGGGGGTTCGTGGCGGATGTCCCTCGGTTGTTGCCGTTGGATGGCAACCTGGTGGGCGCTCAGACCCAACGCGTAGACCGTTCCCAGCACGATATGGGCGATGGCCATGGCCTTGATCCATCCCATCGAGGTCATCACCTGAATGAAGTAGCCGGTGAGGATCATGGGGACCGTCACCAGCGCCGTAACCATGCCCGTGTGGCGCCCTCGCGCCAGACCGCCGCGGTAGTGCTGCCAAATATGTCGCACGGTGATCATCCCCACCGCGAATATCATGAACGGCGACACGATGATGTGTGCCTTGAGGAGCCAAGGCTGAATCGGGTGGTTGATTACCGCCCATGGCTCGCTGGGCGCCATCAGATACTTTACACCGAACAATGCCACCCCCGTCACGACGACCAAGATGGTGGTGATCCACAGGTTCCACCGCTCGAGACTGCTCACTGCGCCTTCCCCCCAGGACCCTGATCAGCCAGCGGTCGCAGGTACGCGTGCACGGCCAACTGGCGCTGGACGGCGCCGGTCACGGCACGGGCGGTCAGTGTCGCTCCAGTCATCCCCACGATCTCCCCCTTGAGCGACAAATCATCATCGATATCATGGCCGTCGAACTGCGCCAGCCAGCCGGCCGGCGCCCGGTACTCAGGCGGCTCCGAGAACTTGAGGATCTCCACGCGGTCGACCGTGCCCTTGGCCGTGACCACGACCATGACGACCTCGGGCAACGTCCGGACCGGGTGGGCATCGAAGTATGCCACATGAGTATTCCGTCCGTCTTCGGACGCTACGTAATAGGAAACCACCCGTTGCTCGACCTTCACCCCGTTCGACTGCTCGGCGATGGCGACCAGATCGTCGTCGGCCAGATAGGCGGTGTGGCGTTGCCACGTCGCGTTCGGAACGGCCAGCGCCAGGGCTTCCTGTTGGGTGAGGACACCCTGAGCCCAGGCGGCCGTGGTGGGCGCCGTGATCGACAAGAGCATGAGCGACAGAATTTGCGGCACGAGGTTGATGGTGGACGGTGGACTGTGGACGGCAGCCCCGAGTCCTCGACCCTGCGCACTGCGCACTGCGACCTGCGCACTCAAAAGAGGAACCCGAGACTGACGTTCAATTGATCGACACCAGTGCGTGCCGCGTTGCGGCGGGCCTGATAGTCTACCTTGACGGCCACGTTGGTGATGGGCTTCCACATGGCGCCGACGGTGGTGATGGTGGCCTCGGTTGCCGGGTTGGCAGTGAAGCCGGCCGGGACACGGGCCTGGGTGTTGATTTGCTCGTAGCGGACGTAGGGAATCACCTGGTGCTCCGTCCGCACCGAATGCAGCACATCGTATCCCGCCTCCAGGTACCAGCCGGTGAGCCGCTCGCCGATGGATTCGTTGCCGGTGAACTGGTGGGCATCATTGAGCTGTGCCACGTCACCCACGGTGGACAACGTGTAGAGACCGCGCAACCAGAATCCGTGGGCGCGGTACTGGGCGTGTCCTTCCCAGATGAACGTCGGCGCCGAGATGAGCTGCCCGTTGGAGTCGACGTTGCCCTGGCCGGCGTTGCCGTAGTATAGGGATGTCCCGACGTTGAGTCCCAAGACACCGACGTAGTCCAGGCGGCCGACCCCGGCGATGTGCTCGACCACGGCCTTGGAGCCCTTCTGCCGTCCACCCCTGAGGCCCGTGGCACTGAAGCCCGATGCCTTGGACGACCCGTCGCCGACCGCATCGAACGCGTTGACGGCGTACGCCCGGTAGGCGAAGCCGCCGGCCTCCCCGACCAGACCCAGACCGTTCTCACGCCAGGTGGTGGGAATGATGCGCCGGTCGGTCTCCGGCCGGTCGGTGCCGAGAAAAATGGGCGGCTCGTGAAGTTCATTGAGGTAGCCCATGGGGAGGAGGAGGAGTCCGGCTCGGACACCGACCCACGAGGTGAGGAAGAAGTCGATGTAGGCGAACTCGACTGCCACCGACCCCGCGTTGCTGGTCGCCGCGTGTTCGAACTCGATCTCGGAGTTGAACAGGATCTTGTCGTTGAACTTGTATCCGAAGTACAGCACCGCCCGAAGAAAGTCGATCTGGTCCTTCTTGCCAGACGCGGCGTCATCCTGTCGTGTCGACGAGAAATTCTGGTATAGCATCTCTCCGTAGCCGCCGATCGATACGCCGCGGCGCACACGGTAGACCTTCGACGCCGCCGGCCCTAGCCCGTAGCGGCTTTCGTCCGCCTCGACGACATCCCTCCCCAATTGCATGACCTCGAGTTCATGGCTGATGGCATCGATCTGCCGGCGCAGTTGCTCCAGGCGCTCGGCGTCGGTCTGACCGGCCAGTACCGAGTCGAGTTGTGCCTGCAGTGCCGCAACCCGGCGCTCCAGTTCCTCGATGCGCGCCCGATCCGCCTCGTTGCCCTCCTGGGCCAGGGACGGCGAGGGTAGGGCCAGCAGTACCGCGACGACGAGCAAAGCCGGTAGTAGATGCTTCACCATCTATCCTGTCGTTTCGATTTGGGAAGGGAATGGAGAACCGCCGACAATGGCGGCATCGAGAGATGGGCTCCACTGGGGCGTGCCGGTAGCGGACCGAATGACCACTACCCCCACCTCGGGATGCCGGCCGGCCCACTCCAGCGCCCGGTCGGGACCCATGACGAACAGCGCGGTCGAAAGCACATCGGCCACCAGTGGGTCGCCGGCAACCACGGTCACGCTACCCCACCCGGTGACCGGCCGGCCGGTGCGTGGGTCGAGGACGTGGCCCAGCCTGTGGCCATCGATGTCGACACCTCGTTCGGAGATCGATGTCGTGGCGGCCGATTGCCCGTCCCGGAGCCTGACCGTGAGCACTGGGTCGTGTCGGCGCTCTGGGTGCGCCACGGAGATGGTCCAGGACGCGACTGACGGCGCTGGACCCAGAACCAGGATTTGCCCTCCAAAATCCAGGATGGCATTGGTGATCCCCAGCTCCTCGAGGGCTCGACCGGCCGCCCTCAGTGCCAGGCCCTTGCCAAAGCCACCAGCATCGAGCCAGGCGTCGGGATGCAGCCTGGTCACGGTGCTCGCGGCGGAATCCACACTAAAGTGACGGAAGCCGGAGGCGGCCAGCGCCGAGTCGATGGCTGGGGACGATGGCACGCCCCCACCCGTGGGGCGGGGGCCGCGCAAGTGCCAAGCATCGATCAGGGCACCCACGGCGGGGTCGAACGCCCGCTCGGTCCGCAGGGACCAGCGGCGAGCCTCGAGAAGGGCGTGGGTGAGGCTTCGCGGGAGGGGGACGGCAACCCCGGGGGACGCGGCATTGAGTCTGGATAGCTCGCTGTCGGGCCGCCAGGTGCTGAGGTGGCCCTCCCACCGGGCTACCTCGCGGAAGGCGTACTCTATGGCGTCGGTTGCCTCAGTACGGTCCGCGGCAGCTACCCGGATGCGGAGCGTAGTGCCCATGAGGTAGGCGCTGCGTTCGACCCAGTCGTGGCTGGTGAGGGCGGGCATGGTTGGGAATGCGGCGAAGAGGCCGAAGAGGAGGTAGCGCACGCGTGAGCCTGAACATTAGATGAGAATGAGAATCGTTTGCAATGCATCGCCATCCCTGAATCTATTTGTCGGCTTTAGTCGGTGTCAAGCCACCGCGGTACGCAGGCCCCAAACACAAGACGGCGGGACAGGAGAACCCTGCCCCGCCGAGCTCGACGTCCTTGCCGGCGACTCAGCTCGCCTTGGCGGACTCGGTCTTCGACTCGGCGATGACCTTTGCCACCACTTCGGACGGGGCTTCGACGTACCCGTGGAACTTCCGGTGGAATGTGCCCCGGCCGTGCGTCATCGAGTGCAGGGTGGTCGAGTACTTGTACAACTCGGATTGCGGAACGATGGCGGTGACTTTGGTGAGCCTGCCATCGGTCTCGGTCCCGAGAATTTGACCACGACGTCCGCTGAGATCGCCCATCACGTCGCCCAAGGCATCTTCCGGAGCAAATACTTCCACGTCGTCGAGCGGTTCCAACAGCGCCGGCCGGGCCTTCGCCGCCACGTTCCGGAACGCGAGGATGCCTGCCATCTTGAACGACATCTCGTTCGAATCAACGTTGTGGTGCGACCCGTCGTAGCATTCGGCTGAGAAATCCACCACGGGGTAGCCCGCGATAATTCCTCGGGCGGCGGCTTCCCGGATGCCCCTGTCGACGGCGGGGACGTACTTGGATGGGATGGCACCGCCGACGATCTTGTTGGTGAATTCATAACCCTCACCATGCGGCCGGCCGGCCAATCGGATCCAGCAATCGCCGTATTGTCCGCGACCGCCGGACTGCTTCTTGTGTTTCCCCTGCCCCTCGGCCTTGCCGCGGAGGGTTTCCCGGTAGGCGATCTTGGGGCGGATCAATTCGGCGACCACGCCGAATTTTTTCTCGAGGCGCTTGAGCAGAATCTCGAAGTGGCGCTCTCCCATCCCGTGGATGAGGGTCTGGCCCAATTCGGAGTTGTACTCGAAGTGGAAGGTCGGATCTTCCTCGTGCAGCTTGTGCAGGCCGGCGGCAAGCTTGTCTTCCTCGCCGCGGGTCCTTACCAGTACGGCCGACGTTGCCACCGCCTCGGGGAACGGGATCGGCGGGAGGTGCACCGGGCTCTGCTGGCTGCAGAAAGTATCGTTGGTGTGGGTGTCCTTCAGCTTGGCGACGGACCCGATGTCCCCCTCGGCAAGCTGGCTCACCTCGTAACGATCCTTTCCCTGCTGGACCGATAGGTGATTGAGCTTTTCCGTCACCTCGTGTTCCGAGTTGAAGACAACGCTGCCGTTCTGCACCGAACCTCGATACATCCGGAACAAGCTCACGTCACCCACATGCGGCTCGGAAATCGTCTTGAACACGCGACCCACGAGAGGGGCGTCCGCGGGCGATTCGATTTCTGCAGGCGAAGGGAAGAGCTCCACCATCTTGGTGAGCAGGGCCCGGGTGCCGAAAGTCAATTCCCCGCTTCCTACGAATAGCGGGACGATCTCACCTGCGATAATGGCCCGCTTCATCGCCGTGACGACTTCCTCGCGCGAGATTTCCTGTCCTTCGAGGTAGCGCTCAATGAGCGAGTCGTCGGTGGCGGCGACGGTCTCGGTCAACTGCTCGCTGTAAGCCGCGAAGCGCTCGGCGTACTCCTCAGGGACATCGACCTCCTGGTACTCGCCCGACTTGGTCCCCGCCTGGTACATGTGCGCTTTGCCGGAAAACAGGTTGATGATACCGTGGAAGTCGGATCCGTCTCCAACCGGTATTTCGACCGGAAGCACCTTGGGCGACAAGTGTTCCTTGATGTCCGCGAACACCCGCTCGAAGTCGGCGTGTTCCTTGTCCATGAGCGAGATGAACAGAATGCGCGGCAAATGGAGATGGTCGCACACTTCCCATACTTTTTCGGTGCCGACTTCCACGCCGCTGGTGGCGCTGAGCACGACCACCGCGGCATCGGCCGCGTGCAGTCCAGTGACCGCCTCGCCAAAAAAATCGAGGTATCCCGGGGTGTCGATCATGTTGATCTTGGTGTCCATCCATTCGGCGAGGCCCAACCCCAAACCGATGGAGTGCTGTCGTTCGATTTCGTCCTGCGAATAGTCGGTGAGCGTGGTGCCGTCGGATACCTTGCCGTGACGGCGGCTGGAACCTGATACGAACGCCAGGGCATCGACTAGGCTCGTCTTGCCGCTGCCGCCGTGGCCGACAAAGGCCACGTTTCGGATGTGTGTGGTATCGTAGACCTTCATTACGGCCTCACCTCCTTGAGACATTGGAATCTGGATCTTGGAGACAGGTCGCGTAGTTGTCAAATCCGCCGGTCGCGCCGGCCGTCCTTCCCCGGCCTCGGGCATCGGGACACGGCGTATTTCAGCCACTCCGGGCGCTGATTCGACTACCCGATGGCAGCCGGGAGGCCCCATGGTGTACGCCATGTGGTTGGGCCACGACGATGCGCTCAGGGCCCACTTGGAGGCCCTGACAACGGAACTCGGCCGGTTGACGGATCGGCTGGGACGGCCGGGCCTGCCACAGGCCGCAGACGGCGACCAGATCTCCGGCCGGCCGGTCTCCGGGTGGTCCCGGCCAACCCGGGCGCCGAGGTCTCGGGCGGGCCAGGTCCGGCTCGATGCCCTGCACCGCCTGGCCGTGGTCGCGGAAGACGAAGGGTGGCTGGATGCCGGCGAGGCCATCGTGCTCCGGAAGCTGGCATTTCGTGTGGCGTTCTACCTGCGCCGCCGCGAATCGACCCTCCCCTAGCTGCCCCGTTCATCCATTCCCCTTCCGCTATTAGCTTTCGGCCCATGTCAGGCCCAACCACAGCATTCATCACCGGCGCCACTGAAGGGATCGGCCGCGCGATCGCCCTGTCACTAGGACGGCAGGGCTACCGGATCGGCGTGTGCGCCCGGCGAGAGGCGACGCTCGAGCTCCTGCTCACGGAACTGGAGGCCCAGGGCATCGACGCCGCGGGCATGCCGGCGGATGTGAGCCGCGAAGAGGACGTTACCCGCGTTGTGGACCACGTACAGGGCACGCTCGGGCCCATCGAAGTCCTAATCAACAATGCGGGGATCGCCCGGCTCGCGCGGCTGGACGACCTGTCGCTGGACGATTGGGACGAGACGATGGCGACCAACGTCCGCGGCCTGTTCCTGGTCACCCGGGCCGTACTCCCCTCCATGCGGCGCAAGCGGGGCGGCACCATCATCAACATGGCCAGCCTGGCCGGCCGCAACGGCTTCATCGGCGGGACCGCCTACTGCGCCTCCAAGCACGCGGTCCTCGGTTTCAGCCGTGCGTTGATGCTGGAAGTCCGGGGAGACGATATTCGGGTGGTGACCCTGTGTCCCGGATCGGTCGACACGCCACTCATCCGTAATCAAGACATGCTCCAACCGGATCTGGATCGCATCCTGAGGCCTGAGGATGTGGCCCAAGTGGTGTCCGACGTCCTGGCGCTCCCACCCGGCGCCATGGTGAGCGAACTCGACCTCCGTCCCACCAATCCCTGATTCGACCATGACGGGTGTTCTGATTACCCGCTGTGTCTGTCTGAACAAACCGTTCGACCAGTTGCTCCTGCTGGTGAGAGCCCGCGGGTGGGCTCTCGAAGACGTCGTTGCCCAAACGGGGTGCGGCGACCAATGCGGCCTTTGCCGCCCGTACCTTCGCGCCATGATCGACACCGGTCAAACTCAGTTTCGCCACCTCCTTCCACCCGATCCCGCCTACTCGGAACCAGCAGATTCGTGACGACCGTTCCTAAGGATACGAGTCTGGTCAGCTGGCTCGACCGGAACCTCTACCGGCCGGTTCCCATCGTAGCCCTGGCAGTGCTGACAGGCTGGAGCGGGGTCATCCTGCTGGTCATGGGACGGCAAGCAGGCTGGCCCCTCGTAGTGCTGGCGACCGGCCTGGGGATACTGGCTACCCTGCGCGGGCGTGAGGTGGGCCGATATCGCAGCGCCACACTGCAGGCCGCGTTGGGCACTGCCGATCAGCGCAACCGGGAACTCGAAACCCTTCGTGAACTCGCCGGTTCACTGTTGTCGGGACGGGAGTTCGCCCAGCTGTGCAGCGAAGTGGCCGAGGCGGCCATGGACCTCCTGCGAGCGGAGACCGGGGTGGTGACGATGGTGGTGGAGGAGGGGCGCTTCATCAAGGTGGTGGCTGCGTCCGGGCCCATGGAACAGGTAATCGGGGCGTTGGTGCCCATGGATCACTCGCTGGTGGGGTGGTCGGTGACCAACGACGAGCCGGTGCTGTCCGCCGACATGGAGTCCGACCTGCGGGATTACCAGTTGGCCCACGCGCCGATCCGCCTGAAGTCGTGCGCCATCGTTCCGCTCCGCTCGGGCGGCATCATCCTCGGCACTGTGAGCGCCTACAACCGCCTCGACGGGCGGCCGTTCAGTCAGGGTGACGTCAACCTCCTGGAGACGCTGGGCGACCTGGTAGCGCTGGGACTCGATCGGGCCAGCGTGCTGCAGGACTTGCAGCAAAGCGAGGCGACACTCCGTACCAAGAACCTGGAACTCCAGCGCGCGACCAAACTCAAGAGCGAATTCCTGGCCAACATGTCACATGAGTTGCGCACGCCACTGAACGCCATCATCGGATTCTCGGACCTGTTGCTGACCGAGGAAACCGGGCCGCTGAACACCCAACAACAGGATTTCCTGGGATCGGTGCTCCGTAACGGGCGTCACCTGCTGGCCCTCATCAACAACGTGCTCGACCTGGCGAAGATCGAGGCCGGCCACGTGCAGTTGGAGCTGGCGCCCACCGATCTCCGGGAAGCCGTGACCGGCGCGGTGGCGGATACCGCCAGCCTCCTGGCGGCCAAATCACAGGAATGCCGGATTCAAATGAACGACGAGCCGTTCGTGGCCATGGCCGACGGTCACCGAGTCCGACAGGTGCTGTTCAACTTCCTGTCCAACGCGTCGAAATTCACCCAGGATGGCGGCCACATCACTCTCTCGGTAGTCCGGACCACGGTACCGCTCCCGGTCATGAGCACGATCGACGGCCCGTCCCCAGAGCGGCGACTAGTCACTCGGGAGGCAATCTGGATTTCGGTGGCAGACGACGGCATCGGCATCAAGGAACACGACATGTCCCGGCTATTCACCGAGTTTACCCAAGTGGACAGTTCCGCCAGCAGGCGGCATCGGGGAACGGGACTGGGTCTGGCCCTGTCCAAGCAATTCGTGGAGTTACACGGCGGGACCATCGGCGCGGAATCGATTTACGGATCGGGGAGTAGTTTCTGGTTTCTCCTTCCGGTCGACGGTCCCGGCACCCGGCCGGGCGACTACGACTAGTCTTCCCCGACCAGTGTCGCCTGACGGCGCTGGAGTTCCGATTCGAACCGGGCTCGCTGCTACCGAAGGGGATTCCGCCGAAGGTGCCATAAAATGTCGTCCACCGCTAGGGTGTCGGTTGGTAACGAAACCGTATGTCGTAGGCACTGGTGGCCACGAGGGTAATCAACGACCCTGACTGGATATCCTGAGCCACGAACCGGCGGAGTTCCGTCGGCCGCGCCCTGACCCGCTCGAAGGTCAACCAGTCGTCGGTGAGCCACGACTGAATGATCGGCAGAACCTTGTGGTAGTGCTTCAGCGCCGCCTTCTCGTCACGCCCGTTGAAGATCTTGCACGAAAACGATTCCTCGGGCGTCAACTCGCAATTGAAGATCCCTGGCAAGTCCAGCGTCGATTCGAAGAATCCGCGCTCCTCTGCCTCTACGATCGGATCTCCGCGGATGGCGTCGAATTTGTGAGCGCCCGCCAATGTCAGGAGATCCAGGCTCCGGCGCCACAGATCCTGATCGGTCTTGACCTCGACACAGCCCTTCAGGCTGCCCAACCCGCGGTACATTCCGATTTCGGCCTGCAACTCGTCCACTTTGCGTTTCTTGATGAGACCCTGCTCGACCATCTGCTGGATCGCCCAGCAATCCGCCTCCATCTCCCACACCCGCGACGGATCTTTCCACACGTGCCGGAGCGCGTGATGCCCACATTCGTGCAGGTACACGAAGTGTCGGGCCTGAGGTGAGGATCTGCTCAGTGCCTGCTTGTTGTAGAGGATGACCGGGACACCGTCCACGGTGATGGTGGCGACGCCGGCATAGGGGAGGGTGTTGTCGACCACGGCCTTGATCGGCTGGTCGCGCCGGTCCAGGCAGGCGTTGAATGGGACTTGAGCGTTGGCGCCGGTGACCACGACGATGGAGGCCACGAGGGCGCCGAGACCAGCTGCCCGCATAAGGATGCTCCGAGATACTCAACCGCAAGGAGGGCTCCAGGGGCTCCAGTCAGGTGGAACGCCTGGGGCGGGAGACCAGTTCCCCCTCACAATCAGCACAGACGAACTTCATGTCCCCGGCGCACACAAGGCAGAAGGTGCACTCATAACTACAGTGGCCCAAGGGGACGGCGCACCGTTCGCAACGGTCCCGCACCTCCAGGCTCATGGTGCCATCGTCGATGATACGGTTCCAGCCGGCCGAGTGCCAGCAGCCTCCAGCCGAAGGCGACCGAGCGCGTCGGCGGCACACTGGGCCCTAGCGGCCCAATCCCGTGCGATAGCCGGCAGCCACGCATCTCGGGCACGGTGCCGCTGGCACCACTCCAGTGCTTCATCCTGGAACCACCGCCACATCGCGGGCGCATCCTGGGCCAGGAGAGAGTCGAGCGCAAACCGGCGCTCGCCCGCCCTGAGCCCGAGCCCGATCTGGCGTGCGGCCCGTGCCAGATCGGTCCGGGTGACGATCATGCCGCACCGAAGGGGCGCCAACACGGCTTGCGACACGTCCTCGCTGGTGGCCTTGCGGGGGTTCAGCGCTTCTGTAGCCCGAAGATGGAGCGGAAGCGCTTGGGGAAGAGGTGTCCTCCGAGCCTCCTCTTGGAGGGCGGCTATCAGCACCTCACCCCAACGCCGGTACGGCTCGGGCGCCAGATCTGCGACCTTGTCGAGGTACCCGGGAAGCCAACTCAGCAGGTGCTCCCACAGCAAGGCCGCGCGCGCGGTGCCGATGGCTGCCTTCTGCCGGGTTGACGACGCCTGGTCTTCGAGTTCGGCCAGGTGGGCGTACAGCGCCAGGAGCACGGCCACGTGGTCCGGCTCCGCCGGTGGCTCCGCCTCGATGGCCCGCCAAAAGCCGGCCACGCGGTCGCGGGCCTCGCCGCCCAGCATCCCCTCCGGCCCAAGGTAGACCGAGGCGTAGGGGTACAGTTGGAACAGAAACAGCTCGGCATACTCGTCCCCTGCCGGCGGGCGGCCGATGCCGAGAACCTCGGCCAGGCGTTCGGTCTCCTGCGTGGGGGGTTCGGCCAAGACAGCCAGTGCACGAAACAATTCCATCATTAGACGGAATGCCACGAATAATGAATGCCACGAATAATGGATGATGAAACGATGGCCGACCCAAGCATTTCATTATTCATTATTCGTGGCATTCACTATTCGTGGCATTCATTAGTCCGTATCCCCTCCAGGAATCCGGAACACTTCCTTGGGCGGCTTCAGGGGGCGCATGAGCCAGAAGGGGCGCCGGGTACCGTCGGGCGAGTGCTGTTCTGCCGAGCGTGCCTTAGCGAGCCAGTCGAGGTACACGGCTCGGGACTTGGCGCTGTCGACGGAGACGTCGCCGTAGCGGTCGTCCGGTTGAGCCTTCAGGACACGGACCGCCTGGTGCCAGCAATGCTGGCCCGAGATCGGGTCGGGATGGACCGGGAAGGTAAGGTTCTGATGCACGCCGACATCGGTCCACCAAATGCGGCTGGAGTCCGAGTCGTCCGACTGGTAGGGACCGGCCCCATGGGTGCGGCCGAGATGCCAGTTGGATCCACGGTGCTCGAGGTTTGCCGTGGCGGTCGCCGGCCCTTGGTGTGAGTCGTCGAGCTTCCACCGGCCCATGTGGTGGCTGCAGGCGACCACGTCAGGGCGGATGCCTTCGGTCACCCAGGCCTTCACCACGAAGTAACCGATCTCGGTTTCCACCCTGAGCAGGTCGCCGGTGCGTACCGCGAGGCGGCCGGCGTCGACCGGGTGAATCCACAGCGGGTTGCTATGGGCGATCTCGGTCAACCACTTGGCGTTGGAGCTGCGGGTGTGGATATGGACCGGCAGGCGGAAGGTGGAGATCAACACCATCTGATCCCGATCGAGGCGCTCGCGGTGGATGTGGCTCTTGATATACGTCGGCATGGCGTATTCGGGCCAGCCCCACTCGGCCAGGGTCGAGGAGTAGAACTCGAGCTTGCCGCTGGGTGTAGGGAAGCCGCGCACGATCTTGCCATCTACGGTTACCCCCACCGGCCGGCGCCCTTCGTCATCTCCTTCGGGGCTCGCCTGCGGCACAATATTCGGGCTGTCAGACTTGGGGGCCCGGGTGAAGACCCGTCCGAGCTGGTTCTCGCGCACGTCCTCCAATTCGGCGGTGGGGACGGGTTGCTGGTAGACCGGATCCATGCCTGACTGGATTTCGAACGCCCCGTATCGCCGCATGAACTCCAGCGGCGTGAGGTTTTCGGCCGCGGCGGCCTCCGGCAGCCCGGGCACGGAGTGGTCGAACATGTAGGCGTAGTATTCGTCGATGCCGAGCTTGGTGCCCGGTTCACGCTTGGATTCGACATACTGGCGGATGCCGAGATCGCCGTCGGGATCGATACGCCAGGTGAGATCGATCCAGAATTCGTTCTCTTCCCAGACCTCGCCCGGATTCACTTCCCGGGTATCGCTCACCGGCTGGCCCAGCCGCTCACGCATGGCACGCAGTACCGGCTGGCGAAAGCCGATCCACTGTCCGTTGTGAGTTTCGTATGACATGAGATCGTGCCGTTCGGGACCGTGTCCCATCGGCAGCACGTAGTCGGCAAAATAGGCGGATTCGTTCCATGTAGGAGTCAGCGCAACGTGCAGCCCGATGAGCGACTCGTCGGACAACACTTCGATCCACGAGAAACCGTCGGGATTGGTCCACACGGGGTTGTACACCCGGGTGAAGTACACCTCGAGCTTGCCGCGTCCCTCTTTCAGAAAATGTGGCAACAGGAACGACAGTTCGTTCATGGCCAACGGGTACTCCAGCGGCCAGGTCAGCGGATTCCACACTTTGGGATGCGGCGGAGTGTGGATCGGCTGGGGAACGAACTTGTTCCAGGCATTGGGGTAGGTGCCGCCCTCGGTGGCCACGGCCCCCATCAGGGCGTTGAGCAGGAACAGGGTCCGGGAAACTTGCCACCCGCCCTCATTCCCCGCGGCGGCGCTGCGCCAACTGTGGGTCGCCAGCCTGGTACCTGCCGTGGCCACGATCTCGGCGATATCCCGGATCACCGCCTCGTCCACACCCGACTCCGCCGCCGCGAAGGCAAAGGTGTACTCGGCGTAGATCTCCTTCAATGCTACCTCGAAGTTCTCGAACGTAGCTTCAAGATCCGGGCGCTCGGCGGCCAGATACTCCTGCCAGTTCCACCACTGGCGGACAAACTCCCGGTGGTACCGATCGCGCTGGATCAGGTCGTTGGCCACCGCCAGCATGATGGCCGCCTCCGACCCGGGATACGGCGCCACCCAGTGATCCGCGTGGGTCGCCGTGTTCGACAACCTGGTGTCGAACACGATGAGTTTGGCGCCGTCCTGCTTGGCTTCCATTATGCGCTGGGCGTGGGGATTGAAATAGTGCCCCGTTTCCAGGTGGGCCGAGATCAGCAACACCACCTTGGCATTGGCGAAGTCGGGGCTGGGCCGGTCGATGCCGGTCCAGTAGTGGTAGCCGGCCCGGGCATTCGACGAGCACACATTGGTGTGGGAGTTGTGGCCGTCCACACCCCAGGCGGCAAGAATCCGTTCGGTGTATCCATCCTCGCCGGGACGGCCCACGTGATACATCACCTCGTTGTGCCGCTTCTCCTGCACCGCACGACGGATGCGGCCGGCGATGTCGTCCAGTGCTTCATCCCAGGTCACCTGCCGCCACTTACCCTCACCCCGCTCACCGGCGCGCTTGAGCGGATAGAGAATACGATCGGGGTCGGTGATCTGCGTCAGCGTCGCCGGACCCTTGGCGCAATTGCGTCCCCGGGATCCAGGGTGCTCGGGGTTCCCCTCGAACTTGCGGATCTGCAGCGTGTCGCGGTCGACGTACGCGAGGAGCCCGCAGCCCGACTCGCAATTGAAACAAATGGTGGGCACCAGGGTGAAGTGCCGTTCCTTGCGCTCGGGCCAAGCGGTGGAATCGAGTTCGACCCAGTCGTCCCACCGCTCCTTGGGAGGGAACGACGCCAGGTGAATCCGGCTCGGGCCCGGGTAGAAGGTCTCGCCCCGGCTCTCGACCTCCTTGCGCGCCGCGCTCACCCTCTCGCTTAGGTCGTGCAGCGTCATGGTGGCGCCCTCACGCGAGTGGTACCGATTGTCCGGCTTGGATGTAGGCGTGCTCGTAGGCCAGCAAGCCGATCAGCGCCAGTGGGACAGCGGTCATCCCGATCCAGGGCGCGGCCACCGCCGCCACGGTGAGGGCCATTCCGGCCCGGTAGAAGTTCCGGTACCGGCCGCCGGTCATCTCGTGCGTCGCCAGCCGGGCGTGTGCCGTCGAGTGGGTGAGGGTGACCTCTCCCGCCACCAACAGCAGGTGGGTAAGACTGGTTGCTGCCAGCAGCCACAACAGCGGAGTCACCGCCGACGATTCCATCCGGCCGGCGAACGGCAGGATGGCGGCCGATCCAAGCAGCAGGGCCTGCACCATGAGTTGCAGCGGGAGGAGCGGATTTTGCCACAGGTCGCGGGCCTTGGCCTGGGCCAGCAGGTAGGCGGTATAGACCGCCGTCATCAGTGCCAGCGGCAATCCGACCCAGCCGAGCCAGGCGGGAATGGCAGACCCGAGCGCCGCGAACAGGAAGTGCACCCCGAGCACCGCGGAGTAGGCCCCGATGATGACGGCGCCGCGGACCAGCCAACTGCGCCACTGGGCGTGGGTGAAGATGAAGAGGAATCGCTTCGGGTGTTCCAGGTCCCAGATGAGCAGAATGCCGGTGAGCCCCAGGAATGTCCCCGCCATTATAGGCGCCACCCATCGCCACAGGACGCCATCGGCGGGAATGGTACCGAACAAGACCAGCAGCAGCGGAACGAGGTACGCCCCAGCGGCGATGCCTTTGGTCCAGGTATACAGGCTCACCCGCCAGTCCCACGGCACTTTGTGGGGCACGTCGTAGGACAGGATGGCAGCGGCGGAGCTCGTTGGCTGATTCGGATGTCCCGACACGACCAGGTGGGACCCGTGGGCCTGCTCGCTCCACATGAACAGATCGCCCTCGGGCCGGGCCGCGGCGAGGGGGTCGAGCGTCGCCTGGTGGGCGCCCTTGTAGAACAGTTTCGGTCGCGTCTCCTTTTCGGGACGGCGAACGGTGACGGATTCACGCTGAATAATCTGAGCCACGGCCGACGTGGGGTCGTGCAGATCGCCGACCAGAATGGCCTGGGTGGGGCACACCACGACGCAGGCCGGTTCCAGACCCACGTCCAGGCGGTGAGCGCAGAAGTTGCACTTCTCGGCCGAGTGGTCCTCGGGATTGATGAAGATCGCGTCGTAGGGGCACGCGGCGATGCACGCCTTGCAGCCGATGCAAATTGACTTGTCGAAGTCGATGATGCCGTCGGGCCGCCGGTACATGGCGGAGGTGGGACACGCGGTCACACAAGGGGCATCGTCGCACTGGTTGCAGCGGGTGACCTGAAACGCCCGCCGCACGTTGGGGAACAGGCCCACGTCGACGTACTTGACGTAGGTCCGGGTGACGGAGAGCGGGACTTCGTTTTCGGACTTGCAGGCGGTCGTGCAGGCGTGGCACCCGATACACCGGGTTTGGTCGATGACCTTGGCCCACAGCGGCTGCTGGTCCAGTTCCGGGCTAACGGCCAAGTCCATACGCGATGGCTCCCTTCCTAACCCTCAGCGCCACGGGGCCCGGCCTGGCCGGACCATCCAATTTCGAATCGAGTTCGTCGGGACCGCTTGGGCGCTCGCAATACAACTTGATGATCGTCTCCCACCGAATGTCCGAGAAATAGACGCTGCTGCAAGTCATCACACCAACTGGAGCGGCACCGGTCCTTGCTCCAGGCCCGACGGGAGCGGCATGCTGCTACCCACGGTCAGGTACAACATACAGGACCTGTGCCTCCAGCTGGGCCTGAAGATAATGCAGCCTGTACCAATGTACTCCAACGGGCCACTCACAGTTCCCCTCGAGGTCGTTGCCCTCGAAATCGATGTCCTCCCGGCTTCGCCTGGGAAAACATCTATTCGATCGCCACCGGATTCAAATTCGACGTGTCGCCGGCCATCGTACGGAACCACGCCACGGTGGGACTGGACATCCACCCGACGCGCCACCCGGAAGTAACCCTCGGTTACTACCATGCGTTCGAGAACAGCGGCACTGGGTCGATCTTCGGACCGACCGGTCCGATCCCCTGATCGAGCGTGACCAATACTCTGATGGAAGATTCGGTCCAGTTGATGTTCTCCTACGTGTCGTGGGGACAGATCTAATTAGGGGCGTAGGGCGTAGTGAACGGTCAAAGAGACGAGAGTCGGAGATCCGGGCAACTGGCCTCTGGCTCTTTGTGTGCCAGGGTCTGGCCCACAATCAAGAAGCGCACGGCATTATCTTTCGAGCACAGACCCCTCAATACATCAAACCGGGAGATCTAGGCTTGCGCCTGAAAGCTGGAGACGTCGTCGCGGGTTTCAGCGTGGCG
>SMVA01219402.1_pt1 | contig 21841 bp, 16 predicted proteins | sample 2456451 | NCBI WGS metagenome assembly SMVA01 (sample SAMN11095933, study PRJNA526329) | marine sediment metagenome | biome: Marine sediment; feature: Surficial sediment; material: Deep marine sediment; isolation source: Hadal surficial sediment | place: Pacific Ocean | collected 2014-05 | depth... | reverse complement strand
TGCACACGATTCCCGCCGTCGTCTCCGGTTCCGGAGTCCAGCGCTGAATCCGATGCTTGTGTCCATGATCGCCATCAGTTAATACATGGAGTGTGCGCGGTAGAAATATTCCTGCTACGAAAGCACCACAGCGGTCCATTTTTACGATCTTTCTCGTTACGTAGAACCACTATGCGCCTCAAAAGATCGAAAAACTGTCCTCGCTGTGGCACTTTCTCGCTACGGATATTTCTACCGCGCACACTCCAGCGCTCTACCGACGGGTTCAGGCGAACCCGGAGCAAATTGAATGGACCCGGAACGACAACAACTTACATTTCAGCGCGCTACTTCGTTGCTGCAAAACGGCGACGCGGAATCGGCAGAAAGAATGTGCAGAAGTGCATTGCTTGAGTTTCCCCAGGATCCAAATCTTATGTGTTTGTCCGGCCGGGCCCTGATCATGCTTGGCAAATATGCGGAAGCCGAAGAGCGAATCAATACCGCCATCACGATGTTTCCCGAGTTCTCACGGCCGCACGTCGTGCGCGGAGAACTGCGCCTTATCCAGGGGAGGCACGACCAGGCTGTCGACGAGTTTCAACGCGCCGTCGAACTAGGGGACTCCGATCCGACCACGCAGATAAAGCTCAGCAGGGCGTTGACATTGAAAGGTGACCAGGTCGCGGCGAAAGTGGCCGTCGAACATTCGCTGCGGCTGGACCCCACACGCAGAAAGCTTGCCGAAGCATTCGAGATGGAGAAGACCGGCAAGCAGAAGGAAGCAGAAGAAATATACCGTGACATCCTGAAGCACGATCCCGAAAACGTCGATGCACTGAGACTCCTCGCCGGGCTGGCCACTTCGCAGAACAAGCATCGCGACGCGGAAATCCTGCTGAAGCGAGCGCTCGAGCTGACGCCAGATTACGGCAAGGCAATGGCCGACCTGGTCGTCAACCAGGTCGAGCAGGAGAAGATTGACAATGCCCTGCAGTATGCCGCTCGCCTGACGCGCATCGCTGGAGACAATCCCGACTCATATCTGTTGCAGGGCAACGCTTATTCGGCTGCGGGCAGGTACGACGATGCGATCAACGCGTATCAAACAGCACTGAAGCTGGCTCCGGAGCATCCGGGGGCTCTTTCAGGTCTCGCCCATAATCTGAAGACTATCGGTAAGCAGGACGAAGCAATCGCGACCTATCGACAATGCATCGCAGTAAACCCCTACTTCACCGAGTCCTACTGGAGCCTCGCCAACTTGAAGACGTTTCGCTTTAGTGACGATGAAGTTGAGTCAATGGAGAAGTTACTGGAGCATCCGCATATTCCCGACGCAGCCCGAATTCACCTCGGCAACGCGCTGGGCTTGCAGTACGAATATCAGAAGGACTACGACCGAGCGTTTTCCTATTTCGAAATATGTAACGCCACCAAGCGCAAGCTCGAATATTACGATTCTGTGGAAACGGAATTCCTGCATGACCGGATCATCGAGGTTTTCGATCAGGAATTCGTCAACCGCACACCGGCCGACACAAAAAGCGATGCAACGCCGATCTTCATCATTGGCTTGCCACGGTCTGGCTCAACCTTGCTCGAGCAGATCCTCGCGAGTCATTCGCAGGTAGAAGGGACGATGGAATTACCGGACATCATATCCATCACGCGCCGGCTCAGCGGCAAGAAGAGTAGCGCCGACGAGTCTCGCTATCCAGACGTGCTGTCGGAATTAACTGCTGAACAACTATCGGAATTCGGTGACGAATACATTGAGCGGACAAGAATCCATCGTAGCGGGGCGCCATTTTTCATCGACAAAATGCCGAACAACTTTCCCCATATCGGCCTCATTCACCTGATTCTTCCAAACGCAAAGATCATCGATGCGCGACGCCACCCGCTGGGCTGTTGTTTCAGCGGGTTCAAACAGTTGTTCGCTGCCGGTCAGAACTTCAGCTACGACCTGACCGACATCGGCCAGTATTACCGCGACTATGTTGAACTGATGAATCACTGGAATCGGATTCTGCCGGGGCGGGTGCTGAGAATGCAATACGAGTCCGTCGTCGCTGACACGGAAACTCAGGTCCGCCAGCTTCTCGATTATTGTGGTCTGCCGTTCGAAGATGCGTGCCTTCGCTTCTATGAAACAAAACGGGCGGTACGAACCGCCAGTTCCGAGCAGGTTCGCCAGCCGATATACAGTGCTGCGGTGGAGCAATGGCGGCACTATCTGCCCCATCTCGATCCATTGATCGAGGCACTCGGGGCCGCAATGGACGGATATACCAACGATCTCGCTCAGGATAAATGAATTTAATTAAACTTTTCTGACGAAAATCGAATATGACACGATAAAGTTTGCGCTCAATAAAGTTGAGAAAAACTCAACTGAGTAAGAGAAAATTTCGTTTGTCACTGCGAAGAACAGTTTCTATCGTCAATGTTCCATTACTCTGGCATTGGCGTCGTCGCCTGATCAATCACTGGGGAGCTTTCAGTCATGACTAAACTAGCTGAGCAGTTGGCCGGGAATACAGCTGTGCGCATGAAACCGGTATCACTTGGGATTCGGAACGCGTTATTGACGAAACGCAATGCATCGGTGTTGGTTACTACACTGCTGGCATCCAGTGTGACCTTTGGTCAAGCCAACGAGGCGCCTGCGCTAGAGGAGATTATCGTTACGGCTCAGAAGCGCGAGCAGAACCTGCAGGAAGTGCCGATCAGTATCAACGTGTTGGATTCTCAGACGCTGGAGAATCTGAACATCATGCGCTTCGAAGATTACGTGCAGTACCTGCCGAATGTGTCTTTCCAGTCCGCAGGGCCGAGCCAGGCGCAGATCTATATGCGCGGTGTTTCTGATGGCGGTGACGGCAATTTTTCCGGAACGAACCCAAGCGTCGCCGTCTACCTGAATGAGCAGCCTGTAACGTCCATCGGACGCAACCTGGACGTTCATATTTACGATATTGCGCGCATCGAAACGATCGCCGGGCCACAAGGCACCTTGTACGGGGCAAGTTCCCAGGCGGGGACCATCAGGATTCTGACCAATATGCCGGACAGCGAAAAATTTGAGGCCGGCTACGACGTCGGGGTCAACAGCACCTCGGGTGGCGATGCGGGTTATTCCGCAGAAGGCTTTGTCAATTTCCCAGTGGGCAACAACGCCGCAATCCGACTCGTTGGCTGGTACGTCGAAGAAGGCGGCTGGATCGACGAAATTGCGGGTAGCCTACCGCTTCCGTTCAGCGGCCTGACAGTGAGTAATTCAGGCAACTCGGACCCCAATCTCAACCAGGTTGAAAGTGATGCAAATACGCTGACTACTTCCGGGCTGCGGGCGATGCTCGGCATTGATCTGAATGACAGCTGGGCCGTGGATGCGAGTGTGATGTATCAGGAGCAGGAATCGGAAGGCGTGTTCGCGGATCAGCCAAGCTCGGCCGGTCAGGGCAATGTTCTAAGATTTTTTAACGATGACCACGTCGACGAGTGGATCCAGGTTGGCCTGACCATTAACGGTGATCTGGGTTGGGGGGACGTGACGCTTGCGGGTTCCTACCTGGATCGGGATGTCCAGTATGACATCGATTACACGCAATATGCCGCGATCTCCAACTATGTAGAGTACTACTACACTTGTTACAATTACGCGACTTTCTCTTCCCACCCTTGCGTAGATCCCCGGACTCAGTACAACCAGGACAGCGACTACAAGCGTAGTACTTTCGAGGCACGCCTGGCTTCGAAAGGAGACGGTCGCGTAAACTGGGTCGCCGGTCTTTTCTACGATAGTAACGAACACGACTACTTCAACCAGTGGCATATTCCAAGCATTGACGCGGCCGTGGACCCGCTGATCGGTTCGCCGATACCGACGGACCGCAATATTCGGGGCGAGACCGACCTCTATTTCGTCACTAATCAGGAGCGGGACTTTACGGAATCGGCTGTGTTCGGCGAAATAAGCTTTGATTTCACCGACCAACTAACCGGTTTAGTGGGCGCACGGTTCTTCGAGACAGAGGACGAACTCACTGGTTTCGTTGGCTCGGCTTTTAGCTGCTTTGACCCGGCTACCGGAAATCGCCTCGGGGCAGCCACATCCACTGGGGCATGCGGAGCGGGCCTGACAACGGATGACAGTGACAGTACTTTTAAAGTAAATCTGAGTTATCAGTTTAACGATAACTTCATGGGCTATGTGACTTATTCAGAAGGGTTCCGCCCCAGCGGCATCAACCGGGAGCCAAGCCCGGTAATTCCTCAGATTTATCAATCAGATACGATCAAAAACATTGAGGTCGGGTGGAAGATAAACTCGGCCGATGGGCGCCTGCGCTTTAATGGTGCCTTGTACACCATGGACTGGGACGACATGCAGTTAACCCGGTTTGACATCGCCAATTTTGGCTCATTCCTGGGATTGACCGATAACACCGAAGGGGCAGACATCACTGGTCTCGAAGCGGATTTGGTCTGGTTGGCAACGGACCAGTTGCGACTTTGGCTCAGTGCCTCAATTAACGAGGCGGAGCTGAGCGGTGACTTCTTCGTGGGCACAACGGATCCGACGCCTGCTGCGCCCGATGGAACCGATCTGCCGTTTACGCCCGACTTGAAATACTCGCTCGGCGGCAGGTACAACTTCGATATGGGTAGATTTGGATCATATTTTCAGGCGTCCTACGTTTACACCGATGACTCCTGGAATGATCTATTCGTAGCGAGCAGAACGCGGCAAGACAGTTACGGATTTCTTAACGCGTCATTTGGTATTCAGGGAGCAGGCTGGAACCTGGAACTCTATGGCAAAAATCTCACGGATGAGAACGCGGAGATTTTCAAATATACGCGAGCCGGCGATGACCGGATTACCGCGAACCGGCCGGTCAATTACGGCTTGAGATTCAGACAACGCTTCGACTAACCATTATCAATCACGGGGGTGATTTCTGTCGCCGTTTTCTTGTAGGCGACTCCACTGCCTGTGAAGTCAGGACATGACGAATATTGCCATGAATGATTCGGCGACTGCGCCGGTCGTACTGATCACGGCTGGCGCCGCCGGAATTGGGCGCGTCATGGCGGAAGCTTTTATCGAACAGGATTATCGTGTGCATGTCTGCGATATTGACCCGGCTGCTATCGACTCATTCCTGCAGGCCAGACCCGAGGTTTCTGCAACACAGGCCGACATTTCGAATGTCACGCAGGTAGAGCAGGTTTTCGACGATCTGACCAACCTGTACGGGCGGCTTGACGTGCTCGTCAACAATGCCGGTATTGCTGGTCCAACCGCGCCGGTCGAAAACATTGGTACGGACGAATGGGATCAAACCATTGCGGTAAACCTGAATGGTCAGTTTTATTGTGCCCGCCGTGCTGTACCGATGCTTAAAGCTGCCGGTCGTGGCTCAATTATCAATATGTCGTCGAATGCGGCCTTTTTCGGTTGCCCGTTGCGTGCACCCTATGCGGCCAGCAAGTGGGCGCTGATCGGTTTCACCAAGACGCTGGCAATGGAACTCGGACCATTCGGCATCCGCGTGAACGCGATCTGCCCCAGCAGCGTCGAGGGCGAGCGAATCGACGCAGTGATCGAAAAGGATGCAAAGCGCAGGGGTAAAACAGCAGAAGAAATTCGCGATATGTATTTGCGCCAGAGCTCGTTGCGGTGCTTTGTTAGTGCCGAGGATGTGGCAAATCTGGCGCTGTTTCTGGCGTCCGATAAGAGTGCAAGAATCTCCGGGCAGGCACTCGGACTGGACGGCCACACCGAGTCGCTGGCGAACTGGCTTGATTAGGACAGACGGATGGAGAGAATGAGAGCGGCATGGTTTGAAGAGTTTGGTCGGGCGACAGCCGTGCTTCGTGTTGGCGAGCAGCCGCGGCCAGACCCACAACACGATGAAGTGCTCGTCCGCTTGCTGACCAGTGGCGTCAATCCCTCGGACGTGAAGAAACGGGCGGGCGCGTTTCCCAAGCTGCTCGATGATGGTCTCGTCATTCCACATAGCGATGGTGCCGGTGTCATCGAGGCTGTCGGCGCTGGCGTCGACGATCGCGAAGTCGGGGAAAGGGTCTGGGTTTATCAGGCGCAATATGGCCGACGATTCGGCACGGCGGCCGAGTATGTCTCCGTAGAGAGTTCCCGCGCGCCGCCGCTTGCCGATAACGTGAGCTTTGACATCGGCGCCTGCCTGGGGATCCCGGCAATGACCGCACACCGATGTGTATTCGCCGATGGCCCGGTGGATGGCCAGACCATTCTCGTGACCGGCGGCGCCGGGCGCGTGGGTCATTACGCCATTCAGTGGGCGAGCCAGGCGGGGGCTTCAGTGATCGCCACGGCGAGTTGTGCGGACGATAATCGCGCCTGCGTAGAGGCAGGTGCAATGGCGGTCGTCAATCACCGCCAGCCGGGGTGGGGCAATGAAGCACTGAAAATCAACGAGCAACAAAAAGTGGATCGGGTAATCGAGGTCGAGTTTGGTAGCAACCTTCCGGAGGTACTGAATCTGATCCGCATTGGCGGCACGATCGCTACCTATTCTTCCACCCAGGTGCCTGAACCGAAGCTGCCGTTCCTGAAGATGATGTTCATGGATCTGACGATACGGCTGGTTATCGTTTATGCGATGCCTGAAGAAGCAAAGCGGCAGGCAATATCTGATATCGAAAAGCGACTGCGAGACGACCGGTTGCAGCACAGAGTGACTCATGCTTTGCCCCTGGCTGATATCGCTCGTGCGCAGGAAATCATCGAGCAAGGTAAATGCCGCGGTTGTGTCGTTGTAAGGCTGGAACAATGAACACCCCACGGGAAATCGCCAAATGACAGGGGCAGCCGATCGCCCGGTGATTGCAATCGGACCACGTGTGCGCAAGTCACCGTACTTCGATGCGACTCGCCGATACGGCGCTAAAGCATTGACGATCTACAATCACATGTTTATGCCGACTTCATATACGGATCCAGTCACGGAATACTGGCACCTGGTTAACGATGTCACCCTCTGGGATGTCGCCTGTCAGCGTCAGGTCGAAATCAGCGGCCCGGACGCTTGCCGATTCATGCAACTATTGACACCACGTGACATGTCGAAGTGTCAGGTCGGTCAATGCCAGTACATGCTGATCACGGACGAAGCAGGGGGCATTGTCAATGATGCGGTGATGATGCGACTTCAGCCACAGCAGTTCTGGTTGTCTCCGGGCGATGGAGACGTATTGCTCTGGGTCTTGGGCGTAGCAGCCAATAGCGGTATGGATGTCAACGTCGTCGAGCCCGACGTATCGCCGTTGCAACTACAGGGTCCCAAATCACCGTACGTCGCACGGGCGTTGTTTGGCGACTGGGCGCTGGAGCTGAAATATTACTGGTTGGAGGAGACAACGCTCGATGGGATTCCTTTGGTCGTTTCGCGCACGGGCTGGAGTGGAGAACTGGGATACGAGCTCTACCTGCGCGACGGCAGGCACGCGGAACAACTGTGGGAGCGCGTGATGGAAGCGGGTAAGTCTTATGGTATTGCCTCGATTGCGCCTTCAACGATACGCAGTATCGAAGGGGGCCTGCTGTCCTATTGTTCTGACATCACGCGTTCTGATAACCCGTTTATTCTCGGCATCGATCACCTGGTTGACCTCGACCAGCCTGACGATTTCATGGGCAAAAAGGCGCTGGAGAAAATCAAGGCGGAGGGCGTGAAACGGCGGCTTGTCGGCATAGAAATGCCTGGCGAGGCGCTAAAGGAGTCGAATGCGGAATTCTGGCAAGTCAGCGATGGTGAGTTGGAAATCGGGCACGTTACCCGCTGTGTACACTCGCCGCGGCTGGAGAAAAACATCGGTTTCGCCAATGTTCCTGTTGAGCATGCCGCCATCGGCACCGAGTTTGTCCTGGCAACACCTTCGGGAGAAAGGCAAGCGACCGTGTGTCAGGCGCCTTGGTTCCCGGCGCAGAAAACTATCCCGAAAAGGGTTTAGACAGCAGGGCAGGGCACAAATCTTGTCGATGCCGAGCCACTCGTGGGCCGGAAAAATCATGTTTCTTCCTGGTGCCCCATAATTCACGTTCGACTATCAATTGCGCAACGGGCGCCCGTGTTCGAGCATGAACTCAATACGAGCCCTTGTTTCTTCTGTCTTCGCAAGCGTTAGGAAGCCCTTGCGTTCCAGCGCACAAATTTCGTCTTCATTCAATAAGGTGCCTGCTTCTACGTTCCCACCCGTAATAACCATTGCGATCTGCGTTCCGGTGGTCACGTCGTGCGCTGTCAGATCGCCCCTGCCATGCGCTTTCTGAAGCCAATCAAACATGTCTCGGCAAACTTCCCCGCCGGACATTGGCAACGGCTCATGTCGCTCTACTGAAAAATCGGACGATAAATCCAGCGCTGCATTAACGGCCGTGTCCAGAAGTCGGTCTCTGTTCATGACGTATTCATCGACGCCATCCCGAAACATGGCAAGCGGCTCCGCTTCCAATGGGGATCTTGCGGTCTTGCCGTAGCCAATGTTCATGAAAGCTTCCCATGCTGCCTTGGTCATATCACTTTTGCGCTCGTACCAGCGATACAAGGTCTCCTTGATGCCACCACCACCCGGCACCAGGCCCACCAATGGCTCTACGAGACCCGTGACAGAGTTGGCATGATAGATAACTTTGTCCGCATGTAGCACCACCTCGAATCCACCGCCCAGAGAAAGACCGGACGGTGCTGCGATAACGGGAATCGGTGCATGTTTCATCGATATCAAGGTTTGTTGAAAATGATGCAGAAATTTGTCGAGCCCGTCCCAGTCTGAGCGCACGATAAAATCCAGCACGTTCTCCAGGTTGACGCCGCAGGAAAAGTGTGGGGCATCATTGTGAATGACGAGACCCTTGAAGTTTTCCGATGCATGCTGAAGCGCATCCGCGAGCAAGTGCATTGAATTTCCGTCGAGCGTGTTCGCTTTACTATGAAATTCAACGAGGCCAACTTCCTGCGGCAGGCCGAAATAGCTGGCCGCTCTGTTTTCCATCAACGGTGTCAGTTTGCGCCGATCTTCGCTGAAACGGATGACACCGGGGGCTCTCTTCAGGGTCTGGTACTGACCATCCGCAAGCAGGTACTGCAGGGTGCCATTCTCGACACAATAAAACGACTTGCCCGCTGCGGACTTGAGAAACTGAGGCACATCGCGGTTTTCACTTTCGAGTCGAGTGATGAAACGTTCAGTTCCGATGGTGTCGATCATCTCAAAAGGCCCATGCAGCCAGTTGTAACCGAGCTTCATCGCATCATCGACGGCGACCAGGGACTCGTTCACATCCGGCACCAGTGCGGCGGCATAGCACAAAGTGTTGGAAAGAATCTCCCAGGCGTACTGGCCGTACTTGTCATTCGACTCGAACAACAGCGTGAAGTCGCCGGATTGTTCTGCATCTATCGCTATCTGTGGCTTGCTGCGATCGAAGTTACGGTAAGAGAAACTGTCGAAATTCAGCGTTTGCTTGCTCGTTCCGTCCGCCGGGTCCTGCAGGCGGTAGAAGCCGCCCTTGGTTCCCTTGTTGCCGAGGTGTCCTTGCTCGATCATCCATTTCATCAGCGGTATTTCCTCCGCTACGGCATGAAACACATCGTTTTCCGGGAGGATGGATACCAGGCTCTTGGCCACATCACTCATCAGATCGATGCCGATCAGGTCATACAGGCCGAACACACCGGTCTTGGGGATACCCATGGGCCGCCCGAAAATAGCATCTGCTTCCTCTGGATTAAGACCCAGTCTGAACGCTGCATGCAGGGCCGTTTGAATGGCGAATACCCCAACCCGGTTAGCGAGGAAGCCGGGAGTGTCATTACACACGACGATGCCCTTGCCCATGCGCGACTCATTGAATTCCTCCAGACACTCGATGACCTCTGGTCGCGTACTCTCGCCGCGTACGATTTCCAGGAGACGCATGTAACGTACCGGGTTGAAAAAATGCGTGATGGCGAATTCAGCACGAAACGCCTCAGGCATGTCCTCTACCAACAGCGCGATGGGTATAGTGGAGGTATTCGATGAAACAATTGACCCGGGTTTGCGAACCACATCGATTTGTTGATAAAGATTCTTCTTGATATCCAACTGCTCTACGACCGCTTCTGCGATCCAATCCGCATCCTCGAGCCGGTGCAGATCATCCTCGATATTGCCGATCGAGATTCGCCTGACGTAGTCTTCATGCAGGAGGCCCGGCTGATTCTTGTCGAGCAAACGCTCGAGGGCCCTTGCAGCGATAGCGTTGCGGTTCTCACCCCCCGCCGGAACATCCAGCAACAAGACGTCCACACCGGCGTTGGCAAGTTGCCCGGCGATCCCCAGTCCCATGGTTCCTGCGCCAATCACTGCAGCTCGATTGATCTCGTACATAGTGCAGTTGTTCAGGTTGCGGGATTGTTGGCGAAAATGAAGATCTTCAACAATTGCCGGCATTTGTTGGGTGCTTCCTGTGGCACCATGTGACCGCTCTCCGGAATAATGTGCACTTCGGCATCGTTCAGGTATTCCACCAGTTCCGTTGTGGCCTTGCGAGGCGCCATGCGGTCCTGCCCTGCGATGATGACCTGGATGGGACTGGTGATTTTCGCGGCTGCGACCTTGCCGTTCTGATAAGCATCGCAAGCCTTCAGGTCGGTCGCCAATTCATCGGGTACGTTGCGCCGCATCACTTTGCGGCCACCGGCCACCATCGAATTTCCGGGAATCGGACCCTGGTGCAGGTGCCCGGCAGAGCCGAATCCCAACCGATCATCATAGCGATTGCATCCTCCGGCTGGTTCTCGGCTGCATCGATCAATGCCGGATTTACCGGTGTGGCGAGACCGCTGGCGATAAACGATACGCTGCGGATCCTGTGCGGATACCGTGACACGAACTCGAGTGCGTTAAGGCAACCCTGTGAATGCGCCACGACGGATATGTTGTCGATATCCAGCACTTCGGTGATGTTGTTGAGCCAATCCCCAATTGCTTCGATCGAAGTCAGTGCAGGTCCTTCGGAGTGACTATGGCCGGGTAAGTCCGGCACCAGAACAGCATACTTTCTGAACGCAAAGAAACGAGAATGCAGACCCCAGAAGGTGTGGTCGAGGGCGCTGCCATGCAGGAAGATGATCACGGGCTTCGCTTTATCGAATGGTTTGCCACCGGTCGAGGCAAATACCTGCTTGCCATTGACTTTAAAGTGCATGCTTAAGCCGTCGCAATTTTCTTCGCGGCGTGGAAACCGTTTTCGAAATCGGCTTTAAGGTCCTCGATGTTTTCGAGCCCGACAGAAAGCCGGACCATGTCATCGGTAATCCCTGCAGCGACCAGCTGCTCCGCATTGATGCGAGAGTGAGTGGTGGTAGCCGGGTGGATGATCAGGGTCTTGGCATCTCCGACATTGGCCAGGTGAGAGGCGAGCTGGAGGTTCTCGATAAACGCCTTGCCGGCATCCCTGCCACCTTCGACGCCAAAGCTGATGATCGAGCCAGCACCTTTCGGCAAGTACTTTTTCGCCAGTTTATGGCTCGAATGCGACGGCAGGTCGGGATGATTGACCCATGTGACCTGCTGGTGACTGGTCAAATAGTCCAGCATGGCCTTCGTATTGGACAAATGCTTGTCCATGCGTAGCGACAGGGTTTCGATGCCCTGCAATAAAAGGAAAGCGGTCATCGGGCTCATGGTTGCGCCGAAGTCCCGCATGGCCTCGGCCCGTATACGCATCGCGAAGGCGCTGGGACCGAATTCCTCCCAGATATTCATGCCGGAAAAAGGTGCGTAGGGCTCGGTGATGGTCGGGTACTTGTCGGTTGCGCCCCAGTCAAAGTTGCCGCCATCCACGATCACGCCACCGATGGCGAGTCCGTGACCACCCATCCATTTGGTCACGGAATGAATGTTTATGTTGACGCCGAAATCAAAACACTTGCATAGATAAGGTGTGTTGAACGTGGCATCCACCATGAAAGGGATCTGCTTGTCCCCGGATATTGAGGCGATGGCCTCGAGGTCCAGGATATCGAGACCGGGATTACCGATCAGCTCCCCATAGATCAGCCGCGTGTTGTCCTGAATCGCGGCCTGGAAACCGTCGATGTCCATCGGCCCCACGAAGGTCGTCGTGATACCGAATCGTGGCAGGGTGTTTTTCATGAGGCTTAAGTTGCCGCCGTACATCTGCGTAGACGCGACGATATGATCGCCCTGTCCCAGGATCGCAGTAATTGCGCAAAAGGTGGCTGCCATGCCGGAAGCCGTGCAGACTGCTGCCGAACCTCCCTCGAGTGCGGCGATGCGCTGCTCCAGTACGCTTACTGTGGGATTGGTTATGCGGCTGTAGGCATGTCCGCCGCGCTCAAGATTAAAAATGGATGACGCTGTATCAGTGTCAGGAAAGACATAGGACGTGGTCTGATAAATGGGCGCCGCGCGAGCGCCGAACTCGGGATCTATCGTCTGTCCGGCATGCAGGCTAAGGGTGTCAAATAGGTAAAAATGTGACATTTTTTTGCTTTCTTATAGCTTTAGGAACCCAGGTGTAGTGGATCATCGGGATCTACCCCGGGCATGAATTGCGATTTTCGATCCAGGCTTGTCAGCTGGTATACCAGCCCGAGCCAGTTATTGACAATCGCCTTGCCGGTGTCACCCCAGGTATTATCCACGAGCGACTCCAGGTCCTTTTCGGGAAACTCCGGCGGGGCACGTCCATTGGACTTCGCTTTTTCTGCGCGCTCTATATACACGGCGGCTATCTCAATCGCTTCATATACACGGCGGCTATCTCAATCGCTTCATCCGAAAAATAGTGTTCCGGATATCGCGGGGCTGACTGTCGATCATCACTCAGATAACGGGATACTTCCCGCTTGTATTCCTTAAGCAAGCTGTTGGAGTCGTATTCGGGGTGCCCCTGGAAAAAGACCATACGAAACCGGTCGGGACTGACTGCCAGGTGGACGCCGGCCTCCGGGCTTTCAATGAGGACAATCAGCCCGGCCTCATCGAGTTGCGATCTGCTTATCTCATTGTATCGCGAATGCGGTGCATCGAAACGCGTATTGATACCTCTCATCAGTGGGTGGGCAGGCAGACTAATGCTGTGGCTGTAAACTCCCCACTGCTTTTGCGGTAACCGCTGCCTGTCGATTCCGTAACGATGCTTGAGCAACGCATGGGTAGCCAGGCAGGAACACAGGATGGATGCGACATTGTCCTCTGCCCAGCGTACCACTTCGATCAGCGGCTCCCAAAACGGCTCCTGGTCCAGCGAAGGCTTGGCCACGTTGGCGCCGGTGATGATCAGGGCATCCAGACCCTGGTCTGCCAGGTCAGCAAAGTCATAATAGTATTGATTGATGTGTGCGTTGGCCCGCGCTCCACGATTCAGTTCGGCCAGGGAGAACGGGTACACAAAGAACTGGGCTGTCTGCTCACAAGCTCCAACGAGCCCCATGAATTGCGCCTCAGTGGCCGTCAGGGCCGCATCCGGCATCATATTGAGCAGGCCTATGTGAAGTTCGCGAATATCCTGATGTTGTGCCCGCTCCAGGGTCAACACTTCCTGACCGCGCTCTTGCAAACGTGAAAATGTTGGCAGTGCGTTATGTGCAACCAGGGGCATGATTTTCCGCTACTGTTCACAGCGAAATTAAGCTGCGTTTGACTGCTAATCATCGGTGATGTGCAGCGGTAAACTGGTTCGGAAATTTGCCCGGCACATTTGAAATTAGCAGCAATTCAGGGCCAAAGTACTATGAATGCTGGCGCAAATCTACGCCGATTTTACGGATCATTGCGGCGCTGTCCTGAGAGGTTGAAAGCAACTGGTAGCAACGTGTCTGGCATTTTAAAGGACAATCATTGCCGCCCTGATTCCCACTAAATTTCCCACAAAGTTTTGTGGGATATATTATGGTTCTATTGGTTGGGAAAACCGGGGTATTTTGCTGTGCGTGGATTTAGGCGAAGCGGGGCCATCTAGTGCGGGCCGAGGAGCTACTCGGAGCGATCCGGACGTTTTGTCGCGAGCATGGCATGGCAGAAACGACGTTTGGGCGGCGTGCCGTCAACGATGGGAAATTCGTCGGCCGCGTGCGCGACGGCGCCCGCATTAGTCCAGGCACGCTGAAAAAAGTGGAAGCTTTTATGGGTAGACCCGCAAGCCAGCTCCATAAACCCTTCATCATCGGATTGGACCAGCAAATAGATACAGACACAATGCACGCGACCATTGGTAACGGCAGGGATAACGCGAAAGAAGAAATTGACCACTTCCGGTTCTTCGACAATCGTCAGAAGTACTTGCTCTTCGTCAATACCTGTACTGAAAAAACGGTTGTGGCCAAACGTGTTGGCCTGGAGATCTCACAGCTGCAGCCGCGTCCGCCTGCCATGCGAATATTCGACGCCGGTATAGGCGACGGCACAGTGCTATCGCACGTCCTCCGTGATCTGCACAGCCGGTCGCCGACAATGCCTTTCTACGCTGCTGCGAAAGAAGTGAGTCTCGAAGACGTCCGGCTCACGCTGCAGAAAATGCCCGATCGTTTTTTCGAACACCCGGCAATGGTCATGATCATTACCAACATGAATTACTCGGAGGCACCTTGGTTTACGCCAAGGTCTTCAGCGGCGGCCGGCGCGATGATATGGCGCGAGGTCGCCCTGGCTGGATCGACCGCACATGAGTTTGCGGTGCAAATTGAAGAGCAAAACGAGTTTCTGGGCAAGAACTGGGGCGCACACCCCAGCGAGAAGACCGGAAATCCACTGTATGATCGGCCGGCGGTTTTGGTGCTTTACAGAGAGGACTATCGTTTTCTCTTGGACGACGTCATTCCTCGTCGCGGCACACAACGAGCTGATTACGATCTCGTTATCGCCTCACAGCCCTATCGACTGCGAGCATCAACCGAGTTCAAAGCCAATCATGTTCTCGCGCCGCTTGCGCGCTCACTTGCCCCCGGTGGGCGCTTGCTCGGAATCCATTCGTACGGCAACGACCCGGGAATGGAGATTATCCAGCGCGTCTGGGGAGCTGGTGAAAATCCGTTTATTACCAGTCGTCAAAAGTTGCTCGCGACCGTCAAATCAGCACTTGGTCGCGACGCGCGCAATTTCAAATTCAACGCGTATTCCGATAAACGATCGATCTTTCGCTACGATATGCACACACTACCGAGTGAGATCAACCCAAGCATCGGTACATCAACACTGTATGCAGCCTGGAATGCAGCAATATATGTGGCCCAGGTAGAAGAGCAGCGCCTAAGCGAAGCGTTGGCGGATCCAACCTATCTGCAGGCGACTCAGGACGTATTGGAAAAACATAACAGTCTTTGGTTCAACGACGAATCGTTTGTCATATCCCGCGCCCGGAACTAGACATGAAGCCAGGCAAGAACGTTGAACCAGTGGTAACGGCCCAAACGAACTCGGATCCTGAAGGCACAGATCCGTTTACCATCGCGCTGCAAGGGCTGTCGCTGGAAATCGGTGTTCACGACCTGGAAGCGCTTGACCGCAATCGGCATCTATTGCCGACGGGAGGGCGCATATACGTCAACGCGGTTGCCGGCGAGGGCGCCGAAGCGCGAATCAGGACAGCAGCCCAGCTCGCGGCTTTAGGATATCAGCCCGTTCCACATATTGCGGCACGGCGGATGCGAACAGCAGAAGAGCTAGACGATTATCTGGCTGGCTTCGTGGAGCGCGCCGGCGTCAGCGAAATCCTGGTAATCGGTGGAGACCTGAGCGAACCGCGGGGACCGTATGCGAGTGCGCTTGAGGTGATTAACTCAGGCGTGCCGGCTAAACATGGGATCAGACGGATCGGCATTGCCGGCTACCCTGACGGCCATCCCAACATCGACACAACAGTGTTGAACCAGGTGCTGGCAGCCAAGCTCGCGGCTTGCAGGGCTGCGGCAATCGATCCTTATATCGTCAGCCAATTTTCTTTCCAGGCTGAATCAATTATTAACTGGTGTCGCGCGATACACGAAGAACATCCCGATCTCCCCATTCACGCTGGCATCCCCGGTCCGGCCAAGCTTCGGACGCTATTGCGCTTTGCGAGAATATGTGGAGTTCAATCGTCCGCAAAGAAATTCCTGGCGAACAAGAAAATGGGTATTGAACTGCTACGGCGTGCGGCACCCTGGGACCAAATGGAGGCGATCGGGCAATACCGTCTGCAGACGGGTCGACCGCTCAGCACACATCTGTTTACTTTTGGTGGAATTAGCGAGGCCGTGAGCTGGTTGCAGAAGGTCCGAACCGACAGGAGACCAAATAGCGGCGTCGTACGGTTCTAGTTGACTGAACCTACGGCATACCAATTTACTGTCGGTTTACAGACTCGCGGAAGACACGGCACAGAGTGCGTTCCGGAGCGGCTGTCGGCGATGGGACGTTCGTGAACTCCATGACCTGGTAGTTCGGTGCAGCGAAAATCGGCCAATCCGGCAACCCATCCGCGTTCGGGTCTCGGATGGTCGCAAACTGTGTCCAGTACGCGATCATTTGATCGGATAATTGCCAGTCGACGACGGTCGTGGTTATCCAGGGATCGTGAGTGCCAAATACATACGGCAGCTCTGCGCCATGATAGGCGCGAACTTGCGCGCCTGCTCCACCATCCCGAAGTCGCGCGAAGTAGTACACCCATGCGTTGTCGTTCGAGGCTGACTGAGTGGCGGCCAGGTATTGTGATGGGCACAACATGCCATCTGCTGTCAAAATGCGATCGATCGCTTTGCGATGATCAGATTCAGATTGCACCGCGGCAAGCGCTTCGCGTGTATTCAGGTTGTCCGAAGATTCGACGGCGTGCACGACGTCGTCTTCATCGACGTCTCTCGGCGTGCTGTCATAATGCTCATCGGCGTTGCTGCCGATGATAAAGGGTATGCCGGATAGCTCACCGTCGTTGATGATTTGCCACACGGGCTTCTTCAAGAACTGCCCGTCTACAGCAGGTGAATGATAGTACTCTGGGAAGCGTTCTTCGTATTCTCTCAACAACGCCTGCGCCGGGACAGACCTGAGCTTTTGCAACGCATCAGCATCATCGAAACCGAATATTTCAGCCGTGTGCACTCCCCGTTGTTGTTCGTCATCAAGTGTAGGTGAATCGCGACTACTAATGCCGAAGCCGGCAGTGCTTTGCAGGATCGCACCCTGGAACAATCCGGCCGCTTTGTCTGAGGCCATCAGGGCAAGGATGTCCTGTGCACCGGAGGACTCACCGAAGACCGTTACGCGCTCCGGGTCCCCGCCGAATCGCCGAATATGTTCCTGTATCCACTTGAGCGCCATGACCTGATCCCAGAGGCCAAAGTTGGCAATGCCGTTATCGTCATCGAGATCCGGGTGAGACAGGAAACCAAAAACGCCGAGTCGATACGCGATGCTGACAAGCACAACTCCTCGTTTAGCAAGTGCATGTCCGTGGTAGTTCGGTTCATATGACCAGCCGCTGTTATTGCTTCCGCCGTGAATGTAGACCATGACCGGGAGCGCAGCATTTTCGTGCAGGTCGGGAGACCAGATATTCAGGTATAGGCAGTCCTCGCTCGTGACCAGGTCTTCGAACACATCGCGCGAGCTGCCGAAAATCTCAGACATGTCGCGATACCATTCCAGAATTCTCGGCGACTGCATGCAGACTGGCGCAAAAGCAGTCGTTTCACGGCGCGCAAGTTTCGTTCCCAGAGGTTGTGGCGGCCGCCATCGCAGATAGCCAAGCGGCGGTTCGGCGAACGGAATACTTCTGAACACCGCAACGCCGACCTCTGCAAGATACTCACCGCGGAGCACCTCGCCGTTCACTTCGACTTCCGGCTGAATGTTACAGGCGATTACTCCGATACATAAGAGAGCCGGGGTCAGTCTGCGCATGATCATGTGTTGGCCTGCAGTGACTTCACAAGGGCTACAGACATAACGACGCCAACGACCAAAATCGGTGCTGAAACGACGAGTAATATGACCTGCATAACTTTGAGTCCGCCGATGAACATCAGTGTTATCGGCAGGAGACCCAGGGCGAACGCCCAGAATACGCGGTGCCAACGCGCCGGATCGTCACCGGCTGCAAGATGCAATGTGGCAGCGGATGCCAATATATACGAGGCAGAATCATACGTCGTTGCCGAAAATATAATTGCGATTATCGAAAAAACCGCGATAACCACGGCTGCGAGGGGCAACTGCTCCAAAATCGTTACGATTGCAGCGTTACCACTTTGCGTGCGCATGATTTCCGTAATGCTGACGATTCCTTCGAGTTCGAGGAACAGCGAGTAGTTGCCGATAATCATGTAGAAGAGCCAGCTGCCCAGCGAACCGAAGAGCATCATGCCGACTATAACCTGGCGGATGGTGCGGCCACGGGAAATGCGCGTGACGAACAGGCCGACATAAGGTGCATAAGCAATCCACCAGGCCCAGTAAAAGACGGTCCAGTCCTCTACAAACCCTGAATCCGTAAACGGGTCGGTCCAGAAATTCATGCGCAGAAAATTCTGCGCCATCATGCCGACGCCGTTGAGACTGGCCTTAAGCAGGAACACCGTAGGCCCCACCATCAGGATGTAAAGCAACAAACCGAACGCGAGCATCAGGTTTATGTCGCTCAATTTTTTGATGCCTTTCTTAAGCCCAAGCCACACGCTGGTAGCGAAAAGAATCATGCAAAGGACCATCACAGCCACTTCGAGGCCAAAACTGTGCTCGATGCCAAAGAGCCGAGCCATGCAAGCGGCGATCATCGGCGTCGAGAAACCAAGCGACGAGGCTGCGCCGCCGATCAACGCAATCATGAAAAGAAAATCGATGCCGCGAGCGATGAAGCCGTGTTCGCGACCGACTAGAAAGTAATGGCAACTGTTGCTGAAACGCAGGCGATCAAGCTTCTTGACGTAATAAGGATATGCAATCGCAACAGCAGGCAGGCAATAAAAAGCCCAGGCAGTAAATCCCCAGTGAAAAAGTCCGTAGGTGGACGCCCATTCGGCAGCTTCCGGGCTGTACGGTTCAACACCGAACGGCGGCGCCTGATAATAATGTGCCCATTCAATCGCGCACCAATACAGCAATCCTGCACCAACGCCGGCGCAGAACAACATCGCGACCCAGCTTAGTGTCGCGAACTCCGGCTTCTCATCCGGCTCGCCGAGTCTGACATGGCCAAAGCGGCTGCTTGCAAGCCAGACCAGGAAGCCGATCGCTGCCACACTCGCGAGTAGGTACGCAATGCCGAATTCCTGGGCGATAAAATCATAGGCCCGTTGCAAAATTTCGCCGCCAGATTCTGGTGATGCCGCAAGTGGAATGCAAACCAGGAGAATAATTGCGACGCAGGCGACAAAGTTTGGCCAGTCGATTTTGCTCTGCTCTATGTTGGGTTCTCGCATTTATCAATTGATCCTCAGAACGACGGCAGGCTGTTTTCCATCGGTAAAAAAGTTCGGTGTTGATGGATTCCTATTACGATTGTGCTGAATGGACCTCAGGTCTTCGGGGAGGCAACGATTTCCACAAAACAAAATATCCGCCTGCCGCCGACAACAATGATCCCACGATGATCCCCAGGCGTTCGTCAAACAGCAGGTCGACGGCGGTATTTTCGAAGGCCAGGGAACTGATAAAAAGACTCATCGTGAAGCCCACACCGCAGAGTAACGCGACGCCATAAATGTGCAGCCAGTTTAAACCGACCGGCAATTTGGTGAGTCCGACCCGGACAGCCAACCAGCAGAACACAAAGACACCTGCCTGCTTCCCAACGAACAAACCTAATGCAATGCCAAGCGGAACCGGATGTAGCAAATAATTCCACGAGACACCCGTTAACGAGATGCCGGCGTTGACAAACGCAAACACCGGCAAGATCGCAAAAGCGACGACGGTGTGCAGGTCATGTTCAAGCTCATGAAGCGGCGACGATACCTTCTCCGAATCCCTTATCGGGATAAAAAACGCGAGAACCAGGCCCGCAAGAGTCGCATGCACGCCCGACTTGAGCACGGCTACCCACATCACCGCACCCACGAGCAGATAGGGCGCCTTCTCCATGGTGCCCCGTCGATTGAGTATATACAGGACTGACAGGCAAGCCGTGGCAATTGAAAGAGCGGTGACCGACAAGTCACTTGTATAGAACAACGCGATAATGACGATCGCGCCAACGTCGTCGAAAATGGCAATTGACACGAGGAACAATCGCAGCGACGGCGGCACGCGATCGCCCAACAGGGCAAGAATAGCGAGTGTGAAGGCGATATCGGTTGCGGCAGGGATAGCCCAGCCCTGTAACGCCACATCATTAGCCTGATTGATCCAGGCGTAGATCAATGCCGGAATCAATATGCCGCCGATGGCGGCAATTACCGGCAGTGAAGCCTGGCTCAGGTCAGAGAGCTGGCCCTCGACGATTTCACGTTTCAGTTCCAAACCGACCAGCAGAAAAAACAGTGCCATCAAGCCATCGTTGATCCATAAAAGTAACGGCTTGGCAATCTCAAAATTGCCGACGCGAATCTCTACGGGCAGATCAACAAGCAATCCGTAAATGCCGACCAAAGGTGAGTTGGCGATAACCATCGCCAGCATGGCAGCGCCCACAAGAATGATGCCGCTGGCTGATTCTAGTCTCAGGAAGTCACGGAATGCGTTCAGCATTGGTTTGTAGTATCAGATTCCAATGAACTAATCTATTCAGCATGACCATTGAACTTGACCATTTTTTCATTCTCACTGATCCGGGCGCGCCGCAGGCAGAGTTGTTGACGGAAATTGGTCTGGTTGAAGGAACCCCAAACGATCATCCTGGGCAAGGCACGGCCAATCGTCGCTTTTTCTTTTAGGATGCGATGCTTGAACTGCTTTACATTCGCGATGCGGAAGAGGTAGTGAACGGGCCTGCAGGCCGCATGCGCATGATGGAGCGTGTGTCCGCTGCCAAGGCATCTCCGTTTGCATTAGTTGTCCGTAGAACCGCTGACGTAGCCGACGACCCTTTTCCCGGATGGCATTACAATGCGGAGTATTTTTCGGAAGACAGGTATTTTCTTGTCGGCGAAAACTCGGATGTCCTGCAAGAACCACTTTGCATCTGCATGCCAACGATGCCTCCCGCACCTGCAAGTCAACCGCTGTCGCCGGCACCATTCACGGAGCTCACTGAAGTAAGGGTAAGCGTGCCGGTCGAACGGCCATCCCGGGTGCTGGAATCTATCGCACGGTGCGATCGCATAACACTGATACCGGGTCAGCCACACTGCATGGATGTCGTATTCAACGATAATTAAGGAAGGGCAATCGAGGGACCTGCGTCCGGACCTGCTGCTTGTCATTCGCTGGTGACCCGAGGTCATCTGCAGAATTTCCGCGGAAACATTTCTCGAAATCACATTAAGAAAAGTCTGTAAGTAAGATTAGGGCAGAATTGCTGTTTCGGTCCAATATCGAATCAGAGCCCACATTCAAGCCATTGACCCGCTAAACTCTGCCACGGGAGAGAATCGGGGGTCGCAAAGTCCCTGGGCAGCTCAGGCAGGCGCTGGAAGTGGATCTGGCGGAGTTTGAATCCTGGCACGAATTTTAGGCCGAGCTCGGCAATTGACCTGGTGGAGATCCGATGACTCTAAGCAATAATTCAAAAACCGTTTTCGCATTGCTTTTCACCGTACTCGCTGCTGCGGTTTTGGCACCGCAAGCCCTTGCCCAGGACAGCTACGACATCGTGATCGCAAACGGGCGTGTGATGGATCCTGAGAGCGGCCTGGATGGCATTCGTTACGTCGGCATC
>SMVA01032617.1_pt1 | contig 21878 bp, 20 predicted proteins | sample 2456451 | NCBI WGS metagenome assembly SMVA01 (sample SAMN11095933, study PRJNA526329) | marine sediment metagenome | biome: Marine sediment; feature: Surficial sediment; material: Deep marine sediment; isolation source: Hadal surficial sediment | place: Pacific Ocean | collected 2014-05 | depth... | reverse complement strand
CCGACTGGAGAGCGAGCCCGGCCGAACCCACGAGCTTCTGGCGACGGGAACCGCCGCATTCCACCGCCCAAGCGGAAGGGTAGTAGCCCGGGCGCTTCGTCCGATAGTCGAGTTCCGTCACGTGGGTGCCTCTCTCCGTCCGATTGAAGCGCCCCACGAGCGAAGGGTGGGGAGGCAAACTTCGCTTGTTTGAAGCGTACTCTGGAGCGGCCTATCGCCCTCGGCGTTCAGCTTTCGGCGCGTTTGAGGGCAATACCGGTTTCCGCGGCCTCCAGGGTCTCTGGATCGAGTTGCAGCCCCAGACCATCTGCAAGCCGCGTTAGGTAGTTGAATAGCCCCACGATATGTGCGACCTCCAAACAGGCTTGGTCATCGAAACCAAGATCGCGCAACGGCTGCCAGTCACCCTCGACCATACGAGTCGGTGTCGAGGACAACTTTTCGGCCACCGTCGCGAGCGCACGCTGGCGTTCCGTCAATCCCTCTACCTCGCGCCAGGTTTTATTCTTGATCGCTAGAGCGAGTTCGAGATTTTCGTCCTCAACACGGAGGAACTGGGTGTGCGACTCAGTTCAGTAGAAGCAGTCCTGTGCGGCTGAGGCAACCGCGGCGATCATTTCCCGCTCCGCCCGGCTCAATGCGCCGGGCGCAAACATGATCTGCTGGTAGAGTGCGAAGAACGGGGGTCCGATCTCCGGGTGGGTTGCAAGCAGGCCGCCCATCGCGGGAACAAAGCCAAAATCGTATGGACTGCCTTTGTCTCTCATCGCCGCGCGTTCAGCAGGAGTCGGGATCTTTACCCAGGCCTCGCGTGTATCGACTTCGCCCATACTCTGTCCTCTATCTGTCAACGCCTGCAGTATATGGCGTTGAAGGCGATGCGACATCTGCCGTGAGAGCCTACCCACTTTACGCATGACCAACTTCTGCCTACGCTGTGCCTGTCTACTGCGATGTGATGTTGACCATGGAATTGATTGCTCTGGGTCGCGAAGCGATGCGTGAGAGATGAGAGCCCAAGAGCGAGCTACGTGCACTTCATGTCACAAGGAATATCCGATTGGCTGGATTCAGGATTATGGTCGTTGTCGAATGTGTACCGAGAAACGGCTCACCTCCTCGGAGCGAAAGCAAGCAGAGATCGGGGATCCAGACGAAGGAGTTCGGAGTAACAGCACGTCGTCCGGCGTTCAGTCGAGTAGTCAAGTGGCGCGCGCTCGCGCGTCGATACGAGCACGATCAGGTAGCTCCCCGGCTCGCTCTGCGTTTCCGACGGCTCTCATCGTGATCGGTGTAGGCATCGTAGGAGCTCCCTTCTTTGGTGGTCTGGCTGACGGAATCATTGGATATTTCTTTCATCTGGTCTGGGTGGTGGGCGCGGTTCTGCTTTTCCTTTACCTGCTTCTTGGGGAGCGAGTCGCGGGTCCCAAAACACCCGATGCAGCAACGATATCGCACGATGAATCGCGGCGGCCCTAGCGACTGACAGCGACGCTGACTCTTCTCCTAGACCGCACCCAGCACAAGATTCGCTGCTGCAATCGGAGTTGCCACCCATCTTCATCTCGTTGAGCCATGATTGGCCTGACCGTCTACAAGTCGGGATAGTATTGCCCGTCGCGTCGGGTCAGCGAGGGCGGCAAAGAAGTCGAGTCGTTCGGTCAGGTCACCAGCTTCAGCAGGGTGCCGTTGTGCCCGGTGCGCCAGTCGGCGACGAGGCGGATGAAATCGGCCGCCGGCTTCGCCTTCGAGATCAGAAACCCTTGCACATATTCACAGTCGGCGTCTCTGAGATACTGGAGCTGCTTTTCGGTTTCGACCCCTTCGGCCACCACCTCTTTGCCGAGCGCGTCGACGATGCTGATCAGGTGCCGCACGAGGATGCGCCCTTGTTCCGAGGAATCGAGTTCGGACACGAACGAGCGATCGATTTTCACCACGTCCAGGGGCAGTTCTCTGAGCATGTTCAATGACGAATACCCCGTGCCGAAGTCATCGAGCGCAATCCGCACCCCGGCCCTGCGCAGGGTGTCGAGCTCCCCAACAACGGTCTTCGTGTCGCCCGCGAACACCGATTCGGTCACCTCGATCTGTACGTTGTGATGCGGCAGGTTGCGTTGGTCGAGCATGCCGAGGAAGCGGCTCGCAAACCCTTCACTCATCAGCTGACGGGCGGACGCGTTGAGCGCGACATGATCCAGGTGTACCCCGGCCCGATCGGCCTGCAATAGCAGGTCGGCGGTCTTGCTGACCAGCACGTCAGTGAACTCGTGAATCAGGTTGGTCTCCTCGGCGACGGGTACAAACGTGCTGGGTTCCACTTCGCCAAGCTCTGCATCTGTCCAGCGCATCAACGCCTCGCAGCTGGTTACACTGTTATCCGAGAGTCTGAGCTTTGGCTGGAAGTGCATCTCCAACGTGCGCTGCTCCAGCGCTTTGCGCAACCGACTCTCTACCAGCACCCGATGCCGGCTGGCCGCGTTCAGCGTGTCGTCGAAGAACGCGAAACCGGCCCCGCCGGATTCTTTGGCCCGGTACATGGCTGAATCGGCTTTCATGACCAGTTCGTCGACGCTTTGGCCGTCTTCGGGAAACAGCGCAACCCCGATGGACGCGCCCACGGCATGCTCCAGGCGCTCCACCACGATGGGTTTGACGATGGCGGCGACGATCCGCTCACACACCCGGGTTACTGCCTTCTCTTCCTCCATGCCCGTGATGATGACCGCAAACTCATCACCGCCGAGGCGGGCGATGGTGTCGACCTCGCGCAGCGTCGTCTTCAGGCGCTCGCTGATTTCAACCAACAGTCGGTCACCCGCCTTGTGGCCTTCGGTGTCATTGACCTTCTTGAAGTGGTCAAGATCGATGAACAACACCGCGCCTTGCTCGCCCCGCCAGGATCGGGCGAGACACTCCTGCAGTCGGTCTTCGAACGCGCGCCGGTTGATCAAACCGGTCAACCCATCGAAATGCGCCTGGTGGTAGAGACTCTCGGAACGCTTGATGTTGGTCATGGCGACTGCCAGACGATCAGCCAGATCCGCAAGCCGCTTCGATTCGGCGCTGGTAAGCGGCCGACGGCCGGTCGCAACGAGCACCCCGGAAACGGAGCTCTCTGGAGCAATTGGCAGGCACTCGCGTAGTTCGCCGTCGCACAACCCCTCGGCCAGGTGCTGATAACCCGCGACGCTGTCCAGGCTCTGGTCGGAAATTTCCACCAGGCCCACCGCTTGCTCCTTCACCTGCTTCTTTTCCAGTCGGAAAATGGTGAGGCGTTCCGAGGGCGGCGCGACTCGAAGGATCAACGCCACCTCCATGCCGTCCATCCGTGCCGAGGTCAGCACCTTCCGGATCACCGGGTCCAGACCCGCGGAGGACAGCATCAGGCGGTCGATGTCGGCAACCGCCTGGCTGGTTTCGGAGGCGGCGGCGAGTTGATCCACCAGGTCGTTGAACGCGCGCGTGAGTGGCTGGAAGTCATCCGCTCTGGCGATTGGCACACGGCGTGAGTAGTTGCCGCGCATCACCAGATGGATCACCTTGTGAACGTGTTGCAGGGGGCGCAGCCGATGCCGCAGGGTGCTGCGAACGACTGCCGCCGCGAGCACGACCGTAACCAGCAGAAGTGCCCCGGCGATGATGCTGAAGTCCCGGGTCGAGTCGACCCAGCCGAACTCCGCCCGGGCGCCGACCAGCAGCAGCGCTAATGCCACCAGCGACACGACAGCTACTCGGGCCAGCGCCCACAGCAGCTGACGCTCGACACGCCGTCCCATTCTCGAAGCCATCGATTGTCGCTCGCCGAACGCTACCGAACTTGCACTTAATCGGGCAATATCTCAAACCGGCCACATTGGATCAGTGATGTGGTCGCTATAACGGCAGGCTGATGTTGCCGGCGCCGACTAACGGTACACCGCCCGGGATCTGGCCCAACGACGGTTTGTGACCTAGCGCAACGATTCCAGCGTCGTTCGCAATTCGACGACTTCGGCCTCCAGAACGCTGACCCGTTGTGCCAGGTCCGACACACTGGCGCGGACCGGGCTGGCACTGCTCTTTGCGGCCTGCGCTTGGCTTGCGTACGCTTCGACGTCGATGGGGCCGCAGAACAGATGCATGTATTCCGCGTCCTTACGACCCGGGGTGCGCGGCAGTTCGACCAGCAGCGGAACTCCCTCCCGCTCGACTAGCGACACGAGTGCGTCCAGCACCGCAGCGTTGTCGTCAAAACTATGCAAGCGGCCACTGTTCGCCCGGAGTTCACCGGGCGTTTGCGGACCGCGCAGCAGCAGCAAGCAGACAATGGCGAACTGGGGCGGGCTGAACTGGTAGTCGCTGAAAGGGGTGTTGCAGAAGCGGTGCGTGTACTTTTCGACTCTGCTTTTGAAATTTTCGTTCGTTCGCACAAGGCGTTTAGCTTCCAGATCGCGGACGGTGCGCTGCACGGTGCCTGGCTCGAGGGAGACTACCGGATTGCGGGCAGACTTCTGGTTGCACGCGCTGGTTAGCGCATTGAGGGTCAACGGATACTGGTCCGGCGTGACGACGGATTTTTCCAGCAGGCAACCTACGATGCGAGCTTCGTCTGCAGTCAGAGTCGTCGGCAACGACGTGTCCTCACGGGCCGTGCGTGCGGGATTGGACGCGTCCGGGCGAACGCTGTCAATCCGATCAACCGAAAGACAACTCCAGTTCGCCTTCCAGGCCGCGGGGTCGTTCTGCGTACCATTTCACGAGTGCGACCTGTTCCGGTCTGAGCTGATGACTCGGAACGTGCGTATGCATCCAGTGCACAAAATTCAGCGAAGCACCACCCACGTACCTGCCTTCCTCCTGCACCACGACAACTTTGCGTCCCGCTCTACGACCGGCTTCCTGAACTGTATACACGTCAATCAACATCCGTTGTACCGCATTGCCGATGTTCGCAGAAAATCTACCACGTATTGCGTGATAGGTTCCGCAGTTGTCGTATTTGGGTCATTCTGGCCGCGTTTCATTCGCGCAGATGCGACGGGCGAGGGTCGGCGATCCGCCCCAATGGCGATTGCGCACGGAGCCCGCCATCCACCACGATCGCCTCGCCGGTTACGAAAGAAGCCTCGTCACTGGCAAGCCAGACCGCGACGTTGGCGATCTCCTCTGGCCGGCCCAGACGCCCCAGCGTGTGGGCGCGCAGATTTCGTTCCAGCACGTCGGGGTCGGCCATCATGCGCTGCACCGGAGGCGTTTCGATTGTACCGGGACAGATCGCGTTGACCCGGATTCCAGCGGGCGCGTGGTCGGTGGAAAGCGCTCGGGTGAGATTGATCACCGCTGCCTTGCTCGCCGCGTAGACCACCGCGCCACCGTCGCCATGCAATCCGGAGATGGATGCCGTGCTGATAATGGAGCCACCGCCTTGCGCCTGCATGTGAGGCACGGCGTATTTGGCCCCCAGAAATACCGAGCGAACGTTCACCGCCATGACCAGATCCCAGTCTGCTAACGAAAGCTCCACGGCGGTGCCGGGTCGCAATGTCCCGGCGTTGTTGAACAGCACGTCGAGGCGGCCGAACTCGTCGATGCAGGCGGCAACCATCCCAGCAACGGATTCGGCGTCTGCGACATTCACCGTGAACGGGCTGGAAACACCCCCGCGGTCGGCGATGTCAGCGGCCGTCTGTTCGGCTTTGTGACCGCGAATGTCCGCCACCAGTACCCGCGCGCCCTCATCGGCAAAACGCAGGGCACTGGCCGCGCCGATGCCCGAGCCCGCCCCGGTTACGATCGCAACTTTCTCGCGCAGCAGATTACCGGGCGACACGTGTGGTTACGTCGGTGAACAGCGGGCTGATTTCAAAGGCGGCAACAAAATCGAAGGCCTGGCCGTGCTCACCGTCCGTTCCCGCTTGCCAGCCGTGCCACGGGTACTCGACCGCGCCGTTGTCCCTGAGTTTCGGCCGGCCGGTTGTTGGGTCGGTGACGAAGAATGGTCCGTGCTCTTCACCGCGCTGCATTGGGTGGCGTTCCCGCGTCTGGGCGCCGGGCGCGTCACACTCGTACATCCCGCCATTGCCGGTGCCGTTGCTGAACACCCAATGCACTTCGGCGAAAGCCGGGGCGAGGGGCGAAGGATCGTTCGCATGGTTGTGCGTGGACAGGTCGACGCCTTTGCCCGCCGCCCAGAAGTGAACATAGGCAATCTCTACGCCGGATTCGTCCAGCAGATGGAATCCCGGGACGATGTGGGCGTCCGCGCCGTCAAAAACATCGGTGAGGTGGCCGAATTTCGCAGCAAAGCTCTGCCAGCGAAAAACCTGGTCGTGGGGCCCTGCGAAGACCAATTGATCCATCGAGCGAATGCTGTCGGGCGCGTCGCTCGTCTGGGTCAACACGGCAAACAACGCACCATCATCTCCGGCTTCAACGTGGTCTTGCTCGACCAGTGTCCCGCGCACCTGTCGCTCGGCGGCGAACGGCGAGCGGTCCGGGTCGGTCAATCGGCCCGTCACGACCTTGATGTACGTTTTCGCCGCGGCTTCGTCCAAGCGCAGTTTCTGTTGCGCGCCAAGCTGTATGAACTGGAGCGTCCAACCCGCAACCGACCAGACATCCGATGCCACGGGCGCCACGGACGGCGCGCCCGATCCGGGATGTTTGAAGATGATGTTCAGGCCTTCCCGACTACCACTCAGCTCAACAGGCGCGCTGGGTGCGATGCCCGACAGCGAAAGGGTTGGTTGCGCTGTATCGGTTGCCACGGGGTCGTCCTTCCTCGACCTCTCGAACGCGCATAGGCTAGCACGCGGGTGACCCCTCGCGGGGCGCCGTGCACCTGATATCGGAGGCTCGAAGGGGATGTTTTCCACGCCCATTCCCGTTAAGGTTCGTCCCGCATTCCCAGGTGCTCTCCCATGGGTGATCTCACCCCCCTCAATCGCGTTGCCCTCAAGAAGACCATCAGAGTCTTTCGCCACAGCTCCGATGCCAAGGCGATCGCGCTGTGCACGTTGGACCTGGCTGTGTTCGCGGGTACCTTTGCGGGCGTGCTGTTCTGGGAGTCGATCGGGTTGAAAGTGCTTGGCGGACTGATCATGGGGCTGTGGATCGCCCGGTTGTTCATCATCGGCCACGACGCGTGCCACCAGGCTTTTTTCTCCAACCGGCGGGCCAATCGCTGGATGGGCCGGGTGGTATTCCTGCCGTCTTTGACGGCCTACAGCCTCTGGGAAGCGGGGCACAATCTCGGGCACCACGTCTATACCAATCTTGCGGAATACGACTACGTGTGGACTCCAACCAGCAAGCAAGCCTACGATGCCATGCCGGCGTGGCGCCGCGCCCTGGAACGCTGCTATCGCTCGGGATACGGTCACGGGGCGTACTATCTCATCGAACTCTGGTGGAAGCGTCTGCTGTTCCCCAGGACCGAAGCTATGCAGACTCAGACCACGAGTTTCACCGCGGACTCCATGCTGGTTTCGGTGTTCGGGATTTGCTGGGTCGCAGCCCTGATTGGGGTCGGCCTCGCCACGGGCCAATCGATAGTCCTGCTGGTGGCCTGTGGATTCGTGCTGCCGTTTTTGACCTGGAATCTGCTGATGGGGGCGGTGATCTACTTTCATCACACCCACCCCGACATTGCCTGGTACGACGACATTGATGAGTGGGAGGCCGCCCGTGATGGGGTTTCGGGCACCGTGCTGATTACGTTTCCACTCCGTCTTGGCCGGATGCTGAACAACATCATGGAACATCCAGCACATCATCTGGATGTTCGGGTGCCGCTGTACCATATCGAAGCGGCGCAACGAACAATGAACGAGCAGAACGTTCGACTGCTCGAGCAGCGGCTTACCTGGAAGCACCTGCTCGAATGTACGCGACGCTGCAAACTGTACGACTACGCGGCCCATCGCTGGTTGGATTTCGACGGCGAGTTCACCAGCGAGCGAGTCCTGCCGGGCCCAACTGGTAGACAGCAATCGGCAACGAACGCGTGACGCCGAGACGCGGGTACATTGGCACGGTTGGCCTATGCGCCGGGCTCATGCTGGTCACCGGATTCGCGACGGCCCAGGACGACGTGCCGTATCGTGCACTGTTCTTCGGTGAGATCGACTATCGCCAGAGCGATGGCGACGGCGACGATGGCTTCATAATCGGTCAGGCGGTGGCTCAACTGACGGGAAACATCGATGAGCGCCTGTCGGTGATGACAGAGATGACCGCAACCGCGCGCCAGAACGAGGACTTCGAATTCGAAGTCGAGCGGCTGGTGATCAAGTACGATTTCTCAGATCAGTTCAAGCTGTCCGCTGGCCGTTACCACACACCGATTGGCTACTGGAATACGGCGTTCCACCACGGCAGCTGGCTGCAGACGACCATTGCGCGACCGGAGACCGTCAAGTTCGGTAGCAATGTCATTCCGATCCACTTCGTCGGGATATTGCTGGAAGGGAAGATTCGCGAATCCGACTTTGGTTATCGCGTCGGCTTTGGCAATGGTCGAGCGGAGCAGATCAACGATCCTGGCGACCTGGGCGACGACAACGATGAACCCGCGTACGTGGGGTCCTTTTACTACCGGCCCCTCGACAAGTACCGGCTGGAAGCAGGCGTCAGCGTCTATGTCGACACCGCGACGCCCGAAGTGGGCCCCGAGGTCGATGAGGTGATCTTCAGCGGATACGTTGCGTTGCAAGGCGAGACGCCCGAGGTAATCGTGGAGTATGACTACGCGGATCACCAACGCACCGACACGGCCGGTCCAGACGGCTCCACCAGTTCGATCTATGGCCAAATTGCGTACCGTTTGTCCGGTGGCGCGGCCAATTTCAAACCGTATCTACGTGCAGAACACCTCGATGTGGAGGACGACGACCCGCTGCTGAGCCCACTCGTTGACAGCTACGATGGTGTCACGGTGGGTATTCGCTGGGACTTTTCGCCCTATGCCTCGCTCAAGGCCGAGGTGCGCAACGAAGAGTTCGACAATGCGGATGACGAAACGAGCTTCTGGTTGCAACTGGCATTTGTGTTTGACCCGCGTCGACCCCTCGGAAGATCGATCACCCAGACGGGCGCGCGATCAATGATGAGATGAACACAGCGTCCCGTAAACTTCGGCTTGCCGCCGCCTGTCTGGTTGGTACGCTGGCGTGGGCATCGGCAATTGCTGACGAACCGTCCGCGCGCAACCAGGCCATCGCCATTGTCGTGCACGATGGGACGCACATCGACGACGTTTCTATTGATCAGTTGCGTCGAATTTTCCTCGCGGAGCAGCAATTCTGGCCCGATCGGTCTCGGATCACGTTGTTGGTGCGGGCACCCGGGGCTTATGAGCGCGAGTTCGTTTTAGAGCGCATTTACCAGATGAACGAAAATCAGTTTCGCAAATACTGGATTGCCAAGATGTTTCGCGCCGAGGTCCCCTCTGGCCCGAGAATCGTCTTCAGCACCAACATGGCGCTTGAACTGGTTACCGCGATCCCCGGCTCGATCACGTTCATGAATGCCTCGGACGTCGGCGAGACGGTGAAGGTCGTGCGGGTGGATGGGTTGTTACCGAGTGACGACGGCTATCCGCTGAAGTAGCTAGCTCTCCTCGCCGTCCAGTTCGTGAACGCGTTTGTACTCGTCGATGAGTTCGAGGGTCTGTTGGTAGTAGGCCATCAGTTCCATTTCCGACGAGGTGATGTTAGCAACAAACCGGGCCGCATTGGACAGGGACGCTTCCAGACGGTCCTCCACCAGATTCATGGGCGCCAGCAGTACGTCGTGGCCGTGTCGCGAGACTTCGTCGAAGCGGAACTGGGTGCTGTAGGTCAGTGACAGAGCCGACACCAGCTCGTAGTTCATCCGACTCAGCACGCCGGTCGCCACCGCAGTCTGCCATGCGCTGCCTAGCAGAACGGCAGGTTGCAAGGCTTCCATGATGTTGCGGAACTCGTTGATCGACGTCACCCCGCCGGCGGCTATGCGCCGTTCGAGAATCTGGCGCAAACCCTCGTGATAGGGACGCACGGCCTCGACTCGGGCGTGGTTTTGCCGCAGTTCGTGGGCGAAGCTGGCCACGGAACGGTCGATGAGTTCCTGGATTTCCCGGTCTTCCTGCCACTCGTCCAACGCCAACGCAAACATGATGCTCACGACGATCAGGACCGACTCGACAAGGGTCCGCGAAAACCAGACGGAGACATGCGGCGTTCCAGGCATGTGGGTAGAAAACCTCAACGGTTATGCGTGCAACGGCAGAAATGTTACCAGGATTCAATCGAGCCGTTTTTCGAATGACAGTGGGAGAGTCTTTGCGACGAAACACGCTTTCTAGACCCCGATGGACGCGCTAGATTGATCCCACAACGATCATCCAGGCCGGCTCGGCAGGTGCACCCAATGACGAAACGGATCCGCGCGTTCGATGCGGAGGCGATCCACGCAGGCAACAAGGGACTCGCGATCGACCACGACGCGGTGGCCAGGACGGTGGATGAGCTGCTCGATCGAATGACGCTTGCGCAAAAAATTCATGAAATTCGCGGTTGTCAGGCGGAGTCGATCGACGGCTTGTACTACGCTGGGGGCGACGAATCGCTTGGCATTCCACCGTACCGAATGGTCGATGGGCCACGCGGTGCGCGGGCGGGAACGGCCACCGCGTTTCCGGTTGCCGCGGCCCGGGCGGCCACCTTCGATGTCGAGTTGGAGCGCCGCGTCGGGATGGCCATCGGCCTGGAAGTGGCTGCCAAGGGGGGCAACGTGTTGCTGGCGCCCACCATCAACCTGCTGCGTCACCCGGGTTGGGGGCGCGCCCAGGAGACCTACTCCGAAGATCCCTTCCACATGGGCGCCATGGCGGTGGCGTTCGTCAGTGGCGCTCAGAATCACGTGTTGACCAGCCCCAAACATTTCGCCGCCAACAACCTCGAAAACACCCGCTTCGAACTGAGCGCAAACATCGAGGCCCGAGCGCTGCACGAACTCTATCTGCCCCATTTTAAACGCGTGGTCACCGAAGCAGCCGCGGCCTCGGTGATGAGCGCTTACAACCGGTTGAACGGCGTGTACTGTGGCGAGCATCCGGAGCTGCTCACCAGGATTCTGCGCGACGACTGGGGATTTACGGGGTTTGTCGAGTCCGATTGGTTCCTGGGCACCCGCTCGACATCCACGGCGCTGATCGCTGGCCTCGACATCGAAATGCCGGCCCCCTATCGATTCACCGATGAGTTGCTGCACGAGGCGCTTGAATCGGGAGAGCTGGACGAGGAGATCATTCATCGCAATGCGCGTCACGCGCTGTATCAGAAAATCGCCTGGCGGCTCGATCAGCCGGAGACACCCGATGCGGGCGTGGTCGAGTGCGCCGCCCACGTCGCATTGGCGCGGGAAGTCGCCGAGAAGTCGATCGTGCTGTTGAAGAACGAGGCGGAAATTTTGCCTCTAGATGATCGTAACGGCGTGCGCATCGCGGTGGTTGGCGACCTGGCGGATACCGCCAACCTGGGCGATCGTGGCAGCAGCTTCGTGACGTCCAGCGAGGTAACCACACCACTTGCTGGCATCAGTGCATGCGTGAAACGGGCGGAGGTGGAGTTCTTCAGCTCCGATTCAGACTTCGCAACGCTCGGCGAGTTCGACGTCAGTGTCGTGGTGGCGGGCCTGACGTACCGGGACGAAGGCGAGTTCATCCCCACCGCCCAGGAAGAAGCCGAAGGCGGCGATCTGGCCCGGGGGGGCGATCGTGCGACGTTGTGCTTACCCGATTCCCAGCGTCAGTTGATCGAACGGGTCGCGGCGCTTTCCACCAAGACCGTTGTGGTCCTTGAAGGCGGCAGCGCAATCGTGGTGCAGGACTGGTTGAGTCGCGTCGAGGGCTTACTGATGGCCTGGTACCCCGGGCGCGAAGGAGGCCACGCGATCGCCGATGTGTTGTTCGGGGTCGCCAACCCCTCGGGGAAACTGCCGGTCTGTTTCCCCACGGCTGACAATCAACTCATGGACTGGGACATCACCGCCCTGGACGTGCCCCACGATTTGCTGCATGGCTACCGCTACCTCGACCATCACGGGCGCACGGCTGAATTCGCGTTCGGATTCGGGCTCAGCTACACCCGCTTCGAACTGGGTGACGTTTCGATCTCGCGCAGCGGCGCCGGTTTCCGGGTATTGGTTCCGGTCAGCAATGTCGGGTCGCGCGCCGGCGCGTCCGTGGTGCAACTCTACGTCAGCTGCACGGGGTCGGCGGTGACCCGCGTCGACAAGGAACTCAAGGGGTTCGGGCGGGTGGAGCTCGAGGTCGGCGAGACCGTCGAACTCGAGATGGAGCTTGCGGACAACGATCTGTGCTACTTCGATGTGGAACCCGGCCAATGGCGCCTCGACGCATGCGCCTACACCATCAAGTTGGGGTTTTCCGCCGACCACCTGGGCACCAGCACCACCTGGGTGTTTGACGGAACCGACTGGTGTCCAAGCCCGCCCGGCTAGAGTCTCGCGAGTCCGAGGCGCTGTTCATCGATGAGTTCGCGGGCAGACTCAGGCGGCAGCCCGATCTCTTGCAGGACCAGCTGTCCCAGGTGCAGGCCGGATTCAAGGACCTCCGGCACAACCGTCGTGGCCCCCAACTCCGTCAGCCGTGCGGCGTGCGAGTGATCCCGGGCGCGCGCCAGTATGGGGAGGTCGGGGGCAATCTGGCGCGCCGTTCTGAGCACCCGCTCGGCGGCGTCCGCATCGTCCATGCTGACGATCAGCGCCACGGCCTGATCCAGATTGGCACGCGCAAGGATTGCCGGACGACTGGCATCGCCTAGAAAAACCGGTGCGCCCTGCGCTCGCAAATGGGTCACGCGCTCGGCGTCGAGATCCAGCGCGACGTGTGCGATCTGCTGACGGTCAAGCAACTCCGCCAGCAGATGTCCGGTGCGGCCATAGCCGACGATTACCACATGGCCCTCAATGTCCTGATCGATGTCTGGCTCAGCTTCGGCCGACGCGGCGAGGCGACGCTCAGCAGCGACGCCGATGCGCCGGCCGATGCTCGCCAGCATCGGTGTGAGGAACATCGTGCAGCCCACCACGATCAGCATGAACTGTCCCGTGGGATCTGGAAGCAAGCGATGGCCAACGGCCAGGGCGATAACGATGAAGGCGAACTCGCCGCCTTGTCCGAGCAGCAGGCCGACCTCGACCGCCTGAGCGCGGCGCAGGCCAAACAAGCGCGCCAGCAACCCGGTGACCACAGCCTTTAGCGCGACGAGACCCACCACGGAGACGAAGATCCACAGCGAATTGTGCAGCACGTCGGCGGGGTCGATGATCATCCCGATCGACATGAAGAACAGCCCCAGCAGTAGACCTTTGAACGGTTCGATGTTGGCTTCGACTTCGTGACGATACTCCGTTTCCGCGAGCAACAATCCGATCAGGAAGGCGCCGAGCGCCGCGGACAAACCGGCGGCGTGCGTCACCGCAGCGGTCGCGATGATGACCAGCAGCGTGCTGGCCATGAACACCTCCGGGCCGCTGCCGGCGGCCAACCGGAACAGGGGCCGGACCAGCAGCCGGCCGGCCCCGAGGATCAGTGCGATCGCCAGCGCTGCCCCGCCCAGTGACAACAGAAATCCCAGTACCGGCTCGGCTTGCCCGCTGCCACTGAGTATCTCGACCATGAACAGGATCGGTACCACCGCAATATCCTGCGCCAGTAACACCGCGAACGTGGTGCGGCCCACCGTGGTCCCGAAGCGACCCTGTTCGATGAGAAGTTGAGTGACGATCGCGGTGGATGACAGCGCCAGGCAACCGCCAAGTATCACTGATGCCGCGGGTGAATTGCCGAACGCATAAGCGATCAAGGCGATCACGCCACCCGTCACGACAATCTGCAGGACGCCGAGCCCAAGCACGAGGCGACGCATGGCCATCAGCCGTTCCGGCGACAGCCCGAGACCGATCATGAACAGCAGGAACACGATGCCGAGCTCGGACAGGGCGCGCACCCCGTCGACATCGCTGATCACGGCGAACTCCAACCAGGGCACCGCCGATACGAATCGACCTATGCCATTCGGCCCCACCAGCAGGCCCATGATGAGAAATCCGAGTACCGGACTCAGGTGCCATCGCTTGCCGAGCGGAATGACCACACCCGCGGCAACCAGAAAAACGACCAGCTCCTGTAACCTCAGGTCTTCCATGCAACGATCAGCCCCGAACCGGTGATCAGTGTGACACGGCGCGCCTCGGATGCCAGCGTACCGAGGGGTGATCCGGGGCCCTGATCTGGTAATGTCCTACCTGGCAATCCAGTCGGCGAGCAGCATGAGCGACTTCCCCGTCAGCCGCTATCCGGTCCCTGAGCTCGAGGCGCTGCCGGACGACATCCGGCAGCGCATTCTGGACGTCCAGGAACGTGCCGGCTTCATTCCGAACGTGTTTCTGGCGCTGGCACATCGGCCGGAGGAATTCCGGGCGTTCTTCGCCTATCACGATGCGTTGATGGAAAAAGACAGCGGGTTGAGCAAGGCCGAGCGAGAAATGATCGTGGTGGCCACCTCAGCCGCCAACGAGTGTCAGTACTGCGTGGTCGCGCACGGGGCCATTCTGAGAATTCGAGCGAAAAATCCGCTCATTGCGGATCAGGTGGCCACGAACTACCGCAAAGCGGATCTCACCGGGCGTCAGCAAGCGATGCTCGATTTCGCGCTGAAGGTCTGCGGCAACGCTCAGGCCGTCACCGAATCGGATTACGAGGCGTTGCGAGCCCATGGGTTCAGCGAGGAAGATATCTGGGACATCGGCGCGATTACCGCGTTTTTTGCACTCAGCAACCGCATGGCCAACCTCGTGGACATGCGTCCAAACGATGAATTCTACGTCATGGGTAGGGATTAGGGTTCGATGACGGCGATTTCACTCTCCCGCATTCTCGCGTTCTGGGCCGCCCAGCAGCCCGATTCGATTGCGCTGCGCCACGAAGAGGACTCGGTGACCTGGTCCGAGCTGGACCAGCGCAGCAATCGGTTGGCCCGCGCCTATCAGAATCTGGGTGTCGGCCAGGATGATTTCGTCACCATTGGTCTACCAAACGGCATCGAGTTCTTCGAAGCATGCTTTGCTACCTGGAAAGCGGGTGCGACGCCGCAGCCGATCTCGGCGAGGTTGCCGAAGTTCGAACGCGATCAGATCGTCGAACTCAGCAATCCGGCGCTGGTCGTGGGAGTTCCGGATGATGAGTATGGTGACCTCATCACCGTCGCACAGGGGTTTCGGCCCGATCCGGAGTTGCCCAACGATCCACTCGAGGAGCGCACCGCAACCTATTACAAAGCGATGACCTCGGGGGGCAGCACGGGACGGCCGAAACTCATCGTGTCGAAAAACGCCGCAGAAACCAATCCCGAAGACGACATCCTGAACTTCGGCATGCAGGGGTCCGTCCTGATCCCCGGACCGCTGTATCACAACGGACCGTTCATGTGGGCGATGGCAGGGCTCTTCAAAGGCAACCGCGTAACCGTTACGACTCGTTTCGATGCGGAGCAGACGCTGGCGCTAATCGAATCCGAACGGGTCGATACGGTATATATGGTACCAACGATGATGCAACGCATCTGGAACCTGACGCCTGAGGTACGCCAGGGCTTCGACGTGTCGTGTTTGCGAACGCTCTGGCACCTGGCCGCGCCGTGCCCACCGTGGTTGAAAGAAGCCTTCATGGAGTGGTTGGGGCCGGAAGTGATCTGGGAACTCTACGGGGGAACCGAAGGGCAGGGGGGCACGGTGATCACCGGGCCTGAGTGGTTGCAACACAAGGGATCTGTTGGTAAACCGAACCCCGCCTGCGAGATGAAGATCGTCAACGAGCAGGGCGAAACCCTGCCGGTGGGTGACGTTGGCGAAATCTATATCCGGCCGCTGGCGGGTGCCGGCACCACCTACCACTACATCGGCGCCGAACCGCGATCGCTGGAGGGGGGCTGGGAAAGCATCGGCGACATGGGCTGTTTCGACGAGGACGGCTATTTGTATCTGTCTGACCGACGGACCGACATGATTCTCTCGGGTGGGGCCAATATCTATCCAGCCGAGGTCGAAGCAGCAATCGATGCGTTCCCGGGTGTACGCTCCTCTGCGGTCATTGGCCTGCCCCACGAAGATCTGGGGGACAGCGTGCATGCGATCGTCGATGCGCCGAACAACGATGTATCTGAACAGGCGTTGGTGGACCACCTCGCGCAGCGAATGGTGCGTTACAAGATTCCGCGCAGTTTCGAGTTCGTGGTCGACCCGCTGCGCGATGATGCGGGCAAGGTTCGCCGGACGGCGTTACGGGCTGAACGCATCTGACACACACTGGCGCGGTTCGACTAAAACCGTCAGTATTGACTTTTTCTGGAATTGGAGCCGCCGTGAGTACGGTAGAAGACTTGTTTGGCCTCGCGGGCGAGGTCGCGGTGGTCACCGGCGCCGGCCGGGGTATTGGTGAAGGAATTGCCAGGACGCTCGCGGGCGCCGGCGCACGCGTTGTATGCGCGGCGCGCCGAACCGCAGAGATCGAACGTGTCGCCGGGGACATTCGTGATGCGGGTGGACAGGCCATTGCGGTGACCACCGACGTGACCGACCAGAGCGCGGTAGACGCGCTGGCTCAGGCGGCGCTCGATGAGTGGGGCAAGCTCAATATCTGGGTGAACAATGCCGGCGGCTCGCCGCTACAGATGCCGCTGACGGAACTGCCGCGGGAAGAATGGGACGCGACGATTGCGCTCAATCTCACCGCTATCTGGGCTGGCAGCCGCGCCGCCGCCGCGAACATGGAAGACGGCGGTCGTATTGTGAACATTTCGTCGATCGCCGCAGAGATAATCGTTCCGGGCAGTGGCCACTACAGCGCGGCCAAAGCCGCTACCAACATGCTGACGCGCACCTTCGCCCAGGAACTCGGACCTCGAATTCGAGTCAATTGTGTCATGCCGGGCGCCGTGCCGACGGAAATCATGATGAAGGCGATGAACCTCACCGATGAAGATCTGCCGGGGTTCGAAGAGATGATCCGCCTGCCTGCGGGGCGCTTGGGCACGCCCCAGGATCTTGGTGCGGCGGTACTCTACTTTTCGAGCAAGGCCACCGAATGGGTGACCGGCCAATGTCTCCGTGTCTCGGGGGGACCCTGAGATGTCGATGTTGGAAGCGTTGCGTCACAACTCGCCAGAATCAAGGGCGCTCGGGTCATCGGCATCGCCGGAGGACCCGACAAGGTGGTCTACCTTGAGGACACGATCGGTCTCGATGGGGCCATCGACTGCTCGATACCGTCCTGGATCGAATTCGCACCGGTGCGCGGGTTTCGATCTGCGGAGCCATTTCCCAGTATGATGACCTTAAGGATGTTCGCGGGCCCAAGCTGTACCTGCGCCTGGCTGAGCGAAACGCACGGATGGGCGGTTTTACGGTCGACCACTTCATGGCTCGGTTTTCCGAAGCGGTGGCGGACATCACGAACTGGATGAGTGAGGGACGACTGACGCTGCCTGAACATGTCGAGCACGGGATCGAGCGCTTCCCCGACGCGCTGATTATGCTGTTCACCGGCGGTCACATGGGCAAGTTGCTGGTCGCTCCCTGACTTCCCGTTACTTCAGACGATTTTCGAGAGGATGACCTTGCGTTGGATCGTCACAGCGTGCGCATGGTGTGTTGCCGCGTCGGCCGGCGCGGCGGTTGTGCTCGACATAGCGCCTGACGAGACGATCGAGTTGACTCGCGTGGAAGCGGCCAACGTCGAGATCAAGATCGACGGCAAACTCGATGAGGCTATCTGGGCAACGCTGCCGGCATACGACAGCTTTCGCGTCATCGAGCCGGACACGCTGGCCGAGGTACCGTACGCCACCAACGTTCGGGTGTTCTACACGATGCGCGGTCTGTACATGGCCATCGACATGGAACAGCCCGCGGATACTTTGATCAGCCGGCTTTCGGGTAGAGACGATTGGCGGGTTAATCGCGATTCCATCGGCTTGACGCTGGATACGTCTGGCGAAGGGCGCTATGGCTACTGGTTTGAAATCGCCCTCGGTGATTCGCTGGCGGACGGTACGTTGCTGCCGGAACGCCAGTACTCCAGAAACTGGGATGGTCCATGGCGCGGCGCCAGCAGCAGAACCAACGACGGATGGTCCGCCGAGTTCATGATCCCCTGGAGTACCGTCAGCATGCCGGACGTGGGCGAGCTGCGCCAGATGGGGTTGTACATGTCGCGCAAGGTCGCCCACATCGATGAACGCTGGGGATGGCCGGCATTGCCCTGGACGCAGCCGAAATTCATGTCCGTGTTGCAACCGCTGGAGATGACCGGTGTGGCGCCGCGCCAGCAATACAACATCTATCCCTTTGCATCGGTTACCCGCGACGAAGTCGAAGATAAAACACGATACAAGGCAGGCGTCGACATATTCTGGCGACCTTCGACGAACACCCAACTGATGGCCACGCTCAACCCGGACTTCGGCACCGTGGAGTCGGACGATGTGGTGATTAATCTAACGGCTACCGAGACGTTCTTTCCGGAAAAACGCTTGTTTTTTCTAGAGGGTCAGGACGTCTTCGTCGCCACCCCCAGAGCGGAAACAAGGGGCCGTGGAGTGGGGCGAGGTGGCGCGCCCTATACCATGGTCAACACGCGGCGGATTGGCGGTGCGCCGCGAGATCCGGAACTCGAGGACAACCGCGAACTCGATGAGCGCGAGCTACTGAAGCCGGTCGAGCTGTTGGGCGCAGCAAAAATCACCGGCCAATCGGGTCGGTTTCGGTACGGCGTGCTCGCGGCCTTCGAACAAGACTACTCACTGCCGGGTGTCTGCAGGGGCGTCTGCCCGGGGATTCCCGACGCGGGCTTCTTCGCGCTCGATCGCGATGGCAACGATTACGGGATTGCCCGACTGCTGTACGAAGACAGCGTCGGGGGTGCCTATCGAGCGATCGGGGTGCTCTCCACAGCGGTGCTGAACCCTGAACGCGACGCCATCGCCCACGGTCTCGACTGGCACTACCTTACGGCCGACGGCAAGCTCAAGATGGATGGACAGACGTTCGTATCGGACATCAGTAACGAACAGACTGGGTATGGCGGGTTCGTCGATTTCGAGTACACCTTCCGTCAGGGCGTAAAGCAACGGCTTGGTATCGAATACTTCGATGAGCACGTGGATATCAACGACCTGGGATTTCTGCAACGAAACGACAGTTTCCGCATCCGAACCGCGTACAGCCGCACCACGTCAGATCTCGCCTGGGCGCGCGACAACGACTTCGATGTCCGTGGGTTCGCGCAACGGAACAACGACGGCGACTTCACCGGCGGCGGAATCTTCGTCTCCGATCGCATGACGTTCAACAATCTGTCACGGGTGATTACCCGGGCGAGCTATTTCCCCAAGAACTACGACGATCTGAACAGCTTCGGCAACGGTACGTATCGAATTGAGCAGCGCGGCGAGGTCGATGCATTCTTTGAAACCGATTCCAGCAAGCAGCTCCAGGTCGGCTTTGGTGGCGGGTGGCGGCAGGAGCATCTGGGAGGCGACAGCTACCGGGTGCGGGGGAAAATTGCCTGGCGTCCCACCGACCGGTTCAATCTTCGGCTCGATGTCACCTATGAAGATCGTCATGGCTGGCTGCTTCATCAGGAAGGCGCGGTGATGAATACCTTCGATGCCGAGCAATGGATGCCGAAGTTCAGTGCCGACTACTTCTTGAGCGCACGCCAGCAATTTCGCGTGTCGCTGCAATGGGTAGGGATCAAAGCGATTCAGGACGAGACGTTCCTCATTCCGGAGGATCCCGACGACCTGATACCCATTCCGCGTCCCGGGCCGGCACGGGACTTCTCAATCTCCCAGCTCAGCCTGCAGTTGCGTTACCGCTGGGAGATCGCGCCCTTGTCCGATCTGTTCATCGTCTATACACGGTTTGCGGATGAGACCCGGGCCCTGCGCGGGGAGAGTTTCAAGGACCTGTTCAAGGACGCTTACGATGCACCGCTGGTTGACGGGCTGGTGGTGAAGCTGCGCTACCGGCTGGGGTCCTAGGCCGCGACCCTCGTGCGACCACTAAACGCCGCGATACTGCGGCTCACGCTTTTCGAGAAAGGCGGCGACGCTTTCCTTATGGTCCTCGGTACGCACCAATTCCGCCAACGCATCCCGCGCATGCGCTTTGAGCTCCTGGCTACTGGCGCGCGCCAGTTGCAGGGCCTGTTTGGCGCGGCGCACCGCAAGCGGCGGGTTGGTGGCAATCCGTGCGGCCAGCGCCCGAGCCTCATCCAACAACCTCTCGTTCGGGAACACGGCTGAGACCACGCCCATCTCCAGGGCGCGCCGGGCATCGATCAGATCGCCGGTCAGCAACAACTCTGCGGCGTCTGCCGGACCGAGCAGCTGGTTGAGCGTGGTAAAACTCGACGCCCCCGCGACCAACCCGCGCTTGACGAACATCTGGGAAAACTTTGCGGTGTCCGCGGCAATTCGAATGTCCGCCAGCAACGCTATCTCGAAGCCATAACCCACGGCGGCACCATTGACTGCAGCGATGATCGGCCGATCCGTGCGGGCCATGACAACCCCCGGGATCTCAAAGCGTGGTGCATCGCTTTCCGACAGCCCTTCGAGCCCGTCTCCACCCATCAGCTCCTCGACGTCGTCGCCGCTGCAGAAGCCGCGCCCGGCGCCTGTGAGGATGATGCAACGGACCTCGGGATCCGCGTCCGCTTTGTAGAAAGCTTCCGTGGTTTGCTGATAGCTCTGGGTGTTGAAGGCGTTCAGCCGATGGGGCCGGTTCAACGTGATCGTCGCGACATGATCGTTGACGTCATACAGACACAAGGGTTCATTGCTCATTGACCCAACCTCCCCATGGGGTCGAACTGGCCAGTGTTGGCGGTGATCCCGCCGTCGACCGGCAGAATCGCGCCCGTGATGAAGCTCGCTTGCGCGGACAGCAGGAAACAGTGGGCCGCAGCCTGCTCGGTGGCCAAACCCCAACGCTGCATCGGGACGCGTTTGCGCAGCGACTCGCTGACGGGGTTAGGACCATCGGCGAGCAGCCCCTGAGTCATCCCGGTTTCAGTGGGTCCTGGCGCAACGGCGTTCACACGGATGTTTTCGTGGGCCAATTCCACCCCCAGCGAACGCACCAGGTTGATTACCGCGCCTTTCGCTGCGTTGTACGTCCACATTGCCGGGTCTCCGCCGATGCCACTGGTTGACGCGGTGACGGTGAAAGCGCCGCCACCGTTGCTGCGAAACTCGGGCAAGGCGGCACGAATTCCATGGACAACACCCACCAGGTTGACCTCCAGACTGAGCCGCAACACCTCCAGGCCGTTGGGATCGTCGATCGGTGCCGCGCCCGCAACGCCCGCGTTGAGGGCCGCTCCCGTGAGCTTGCCGAAACGTTCGATGGCCGCGCTGACCGCGGCTACATTGGCGGCCTCCTCGGTCACGTCGCAAACCAGCGACTCGATGTTGTTGATTCCGTCCGCCCAGCTGAGTTGATCGGCGGCGACGTCGGTGGCTAGAACCTTCGCCCCTTGATCAGCCAACATCTGAGCCGTGGCGCGCCCGATGCCGGACGCCGCACCGGTAACCCAGATGACGCTTTCGTCGTGGGGTAGGTGGTGTGGCATGTGAGATTCCCATCCATTTTGGACGCATCAGTATAGCCGACGCTCCCCCGCGGCCGCGGACGCTGGCCGCCTGCTGGGAAGACCGATGAAACGTGATCGCGTGACCGGGGGACACAGGCGTGAGACAGTGGCGTTTTGACCCTGGATCGACGCCACCATGAGTGAGTCTGCGGCATCCACCGACGCAAACATG
>SMVA01038471.1_pt1 | contig 21880 bp, 19 predicted proteins | sample 2456451 | NCBI WGS metagenome assembly SMVA01 (sample SAMN11095933, study PRJNA526329) | marine sediment metagenome | biome: Marine sediment; feature: Surficial sediment; material: Deep marine sediment; isolation source: Hadal surficial sediment | place: Pacific Ocean | collected 2014-05 | depth... | reverse complement strand
TGGGCGTGGCCGTGGGGGTGGCCGCCCTGATCATCGTCCAGGCCGTGGAGACAGGTTTTTTCGAGGAACTCCAGGACAAGATTCTCTCCGGGGATCCTGACCTCATCGTCTGGAATGCTCTCCCCGCGCGACCGTTGCCGGATCCCGTCGCCGCCACCGGTGTGGTGTCGGCCCTGGATGGAATCATCGCCGTTGCCCCGGTGATTCTGGGGAACGGGCTGGCCGTGGGAGCGCCCGGCCGCGAGCCGGCCGGCGTCGAGATCCGGGGTGTGGACCCGGAGCAGGAGACCGGAATCACCGCTGTTCCGGACAACATGGTTCTGGGCTCTCTGCATGACTTGACCCCGGAAGCGGGCGGTGTGGTTCTGGGCGTGGACCTGGCGGCCAATCTGGGAGTGACCGTGGGGGACAACATCAGACTGGTGATTCCCCAGGTCCGGGTCTCCCCCCTGATGCCTCCCCTGGTCCGCAATCGGCTCTTCGAGGTGGTGGGTCTGTTCGACCTGGACTTCTACCAGTGGGACACGACCCGGGCCTACCTGCACATCGAGGATGCCCGGCGATTCCTTTCCCGCGGAGGGAGCGGCGGCATCAGCGCCCTGCAGGTCAAGGTGGACCGGCCGGAGCGGATTCCCGGGGCGGCAGCGGCGGTGACGGCGGCCCTGGGTGACGACTATTTTGTGCGCACGGTCATGGATCGAAATGCTGATTTTTTCAAGGCGCTGCGTACCGAGAAAGTCGTGATGTTTCTTGCCCTGGGCCTGATCATCCTGGTGGCCAGTCTGAACATCGTGTCCACCCTGATCCTCATGGTCATGGCCAAGATCGGGGAGATCGGTGCTCTCATGGCCATGGGTGCCCGCGCGCGGGGTATCGTGATGATCTTCATGCTCCAGGGCGTGATCATCGGGATCATCGGCACCACGGTGGGCAGTCTTCTCGGGGTTGGAGTCTGCCACGTTCTCGATACCTACAAGCTCATCCGCCTGGCGCCCGAGGTCTATCTGATTCCCGCGGTCCCGTTTCACACCGGGGTCGGCGACGTGATGCTGGCCATTGGTGTCGCCCTTCTGGTGTCGTTTGTCGCGACGCTTTACCCGGCGTGGAGGGCCGCCCGGCTGGATCCTGTGGAGGCGCTTCACTATGAGTGATGACACGCCGGTTCTGTCGGCGAGAGGTCTGGTGAAGACCTTTGCCTCGGGAGGGGGCAGGCTGACCATCCTGAACGGCTGTGACCTGGACGTGGCCAGGGGTGAACTGCTGGCGGTGGTGGGCCCGTCCGGAGTGGGGAAATCGACCCTTCTGCACATCCTGGGTGGCCTGGACCGGCCCGACGCCGGGCGGGTTCTCCTCGACGGCCGGGATCTTGCGTCTCTGAGCCCCGATCAGCGGGCCGACACGCGCAACCGGAGTATCGGCTTTGTTTTTCAATTTCACCACCTCATGCCCGATTTCACCGCGGAGGAAAACATCATGATGCCTCTCCTGGTGGGTCGTCTTCCCCATGCCCAGGCCCGGGAACGGGCCCGCGAGGTCATGGATGAACTGGGTCTCGGCCACCGTGCCCACCACACTCCCGCCCAGCTCTCCGGCGGTGAGCGCCAGCGGGTGGCCATCGGCCGGGCGCTGGTCCAGAAGCCGGCGGTTCTGCTGGCCGATGAGCCCACCGGCAACCTCGACCCGCGCACAGCCGGGAAGGTGTTCGATGCTCTTGAGGAGGCGCAGAAGAGGCGGAAACTGGCTGTGATCCTGGTCACCCATGCCCGAGAGCTCGCCAATCGGTGTGATAGAATCGCTTCCCTGGCGGCGGGCGGATTTGACCGGGAAGGTACCGGGCAGGGCGCCGCCGGCGGGATGACTTTCTGACAAGGGTCGGTCCACGGAAGGACAGCCGGCAATGCTGGAGAAGTTTACCGAGAAGGCCAAGCGCATTCTGTTTCTTGCGCGTTACGAGGCGAGTCAGGCCGGCAGCCAGGTCATCGGCACCGAGCACATGCTGCTGGGCATCATCAAGGAAAACGAGGAGATCTCCACCGAGCTCCTCGCCCGTTCCAATATCAATGTCGATCTCCTGCGCGCGGAGCTGGAAGCTCGCGGACCATCCCGGGAACGCACGGCGACATCGGTGGAGATTCCGTTTTCCGACGAGGTCAAGCGTGTCCTCGGTTTTGCCGAGGAAGAAGCTGAGCGCCTTCTGCACCCTTCCATCGGTACCGAGCACCTTCTCCTGGGGTTGCTGCGCCAGGAGAATTCCACCGCCGGCCGGATTCTGACCGAAAAGGGAATGAGTCTCTACATGGTGCGCGAGGACCTGGTCAATGTCCTCAAGAAAAACTCATCGCCACGCAAGAAGAAGGAGACACCCTTCCTGTCCGAGTTCGCCCGGGACTATTCCGTCCTGGCCGCCAAGAATGCGTTCGACCCGCTCATCGGGCGCAGTGGGGAACTGGAGCGCATGATCCAGGTCCTCTCCCGGCGGCGCAAGAACAATCCCGTGCTCATCGGTGAACCCGGCGTGGGCAAGACGGCCATCGTGGAAGGCCTGGCCACGCGCATTCACGCCGGAGAAGTGCCCCAGTCCCTGGTCAGAAAGCGCATTCTGGCGCTGGACCTGCCCCTGGTGGTGGCGGGCACCAAGTACCGGGGCCAGTTCGAAGAGCGCCTCAAGGGCATCATCGCGGAACTGACCGCCAGCCGGGACATCATCATCTTCATCGACGAAATTCATTCTCTCATCGGCGCAGGGTCCGCCGAAGGCAGCCTGGACGCCGCCAATATCCTCAAGCCGACCCTGTCCCGGGGCGAGGTCCAGTGCATCGGCGCCACCACGCCCAGGGATTACCACAAGCACATCGAGAAGGACCGCGCCCTGGTGCGCCGCTTCCAGCCCATCAAGGTCGTGGCTTCCTCCGAGGCCGAAACCATCGATATTCTGCACGGCATCAAAGAACGCTACGAGCGCTTTCACCAGGTCCGGTACACCGATGAAGCGATTGTCGCGGCCGTCTACCAGGCCGGGCGGTACATCAGCGACAGGTTCCTGCCCGATAAAGCCATCGATGTCATCGACGAGGCCGGGGCCAGGGTCAAGCTCGGCAAGAAGAATTCCTACGTGGATGTGCGGGCCATTGAAAAGGAGATCGACCAGGCGGTGGAGAAGATGCGCCTCGCGCTCTCACAGAAAGATTTTGATGCCGCTGTGCGCTACCACGACCAGGAAGTGGCCTGCCGCAAGCGGCATGAAGAGTTGTTGCGTGCCTGCGAGGGCGAGAGCCAGCGGATTCTGGATGTGAAGCGCGAGGATGTGGAGGCTGTCATCTCCCGCTGGACCGGTGTGCCCCTGGAGTCGGTGCACGGCGAGGAGATGGAGCGTCTCATGAAGATCGAAGAGGGACTCCACAAGCGGGTCGTGGGCCAGGAAGAAGCTATCAGTGCGCTGGCGCGGGCTATTCGCCGCAGTCGCGCCGGCCTGCGGGACAAGCAGCGCCCGGTGGGGGTATTCTTGTTCCTGGGTCCCACAGGAGTGGGCAAGACCGAAGTCGCACGGACGCTGGCCGAGTTCCTCTTCGGTCACGAAAACGCGATGATCCGCTTCGACATGAGTGAATTCATGGAGAAGCACTCGGTGGCAAAGATGATCGGTTCACCACCGGGCTACGTGGGCCACGAAGAGGGAGGACTGCTGACCGAGCGTGTCAAGCGCAAGCCGTACTCGGTGATTCTGTTGGATGAGATCGAAAAGGCTCACCCGGATATTCTCAATATCCTCCTGCAGGTCTTCGATGAAGGACGGCTTCAGGACGCCTATGGCGATACCATCAACTTTGCCAGCACCATTCTCATCATGACCTCCAACATCGGCTCCAAGACATTCACCACCACTACCCCGATGGGGTTTGGCAAGGAAGATGCACAGGCCGGACTCACCGCCTTCAAGCGGAGCGAAGTCCTCAAAGAGGTCAAGCGGACCCTGTCGCCCGAGTTCATCAACCGTATCGATGAGCAGGTGGTGTTCACTCCCCTGAACGACCACGAGTTGCGCGCGATTGCCCGGCTCATGGTGAGCCAGCTCAACAAGACGCTCCACGACAAGGGCATCATTCTCAAACCCCACGAGGAAGTTTACGACTGGCTCATCCAGACCATATGCGCGGATCGCGTGTATGGCGCACGTCCCTTGCGACGGGCCATCCAGAAGCACATCGAGGATGTTCTCTCGGAAAAAGTCATCCGTGGTGAGATGCAGAACGTCGGAGAGGTGGAAATCCGGCTACAGGATGGCAAGTTGGTCTTCCAGCAGATGGAGATGATCAACTCCTTGGACGATTGACGGGAGTGCCGGCAGAACGAGCAGGCGGCGCCTGCCGGCGGCCGGGATTGGGCTGGACAGACCATTGAAACCAGGCAGTGCCAGGGGGGTGAGACCCCTTTTCCTCTGTTGGGCCGTGCCGGCAGCGCTGGTCCTGGCCATGGCTGCGCCGGCCGTGCCGGTGGCGGCATCCCAGGATGTCGAGGCGTCCGGCCAGGCGCCACGGATTGTGGATGTGCGCGTGGAGGGCAACAAGCGCATCACCGATGCCGGATTTTTTCGCCTGACCTCCCTGCGCACCGGCCAGGATTACAGCGACGAGACCGTGCGCCGGCAATTCCGTGTGATCTGGTCGTCGGGACTTTTCGATGATGTCTGGGTGGAGTCCCTGGATGCCACCGGTGGCAAGGTGATCGTCTTTCATGTGGTGGAGCGCCCGGTGGTGATCGCGGTGGACTTCGGCAAGAGCCCCGTGGTCGCTGTGTCGGCCATCGAAGATCATCTGCGGGAACGGGACCTGGAGATCCATCTCAACCAGCCTATCGATCGAGAACGCATCCGTGCCGTGGAAGAGGAAATCAAGCGGATGCATGAAGAGAAGGGCTTTCTGGGCACCGAGGTTCACTCCACGATTGTTGCCGGGCAAGGCCAGACCCAGATGGTGAGGTTCCAGGTCCAGGCCGGCGCCAAGACTCTGATCAAGAAGATCAACTTCGAAGGGAACAAGATATTCAAGGATTCCCAGCTCAAGGATCTCATGCCCAACACCATCGAGACCGGATTCAAGGGAATCTTTTCCAAGAAAGATCTCTACCATCCCGCTCGATTCAGCGCCGATCTGGAGGCCGTGCGCCGGGCTTATCTCTCCAAGGGCCGGCTGGATATCTCCCTGAAGCCGCCGGTGGCGGAGTTCATCCATAAGAAAGGCGCGCAGAAACCGCCGCCGCCACCACCGGAACCGTTGCCCGTGCCTGACAACGAGAGCGACAAGCACAAGAAGAAGAGAGTCCTGAAGGACGCCGAACGGCTGGCCAAGTACGAGAAGAAGCTGGCCAAGCGCATGCCGCCCAAACGCAAGGCCATCATCACGGTGAGAGTGGAGGAGGGACCCGAGTACAAGGTCGGTGAGATCCGTGTGACCGGGGCGACCGTTTTTGATGAGTCGATTCTGCAGGCGCTCATCCCTCTGCAGAGCGGGAGGACCTTCAACGCCAGCGTCCTGCAGAAAGGTCTGGACAGCATCGAGTCTCTGTACGGGCAGCGGGGCTACTTTTACGCCGCCACCAATCGCAGCCTGGAGCGGCGGCCCGACGGCGTCCACATCGCCGATGTCACGGTGAGTGTCAACGAAGGGGAGCAGTACACCCTGGGCAAGGTGGAGTTTGCCGGCAACACCTCCACCCGGGACAGGGTCCTGCGCCGGGAGCTGCCCATCTCGGAGGGCGAGGTCTTCAATACCCGTCTCTGGCAGATCGGGCTCACCCGTATCAACCAGCTCGGGTACTGGGCCCTGACCGAGGAACCGGAAATCACGCCGGTGCACGGGGAATCCACGCTGGATGCCAAGATCACCGGCTCCGAGCAGGGGCGCAACGAGATTCAGGTGGGCGGCGGCTTCTCGGGGGTGGAAGGCGCCTTCTTCCAGGGGTCTTACGCCACCCGCAACTTCCTGGGCAGGGGGGCCATCCTGCAGAGTTCCCTGCAGGTGGGCGGCCGCAGCCAGTTGATCAACATCTCGTATACCGAGCCGTACTTTCTGGGCACCCGCAACACCGTGGGCGGTTCCATCTTTGCCCGGGAGATCGAGTTCACCGATTTCAGCCGCAACTCCAGGGGCTTCACCCTGCTGTTCGGCCAGCGTCTGGGGAACTTCACCTCATGGACAACAACCTACCGTTTTCAGCGCTTCGATGAAGCCGGCGGTGCCGTCTTCTTCTTCGATGTGAACCGGTTGCCCGAAGGGTTTGAGGACTTGAGCCTGGCCGATATCGGGGATTTACTGGACCTCCAATTCGGCACCGCCTTCGGTGCCTTCGACAAGACCACCAACTCCAGTATCATTCCCAGGATCACCTACAATACGGTGAACAATCCCTTTCGTCCGACCAAGGGGTTGCGGCTGCGGGCCAGTATGGAACTCACCGGGTCCTTTCTGGGCGGTGACAACGATTTCATCAAGCCCATCCTCAGCCTTGTCTACTTCCGGCCCATCTGGCGCAAGAGCCATCTGGCGTTCCATGCCGAGGGGGGAATCATCGAACCTCTCAACGGCTCCCTGGTCCCCCGCTCGGAGAGGTTTTTCCTGGGCGGCGATGTTCGTGGTCCCCGGGTGTTCCAGACGCGCAGCCTGTCACCTCTGGGTCCCATTGCCGGACTCGACCCCATCATCGACACCGAAGGCAATATCATCGGCATTCCCTTCTCCGACGTGGGGGGTGACAAGTTCATCCTCCTCCAGTCCGAATACGTCATGCGCGTCTCGGACCCTCTGGACCTGGTCATGTTCTTCGACAGCGGCCAGTCCTTCGGCGAGGTGACCGGGTTCGACCTCAGCGACCTGCGCTTCTCCTACGGTGTGGAGGCCCGCTTCCACCTGCCCATCTTCCAGGCGCCCATGCGTCTGATCTGGGGGCGGGTGCTGGACGAAAGGGATGGTGATGATATTAACTCCTTCCAGTTCTCCATTGGATTTCCATTTTGACCTCCCACCCTACCGGGGTTTCACGGCCGGTCGGGAGAAAAGGTACTTATGAGCAGACGCATTCTGACACTGGCCGCCCTGGCCGTGTTCCTCGTTCTGCCCGGGCTGGCTCCTGCCCAGGAGACTCTCAAGGTCGGGGTTTTTGACTCCAAGGTGGTCTTTGCCGAGACGGCGGAGGGGCAGCGGCTGCAGAAAGTTCTCAACGACAAGCGCGAAGAATTCCGGGCCGGGATCCAGATCAAGGAGGAGGGCATTCGCGAACTCCAGCAGAAACTCAAAGAGGGGGAATTCACCCTCTCCGATGATCGCAAGAACCTGCTGCAGAAGAACCTACAGCAGAAACTGGTGCAACTGGACTCGGCCAGGCAGGAAGCCAACACGAACCTGCGCATCGAGCTGGAAGACGTCCAGAACCAGCTGGATCGGAAGCTTCTGGAGATCATCCGAGCCGTGGGGAATCAGCAGAATTTCTCCCTGATCTTCGAGAGCAACACCCAGGTGGTTTACGCCGCGGCGGCGGTGGACATCAGCCAGTCCGTGGTGGACCTCTTCAACGAAAAGTACCCGCCCGCCGGCGGCGACGGGAACTGAGCGGGTTGCCGGCGTGAGCCGGACTCTGGCGGAGATTGCCGCTCTCGTGGGCGGTACGGTGGAGGGTGACCCTGAGCGCCGGGTGGAAGCCGTGGCCCCCCTGGCCAGCGCCGGCCCCGGGGATCTCTCATTCCTGGCCAACCCCCGCTATGCCCGGGCCGCCAGATCTTCGGCGGCCGGGGCGATCCTGGCCGCGCCTGGTGAGGACCTGCCGGGCCGGGATGTCATCCGGGTGGACGATCCCTACCTGGCCCTGGCCAAGGCTCTGCCCCTGTTCACACCGCCGCCCCCTCCACCCGCCGGGATTCACGCGGCAGCGGAGAGGGGGCGGGACGTCCTCATCGGCGATGATCCGGACATCGGCCCCGGCGTGATCCTGGGTGATGGCGTGCGCGTGGGACATCGCGTGCGGCTCTACGCCCATGTTGTGCTTGGTGCCGGTGTCGAGCTGGGAGATGATGTCACCCTGCACCCCCATGTCACGGCTTATAGCGGCGTGCGCCTGGGCAACCGGGTTCTCGTTCACGCCGGCACGATCCTGGGCGCCGACGGTTTTGGTTTTGCCAGGGGCCCCGGAGGGCTGGTGAAGGTTCCCCAGATAGGCGGTGTCATCATCGAGGATGATGTGGAGATCGGCGCCAACGTGACCGTGGATCGGGGCACCCTGGGTGATACGGTCATCAGCCACGGGGTCAAGATCGATAACCTGGTGATGGTGGGGCATAACGTGCAGGTGGGCGCGGGCAGCATGCTGGTTTCCCAGGTGGGGATCTCGGGATCCACCAGTCTGGGCCGCGGGGTCATCATGGGCGGTCAGAGTGGTGCCGTGGGTCACGTGACCATCGGTGATGGCGCTCGGGTTGCCGCCAAGACCGCCGTCACCAAGGATGTGCCACCGGGTATGACCGTTGCCGGCGTGCCGGCGGTGGACATTCGCCGCTGGCGGCGCGGCGTGGCCGCCCTCAACCGCCTGCCCGGGCACCTGAAGCGCCTGGCGGCCGCCAGCCGCCGTCATGGAGAATTCAAAGATGATTGATGTCGGGCCAGGGGTCAGCAATATCCAGCAGATCCTGAAGATCATTCCCCACCGTTACCCGTTCCTGCTGGTGGATCGAATCGTGGAATGCGAAGAGAATGTCAGGGCGGTGGGCATCAAGTGTGTCACCGTCAATGAGCCGTTCTTCCCGGGGCATTTCCCGGGCCACCCGGTCATGCCGGGAGTCCTGATCGTCGAAGCCATGGCCCAGGTGGGCGCGGTTCTCATGCTGTGTGCCATGCCTGACCGGGATAAAAAACTGGTCTACTTCACCGGTATCGATCGTGCCAGGTTCCGCCGTCCGGTGGTGCCCGGCGACGTGCTGACCATGACCCTGACCGTGAAGCGCCGGCGGGCCACGGTCTGCCGCATGCATGGCGAGGCCACCGTGGATGGCAACCCGGTCGCCGAAGCGGACATCATGTCGGCCATTGTCGATCGCTGAGATTGGGCGATGGCAGACCGAATTCATCCAACAGTCGTCATCGAGGACGGTGCGGAACTGGGCGCGGACGTACAGATCGGCCCCTTCTGCACCATCGGCGCCGGCGTGCGCCTGGGCGACGGGTGCCGCCTCATGAGCCATGTGGTCCTCAGCGGCGAGACCACCATAGGATCGGGCAACCGCTTCTTCCCGTTCGCGACGGTGGGCGTCGAGCCCCAGGATCTGAAATTCAAAGGGGAGGTCACGCGCCTGGAGATCGGTTCCGGCAACACGTTCCGTGAGAGCTGCACGGTGCACGTGGGCACAGGTGGCGGCGGCGGGGTGACCCGTATCGGCAACGACAACTTCCTCATGGCCTATGCCCACATCGCCCATGACTGCCAGTTGGGGGACGGCATCATCATGGCCAACGCCGCCACCCTGGCCGGGCACGTCACCATCATGGACAGGGCCATGGTGGGCGCCTTCAGCGGTGTGCATCAGTTCTGCCGCGTGGGGAGGGAGGCGTTCGTGGGCGGCTATTCGGTGATCACCCAGGATGCCATGCCCTACATCCTCACCGTGGGCAATCGCGCCACGAGTCATGGCATCAATACCCTGGGCCTCAAGCGCCGCAGTGTGCCGGCGGAGACTCTGACGGCGCTGCGCAACGCCTATCGCGCCATCTTCCGCTCCAAGCTGGGCCGTCAGGAAGGTCTGGCACAGGCAAGGCAGGAATGGGGCGACGTTCCCCATGTGGATGAGTTGATCCGTTTCATCACCGAATCGGAGCGGGGAGTGGTCGTATGACAGGGCCGGTGGATGGCCGTTGAGGCCGGGAATCCCGCTGTTTTCCTGGCGGAGCAGGCCCGGAAACGTGTGATCCCTGGTGCCTCCTGGTTCGTCTGCAGGGGCCAGGAGACGATCTCCGCCGGTGCCGTGGGCTGGGCGAGTCTGATGCCACACCGCCGCAAAGCGCTGGCATCCACGGTTTACGACCTGGCGTCCCTGACCAAGCCGCTGGTCACCGCCACCCTGGCCGTGCTGCTGGCCCGGGAAGATGTGGTGAGCCTGGACGAACCGGCAGGGGAGCGGCTCAAGGAACTGCACGGCTCGCCCTGGGAGCAGGTGACGCTCCTGACTCTGCTCACCCATGAGGCACGCCTGCCGGCGTGGGAGCCTCTCTACCTGCATGGCTCGGACCTGCCGGCGTACCTGCGCCGGGTGGCCGCCCTGCGCCCGCTCCCGGATGCCGGCGTGGTCTATTCCGACCTGGGTTACCTCCTGGCCGGTGCCCTGCTGGAACGTGCGGCCCGGGCCCCCCTGGACCGTCTTTTCCGCCGCTGGGTGACCGGCCCTCTCTCGCGGCTCGCAGGGGCCGGTGCTGATCCGGTTCGCTTCCGGCCGCCGCTCGCCTGGCGCGGGCGGGTGGCGCCCACCGAGGCGGATGACCGCATCGAACGGGCGCTGGTGGCCGGGACGTACGGCTTCAAGGCCGTGGCCGGATATGACGGCTGGCGCCGGGGCGTGGTGCGGGGCGAGGTTCATGACCGGAATGCGGCTGTGCTGGGCGGTGTGGCCGGTCACGCCGGACTGTTCGGCACGGCCGCCGGCGTCGCCTTCCTGGCGCGCCAGTTCCTGCCGGGGTCCGAGCTGTTCGACCTGGATGAACTGGGCCTGTTCGTGACGCCGCGTACCTCGCCCCTTGGAGATCTGCGCACCATCGGCTTTCAGGTGCCTCAGGGCGCCGACGCCGTCACTGCGGCCGCCCTCTCATCCAGGACCTTTGGCCATACCGGATTCACCGGGACCAGCCTGTTCATCGACCCCGGCGATGCCACCATCTGTGTCCTCCTCACCAACCGGATCCATCCGGGACCGGGAACCACCCATATGCTGGCCCTGCGCCGGGGCTTTCATCAGGCCGCGGCGCGGATCCTGGCCCGCTGAAGGCCCGCCGTCCCGGCCCGGCGGGTTCTGTGCCCTGCGCTAGAATTGAGAGGTGAATGCCTCCTCCGCCAGCCCGGTCCTGCCGGGCGTGGGGCGCGTGGACCAGCCTTATTTCCGGCTTGGCCATGCCGTCCTCATCGCCCTGGTGCTGCACCTCGTGCTGCTTCTCCTTGTGGCTCTCTTCCCCGGGGTTTTCGCCGCGCCGTCGGTGCTGGTGGTGGCTCCCGAGGACAAGCTGCCCCCGGTGAGGTTCACCTTCATCGACGTCCCTGATGACCACGTGGTGCCCGAGAATCCCGATGCCGAGTTCCTCTCGGACAAAGCGCGGGAGGAGGCGGGCCCGACACCCTCGGTGACCACACCCGAGGGCAAGCTGCCGCCCTCGGAGGGGAACACTCCCGAGAAGGTGGCCGCCGGAGTGGAGGCTCCGCCGCCGTCGCCGCCGAGCCCACCTGTCCATCGGCTGCCGCGGACGGGTGCGGCGCAACCGCTGGAACCCCAGCCGGACACGCCCCCGGAGAGTCCCGAGGCCGGAGAATCCGAGTCCTCCGCTGCTCAGGAGATGCCGGTGGCGGACGATGGGCAGGGACCTGCCAGGGGGACCGAGAAGGAGCGCCAGGTGGATCCCCGGCAGAAGAAATTCAGCCAGGCCCTGGACCGGATGACCACGCGTCCGCTGCCCACCGATCTGCAGGCAGTGGCGCCACCTTCACGGACGCCGCCGCGGCTGCAGTCGGGCAAATCGACCCAGTGGCAGTTCAACAACCCCAACCCGGCCTATCCGGTCAAGGTCGGCAGCATCTCGTTCGATTCCAAGGGAGCCGACTTCGGCCCCTGGCTGGCCGAGTTTCATAGGCGCGTCCTGGCCGAATGGAACATCAATATCAATTCGTGGCACGAAAGGTTGTGGCGTGAGATCGTGGGTGCTCCTCTGGCTCCCGACGCCATGAAGCAGAACGCCTTTGCGCGGCGCATCAACAGCACGCGCGGCGTCACCGGCATCGTCTTCCTGGTCACCCGTGAAGGCTCGGTCATCGATCTCGATCTCATCCACCCCTCCGGCACCGTGGAACTGGACCGCTCGGTCCAGAAGACGCTCAGAAATGTCCATCTGCCCCCCTTGCCCGACGATTACCCCGATGCCGTGATGTCGATCCGGGCCGGTTTCTACTACAATGTGGAGCCGCCGGAATGAGCACCAGGAAGGGTTACGGCGCCAGTTGCGTTGACACTCCCGAACAGCGGGCGGTATCCTCACCGCCTTCAAACCCCGAGACCGGAGGAAGCCGTTGAGCCTGCTGGTACTGTTCCAACAGGGCGGGTGGATCATGTGGCCCCTGCTGATCTGTTCCCTCGCCGCCGTTGCCATCATCATCGATCGCATGGTCAACCTGCGCCACAATCGCTTCATGCCGCCCGTGGTCACCACGCGCATCGAGACGCTGGTGGAATCAGGAGCCATCGATCGGGCCATGGGTGCCTGCCGTGAGCGGCCCGGAGTCTTTCCCAACATCATCCTGGCCGCCCTGGATTCGTACCATTTCGGCCGGGAGGTCACCCGTGAGGCCATCGAGGCGGCGGGACGGCGGGAAATCCCCAGGGTCAGCCGCTACCTGGCAGCCCTCAATACCATCGCCGCGGTGGCGCCCCTGCTGGGTCTTCTGGGCACCGTTCTGGGCATGATCCAGGTCTTCAAGATCGTGGCGGAACAGGGCCCGGGACAGGCGTCATCCCTCTCCGGTGGGATTTCCGTTGCCCTGATCACCACGGCCTTCGGCCTCATGGTGGCCATCCCCAGCCTGGTCATGTACAACGTCTTCAGCAAGCGGGCCGAGGACATCATCCTGGATATCGAGAGCCGGGTGCTCTCCCTTCTCAACCGCCTCTTTCTGCCCGACGGCACACCGGTGACCCGTTCCGGCGCCACCACTGCGCCGGCGGAGGGCTGAGCCGGCCATGCCGTTTCCGCTGCCCAAGCAGGCCGATGCGCGTATCGATGTCTCGCCCCTCATCGACGTGGTCTTCCAGCTCCTGATCTTTTTTGTCGTGACCACGACGTTTCTGACCGACACCGGCATTCCCCTCGAGTTGCCGGAAGCAGCCAGCGGCCAGAGCGAAGCGATTCAGCAGGAGATGAGTGTGCGCGTGGCCAGAGACGGCGGCATCCGCTTCCAGGGCGAACTGGTCAGCCTGGACGACCTGCGCGATCGCCTGGCCGCGGCGGTGAAAGCTTCACCGAAGAAGGCCCTGACGATCTACGGTGATGGCCAGGTGGACTACGAGACCGTGGTGCAGGTCATGGACGCCGCGCGGCGGGCCCGCGTTCCCGGCATCGTGCTGGCTACGGAGCAGCCGCTGAACCCGCCGGGCAAGTCGCCCTGAGCGGCTCCGCCCGGCCCGCCATGCGTATCATCGCCGGCGACCTGCGCGGCCGCCGCCTGCTGCCGGTGGCCGGCCGGACCATTCGCCCCACCAGTGACAAGGTCCGGGAAGCCGTGTTTTCCATCCTGGCTTCCCGCTACCACCGGACCATGGCATCCTCCACCCGCGTCCTGGACCTCTACGCCGGCACCGGCGCGCTGGGCCTGGAGGCCATCTCGCGGGGTGCCCTCCAGGTCACCTTCGTGGAGGTTGACGGGAAAGCGGCTGCCACGATCCGGGCCAACCTGGAGCATTGCGGCGTCGTCGATCGCGGGGTGGTGCGCCGGCAGTCGGTTCAGGCGTTCCTGGCCCGGGCGCCGGTGGGCGCCAGCGGCCGGGACTTCGGGCTGGTCTTCATGGACCCTCCGTACGATGACGGTCGGGGCCTGGCGGTGACTCTCGCCACCCTGGCCCCGCCCCTGCTGACGCCCGGCGCCGTGATCGTGGTGGAGCACGCCGCCGGGGAGGCCCCGCCGGAGGCCGCCGGCCTTCTGACCCTGGTGGACAGGAGAGTGTGGGGTGGTACCGGAATGTCGTTCTATCGTCCCGAAACCGCGGCCAGCGCCTCGTAGATAGTGGCCGCCATGAGGTCGTAGCCGGTGTCCGCGGGATGGATCAGATCCCCGCCGGGCGCGTCGAAGAGTTCGTGCCGATCCAGGGTGGCGAAGAGGGCGTCCAGGTCGATCACAGGCACGCCCAGTTTGCGCCCGGTGGCGCGCACCACGTCGTTGTAGCGGCCATGCAGGCGGATCAAGTTGCCAAGGCTGTCGCCGCGCCCGGTATGGGTCAGGGCCACCCAATCGGGCGGGTCCAGGCCTTCGTCAGCCAGGACCTGAAAGGCGATGGGATAGGTGAAGAAAAGTGGCTCGGCGCCCAGTTCGCGCGTCAGGCGAACCAGTTTCTCAAGCTCCTCACCATAAGCGGTGGTCCCCACCCGGCGCAGGGGCTCGACCGGACGGTCACCCTCTCCCCCCGGCTCCACCCGGGTTGCCGCGGCGCCTCGCAGGCCGGCCACCACCCAGGACAACCCCTGGTAGGCGCGGCTTCGCGCCAGCAGGTTGCGCAGCGAGACCACCGTGGCGCCCCCGACCTTCTGATCCGCGTCGCTGTGGCCCAGGGCCAGAAGATGATCGTTCCAGCCGAACCCGATCACCACGACATCGGGCTCCAGCCGCCGCCCGCGCGTCTGCAGCACGCGGCGTCCCTGGAAAATGGTATATCCGGGGACCCCCAGATTGATCACCTGGAAGCGTCCCGGCCCGATCTTACGCTCCAGGATCTCCTGGAGACGCCGCGGCCAGGGACGAGGGGTGTTGACCCCGTAGGTGGAGGAATCTCCCAGGGTGATGATGCGCACGGTCCCGGCTGGCTTGGCCGTGAAGGTGCGGGCATCCCTTATCTTGAGATCGAAGCGAGGCTGCCAGGTGAGGTCCACATAGCGCTGTTTGACCGTGGGCCGGATCCGGTAGAGAAGTTCCGGGTCGATCTCGAAAAAAGCCTTGATAAACCCCGGTCGCGGGTAATTGAACTCCATGTCGGTGGTCACTCGCAGGTAACGGAAGCCAGCCAGGCGCAGCCCCCCCTCCAGGCCGGCAAAGACCAGGAGAGCCATGATGATTCCGTACAAGACCTTGCGAGATCGGGACATGCGGCGAGTCTAGGGAGGCTTCCCGCGGGGTGTCAAACCCGCCCCGGATTGGCCCCCTGGAGACGGGTATGGTAATAATCAGCAGATGATGAAGACGGCAAGTATGCGGTGGCGGGTCTTTGCCCTGACGGCTTTTCTGTCGATCCTGATCCTGCCTCTTTCTCTCAGCCTGGGGCAGACTGCCCAGCGGCCGCCGGTCCAGCCGGTCCGGGCAGGCACGCCCTTCCCCTCCATGACCGACCTGAAGGCCATCAACGCCACTCCCGCCGCCGGTGAGTCCCACCTGTCACCCTTCAATCTTGATGACGCCATGGCGGGCAAGGTGGTTGTCCTGTTCTACTGGATGGTTGGAGATTCCAATTCGGAGGAGATTCTTCAGGATGTTGCCGCGTGGGCGGCCGGCCAGGATGGCCTGGCCCTCATCGGCGTCGTCCCCCCCCGCGGCAAAACGGCCTCTGAAGTCGCTGACCGCCTGCAGGCCATGAGCCTGGATATCCCCTGCATCTGGGATGTGAACTACAGGGTGCAGCAGACCGTGCGGGCCGCCTCGGTGCCGCACAGCACCATCGTGGACAGCGGTCGTATCGTGCGCATGCTGGGCGCTTACAATCTCCAGCACAAGGTCATGGGCGACATCACCCTGAAAAAATACCTGGCCACAGCCCTCGCTGGCGGTGGTGCTCCGACCATCACCCCGTTGCCGCGTCACCACCCGGTCACCGAGATGATCGATACTCCGTTCATCGATTTCAATCTCAGCAAGGTGCCCGAGGGTGAGAGCCTCCGGTTCTCGGATCACGTCAAAGACGGCCAGTACACCCTCCTGGTCTTCTGGTCGCCGGACTGCAGTCATTGCAAGGTCGAGTTGCCTGTCCTCAACAATTATTACAAGAAGCACCGCGACTCACTGGATATCATCGGTATCGTGAAGGTACGGGATGATGGCATCCGGCAGCGAACCGCCGCATTCATCAAGGCCAACGGCATCGACTGGCCCACGGTGGATGACACCGGGTTTCGAATCTTCAAGGGATACAAGGTGCGTACCACGCCCACCACCATCGTGGTGAACCCCGCCGGGATTGTCGAAGCCGTCCTGCTCGGTTCCAATGTGAACCTGGATCAAGAGCTTGGACCGCTCCTGGGCAAACTGGAGCATACGGAGGTCGCGGCACGATGAAAGTCATCCCGGCATTCACGGTGGCGCTGGCCCTTGCCGCCCTGTCCGCGGCGCCATCCCTGACCCTGGCACGCATCTCCCGTGCTGATCGTGAAGCGGACGCGCAGGCCCGCCGCCAGCAGCAGGAGAGCGAGCAGATACGCCGGTCGTCACAACGCATGGCCGAAGTCCTCGTCCAGGAGGAAATGGCCCGCCTTCGCCGCCAGGAACAGAAGGCGCAGGAGAGGGAACAGAAGAGGCAGCAGCCGGACCAGGCCCTGGAACCGGCCGCCGATAGCGGTCTCGAGAGCGTCTTCGGCCACGACGAGCGCCTTCCCGTCCCGAATCGTGCTCCCGCACCGTTTTTCCTGCCCTCAGCACCGGCCGTGGCGCCACCGGTCACGGCGTCGCCTGTCCAGGCTCAGCCCGACCTCGAACTTTTTCACTCGGGTTACTCGAAATACAGCCAGGGCGACTATGTGGCCGCCCGCCGCGACTTTGCTTCCTTTCTGGCCGCCAATCCCGGTGACGACCTGGCCGACAGTGCCCAGTACTGGCTGGGGCAATGCGCCGCGGCCCAGGGCGATGACGAGACTGCCCTGGCGGAGTACCAGCGGGTGGTTGCCTCCTTCCCGTTCGGGGACAAGGTCCCCGATGCCCTCCTGAAAAGTGGCGACATGCTCTCCCGTATGGGGCGTGAAAATGAAGCTCGCCAGACCTGGCAGGAGTTGCTGCGCGATTTTCCGCAGTCGGGAGCCGCTCGCCGGGCGCAGACGCGCCTGACCGATCTGTCGTCCTAACCCCTTCTGTTTCAATCTGTTGGGCCTCCCGGTCCGGTTCCTGGAGCGGTTTCCCATCGTTGTTTGACTCCGCTTGAGGCGCGCCTATATTCACTTCTGTGATTGTGAATGGAATGCGCTGAGTGTGCCTCGAAGAGGAGAAAACCGGATGATGAAAGCCAGTCTGGGCGTCGCACTGGCGCTGGCCCTTCCCATGGCGGCCTTTGCGACCACTACCGATGCCGCCACACCCACCAAGCCTCCCACCAACCTGAAGAAGGTGGGAGATCACTGGACCCCCTGGGACCCGCCCGTTCCGACCGATGGGGCCGAAGTGTATGTGATCGTCAAGGGGGACAACCTCTGGGATCTTGCCCAGCGGGATCTGAACGATCCTTATCTGTGGCCCCAGATCTGGGATCTCAACCGGTACGTTCTGGACTCGCACTGGATCTACCCGGGTGATCCCCTGATCATTCCCGGAGAGGTGACTGTGATCGCAGAAGAAACCATGCCGCCGGATGTGGACCCGTCGGAGGACTTCGGGACGGATGACGAAAACGATTCTGACGATGAGGCCCGTGGCATGGCCCTGATGCCGCAGCCCGATCCCAGTGGCCAGCCCAGCGGTATGAGGGGTTACAAGATGGACCCTGATGCAGCGGCGGACCACTCGGACATGATGTGCTCCGGCTACATTCTGCCGAAAGAATGGCAGAGCGAGATGTTCATCTACGCGGCCGAGGAAGAGCACAAGGAGGCTCAGGCCGCCGGCGACATCATGTACATGAACAGAGGCATTGAAGACGGCGTGAAAGCCGGTGACAAGTTCTACGTGGTGCACCAGGAGAACAAGGTGAAACACCCGGTCACGGGCAAGAAGGTCGGGTACTACGTGCGCAAGATGGCTGTGGCCCAGGTGATAGTCGTCCAGGCCAATACGGCGACCATTGAAATCGTGGACGGCTGCGGTGATGTGCATGTCGGTTACGACCTCATCACCTACAGTGAACTGACCTCGCCCAAGCGCAGGGACACCGGTCTTGAGCGTTATGGCGTGGAAGACAACGGCAACGTCACCGGCCACGTGGTTTATCTCGGCCCCGAAAAGCTGGTCGTGGGCGAGGGCGACATCGTCTACCTCGATCTGGGACAGGCCGACGGCGTCGATGTCGGTGACTACCTGATGGTCTACCGGGACGATGTGACCTACCAGAAGCCCAACGAGGCCGGGCTGACCCGAATCCGCTGGAAGAATAATTCCAGCATCGCCGCCCTGGACATGCGCAAGCTGCACAAGGGAGAGGAGATCCCCCGCAAGATGCTGGGCGAGGTGATCATCCTGGCCATGAACGACGACACCGCAACTGCCAAGGTGATGTATTCCTGGCGTGAGATCTACCCAGGGGACCAGATTCAGCTTCTCGATTGAGACTTCAAGCGGTTCCAGAGGGGAAAAGGGCCACGGGCAACCGTGGCCCTTTTCTTTTGCCGGCCGGCATGATGGGGAGGACCTTGATGTCATTCTGGTAGGCTGAAACGGCAAGGGCCGTGTCAGAATCCATGATCAGTCGCTTCTGCCTCTATTCTGTCCTGAAGAACCTGCGCTTCGCGGATCCGTTTCTGGTCCTGTTTCTGCTCCACTCCGGCTACAGCTTCGTGACCATCGGCAGTGCCCTCGGTGCCCAGCACCTCGTTGTCGGCGTGCTGGAGTTCCCCCTGGGGATGGCGGCGGACAGGTGGGGACGCCGCCGCTCCCTGGCTCTCTGCTTTCTCTTCTACGCCGCCAGTGCCGTCACCATGGCCCGCCTGGGTCCAGGGCAGAGTGGCGTCCTGTTCGTTGCGGTGGTTCTTTACGCCCTGGCCGAGGCCCTGCGCACGGGCAGCCACAAGGCGATCATCCTCGACTATCTTGACTCGCGGAATGAGATAGGCCGCGCGACCCGGGTCATCGGCCTGGCCCGGGCCTTCTCCAAGACCGCGGCCGCCGTGTCGGCCCTGGGCGGCGGCCTCTTTCTGTTCTACAGCCGTGACTACTCCCTGCTCTTCTGGCTCTCGGCTGCACCGGCGCTGGCCGGTTTCCTCCTCATGCTGAGTTACCCGCGCTGGTTGGATGGGGAGAGGACCGGACGCACCTGGAATGCCAGCGCCCTGGTGGCTCGTCCCGGCCTGAAGCCACTGCTTCTTGAATCGGCCGCCTTCGAGAGTCAGGTCAAGATGATTCTCAAGTACTACGTGCAGCCTGTTCTGCAGCAGGGCCTGTCGGCGCTGGGTATCCCGGTTCTGGGCCTGGGCGCCATCTGGATTGGCAGTGCTGAGTTTGCCAGCAACCTGGTGGGAGCCACCGGCGCTCTTCTGAGCGGCCGCGCCGAGAGAGTTCCTGGCGCCCGGCGCTGGATATATCTTGCCGTGATGGTCACTGCCGCAGGCATGGGGCTTGCCGCCCGCAACCGGGAGTTGATCACCGGCATCGTTCTCTTCATGATCCTGACCGGGTTGCAGAACGTCAGACGGCCTCTCTTTGTGAGCGCCTTCAACGAGGTCATGGACAAACCGCAACGGGCGGCGTCCCTGTCGCTGGAGAGCATGGCGCGCACACTGGCCATCTCGGCCCTGCTGCCGGTCACCGGTTTTATTGCCGACCGCTACGGCGTGGCGCCTGTCTTCTGGTTGATCTGTGCCGTGCTGTTCGCCGGCGGGCCGCTGACCTGGCTGTTCAGCCGGCCGGGTCCTCCCCGAAAACCTGGGCGGTAAACGCTTCCACCCTTAATTCGGGGTCATCCCCGACGTCCCAGTCACGCCAGGCATCCCCGGGCAGGCCGGCCTTGAGGCAGGTGTGGGAGACGAAGGCCTCAGCATCCCAGCCCTGCTCGGTGGCCACCTGGGGCAGCAGCAGACCCCGTGATGCGCCCCGCGAGATGATCAGCCCATGGCGACCCACCTCGACCTGGGAGACGTGCTCGATCGGCACCGGCGCGCCGAGTACGGAGATCTCGATATGCAGCCCGTCCACCTCCGCGGCTGTCACGGGCGGAGAGCGCGGGTCGCGAGTGGTCGCCGCGAAGGCGAGATCCGCCACCAGCCGTGCCAGGGGCGTCTCAGGCGACAGGGAACCGATGCATCCCCGCAGCTTCCCGCCACTGTGCAAGGTCACGAACGCCCCGGCAGGGCGCTGCAGGGCAGGCGGCAAGTCGGAGTCTCTCGGGTCGCCACGCAGGCCTTCGCGGGCCAGTGCCAGCAGCAGCTCCTGCTCATCCGGGGTGAGGTTCATGGACGCCATCTTCAGTCAGGTTTAACATAGGCACCTCATCAGCCGCCAACCGAAAGAGGAAACCATGACTGCGAAAGTGAAGGTAGCCATCCTGGCCGAGAACGGCTACCAGGAGATGGAACTCTGGGTGCCTCTCTACCGCCTCAGAGAAGAGGGATACGAGACGGTGATCCTGGCGCCCGCGCCGGGCACCTACATGTCCAAGTGCGGCTATCCTGCCGTGGCCACGCAGGCTGCCGCCGACGCCGACCCGGCGGATCTGGCCGGCGTGGTCATCCCCGGCGGCTGGGCGCCGGATCGCCTGCGCATGGATGACGGTGTCCTCAAGCTGGTGCAGGCCCTGTACGAAAAGGACAGCGTGGTCGCCGCCATCTGCCACGCCGGCTGGGTGCTGGCCTCGGCAGGCGTCACCCGAGGCCGCCGCATCACCTGTTATGAAGCCATCCGGGACGACATGGTCAACGCCGGTGCCGAATATCTCGACCAGGAAGTCGTGGTGGACGGCAACCTCATCACCTCGCGCAAGCCCGACGATATCCCGGCGTTCTGTGCCGCCATCCTCGTGGCCCTGAAAGAGCGGCAATGAGCGACTCACGCGACGTTCCCTTCGCCGATCGCATCAGTGATCTGGCCCAGTCCGACATCCGCCGTATGTCCGTTGAATGCGCGCGCGTGGGCGGCATCAACCTGGGCCAGGGGATCTGCGATCAGCCGGTGCCCGATATCATCAAGGATGCCGCGGTGGCCGCCATCGAGGCCGATCACAGCATCTACTCGCGCCTGGAAGGGATCGTTCCCCTGCGCCGGCGCATCGCCGACAAGATGCGCGACTTCAACGGGGTGGCCTGCGACCCGGAGACCCAGGTGGTGGTGACCGTGGGTTCCACCGGTGGCTTTGTGGCCGCCTGCATGGCCGCCATCAATCCTGGCGACGAGGTGATTCTGTTCGAGCCGTTCTACGGCTACCACGTCAACATTCTCAAGCTGGTGGGCGCAAAGATGCGCTTCGTTTCCACCCATCCGCCCGACTGGAGCTTCGCCGAAGCCGACCTGCGCAGCGCCTTTTCTGCGCGCACCCGCATGGTGCTGGTGAACACCCCCTCCAACCCGTCGGGCAAGGTGTTCAGCCGGGCCGAGCTGACCCTCATCGGCGAGCTCTGCCGTGAGTACGGCGCCCTGGCTCTCACCGACGAGATCTACGAGTACATCACCTACGAGGGCCACGAGCACATCAGCATGGCGTCCCTGCCGGACATGGCTGAGCAGACCATCACCCTGTCGGGCTTTTCCAAGACCTACAATATGACAGGCTGGCGACTGGGCTACACCGTGGGCCCGGTTGCCTGGATGGCCAAGATCGGTGTGCTCAACGATCTGCTCTCCATCTGCGCTCCGACTCCCTTGCAGCATGGTGTGGTGGCGGCGTTCGACCTGCCGGCGAGTTACTACGACGATCTCAAGCGCGACTACACCCGCAAGCTGGAGATGACCTGGGACGCCTGCCTGGCGGCCGGCCTGACGCCCTTCAGGCCCCAGGGCTCGTACTACCTGCTGCTGGACATCTCGAGTCTCGGCGTGGCCGATGGCCATG
>SMVA01329335.1_pt1 | contig 21931 bp, 16 predicted proteins | sample 2456451 | NCBI WGS metagenome assembly SMVA01 (sample SAMN11095933, study PRJNA526329) | marine sediment metagenome | biome: Marine sediment; feature: Surficial sediment; material: Deep marine sediment; isolation source: Hadal surficial sediment | place: Pacific Ocean | collected 2014-05 | depth... | reverse complement strand
ATGTTTATGCTCTGATCTGGATTTAACGCACACGTATGCATAATCTGCCAGAATATGCCTAGCGCATACTAATTGTCAAGTCTAACCGGTTAAAAGGTCAACATTGGGGGCGGTGTTTCTTATGGACCTCAAGAATCCTCTGCAGGGTACCGTAGCACTCGATACCTGGGTACGAAAAGCGCTTGGAAGGGCTTTTCACAGGCTGTATGGAAGGGCGAAAATGGAGGATACTCGCTTCAAACCCGTACTATCGTATGCTTTTAGTTCATCGTGCGTAACCGCGGGCTAGTGTGAATACGGGCCCTGGGCGCAGCATCTCCTGGGTCCTGGGTCGCAGAATTTTATTTGATTTAAGACGCGTCTTTTAGTATTTCATGCATACGTTTGCATAATTCAAATCAAGACATTTCCGGCGCGCATGCTAATGGACGGCCTGCAGTCCGTGTTTTTGCCGGGTCGATGTACTATAACGTCAGGAACAATCATGATTTCATTCGTCGTCAATGGCACAAAAGTAGAAGTCGATGCAGAGCCCGATATGTCCCTATTGTGGGTAATACGCGAACATCTCAAGCTGACTGGAACGAAATTCGGTTGCGGTATGGGGCAGTGCGGGGCCTGCATGGTTCACATCGAGGGAGAGACAGGCTATTCCTGCTTGACTCCGGTATCTGCCGTAGCCGGCAAGAGCGTCACCACTATTGAGGGCCTTTCGGCAGATTCCCAGCACCCGCTCCAAAAAGCCTGGATTGAACTGGAAGTTCCACAATGCGGCTACTGTCAATCCGGGCAGATAATGCGCGCAGCCGTGTTACTGAAAAACAATAGCAACCCCAGTCGGGAAGAAGTGGTCAATCACATGAGCACCAATTTGTGCAGGTGTGGAACCTATCCCAGCATCATCGCGGCGATCCAACTGGCATCCGGGGAGGCCTAAAATGACAAACAATCACGATTCTACTGATCTAAGGCAATCTCCGGGGACAACTCGCAGGAGTTTCATCAAACGAACGGTGGGCCTCACTTTTGCCATTGGCGCCGGTGGCTTCATAACAATCGAGGGAGCGCAGGCGCTGGATTCCGCGACTATGGGGTCCGAAGCCGAACAGCTACAGCCAAATATCTGGGTCACAATCAACGCCGATGGCTCGATCATAGTCAAATATGCCGGAACAGAGATGGGACAGGGCTCGATGACCCATGTTCCGATGATGCTCGCTGAACACCTTGACGCAGATTGGGACAAGGTGCAGGTGGAGATCGTCAAGGTGCATGACACCGCCTTTGGTAATCCAGTATTTCAGAACATGCTTTATACCGCGGGCAGTACACATGTCATGATCTATGGCAATAAAATGCGAGTCGCCGGCACACAGGCCCGCAGACTGCTGATGACAGCAGTCGCGAATCACTGGAATGTTGACATTTCGGAACTTTCGACCGAGCCCGGTGTGGTGGTGCATCAGGCCTCGGAAGGCCGGATTTCTTATGGTGATATCGTCGCACAGCTTGATATCCCTCGCGAGATACCCCAAGTCGAGGAAAACGACTTCAAACCAGAGGCGGAATTTCGCTACATCGGCAAGCAGGTGATGCGCAGAGACGTGCCCGCCAAGAGTGATGGCAGCGCCCTATATGGCATCGATGTCCAGGTGCCGGGTATGGCCTATGCCGCAGTTTTGCGCGCACCTGTAGAAGACGAAAAACCCCTGCAGGTTAACGACTCGCTGGCAAAGCAGGTCAAAGGCGTCACTGCTATCGTGGTACTGCCCTATGGTGTCGCTGTGGTTGGCAGCACGGTGGAGGCAACTCAAAAGGGTAAGAGCAAGTTGAATGTCACCTGGAGTGAGACCTCTAAGTTCAGAGGAATAAGCTCGGCCGCCAGCATCGAAGAATATTCCAACGCAGCCCAGAATCTCGACATCGACGGCACTGTGTGGAGTTCGCTCGGGGAAGTCAAGGACGCGTTTGCCAATGCAAGTGAAATAGTGGACGCGCTCTATACGACGGAACCCGCATATCACTCGCAGATGGAGCCGATGAATGCTACCGCATCGGTGAGCGACGACGGTAAGTCCGCTGAAATCTGGGTCGGTACCCAAACCCAAAGCCTGAGCATTATTGGGTCAGCAGAGGCGCTGGAGACAGATAACGATAGTATTACGCTCCATCCCCTGACCATGGGTGGCGGGTTCGGAAGACGGTCGCTATTGCGGCAGCAGTATATAGACGACGCATTGTTTATCTCCCGAGAACTCAAACGGCTCATCAAAGTCATTTGGAGTCGTGAAGATGACCTGCAGTCCGGGCATTTCAGAACCGCTGCGGCTCAGTACATGCGTGGTGCATTTGATGAAAATGGAAAACTCCTGGCGGTGCAGCATAGGGTTGCAGCCCCGGCGATTCTGCCTTCCATGAACTGGCATCGCTGGGAAATCCTCAAACCGAAGGACGTTATCACCATGCTGGGCTCGGAAAACCGAACTTATGACATTCCGACCCACCTGGCAGAGCATATCCTGCAACCGCGCTGTTCCAGGGTCATCGCCTTTCGCGGCGTCGGTACCGGTTATACCAAGTTTGCAATGGAATGCTTTATTGACGAGTTGGCGTTGTCGAAAAATGCAGATCCGCTCGAATTTCGATTACAGCTATGCCATAACAATCCGCGAATGACCACGCTACTCAAAACTATCGCCGAAATGGCTGAATGGACCAAGCCGCGGGGAGAGGGGATTGGGCTGGGCATCGCCCTGTCCGGCTATCACAAGTCCCTATCGGTCGGAATTGTTGAGTTATCGGTAACACCGGACTCCGGTCGCATACATGTCCACAAGTTTTGGGCGGTTGCTGATCCCGGCCTGGTGGTCTCGCCACGCAATGCCGAGGCCCAGGTAACGGGCAATATTATATTCGGGCTCAGCTCAACTCTGAAGGAGCGGCTCCAGATTGAAAACGGTGTAGTGCAACAAACCAATTTTCATAACTACCCGATCATGAGAATGAATGAAATGCCCGCCATCGAAACCACAGTGCTGAGCACTGACAATCCGTCCTCCGGTGTTGGCGAGCTGGGTATGGCGATGGTGGCTCCGGCTATTTCCAATGCGATTGCCAGCCTTACCGGCAAGCGTATCAGGCATCAACCAATGACCCCTGATATCGTATTGGCGGCTTTGGAGGCCTGAGAGTATGAGTAAGAGTAAGAGTATGAGTAAGAGTGTGAGTGTGAGTAAAGGCTCACCCGGGAAAATATTTTTCTGGCTGATGCTGGTCCTTGGGGTTGGGACCGCGTGCAACAATGAGCGGGATAGTTCCCCAGACGAAGTGGCCTCCACGGGGGGGCAAGCCTGTACCGAATACCGCGGCTATGAACTTATCAATGGGCAAATAATCACCATGGATGAAAACGATTCCGTGGTGTCCTCGCTGACTGTCGAAAACGACCGTATTGTCGCGCTGGGGGCGACGGCACAGCAGCGGGACAGTGAATCTTGCCGCCGGGTTATCGATTTGGCAGGAAGGACAGTAATTCCAGGACTGATCGACAGCCATATACATTTTATTCGTGCCGGATCCGCGCCTGGCTATGACCTCAGAGCAGCGGAAACGGCCTTTTCTATCGCTGAACTCCAGAAACTGATTAGCGCCCAAGTACCCAGCCTCCCCGCGGGTCAGGTACTTTCCGTCATTGGCGGAATTGCGGCACAGCAATTTACCGAGAACCGGTTCCCGACACTGTTGGAACTGGATGCGGCAGCGCCCGATAATGCGGTCTATATACAACAGGGCTTTTCGGGCCCGGCGTTCACCAACAGTGCCGGCAGAGAATTCTTCGCTGGAAAAGGTATCAGTATTGCCGAAGATGGCACCATAGCAGCGGGCAAGGCAACGGCAGCCGCCTTTATGGCAGTGAAGGCAAACCAGACGCACGAGGACAGGAAGCAAGGCCTGCAACGCCTGCAACGATACGCCAACAGCCTGGGGCTGACCACGGTTGTGGATCAAGGTGGTGTTCCCTTTCCCGGAGCCGGGTTCTTCGATCCAAGCAGCGATTATCAGCCCCTGCTGGAGCTTTGGGCTGATGGTGGACTCACGATACGTATCCGGGCACAGCGCCTGTCGTACGACAGCGATGCTGAGCCCGGTAAGGTCGAGGAATATCTCAATAATTCCTGGCCACGGTTTGGCGATGAATTCCTCAGGACTACGGCACTGGGCGAGCATATTGTGAGCTTTCCACGGGATGGCCAGGTAAATCCCGCTTACCGCTCAAAGATTCAAAATATTTCCATGAAGGGTTGGAGCCACGAACAGCACTCCACGTCCAATATGGAAAACCAGCAACACATCGATGCAATTAAAATGGTGCATGCCAAGTACCCGGTCACCGATCTGCGCTGGTCCCTGTCGCATGTATTTGAGTTGGGACAGGATGGGGATCTGGCAGCAATCAACACACTCAAGTCAATGGGAATGGGCCTGCGCGTGCAGAACCACGGCTACAGCATGCCAACGGATAAATTTCCCCTGGGTCGCACCCTCAATGGAGTCAACTCGGGCCCGTTGTATCGCACACTTGCCGACGCTGGTATCAAACTTGGCGGCGGTTCCGATGGCCCGCTAGTGGTGCCAATGAACCCCTGGCTATCAATATATTACATGCTCTCTGGCAAAGACTCTGCGGGCCAACTGGTCAACGACAAACAGACCCTGACCCGCCTGGAGGCCCTGGGCCTGTATACCCGGGGCAATGCCTGGTTTAGCTTTGATGAACAGGACCTCGGTTCACTGGAGGTGGGTAAAACTGCCGACCTGGTAGTTCTCAACGGCGACTACCTGAATCTGCCCCTGGCAGAAATCAGAACGCTAGGCTCGGTTCTGACAATGGTGGGCGGACAAATCGTCTACACAGATCCCGAACAGCCGATCCCTGTACCTGTTCAGAATTAGAGGGATCAGGCCACAGCAGGGTAGCCGAGATCCGAAGGAGAATACAGCATGATCCAGGTGGCGGCGAACAGCATTGGAACCTTGGCCAGGTCTGGCGGAATTTACCTGATTTGCAGTTTATTCAGCGCGACAACGCTGGCGGGGTCACCGCACTGTAGTTTGCTGTTGCACAACGCAAATATCGTGTCCATGAACGCCGACAATGAAAAGCACACCATGGTAGGCATTGGCAACGGCCGGATCCTGGCTGTGAGTAAAGGCGACCGTAAGGGCCTGCAGTGTGATCGGGAGATTGACCTGCACGGGCGAACCGTCATCCCTGGCTTGATCGACACTCACATCCATTTTCTCCGCGACGGCGTATTTCCCGGCTACGATGTTCGCGCCATCGAGACAACAAGCTCGATTGCCGAGCTACAGAGCGCTTTCGCAGCGGCTGCCAACAGCTTTCTAATCGCCAAAGGCGGCTTCAATCATCGTCAGTTTGCGGAAGACCGCATGCCAACTGCCGCGGAACTTGATAATGCGGTGCCGGATCATCCGGTTTACATACAGGAAGGGTTTCGCGGCCTGGGCAGCGCGAATACCCTGGCCATGGACTTTTTCCGCGCGGGGGGCATTCGATTTCCGGCAGACGGTGTCATCTCAAGCCGCCTGTTTGGAGATGTGGAAGAGGTGCTGCGCGCCGCACAGACCAAGGCCGATAAACTACGTGAAACACAGCGTTTGATGGAGCAGGCCGGCCGTTGGGGACTGACCACCATAGTTGATCAGGGCGATGCCCCCGGTGGCTACGACGCGAATACGCACTATGACAGCGTTGTCGAACTTTGGCGGCACAGGCAAATGCCGATACGGGTCCGCCTCTCCCTGTTGAGCTACGACACCGCAGACAGCAATTTGTTGGAGCAGCGATTACGCAACAATTTCATGGGCTTCGGCGACGACAAGCTGAAGGTAGTCGGCGTGGGAGAGCATATCATCACCTACCCAGGCCTCTTTTACGCCGCGCCCCCGGATGGCGGAGAACTTCTGGCACGTAAAATGCGGCATATCGCCGAGAAAGGCTGGACCTACACGCAGCATTCCAGTTCGCTGGAACAGAACCGCAGCCATATCGCCATTATGGCCAGGCTGAACAAGCAGATTCCGCTAGCGAATCTGCACTGGTCGCTGGCGCAACCTTGCCAGCAACATCGGTGAGACGGAGCTGACCGCGCTGCGAGAATTGGGAGTTGGCGTTACGCTGCAAAACCATGCATACCTGGCGGGACAGGGCCCGGCGGCGGGCCCGCCTTATCGGCGAATTCTGGACTCGGGGGTAAAAGCTGGTGGTGGCACCGATGCCAGGGGCATATCTCCGATGAACCCCTGGTTTTCGATCTACTATATGGTCACAGGCAAGGTCTTCGGTCAGCCCGGGCAACATTGGCCGGAATAGAGCTCTGGCGCATGTTGAAGAAGGACCAAAACAAGAGCTCACTGCCGGTATGGAAGCAGTTTTACGCATTGGCTCTGACAGGATAGTTGTGCCTAACGATCACTGTCAGTTGCATTAACCAAAAGCTCGCGACAGAACCCAATCTGATGGGGAAGACCGGATTGCACCCGGTCCCTTTCTTTATCGAAGTAGCCCAGATCATACTCCACCAAGCTGACCCGCCCGATCTAGTTGTGGATTTTTCGGTTATCCGCTCGTTCTGCAGAGCTCGACGTTCTCGCGACAAATTACTGCTTCATCCTCGGTGATTCGCGACTTGGGTTCGCGATATCGGTACAAGTATTCCCACATCGTTACAATATTCGGATCGATAAATCGATCGAAGTTGCGGTAGTCACTGAATTCCTCCAGCTTGACCAGGCGCCGTATCTCGGAGAGCTTCTTACCTTGCACCATATAGTCCAGCACCTCATCGCGGAGCGCCTGAAGGTAGCGACGGTATTGATCGAAGTTTTCCTGACCCAATATGTCGCCGTGGCCGGGCACCACGATATCCACATCGTCCATGTTACCGAGAGTTTTCAGTATTCGGAGTGTGCTATGAACATCCATGTCCCGGAAATCCGGAAAGAGGGACTTACCCTTTGCCATGTCGATCGCAATCAGTACCTTCTCATCCGGCACATGAATCTGAATGAGGTTGTCACTGTGTGACGGGCCCAGGTAAATGAGATTCAACGTGACGCCGCCGAGGTCGAGGTCCATGTCATTCTCGAACGTTATCGCAGGAAGCGCCGACTGACGTTTTTCGCGAACAATGTGTGGCACAATATTCTTTTGCCCAATCGCCGTTGCCGTGTCATCAAATGCATCGGAGTTGCAGATGTGGCCGGGATGGTCGTGGCTGAGAATTACCCATTTGACAGGCTGTGTGTGGCGCTTGGCGATTTCTTCCTTGAGCCATTGCACGGTGCCGGATGTGCAGTAATGACCGTCAATCACGGCAATAGCATCTGAGCCTACTACGTAAGCGCCATATTGATTATCCGAGCCGAAGCGATAGACACTGTCCGATACCTGAACGATGCTGCGATTCTTCCCCAGTTCCCTTTCCTGTGCAGCTGCCGGCGACGCATACAGATAAACGTATGCGACCAGAATCAAGACACTCGCAAGCACAAGTTTAAATACCCGCTCTTTGTTGTTTATACGCTGGTACATCAAAAACCCCCTTTGTAGTCGACCGAGACCTGAATGTTGCGTCGGAGCGCCACAACAAATCTCAAATTAATGATAGTGCACAAAATCTCAAATTAATGATAGTGCACAATTTCTACAACTCATAGCAAGGGATCGATAGTCTCTTTGTGCGCCGCTACGAATTGCAACCCGACAACCCGCCATACGTCGATCAGACATGTAAGCCATATTCCAAGAACGGGGGTAAAGGTGTGCAGCATCTTTTTACAGCAACTGAGCCCGCAATGCAAGCGGTTGCATCATTTACTGGATTGCCCAACCGATCGTGTAGATCGGACCGGCCTTAACCACCTATTATACAAGTATATATTTCGATTGGCGCTAAATTTCGCATGGGGCTTGACAATGCAAACGGTTGCATTATAATGGCCATGTTACTGAGTATTGGAGTCCGTAGCGTCCAACGAGGAAATGATTTTTTTTGAATTACAAGGGGAGAGGATGTTGAAAAATTCTAGTTTTAAGAAGTCCGGCAATCGCTGTTTCTGGATGATTGCCGCCATATCGACACAATTAGCCGTTAGCAACGCAGCAATGGCTCAATCCGTGCTCGAAGAGGTAGTCGTTACCGCAACTAAACGCGAATCGTCGCTACAGGACACGCCAATAGCGATCTCCGCGTTGACCTCAGAGCAGCTAACCGCTTACAGTATTCAATCTGCGGATGACATGATTAGCTCTGTTGTGGGCATGGAAGGATCAGTGGGCTCCGGAAATCTGCTGGTTGGTATCCGCGGAATCGCGGGCAACAATATTTTTATCAACGGCGACCCAGCGGTTGCTTTCAATGTCGATGGAGTATTCCGTGGCCGTCAAACAGGCGGTATGGCTCTGTTTCACGACCTCGAGCGTATAGAAGTCTTGAAGGGACCCCAGGGTACGCTTTATGGCCGAAATGCCACAGGCGGGAATATCAATGTCATTACCGCGAAACCGACGCAGGACTTGAGTGGTAACATTGAGGCCCTGTTTGGCAACTATAACCGCCGGGGCTACCGAGCTGTTTTAAATGTGCCGTTGATCGAAGATAAGCTGGCCATTCGCGCGGCTGTTCTTACTGAAAAGCGTGATGGTTATTTCAACAACGGTCCTGCGGTTGCAAACTCTTACGGCGATGACGATAGCTTCGCTTTCCGACTCCATGCGCTCTTTACGCCAACTGACCGCCTGTCCGTGCTGTTGACTGCCGATCGTCAGGAACGAAGCGGCACAGGAGACGGCACCAACGTGCTTGGCGGTCCCGACGCCGATCTGTCAACAGACCTGTCCGATCCTTACGATATTTTGCTGAACAGGCAGGGGTTTCGTGAGGACGAATTTGGAACCTTCCGCGTCGAAGTCAACTATTCCTTGGATTTTGCCGATCTAACGTACATCGGCGCATATTACGAAAGCGATGTCGCTTTCGGCATCGACTTCGATCGCAATAACGTTGCTACCGACCCACTGGACATTCGAGTCGCAAGCGAACAGGTTACACATGAGCTCCGTCTGGCGTCGACCGGTGACAGCAACCTTCAATGGCTGGCAGGCGTATTTTTGTTCGACGAAGACGCGGAACGTCAAAGATACCTGGAGATCGAGCGTATTGGCCTGGTGAAGTACTATGATGCCCCCGATTTCAATGTGAAATCGGCGGCGATTTTTGGCCAGGGGCAGCTCCAATTAACAGATGCGGTTCGGCTGACTGTCGGATTGCGGTATACCGATGACGAAAAGATCGAAACCGATACTACGGAAGAGGAGATCCGACGCGGTGTTTCAATCACGGTAATTGGAAGCGAAAGAGATTCATGGACTTCGCTGGACTGGTCCCTTGGCATAGACTGGACGCCTGTTGAAAACACTATGCTGTATGCGAAAGCCGCAACAGCCTACAAAGCCGGTGGTTTTAATGATCCGCTCACTGGCATTACAGATCCTTATTATGATCCCGAAGATATGCTGGCGTTCCAGATTGGGCAAAAAAGCCAGTTCTTGGACAACACCGTGCAATTGAACTCCGAGTTCTTCTATTATGACTACACGGACCTTCAAGTCACACAAATTGAACCCAACGCCACCACCCCTACCCGCAACGCGGCGGCGGCGGAAGTCTGGGGATTTGACGGTGAACTGGTCGCCATTCCTACGGACAACTTGCAGGTCAATGTTGGCGTGGCCTACCTGGATGCGAGTTACACGGAATTCTTGCAAAACAATCCGCTAGACGGCGGCGCGATTGTGGATCTCTCGGGAGCCCGCTTCAACAAGGCGCCAGAATGGTCTGTGAATCTTGGGCTTGAATACACGTTTGAATTGCAAAACGGTTGGCAAATCATACCGAGACTCAGGGCCGCTTATCGTTCTGAGGTCAAACTGTTGGTATTTGATGATCCAGGATCGCTGCAGCCGGCTAGAACAGTCACCGATGCCAGTATAGACATTTACTCACCGAGCGGAAAGTGGAATGTGCGCCTGTTTGCAAACAACCTCGAGGACGAGGCTGTATGGACCGGCGGAGGTGTCAACGGGCGGGGAGATCGAACCTTGACGGGCCGTCCGCCAAGATTTTATGGCATGAGCTTCAAATGGAGTTTCGACGAGGGATAAAAAGGCTTTTAGCTCATATTGCCTGATTTCGGAATTGTACGAGTTATGCCTCCCTGGGATACTGATGGACATTCGGTCGCCAGCCGACGATCGATGTTCATACGACCCAGTGGAGGCACTTCGGCACTCAACGAAAAGCATTTCAGTTCAAGGATTGCAAATTCTATCGCGTCGGGGCGGTTCACTTGTTCGTTTTCGTGAAGTGTGCTCGAATTGCGCAAGTAACGTCGCCTCATATTCGGGATTTGTTTTTCACATTTCGATCCCGTCACGCTCTTGATGCCGGTAAGGAAGAAATGACGAGCAGACGATTGCAGCGAAACGCGACGGCTACACCATTCGTGTTGCCAACGTAGAATGGATCGGCGTTTGCAAAGCATGAAAAAAAATATCGAAAAGGCCTCGACACTAGAATTTACTTTGCTCATCCCTATGCTTCGTGATGAAGAGGCACCAATGAAAATACCAACGAATTTTAATAAGGTGACGAGAAAGCAGATCGAGGAAATTGCGTATATACCCAATAATCGACCAGGAAAATCTCGCGGCTGGCGATCGCCGTCACCCAGCGAACTATTTAAAGGGCAACGAGAAGATTTACTCACTGCATGAATTGTACTTATTACTGAAAGCGTGTGCATAAATGGGCTTAATTATGGCGATAAACTTCAAGCTTAATGGAAAGGATATGACAGTAGACGTTTCTCCTGAAACCCCGCTTTTGTATGTACTCCGCAATGACCTGGGTGTTAATTCCTGCAAGTTTGGTTGTGGCCTAGCCCAATGTGGGGCCTGTTCGGTATTGCTGGACACCGAGTCTATTAGAGCCTGTGTTATGCCTGTTATCGTCGCAGAAGGGAAAAGCATCACGACTCTGGAAGGGCTCGGCAATAAGAACCATCCACATCCGATACAGCAAGCCTTTATCGATGAACAGGCGATGCAATGTGGTTATTGTGCCAATGGTATTATGATAACGGCCGTTGCATTTTTGGATAAGAATACTAACCCCTCAGATGGAGAAATTCGCGGCGCCCTAGATGGCCATCTCTGTCGATGTGGTACACATACACGAATAATTCGTGCCATTAAAAAAGCGGCAAAAATAGCTGACGAGAGACGGCATGATGCTGGTGCGGCGTGATTTTCTCAAGGTAGCGGGTTCTCTTATTGTTTATTTTAGTCTTGTTGCACCACGCGCTGTAAATGCGGTTGGTGTTTCTTCGGGACTTTCAAGCAGTTTTGGTAAAACTCCTGAACTTGATTCATGGATCCGCATTAATGCGGATGGTGGCGTCAGCATCTTTCCAGGCAAGTCAGAGTTGGGGCAGGGTATTCAGACATCCCTGGCACAGATAGCGGCGGAAGAGCTGGATGTATCTATGTCTCGCATGCGTGTGGCACAAGTCGATACTGATCATTCGCCCGATGAGGCTTACACTAATGGCAGTATGTCCATCGTGCAAAGTGGCAGTGCCTTTCGCACCGCGGCGGCAGAAGCACGCCAAATTCTGATTGAACTGGCGGCCGAGGAATTGAGTGTTACACCTGATCGAATAAATGTTGATGATGGAAGCTTTTTCGTTGATGGCAAAGCGGTTGATTTAGACTATTGGCGGGTATTGGGGGATAAAGAATTTAAAACTGTCGTGTCGGGTAAGGCAGCGCCTAAATCGCGCATGGATTATAGGCTTGTTGGCAAAGCGATTGAGCGTATAGATATTCCGGCAAAAGCATTTGGTGACCCCACCTTTATTCAGGATCTGCATTTGCCAAATATGGTGCATGCAAGAATCGTCAGGCCGCCTTCACCTGGTAGGAAACTACAGCAGATTAAACCGAATACCGTTGAGAGTATGCCGGGTATCATCAAAATTGTTCGTGATGGCTCGTTTCTTGCCGTTGTCGCAGAGAGAGAAGAGCAGGCGATTCAGGCAAGTGATCAACTGAAGCTAAGCTGTCAGTGGAGTAAAGGCCACAGTTTACCCAATAAAGAGAAGCTCACCGAGTGGCTGCAATCCGCACCGTCGAAAGTTTCGGTTGTTGCCGCAAAAGGGATGCTGCGGGGCAGTAAGGGAACACATGTCTCAGCTACTTACTCTCGCCCATTCCAGGCACATGCCTCTATCTCGCCTTCCATGGCAATGGCTCGAAAAGATAAAAACGGACTGACTGTCTGGAGCCATACCCAAGGTATCTACCCAGTACGTGGCGCCATTGCAAAATTGGTTAATCTGAAAGAGGAGCAGGTGCACTGCATTCATGAGCAGGCATCCGGTTGTTATGGACATAATGGTGCCGATGATGCCGCTGCTGATGCGGCGATTATCGCCATGCACCTACCCGGTAAGGCCATTCGGTTACAATATTCGCGGGACGATGAATTTCGCTGGGAGCCCTATGGTTCTGCCATGGCAATGCAGGTTGAGGCAGTGCTGAATAATGACGGCAACATCAATGACTGGCAATACCACGTCTGGAGCTGTACCCATACCACCCGTCCTAGCGGAGCGAGGGGGGCCGGGAATTTATTATCGGCCAGCCTGATTGAACGCGCCATTCCACAACCGCCGGCCAGGACTATTGGTCAGCCATATGGCGGCGCCGATCGCAATGCGGTACCACTGTACGTATTTCCTAATATGAGTATCACCAAGCATTTTATTACCGAAATGCCAATGCGTGTCTCTGCTCTTCGTACCCTCGGCGCATATGCCAACGTATTTTCTATTGAATCTTTTATGGATGAATTGTCTGATTTGGCGGGAGCGGATCCTTTTGATTTTCGAATTAAACACCTAAAAGACAAACGGGCAATTGCTGTTCTTGAAAAATTAAGGCAGGTAAGTAATTGGTCTGCTATCGAGGTAAAGGCAAGCGAAGGTAAGGGTATAGGGTTTGCGCGGTATAAGAATTCTTCTGCCTATACGGCCGTTGCATTCTTTGTCAGCGTTGATAAGACAGCGGGAGATATAAAGCTTGAGAAAGCTGTATCAGTGACCGATGCCGGACAGGTAATCAATCCCGATGGGCTAAAAAACCAGATTGAAGGCGGTATTATCCAGGCTGCCAGTTGGACCTTGAAAGAGCAAGTGAATTTCACCCGCGAGCAGGTCGTCTCACTGGATTGGTCAGGGTATCCGATATTGAGATTCAGCGAGGTGCCAGAGATGGAAACACACTTGATCGATCGTCCCGATGAGCCGAGTTTGGGCGGTGGAGAGTCGTCGCAAGGGCCATCAGGGGCGGCACTGGCCAATGCGGTAGCGAATGCATTGAGAAGCAGATTACGCGATATTCCTTTTACCAGAGAACGTGTTCGAGCTGCCAGTGTGTAAATTGAAAGGAATTGAAAGGAATTGAAAGATGAAACGAAGAGAATTTCTAACTAAGGCATCTTCTGCAACGGCGGGTATTTACTTCGCTAGTTGCGGGATGGGAGGCATAGCCGAGAGCCATGATCATCCTAGGCGGCAAGTCATGGTTAAGGGAAAACGCCTGCTGACAGTAGACATACATTGCCATTGCAATATTCCCGAGGTGTGGGATCTCGTTAAAGGTAGGGAAGAGAGCGTTAATCTCAGACCTATATCGAATGCGCCTGTAGGCAAAAAACTTGATGTCAATAATGTGGAATTCAGACTCCAGCAGATGGATAAGCAAGGTATTGACGTACAGGCAGTCAGCTCGCATGTGGGACAGTATTATCATTGGGCCGACTGGGATTTGGCAGCGCAAGTGGTGGCGACACAAAACGAAAAAATTGCCCAGTTATGTGCAGCTCATCCCGATCGATTTGTTGCTATTGGTGCGGTTGCATTGCAACACCCGAACCTTGCCGTTAAGCAAATGGAGTATGGGGTAAAAGAACTCGATATGCGCGGGTTTATGATCACGGGTAGCGTTGATGGTATGGAGTTGTCTGATCCTCGATTGCATCCATTCTGGGCCAAGGCGGAGGAGCTGGGCACGGTTATTTTTATACACCCACGTAACTTCCCTTCCGCCGAGGACCGGTTAGCTGGCAACGGCCTCCTCGACAACGTCATTGGCAATCCCCTGGAAACCACGGTGGCCCTGTCGCATTTGATATTCGAAGGTACCCTGGATCGATACCCCGGTGTGAAGATATGTGCGGCACATGGCGGTGGTTACCTGCCCTCTTACATTGGGCGATCCGATCACTGTGTCCAGCACGACAAGAGTCGTTGCAAACCGGTCGGCAAGTTGCCAAGTCAATACCTTAAACAACTCTATTTTGATTCACTGGTTTACACAAAAGAGCAACTGAGGCACCTGATCAATGAAGTCGGGTCTGACAGGATTGTTATCGGGACGGATTTCCCCTTTGCCATGGGGGATTATGATTCTGTCGATACAATCCTGTCCATCCCAGGGCTGTCGGATAACGAGCGTGAAGCGATCTTAGGGGGAACGGCAGCCGGTTTGTTAAGCATAGATCGTGCAAGCTCTGTAGGTTCCATCACTCATGAGCTTAAGGGCGCTTCCAAAAATAGTAAGTTTTCGTGAGTCATTCGGACCGGGGTTCCGGAAGCACACCACGTAGAACCGCACTGTAGGTGGGACACTGAAGCTGTAACCAAGGGAAAAGAAATAGAATTGATGACTAAATGCATTGGATAGGGTGTGTTAACTTGCTAACCAAGACTCTGATTTTAAGAGTAGGCTATTCGGTGTTTGTATAGATTTAGAGCTTCAATAATGTCCACTAACTTTAACCTGATGGTTATCCCTCTTCGGTCTCGCCCAGTTGTTTAACCCGATGGTCCAGCGATAACTCGACCCGGATTTGGTGACAACTGTGGCGCAGTACCATTGCTAGCGTCAACAAAAATCTGGTGGAATCGCGAGACAAAATTGTCGCGCGAGCCAAAACCATTCGATTTATCAAGGCCGATGTTTTAGCGCTTCTGGTGTAGATCGTTTGTTGTTGGAATGATTAACTTTTTCGAAGGATATAAAAATATTTAACAACTGATAAGGATTACGTATGAAGCTATTAAAGCAAAGTGTTATGTGGTTTGGTGTTTGCTGTCTCCTCATGGTGGGACTGAATGTCTCTGCCGAAGAAAAAAAGAAGGTGTGGGGGAAAGACCGCTCGATAACACAGATCACTGATAGTGTTTATCGATTTGGCTCGGACGGTCAATATGGTGCTTATATTCTCACATCGGAAGGTATCATTTTGGTCGACGGCCACTACTGCCAATCCAACACTACCCAATGGTTGAAGTCCGAATTGGACAAGCGCTATGACGTGCCGGTCAAATACGTGGTGCTAAGTCATGACCACCAGGACCATATCTGCCACACAGATATATTCAATGATACGGCGATTACCGTAGGACACAGAAACCTCCTGCCCCACATACTGCGGGAAAAGCGCGATTCAGCTGTGCCAAGCGTCCTCTTTAATGACGAGATGGATATTGTGTTGGGTGGTGTCAAAGTGGTCTTAATGTTCTTTGGCCCAACCCATAGTGACAACCTGATACAGGTGCATATCCCGGAGGAAAAAGTACTGATTGCGATTGATATGGCGAAAGGAAAATCGATCTTTCCGGACTACAGGGATATGGAGGTGAACAATACATTGGAGGTTCTCAAGAAACTGGCGAATCTTCCAGACGTTGATATAGTGCTGCCGGGTCACGGTCCGGTCAAGACTCAGCAAAATTTCATCGAAAACGGAAACTATATCAAGGCGTTGAGAGATGGTGTTTTAGATTTAATGGTAGAAGGCAAGAGCCTTGATGAAATCCGAAAATTGATCAAGCTGGAGAATTTTGATGATTTCAAACATAAAGAAAGGTGGTTTGATACCAATATTGTGACCATGTATCACTACCTTTATCGCTACCGTGAGCCTAATAACCGTATCACGCCAGAGGAAGCTACAGAGTGTCGCGATACCAGAAACTGCCGGACCAGTGGTGAAATTAACATTTAGTCCATGTTGATGCCTTGAATTAGGCATGTTTTTATAAGCGCTATCTTTCCTGAAGTGTATGATTTTTATGTTTTTAGCTGCGGTTTTTCAAAATTATAGAGTGCTAATATACATCAAAGGCACTATCGCGAATGGCACGTTGTTATGGGTTTTCGGGCCTAATATCAGTGGCGTGAAACCGTTGGGATGGTTGTTTATAAAACGCAGTCGGTGAGCAAAGGTTCATAAAATTGTCAGGCGAAACCGTTGCTATCTTAAATACGGATTCTGCTATTGAGTTTGCATATAATGAAAAATTCAGAGAAATGAGACTTAATCGGGGAGAAAATCAATATAACAGTGACAGAAAGTTAAGTAGAAGTAATTTCATTGGAAGGTGGCCGGACGGACTCACCCGCCAACGTGGCAGCGGTGGTTGACTATGAATTGGCTTGGCATCGAGGCATGTTGGTTTTCGAGTCTATGTTTGAAACTAAGGTCAAGCGGTTAACAATATTTTTTAGATTTCAAAAGAGAATGACACGCTCCCGTAAGTGCTTCCGATATTTTTTTAAACCAAAATAGGCGAGTGTATAACACGAAAAATATACGTTGTTAAAAAATGGCTTGTGAATGGAGTGGCAGATATTGGCGATTGGCATAAAGGGATAAAGATCGTTTAACCTTCGTTGCTCCTGGCGCTATCGTAAGAGACTGTAACCAATTCTGTGTAACTGTCTATCATTAACCCCAATAATGGGTGTTTTGCTGTTGGTCTTGGCAATATCTGGAAGTTCCCCTATGTGGCCGGTGAAAATGGTGGTGGAGCTTTTGTCATCATCTATATCGTTTGCGCCTTCGCCATTGGCGTGCCTATCTTGATGGCGGAAGTTATGATCGGGCGTCGTGGTCGAAAGAGCCCCAATCTATCCACCGCCGTGGTGGCAGAGCGCGATGGTGCCAGTAAACGCTGGGGCATGCTGGGCGGCATGATCATGCTGACCGCTTTTTTGATTCTTCTGATTTACAGCGTCGTCAGCGGTTGGGTACTGCAATACCTGTTTTTTTCCGCCACGGGAACTGTGTCTGTTAAATTGCATCCAAAATTGACCCACTGGGGGTCAGTTTTAAGTGCAATTTAACACTGTGTCGACCTTGACCAGCAATCAGGCATCGACTGAATTATTTTCGGGGGTGCTGAGTGACCCCGTTAATTTATTTTTATGGACAGGTCTGGGTTTGGCCCTGACCGGTTTGATTGTGTCTTCAGGGCTTAAAAACGGAATCGAGCGGGCGGTGACCTTCTTGATGCCACTGTTGTTTGCCCTGTTATTGGCAATGGTGGGCTATGCCGCTTATGCCGGTGATTTTCATCAGGGTGTAGTATTTTTGTTCAGCCCTGACTTTAGCAAGATTACTCCTGAAGTTGTGCTGGTTGCTATCGGGCAGGCATTTTTCTCGGTCAGTGTGGCTATGGCGGGCATGATGACTTACGGTGCTTATCTACCGAAAGAGGTCTCCATTGGCCGTTCGGTAAGCATCGTGGTGTTTGCTGATGTGTTAGTCGCGCTGTTGGCGGGGCTGGCCATTTTTCCACTGGTATTCCAGCACGGTTTTGATCCCCAGGGTGGCCCAGGGTTGATTTTCGAGACCCTGCCCATGGCCTTCGCCCAGATGCCCGGAGGTGCTTTTTTCAGTACCCTGTTTTTCCTGCTGCTCGCGGTCGCGGCCATTACCTCAATGGTAGGGCTGCTGGAACCTTTGGTTTCGTGGGCTGTAGAACAAAAGGGGTTTAAGCGTCGCGATGCGGGCTTGATGTTTGTCGGTATTGTCTTGGTGCTGAGTCAGCTGAGTATTTTCTCTTACAATACTCTGGAAGACTTTTCTCCGCTTAATGCCATTCCCGGTTTTGCCGGAAAGAATCTCAACGATATTCTTGGGTTTATTACGGATCAGATAATGCTGCCAGTCGGAGGGTTGTTGATTGCGCTCTTTGCCGGTTGGGTGATGCGCGATAGTTCCACCCGGGATGAACTGGCCTTGGGCAACCCTCTTGTCTATAAACTGTGGCGATTTTTGATCCGTTATATTGTGCCGGTGGCGGTATTTCTGGTCCTGGTTTTGGGTATCACAGAGTAGTTAAACCTTTGAATGAAGACTTCACACCTAGCACCTACTGCTAGTACGTCCTAATCAGGCGTTTTGGGGCTCGCTCGTCGAGCCCATTTTTTACCATCTACCATCTACCGTCTCCCATCCTTCATCTCCCATCAAAAAATTACTCACTGCAGCCCAAATGATCCAGGGGCAGTTCTGTTTTGTAGCGAACCTGCTTCAATGAAAAGCTGCTGCGGATATTGTCGATGCCTTCCATCGGCGTCAGTCGTAAATCCAGAAAACGCTGGTAGGCATTGAGGTCGGGAACGGCCACGCGCATCAGGTAGCACTCCATTACCTCCAGCCACTGAGTCACGGTCTCCTCAAAGGTCTGAAGATCTTTTTTAACTTGATGGCTGAGGGTGATATGGATAAACACGCTGACCAGCAGGCCTATCTTCTGCGGATCAAGCAGTGTGACCTGCCCCCGGAAAAAACCATTGTCCTGGAGGATCTTTACTCGACGCGAACAGGGGGAGGGGGAGAGACAAATTTTCTCGGCCAGCTCAAGATTGGAGAGGCTGGAATCCGCTTGCAGTGCATCCAGAATCTTGCGGTCTGCCTTGTCCAGTTTGTGGTTACTCATTGAACCTGTTGGTGAGTCTTTATATCTGCCCATAGTAAGCCAGTTCGGCGGCTTTTTCACAAACTTGGGGTACTAGGGATTTTCCCTCCAAATATTGCATAGAAGGCTGTAGCCCACACCAGCCGTGGCTTTCCACGGAGGCCTACTTTTAGCCTTTATTCCAATTTATCTTTTGTTGCGAACCAAAAATCAATGACTTACAAGTCTAATGCAATATTTGGAGGGAAAATCCCCAGTACCCCTTAATCTAATAGTCTTGCTTGCGGTGGCGCTCGCGGTTCTGGCTGATGATTACTTCAAACAAATGCAACCGGTTGCACAAATACTATCAAGCTCTCGGCGTATTGAATACTTAGGATAGAATGCCCCTAAGGAATGGGGACACTTGAAGATGCCCATGAGTGCTCTTTGCAACGGCACTCACATTAACCGAAAATAGTAAATATCGCTCAGATCGCAAACCGATAACTAAAGGCTAGCTATCAGTCTCAGCGGTCGAGCCCCGGACAATCAGTTTGGGTTGCAATTTCATGATAAATGGCTCTTTCTTAGGGTTACGAATTTGTTCTAGTAAATTAGAAGCCGCCTGGACACCGATTTCATAGTGCGGAATCGCGATAGTGGTTAACGCTGGAGCCATGCGATCCAAGAAAGGAATATTATTAAACCCCACTACGGAAATATCATCGGGACAGCGCAGACCGTGCTCCTTCATGGCATCAAGGCAACCCAGCGCCAACAGATCATTACTGGCAACAACGGCTGTAATTTTTTCACCCTGCGCCAACAACTCGTTGAATATACGATGCCCCTCTTCGATGGAAAATGCATCAGCATTGGCAATAAGGTCTGTACTCATGCCTTTCAGGTGCATACGAGAGAGAAACTCTTCATGACGTGCAAAGCCTGTCGAAGTATTCTGCGGTCCCGCAATATGTGCGATATGCTTGTGGTTAAGTGAGATAAGATGATCGACAGCCATTCTTATCCCGACAGCATCATCGTTTATGATGGCATTGACACCCTCGCGATCGACAGTACGATTAATTAAAACAAGCGGCAGCTTCTGATTGATGCACTCTTCAACCAACGGATCATCGCGTCGGGCAGTGGCCATGATACAACCATCCACTGCACGCTCGCGCATCGCGCGAAGCGCTGTGCGTTCGTTTTCCAGCTTATTGTCTGAATTTGCCGATATCAAGGTGTAACCGGCTTTATCACAGGTATCCTGAAGACCGCGCAAAATCGGTGGGAACACCGGGTTCATCAAGTCCGGGATGAGAACACCAATAGTCTGGGAACGGTTATTCGCCAAGGCCGCCGCTACCCGATTGGGGTAATACCCCATCTTTTCAGCTGCCTTCACAATCTTTTGAACAACCTCGGGCGTAATCATTTTACGCGTTTCAGGATTGAGTGCACGAGATACAGTCGAAACATTGACTCCAACACTTGCAGCCAAGTCTCGGACGGTCACTCTTTTTTTAACCATTATGTAAGCGCTTCTTCACGATTGAGAGTCTCAAATTATACACTAATTTAATTTCTATATTCCGGTAGAGCAAAAATCATACCACCCATAGCACCATTCAACACGGCATGCTCCAGGCTATATCGCTTACTTCTTGACCTGCGGCCTAAACCTTATCATAATTCATGCAATCGGTTGCACAAATAGATCGATGCCTTTGGGATTTGCTGGTACACCAGAAATGGCCCACCTACACCTGGCTTCGACTAATTTTATTAAGACAAGAGGAGATCTCTCGTGAGCGGAACCCCATCGACACCTCAGCAGCGTGAAGAGTATAGGCAGAACAAACGGCTCTGTCGCAAACAGTCGACCATGATACACTCGTGGTCTTTTTAATAAGGTAGTGTGATGGCGGCCATTTCTTTCAAGGGCAGACATTTTGAGCGCGAGATGGTTCTTCAATGCGTTCGCTGGTATCTTGCATATAGCTTAAGCTATCGAGACCTTGAAGAAATGATGCTTGAACGCGGATTTTCAGTCGATCATAGTACCATCCACCGCTGGGTCACGTATTATTCGCCCCAGCTACTGAAGGCCTTTTCCAAGAAGAAGCGCAAGCCTGGTAATCGGTGGCGGCGTGACGAGACCTATGTCAAAGTTAAGGGTCAATGGAAATACTACTATCGAGCCGTTGATAAGAACGGTGAAACGATCGATTTTTTACTCACCGATAAACGTGATAAAAAGGCCGCATTACGCTATCTTAAGAAAGCCATAGCTGCCAACGGAAAACCCAGCTTGATCAATATTGATAAGAGCGGAGCCAACACCGCGGCCATCAAACAATATAATATTGATGCTGGAAATCGGGTTAAGATTCGACAATGCAAGTACCTCAATAACATTGTCGAACAAGATCACCGGCTTATCAAACGAATTATTAATCCTATGCTAGGTTTCAAGGATTTTTACTGCGCTCAACAAACGTTGATGGGCATCGAGCTGGTCCAGATGTTGAAGAAAGGTCAGATGCGAGCACAGGCGGGAATGTCAAAAACTCCCGCTGAGCTGTTCTATGCCTTGGCAGAATAGTAACGTTATTTGATTTGGATTTAGTCGGCCTGAATTGCAGTTTGCGACAGAACCCTCGGTACAACCTAAACTAACACTGCGTTTGAAGCCCTCTGACGATATCACCATTTACGGTACCGTGGCTGAAGGTTTTCGCAGTGGCGGTTTTAACCAAAGTGGCGTCAAGCTGGCCGTCCAGGCATTAGCGGATGCAGGCGTGGCAGGTATGCCAAACGGGGTAGAGGATTCATGGGAGCAAGAAGATACTCGCAGTTTCGAACTTGGCTTCAAAACCAGCGGATTGGACGGCAGACTCAAATTTGACATCGCTGCGTTTTATACAGAAATTGATGATGCCTTCAATTTCGTGTTTGTGGCGCCATTGGTCTATCAGGTTATACGAAACGTCGATGAAGCTGAAGTCAAAGGTTTTGAAACATCGCT
>SMVA01206866.1_pt1 | contig 21953 bp, 18 predicted proteins | sample 2456451 | NCBI WGS metagenome assembly SMVA01 (sample SAMN11095933, study PRJNA526329) | marine sediment metagenome | biome: Marine sediment; feature: Surficial sediment; material: Deep marine sediment; isolation source: Hadal surficial sediment | place: Pacific Ocean | collected 2014-05 | depth... | reverse complement strand
TGAAGTTTACCGTTTTGCTGAGGAGCTAACTCGTACGAACCTCTAACATTTCTCTTCTCCTGGTTCCAATTCTTAGGGAGGACGTAGACCCCTGTCGAGAGGTAACGCTTCTGTCTCTCGGAGATAAGCTGAAGGAAGACGGGACACGTTCCGTCAGGCTTCGCCTTATCTTTTCGAAGTATCAAGTTGACAGATGTTGACACAGCCTTGTTGTTCTACCTGGTAGAATATAGGGAGAACATTTGTTGTATTCGAATGACGTTGAATTGATATAATATACGTCATATACTACTGTATTACAACGATTTATGGGTGTTGTATTGCGCTAACGAAACGCAATAGATAACGATATTCGAGTTCATGAAGAACTGAATGCGCTTCTAGCGAGAGGAGGTGTAATTGGCGGAAGTTCAGCCGGCGCGACGATACAAGGATCTTATCTCGCCCGAGGAGACACTCAGACGAATACGGTGATGATGGGTGATCACGAAGAAGGACTCGGATTCCTCAAAAACGTCGCCATCGATCAACATCTTCTCCGCAGAAACAGGCATTTTGATCTGATTGAAATCATCGAAGCGCGGCCGGAACTGTTGGGAATCGGCATCGACGAGGACACGGCTATTATCGTGAGAGGCGACAATTTCGAAGTCATGGGAAGTGGGTACGTGGCCATCTATGACGCAAACAAGATGATCGACTCAGGGGGTCAGTATTACTTTCTCGCGCCGGGCGACCGATTCAATCTGGTTACACGTGAGGGTTTCCGCCCGACCAGAAACATGGAGCCCGTGGAACGGGTCGTCGAACGAGAGTGGCCGAAACAGTAGATTATAACATTCGTGCTAAATCGCGACTTCAGGTCGCTGGCCTGTCTGACCCTTTGTCTGCTGTCTCTGAGTGGTCGGTAACCGCCCGTCACACCTCCCAACATCATTTTCATTTATGCGGACGATCTCGGATGGCGCGATTTGAGTGTGATGGGCGGCTCTTTTTACGAAACTTCAAATATTGATCGACTCGCGAAAGAGGACATGCGATCCAGTCGCGCCTATTCCAACGCACCAAACTGCACGCCGAGTCGCGCTTCGCTGGTGACAGGGCAATATGCGCCTCGCCACGGCGTATATACCGTCGGGTCTTCGGAGTGCGAGCAATCAATCGAACGCCTCCTACGACTCCATGATCGAGAGCCTGGTGGCGTGAAACAGATGCTTTCATTCCCACGGAGATGAATCCGGTGTTCGAGAAATGAACGTCCAAATATTCAACGGTGTTCAAAAAAATAAGCACCCTAAAAAGATCACGCCCCGATAGGGAAGAACATCGCTGCTCACTCTCCTACCGGGACGCCCACCTTTCAAGCTGAACGACTCCTATCGGCTTCGTTCGTGGCCTGAAATTTTAATCCTGTCTTGGTTTATCTACCGCCGAACTCCATTCAGTTTGTATACGATCTTGCGTATCGTATCAAACTGCAGATATGGATACTCTCCTCTAAGATTTTCGATAGCTTCATAGGCCGGAATATTGCTACCGCGCATCGAACGAAATTGCTGCCGAATTTGAAAATCTCTGACTCCTTTTTCACTGAGCAGATTGTGATTCTCAAGCATTTCGTAAAGATTGTCGCTAATCAAACCATCGAGCGGATTGAAGCTGACACTTTCTGACGGGATTTGCATGGCGGAATTCGAAATATGTTCTTGATTAACATGTAGTTGCGATCGAAAAACTTGACCGCATGGATGTGCTAACTCCGATCCTCAGCCTAAGGGTAGGACGAAGGTTTTCCACTGTAAAGTGAATTACTCTGAACGGTAATTCGAGACGAGTGAGCCGTTGGATAGTCTCTGCGAGCCGTTATCGTCTTTTTGACCACGGATTCAAAAGAAACGACCTCGCTAGGCGGGTTATCGAAGGGTAGATTTAAGAAGGCGGTGCAAGAGCGGATCGGGTTCCACGTCCATCCATTCCAGAATCAACTCTCGCTCATTTTCTGACAAAACCATCGACCGGAAAAACGACAGGATCGATGATCGAAGCTGAACGGATGATGCGGCCCAGAGCGAAAGAATTTCTTTTCGGACATCACGATCGTCCGACCAATTCTGAAGCGAAAAAATCGCATCCGTCCGCAGATCGTCAGCGTATTTTTTATCCAGTAAAACTCGAAACGCATCTAATTTCTCATCGTCACCGACCGGTGCATCAAGGAGAAGCTGGGCGGCCGTTCTTCTCACTATATCTCCGGTGGACTCTGTCACTAGAGCCGACCGTAGGACCGGCCATGCCAACGTAGAATCAAGTCGTACAAGGGCGCTCACGGCGGCCGCCAACATATGCGGATCAGACTCTGAGTTTGCCACTTCAAAGGCAGTTCGGCGGGCATCCGAAGAACCGGGAAACAATCCCAGATATTGAATCGCGAAAGCCCGCGTTCTAGCCGTTGTATCCTTAGCTACACTCAGCAGCTCTCGCAGCGCCGAGCTCGACGGAGCCATTCTAGAGACGCCTTCCAATAAATTTCTGTCTATGTACGGCGAGGTTCGTTCGGCGAGAATCGGCCGCAGGGCAATAAGCATGGAAGCGTCGACCTCTCCAGATAGTAGCCTGCGTGAGCCCACATATCTACTCCGGACACTCGTGTTTCTACGTAGGCTGGATACGATGCTCGTCGGCTCGAGCGAGTCTCCATATTCGAAAAGCAACTTCCCGGCGGGATCGAGAAGAACATATTGAGGCCGCAGCGACACGGGCAACCTTAAAAATGAACGTCTTTCATCGATTAAAAACTCATCACGATCGACTCCGACCAGCGAGGCAGACTCGACTTCTACTTCGAAGCTGAACTCAGATGGGACGAGATATCCTTCTTGAATCTGATCAATCGTCAGCTCGATCGACTCCTGATTCGATGCGACATCGTAAGCGTAGTCCAATATGGGATGCCCGGCGGCGTAAACCCATTGGTCAAAATACTTGATGAGATCGAGTTCCAGTACGTTTTCGAGCACGATTCGTAGCTCCTCGGTAGAAACAGTACCGGCCTTTCCCAGCAGCGCAAGGTCGTTAAGAGCTTCCCAGATAAACTCCGTTCCATGGGCTTCGCCGAGCATGTGTAAAACCCATATGCCCTTTCCGGTCGCATGTGCGTCTAGCAATTCCCCGGGATGATTCCATCGATCCCACACGAGCGGTCTCAAATACATCCGCGATTCGACAAGATATTCGTCTCGACGATTCCACATAACATGCAGAAAGGCGTCCTCACCGTGACGATCCTGAACATATAGGGCCGCCATGTAGGAAGGCAACGCCTCCGCCATCCAAATATCTGTCCATCCCGAGAGCGGGAGATGCGTCGTGACCCATCGGGAGGCGACCGCCTTTGCCAACTGAAAATCTTCTTCGGCGGGATGTAAACCAGCCGGGAGATCGTCAAAGGGAAGAAAAGACAATCCTGCGCCGCTCGATGAGGCAGTTCGAGGACCCGGGAAAAGGATGTAGCGGCTGGAGTCTGGCTCGCCCATGCCGAGATTTTGGGTAAAAAAGCGCTCCATTCGCGAGATCGATATTCGAGCTTCGTTGACGGGAGGACTGTCGTCCGGCAATAGAGCTACGACAAAACGACGATCCTCCGACGTGATTTCCTCCTCTTTCACAGCGAAAAACCCCAGATTTCGAAGCGGCCCGGAAGAAGCGAACAACGAGGCTGTCGTTCGATAGCCATCGGATTCGATGTCCCACTGCTGTTCGCCTGCGAGGAACACTCTCCACGGTATTGGAACGCTTACTCTTAGTTCGGCCGTAAGCCAATCTTCCACCGAGACATCGAACGGGATCCAGGCTCGATTACCGGGTTCAAACGATGTCCAGACGGCGGTCCACTCACCGGAGGAAGATCCCAGAGGAACCGTGTAAAGGCCTCGATTTATATCAAAATCGATTCGGATCCCCACCAGAGAGTCTGACGGGCGCGGGTCTGAAAGCGCGAGCACGGATACATCGATCGACGTGTCCACCGAGTCGATGTCTGAACCGAACAGGCTTATTCCGCCAATCGAGACTGCATCGGTAGGGAATTGAATCATTTCCATCGTCGTGTCGGTCACCACGAGATCGAACATTGCTTCGCCACGAAGAACGTGATTTACCGGGTCGATAAAAACGTGGATTCTGAGATGTTGAATATCCCACTTCGAGCCGTCCGCTTCCTGGATGGGACGACTGAACAAGGGGTGTTCAGATGGGACAGGGTCCTGGGCCTCCGCTGGTTCGGCGAGCAGGCACGAAAGGATAGTAATAACACACAGTCGCCAGACTGTGTCCGCGAATTTTTTCACCGCCGCTCCGAACACTGCTTTGATCGCTCCCTTGGTCACGTCTGTTCTGAGTTAGGAAGTGAAATGTCTGGCTCCGTCGATACCGATTTAAGCTCTCGCCAGGTTGCGCCTTCGATCAGCACAAACGTAAATCCAACGATCGTGTACAGAATCAGCTGAGCTCCGTGAGAGAAGATGGCGTACGAGGCGGCCGACTCCTGAGTAACGCCCCAGAGGATGACTAGAGACTGAATCGTAATGAAGTGATACGACCCGACACCTCCGGGTGAAGGCACTACGATCCCCATGGCCCCGATCAATAAAAGTGCCCAGCCATCAACCAAATTCAGTCCCCCGTTATCCGCGAGTCCAAAGATGAGAAGTGGAATAAATGCCAGGAAGAGGTAGCAGGCCCACATGGCGATTGTGGACGCGAGTAACGCAATCGGGTGCCCGGAATTCGTGAGCGAAATGACACCTTCCTTAAAGGCTGTGATCGCGTTTCCAAGTTTAGAACGCGGATTCTCCTTAGCGCGCTTTTGAATAATCGCGATTGTCTTCGCGCCGAGTAAAATCACCACCAGGCCGATCCCAATCGTGATCCAGACGAGCTTACTCAAAGATTCGACACCCAGAGCGTCTTTTAACAACGATAAAAAATCCGAAAACCGCCCTCCGAGTACTAAAGGCAGAGTTAGAAGGCATAGTCCAAGCGTCGCCATGTCAAGAATTCGATCTGCGGCGACTGTTCCGAGTACGCTGCCAAAACGGAGTTTTTGTCTCAACGACATATGACTGCTTCGCACGAATTCTCCTAGTCTCGGCGCTGCATAATTGGCCATGAATCCGATCATCACGGAAGAAAAGACCATGCGAAGAGAAATCCGAGGTGAGTCATCGCGGTGTTCAGGAAGAGCTTCCAGCAAGATGCGCCATCGCCAGGATCGGAGGAGATGAGCAGTCAGTGTCAAAACAACAAACGGAACAGTCCAAACATATTTTCCCGTAGCCAGGTCTCGCCAGAGCGTATCGAAGTCAATACCACGAAGTGCCAGGTACATCAGTCCAATCCCAACGATCAGCGCGACAATTGGAAAGATCCACTTTCTGATCTGCTGCAAAATGAAAGGTTATAACGGCTGAGTTCGTCTGATCTCAACCTGGAGTTATTGGATGTGATGCATGCACGCCTGACCTTTCCGACTCAGTTTTCTCTGAGGTCGATGATTTCTACGCCATTCGGAATGGAAAATATGAATGTCTGGTCCGAAAGTTCAGGATTGAACTGGATATTCGACAGTTCGAAGTTCATCTCGACATCGTTCATGTCTACGACCTCCAGTCGAACGACGACGTTGCCGTCGGCCCACAACTTCACCGTTCGGAAAAGGGACAAAGGGTCTTGGGGTACCAGTGTCAAGACATCCAAACGGCCATTTTGCTCGTACGATTCCACATCGTAGGCTGAATCGAATTCATTTAGAAACGTCGCAAGAGAAAAAGTATTCTCGTCGAGCTCATAATCGTTGATAAGTACCTGGTTATCTGATTTATTGAATACCCAACTCAAGACTGTATTCGTAACAATCGTCTGATTGATCATCTCAATCCTGTATTGATCCCCCTGAATCAAGATGTCTCCTGCGAAATGTTCGACATCGTCCAGAAATGTAGACGAAGTCGTCTGAGAGAAGGTGGCTCGCATAGCTACCATGGCATCGTATTTCGAGCGAAGTCGATCAATGACATCGTCGGCTGATTGCGCAAAAACCTGACCGATACCCATCAGCAGGCCAATTGCAGTAACGCAGACAAGTTTTCGCAAATATGGCATCATGACGGTCTCCCAAGAAGAACTAGTTATCCTTATGTCGCAGAGATGTTAATACAATCACTGTACCGACTCGTGAACGCACGTTCTCAGTGCCGAGAGCAACGCATCTATATCATCTGAGGTGTTGTAGACGTGAGGTGAAACGCGGATGGCGTTTCCTCGAAAGGAAACAGTTACGTTGCGATCGCTCAAGGCTTCTTTCAATCGATCAAACGATATCCCGTCCGGTACGCGGATCCCCAAAAGATGATGACTCCGATACGGCTCGCTTTCCAACTGAAAACCAAGTTGCTCGGCCTCGTCGAGTGCTTCAGAGGTGAGTGCTCGACAGTAATCCTGAATTCTCGAAGGATCCAGTTCAATAACCATATTCAGCGCTTCCAGCATCATGGGCATCAGGATGAAATTACTCCTCTCGCCCACATCATATCGGATCGCTCCCTCCTGATAGGCGTCCTGGTAGTCCATGACCCTGGAAAAATCCTCACTCCCTTTTCGGGTGATCCAATTTTCTTCCAACGGCACACCATTGTCGAATCGTTCACCCCAATACGCAAGACTTACGCTGTATGGGCCCAGCAGCCATTTATATCCAGCGCAGATTAAGCAGTCAGGCCGAATCTCCTGAACGTCAAATGGCAAAGCTCCTACCGATTGCGTTCCGTCGACAATTAACGCGGCACCCACGTCTCGGGCTCGTGTGGAAATCGCGGTCATGTCGAAACGGGTTCCATCCGTCCAGTGGACGGTAGGTATACAAATCGCGGAAGTAGCACTGGATATCGAATCCAGGATTCGCTCGTTCCAAATTTTCCCGCGATGTTCCGAAAATTCCGGCGGAGAAATCTGGATGAGTTTCAACCCTTTTTCCGAAGCCAGTCGGCGCCACGCGTAAATATTACTTGGGAATTGCTCGAAGAGGACGATAAGTTCGCTGCCCGTGGGTATGTCCAGGTTTCGCGCGGCGGTCGCTATCCCGTAGGATGCAGAAGGAGCAAGCGATACTCGGCTGGGTTCTTCGGCGTGAATTAAATCGGCGAATACACGACGGATGGCGTTCGAGGTCTCAAAAAAATCATCTGGTCCGATCTCAGACGGATTACGCATGAAACGCAGCGCATCGATCCCGGCCTTTTCGACTCGCCTCGCCTGAGGTGACATATAGGCACAGTTCAGGTAATGAATGTCTTCCGGTAGAGAGAATTGATTTCGTTGACAGGAAAGCATATCGATTGGGATAAGCTGTGCGTCCGTTCTCTATTTCGGCCAGCCTCGTGTCTCAGGAATCCCCTTTCTCAGACAATTCGTTGCTCGACAAGAGGATACGAAGCCACCACTCGGTACACGGCACCCGAAGGGCGAAGTTCACTTGAAAACAAATGGAATGCGGAAATATTGAAAGGGTCTGACTCAAATAAGAGATGTTCAGCGAGCCAACTACGCGCATCGATTTTTAGTCTCCGTTTGGTCCTCCCGACCGTGATGTGGGGGGCGAATTTTCGGTCTTCCAAACCCAGGTCCAAAGACGACAGCGAATTGAACAACGTTTGGTGCAGAGCAATGAGTTCGTCACTCGCGCCAACGCCGACCCAGAACACCGAAGTCCTCGTCGGCGACGGGAAAGATCCTACCTGGTACAGCGTCAACGAAAACTCAGGCGATTGGATTTTTGCGGCAGCTTGTTGAACGGCATCCAGTTGCCCCTCATCCAGTATCCCCATGAACTGAAGCGTCATATGGAGATTGGTAACTGGAATCCATCGAACGTGGTCGATCGCTGCCGACAATTTGGCTATTTCGCTTTTTACGAGATCAGGCAGTGCAAGAGCGAAGAAGAGCCTCAAGGGGTTTTCTCGGATATGACTATCCTGGACAAGACCGCTCCGAATGGGTATATAAGAGTCGGATGACCAATCATAACGAGCTCGATTCGAATGGCAAGGTATGCATTCAAAGTCGTATCTGGAGGACAGACCGGGGTGGATCGCGGAGCATTGGACGCGGCTATGGAGTCGGGTCTATCGACCGGAGGGTGGTGTCCACTCGGACGCCTCGCTGAGGATGGTCTCATTCCAGATCGGTATGCTGTCTCGGAATTCGATTCTGAACGTTACGAAGACCGAACGGAGAAGAACGTAATCGATAGTGCAGCGACGCTGGTTCTTTCTCGACAACGATTATCCGGCGGGACGAAGTATACCTGTGAGATGGCTGAACGTCACGATCGACCGTGTCTGGTTATCGACCCGAGTGCTCCCGACTCAATTGCTGAAACACGAGACTGGTTGAACCATACCCGCCCCGTCACACTAAATGTCGCTGGTCCGCGCGAGTCGAAAGACCCTGGAATTCAGGAGGTGGCCAGAACGTGGCTAACTCGACTCTTTTCAGAAAAAACGTAAAAGGCAGGGTCGCTTCAGCGCTTTCGCTTAATCTGTTTGGCCATTCGCGCAGCTTCCTCATGTTGCTTCACGCGTATCTCAAAAGTCCGGGTTACCATTGCCACTTTCTTTTCGAGGTCAGCCAGACTGGTTTTTCTAAGCTGAAGCAGAATGGCCTTCGGTTCATCAATATGAAGCTTGAGCGTTACGGCTTCGTCGACGTCGGATTGGGCATCGGAAAGATCCAATTCCAATCGGCCCATCTCGCGTTCGATTTCGCGCTCCAGGCGATCTAGATCCGAGTCAAGAGAAAATTCAGAATCGCCGTCGAAGGAGAAGTCAAAAGAAACTCCGGACGAACCATCATGGGAGAAGTCGTACGAAAAGATACTATGATGCCTGCGATGCTCGCGGCACCGTCTCCCACGCTTCTTAGTAACGTATGTGAACAGGGTATGTCCGACGTGGGATTCGCCATGCAGTTCAACAAGAGGAGCGACCTCCTCAACGGCCGACTCGGAATTAAAAAACTCCAGGTCCTGAAGCTTGGGCCAGACGCGCTGCGACAGCATGGCAAGCAGGTTTAGCGAAAACAGAACGATTGTGGCGATTCCTAAGCCCATGACGAGCCGATTGGGCCGATCAGGGCGTGTGCTGCTGCTCATGAAGAATTCCTCCCTCTCAGACGGTTGCTTGGTTCAAGGGTGCCGGCACTGGTTGGCCAGCACATTTTTCGGTGCGTCGCTCCTGTGATGACTGATACAACGTGAGGTTGTCCGGACTTATTGCATGCTACGCCAAAAAAATTAAAAGAGCCGGAGGGCAAAAAAAATTACCTCACAACCGACCTACGGGGGTCTTGCGGAATTGGTTACAGCTAAGCGTAAGCATTTTGAATCGCTGCTATGAACGGGCCCATAAGGTCAACGCGAATATCACCCGGGATTAGTCCGGGGTCGAAAGACGGGCAGACGAGAAGCGGCTCAGATCGATTTCGTCTTTATAATTCCAACACCAACTTTGCTGGCAGGGAAATCGGTTTTCGTAAAGCGCCTCCCCGATGACGACGGAATCGAGTCCATCCTTCAACATAGAGTCGAATCGCATGAGATCTTCAAATCCTGCAATTCCTCCGGCCGCCGTTAGATGCGTGTTCTTTAGTGCTGAGGACATCCGTTCAAACGCTTCGAAATTCTCACGCTCGAGAGTATCTTCATTCGATAAGTCCGTGTAGACAATACGCTTACATCCATATTCTTCAAGTGTTTCACCAAGTATAACGGCGTCAGATTCGAAATGTACGTCTGCAGGATCGCTCACAATTCCAGCACGGGCATGGATGCCCGCGACGGTTTTAGAGGAACCGTATTTGCTCTGCGCCCGGCGAAAAAAGTCCAACGAATTGTCCGAAGACACCTCGATAATGACTCGGTAAACGCCTGCCTCGAAGGCCGAATCAATGGCTTCGAAACTATGGAGACCGCCCTGCAGCTGGATTGGAATATCGACGGCTTCGCAGATCGCCCTCAGGATTGAACGTTTGCAAGTATCCCCTGGATCGTGACCTGCGATATGCAACGATTTCGCATTTTGAACGCGCCACAGTTTAGCCATCTTGACAGGGTCATCGAAGTATTTCGCCTCCCGCTGGTACGCATCATTATTCTTGCGCACACAAAACTCTTCGAGCAGATCGATGGCAGGAATAATCAGTAGCATGAGCCCAATGGATTTGCGGGTCAAACGGAGTACAATTTTCATGGGTTCCGCCAACCACTCGTTATGTCGTGCTCTTTCGGTGTATTAAAAAAGTCATAATTGAACGATGCCCCGGAGTAAACTGCATCAATTGACGTGACTTTGTTGTTTATTGCGCCATGAAAAAACGCGAGTTCAAAAGAATCCTTGTAACGTCGGCGTTGCCGTACGCCAATGGTCCGATCCATATTGGACACATCGCAGGTGCGTACTTGCCGGCCGACCTGTATTGCCGCTATCAGAGACTGAAGGGACGAGACGTTGTATACATCTGCGGTTCCGATGAGCTCGGTGTAGCCATCATGATCCGGGCTCGAAAAGAGGGAATCTCCCCGCAGGAGCTGGTCGATCAGTATCACCCGATGATTGAGGACTCGTTTCAAAAGCTTGGAATCAGTTTTGACTACTACGGTCGTACGACCACAGTGACCCATCTTGAAACCAGTCAGGACTTCTTCAGAAATCTTGCGGAGAAGAATGTATTCAAACTGAAAACTGAGAAGCAATTATTCGATCCTGAGGCCGGAATTTTTCTGGCCGATCGCTTCATCGTTGGCACGTGTCCGGTCTGCGGCTATGAGGATGCGTACGGCGATCAGTGCGAGCAGTGCGGGTCTTCTCTGAGCCCGAGTGAACTAAAGAACCCTCGTAGCGCGCTGTCCGACGCGACCCCTGAGCTTCGTGAGACCACGCATTGGTACTTACCACTCGGCGATTTTCAGGATCGGCTGGCTACCTGGATTGACACCCATCCGGAATGGAAACCAAATGTTAGAGGACAGGTCAAGTCGTGGCTCGACGACGGGCTCAGGGATCGAGCCATCACCCGTGATGTGCCGTGGGGTGTACCTGTACCTGAAGATGTGGCCGAAAAAGCTGGAATCGACGCCGAGGGCAAAGTCATTTACGTCTGGTTTGATGCTCCAATCGGGTACATATCCGCGACGAAAGAGTGGGCAACGAAAGTGGGCGATGAGGATCGTTGGAAGCGGTATTGGAAGGATCCAGAGACCAAACTGATTCATTTCATTGGGAAGGATAACATTGTATTTCACTGTCTCATGTTTCCGGCCATGCTCATGGCACATGGAGATTACGTACTTCCAGAAAACGTTCCGGCCAATGAGTTTCTGAATATCGAGGGAGGCAAGTTGTCGACGAGTCGAGGCTGGGCCGTGTGGGTTCACGAATATCTCGAGGATCACCCCGCCGACCTGCTCAGGTATGCGCTGGCGACCATCCTTCCTGAAACCAAGGACGCTGACTTCTCATGGAGTGAGTTTCAGGCGCGGGTCAACTCCGAGCTTGCAGATGTCCTGGGTAACTTCGTGAACCGGACGATGACGTTCGCAACCCGATATTTCGATGGTCGCGTACCTGAACTGGTCGAGTCGTCTGACGAGGATCAGGCTGTCCTGAATGAAATAAAGGAGTTGCGTGATCGAATTGGAGAGGCTTATGAATCGTTCAAAAACCGGGAGGCTGTTTTTGAAACGATGGGACTCGCGCGACTCGGAAATAAGTATTTCAACGACACGGAGCCGTGGCACACGCGTAACTCAGATATGCAGAAGTGCGGGAATACGATTCACGTGTGTCTCCAATTGTGTGCGTCGCTGTCGGTATACATGGATCCCGTGCTCCCTTCTGCTGGATCCAAGCTGAGAGAAATGCTGAACATTACCGGCGTTCGAAGTAGTCTTCCAAGCGAAGACGGGGCCGCGAGTGGATCCATCGGCTGGGAAGAAGCCGCCGCCCCTTTACTAACGGCTGGGGATGTTATCGGAAAACCCGAAATTCTATTCAACAAAATCGACGACGACGTAGTTGCCGCCGAGGTCGCGAAGCTGGAAAAAATCTCAGGCGATAAAGAAGCCGCCGCAGACACGCCATTCGCACCGTTGGCCGATCAGATTACAATTGATGACTTCACCAAGTTGGATCTACGGGTAGCGACGATTCTGTCCGCCGAAAAGATGCCCAAGTCAAAAAAATTGCTTCGAATCCAGCTGGATCTCGGTTTTGAGAAACGAGAGGTTTTGGCAGGGGCCGCTGAGCATTACAATCCGGATGATCTGCCCGGAAAGAAAGTTGTTGTTCTAGCGAATCTAGCGCCTCGAACCATGATGGGTGTCGAGAGTCAAGGCATGATTCTCATGGCCGAAGACCGCGATGGAAGGCTGTCTCTGGTCACATCGAACGGAGAAGACGGGGCCATCGTGCGCTAACCCACAGGTCAGGTATTGATCGACATTCCGAACGCCGCCCGCGTCGCTTCCATAATCCCTTCTGAAAGGGTTGGATGCGGGTGAATGGCCTCCATAATTTCGTGAGCTGTCGTCTCGAGCGTACGCGCCGTTACGACCTCCGCAATCAACTCGGTGGCATCATATCCAATAATATGGCAGCCAATCAGTTCGCCATACTTTTTATCGTAGATCACTTTCACGAAACCCTCAGGATGTCCCGCCGCGGACGCTTTACCCGATGCTGAAAACGGGAATTTGCCTACGTTGAGATCATATCCGGCTTCTTTAGCAGCTTCTTCTGTATATCCAACTGACGCGATTTGAGGTTGGCAATACGTGCAGCCAGGGATGTTTTTCTTGTCCATGGGATGCACGTCTTTACCGGCGATTTTTTCGACACAGAGTATGCCTTCATGGCTTGCTTTGTGTGCCAGCCACGGAGGCCCGGCTACATCACCGATGGCATAGATGCCCGAGACATTGGTCTGGTTGAATTCATTTACAACGATTGCTCCACGATCAGTTTTCACACCTACTTTCTCGAGCCCGAGATTTTCGATGTTTCCGACTACACCCACTGCAGAAAGGACTTGGTCGGTTTCGATAATTTCTTCTCCCTTCTTTGTTTTCACGTGTACCATCAGGGACTTGCCTTCCGATTCTACTTTTTCGACCGATGAGTCCGTTTTGATTTTGATCCCCATCTTCTTGAACCAGCGTGCCAGTTCCTTCGAAATATCTTTGTCTTCGACGGGCACGACTCGATCCATGAGTTCGATCAGGGTCACTTCTGTACCCATGTTGTGGTAGAAATATGCGAACTCCACGCCGATAGCGCCAGCACCGCAAATAACGAGTCTGTTCGGCTGATCCTTCTGAAGAAGTGCTTCGGTCGACGAAATGATATTCTTTCCGTCAATGGGAAGCGAGGGCAGTTCTTTCGGTCGGGCACCGGTAGCCAGAATAATGTGGTTCGCCTGAACAGACGTCGCCTCTCCGATGGCGTTGCCGTCCATGTCTGTAGATGGCTTGATGTCGATCTTGCCGCCCGCGGCGATAGTGCCATGCCCGAACAGTACATCAATCTTGTTCTTGCCCATCAAGTATTGAACGCCCTTATTCATCTTGTCGGCTACGCCGCGACTTCGGTCAATCACCTTTCCAAAATCAGCCGTCACTTTGCCACCGACGTTCAGGCCGTACGAATCAAAATGCCTCGCATACTCCATCATTTCGGCGCTTTTCAGGAGCGCCTTGGTTGGAATACACCCGATATTCAGGCAGACGCCGCCGAGTTTATCCTTTTCAACTACCGCTGTCTTAAGACCCAGTTGGGTGGCGCGTATTGCCGTCTCGTAGCCTCCAGGGCCCGTTCCGACGACAACTACATCATATTCCGGTATTGCCATGATTTAAATCATCTGCCGTGCCATGCACGAATTATCCAAAGCAAGCGAAAATACAGGACATCCTGCGCGGGTGCCATGCAGACGGGATGAAAACCAGCCGAGAGACTCTAGTGGGCCAGCCGGTGGGCGAGTAGTCGCAGGCCGGAAACCGAACCGGCTACTTTGAATACCGATCCTCAACGTCCTGCATTTTGCGGACGCGTCTTTCGTGCCGGCCCCCTTCGTATTCCGTCTCCAGGAAAGTGGAAATGATTCGCTTGCAAACTTCGATGCCCATCGAGCGACTTCCGAGCGTCAAGACGTTCGCATTGTTGTGGGCTCGGGCGTTCCAAGCAGCAAATTCGTTGTACGTACATGCCGCCCGGATTCCTCGAATCTTGTTGCAGACAATCGCCGAACCCACGCCGACTCCGTCAATCATGATCCCGACTCCTGCACGGTCTTCCGCAACCATTTTTCCTACAGCGTATGCAAAGTCAGGGAAGTCGCAACTCCGGTGCGAGTCCGTTCCGACGTCCACAACCTTCCAATCGAGGTCTTTGAGAAAGAGTGTGAGCGATTCCTTGTAATCGAATCCGCTATGATCGCTGCCGATCGCGATGACGCGCTCTGCAGCAGTTGGAGTAACGTGGACCAATGAACTCGGCACGTCTCCAAAAAGAATAGTAATACCGCGCTCACGCGCCGTGTCACGCGCGAGAGGGGAGAGTATGGCATCTTTTGGAACGGTGACCGATGTTTCTCCTGTCACCGCGGCATCCAAAATGAATGCTTCGTTTATAAGCTTTTTCCCGGCCATAAAACGAAGCTACAACCCGACCTGAGGCGATGCAAGCGGATCAGAATAAGGGGAAATCAGTCAGAATCGTCTGCGTAAAAGGATTCGACTAGCGAGATTTGAACCACTTTTCGGGGTCGACCGCCTTTCCATTATCGAAGATTCCGAAGAAAATCGACTGCCCTTTCGGTTCGGCGTCAGTACCCGATCGACCAATAATCTGCCCGGGTTCGATGGTATCTCCAGGAGACGCATAGAACAGAGACAGATTTCCGTAAAACGTCACGTAGTCGCCGTGCTCGATGAGTATAAAGCGACCGTACTCTGGCATCAGGTCAATGGTGCTTACGCGACCCGAGGAAACGGACTTGACTTCAGAGGACGCCTCGGCAGCGATCAGGACGTGCAAATTGTTTGTTCTCGTACCGTGTTCGGGATTGATTACCTCTCCGAATGGCTCTTTGATGCGTCCATCCACCGGCCACCGCAGTTGGCCTTTTTGAGCGCCGAATGTATTCGTCTCGGCCCTGTGCAAGGCGATGGTCGCTTCTGTACCTGAAAGTTCACGCCGCGATGTTTCGTCCGCGATCAGCACCCGAATGCGAGCATTTAATTGATCTGCAGACGATCGCTTCTCCGCGATCGACTTTGTGAGGTCGACTCGTTGACTCCGAATGCGGTCCACTTCGACTTCTCTGTTCTTCTTCGCCTTTGCGAGATCTCGTTGTTCTTTCTGCGTATCCGATAGAAGCACTTCGTTTCGCACAAGAAAACGCTGGAGCTGTGTCCGTCGCTCTATCAGGAGATCGGCCGTCGTACTGATGTCCTCGAGTCTCGACTGTCGGGTGTCGCTAAATCTGTGCAGATACTGAATCCGGACCAGCATTTCGTTGATAGAAGAAGCAGACAAGATGAGAGCCACATCGTGAAGCCGGCCGTACTGATACGCATTCGTCGCCCTGGCTCGATAGTCGTCCTTTAGTTGTTGAAGCTGACTCTCCAATGTGGTTATTGAACTGAACAATGAATCGCGTTCTTCCGTCATCGTACTAACGCGACGTCCATATGTCGTGACGAGTTCTTCTCGAATCTCGATCTGGCGCCCCAATGAATTGATTTTATTCCTTGACGCAGTTTCGCTTCGGTCGGCCGCGGCGAGGCGAGCCTCTTCCGATCGAATTTCATCCCGGAGCGTAGCGAGGCGAGTCTCTGTGGATTGGCGATCCTGTGTATCCTGAGCGAGAGAGGGGCCGGGGGCTACTATAGAAAGAAGAAGTCCGGCTAGCAGAGAGCTTCTTAGGGCAAACGATGTCCTGTTCATTATTCTCTGATCAAGATGCGCCGCGTATCGCTTTTCAGCCCAAGATCGAAAGACAGCGGCCCTGGAGTGGTATCGATTTTTCGAAGCACCATACTGAGTCGCGTATCCTCTTCCGGTCGAGAAACAATCATTCGAAGCGGCAACACGTGCTGGTTAATAGTCCTGAAATCAGTGTACCAGCGTTGTTCAATAACCATGCCTTCCAGGTTCTTGTGCTCGATATGAACGATTCTCCAGAGAACCGGATCGATGTCTATCCGAAGGGTTGAATCGGGCGACACCAAGTGATATCGGAGTGAATCCGCAGACAAATTCCATGCGATCGACGAATCTGGACGGATAAAATCGATGGCATCAGCGATAATATCCGTTCCGAAGATCGCACCCGGTAGTACGGCAGCGATCTCCTCATGGGTACCTGCAATGACTTCATTGTGAATCCGGTCGTAGACCCACGCACTATCGTGCGTCACGAGCACCCTTGCACCCTCGATACCGAGTGGAAAACGAATCCTGATGAGAAGGGAATCCCCCTCACGATAGCTGATTCTAGTTGAAAAACGACCGTTTTCATTCGGCGACGAGACCGCTACGGCCGTTTCGGCATACAATTCGTTAAACGCATCCGGGCTGGAAGGAAGCCGGTTCAGAATCTGTTCTACCGAGTGGTCCGGGAATCCCTCAGGGCGGTCAGAATAGACTGTCGTCGCAGGTTGAACGGATCCGCATGCGGAGCAAAGAAAACCGAAAACAAGTACCGAGTAGCGTGCTCGCTCCATCGAATAATTCCAAGTCAGTAGAGGCATTCCCGTCCATTCACGGCGATTCATGATTGTTTGATCCAAACCCGATGAGGAACGAAATCGTTCCTAAATCCCACATCGAAATTTGCCATGACAGCAGACCTCCTGATTGGAAAAATCCACCAGAGACATTCCTGAACCGGAAGATTTTTCCGCCCCCAGCATTATTCTACATGGCCTCTATTTGATCCAAAAGAGCATTTAGGACGACTTTCTGGCGTGGGTCCGTCACCAAAATCAGCAATTCTTTTATGGCATTCAGCGCAGATTCTGTTTGACCTACCGCAACGAGGGCTTCTGCTCTCCCGATCCTGAGCGGCGCATACCCTGGAAAAAGCAAAAGCCCTTGGTTGGCCGTTTCGAGAGCGAGCTGATTATCTCTGCCCGATAGGTACGCATCGATCGCTGCAAGCCACATCTCCAGTTCCTGGGGATAACGGGCTACGATTCGCGAATAAAGATCCGCAGCCTGAAGAGCGTCGCCGTCGGTGATCAACCTCTCGGCCAGTTCCTGTAACGCTTCCTTGTGAGTTGGATGCTCGGAAAGCCATTTTCTAAGTTGGTCGTCCGATGCCGCAGTTAGGCCGTCAGGTGTTAAAAGGTCGACGAGGATTCCGGGTGAAGCCGCGATCCGTTGATTCATAGACCTAATCTCTGCGAGAATGGCCTGTCCCTCATCCGTCCGGCCCATATGATGCAATACAGCGGCAAGAGACTCTCCCGCCTCCAGGTTATCGGGTTCGACAGCAAGTATTGATCTGAAAACAGACTCGGCCTTCTCCCAGAGGCTCTGTCGGACGTAAGATCCACCCAGCTCGATTCGGTGTGAAAGATTCGACGGCTCTAATTCTGAAAGCTGTGCGAGCGTCTGGTCCATCTCGGTCACGAGCCCGAGTTTTTCAAACGCGGCAACGCGCTCGGTAAGGATGCGCGCATCGGCGCCAACCATCTCTACAGCGACCGTTGTCGCCTTGAGTGCATCTTCAAAATGTTCAAGCCTGGAAAGCAGTCGAATCAGATCTAAATGAGAAGATGTATTCTTTTTACGTAACAGTGCAAGCTGCCGACGCGCGTTGAGCAGTGCCGAAAAATCTTCCGTGGCAGCGCTGAGCTCCGCGAACAATTCCCACAAAGTCGCATTTCGTTCGTCGTTATCGATGGCCTGTTGAATAAAAAAGGAGGCGGACGATAAGTCGCCGAGGCCCATCTTCGCTTTCACCATCGAAGAAAGAAGAGCCGAATCGTTCGGTCGGAGTTTCAGCGCTTCATTAAAAACCGATACGGCACCCTCATAATCTTCGAGGTACAATCGCGTAAGGCCCCGGATCAGGAGTTGCTCAACTCGAGAATCCTGAGCTTGATGGCCGCGATCTTGATCATCGAATGGCGCAGCGATTAATGCATCACCTACGACACCTTCAACAGCACTCGGTGCAGCCACAAGAGGTGAGGTCAAGAGCATCGACCAGACTCTGATACTTGCCAGAAATAGCGTGAAGGTCGACCACGAGAAATGCATCATCATTAAATCGGTCAAATCCTTGGTGTCAAAACGAGGCCTTCGTAGGCAGGTTTCGATAAGCGCTTGCCGATTACACCATTAAAGACGATTTTGGCCCGACAACCAGTGAGAATCCACCTGTAAACCTCACGTGTCGGATCGGAGACGATCGGATCGATTTCATGGGAGAGCAACACGTTCGACAGCGGCAAGACCCCGTTGCCATGCGCCGGTTTACGCGCCAGGTCATTAATGACGTGCGCGCGCTGGAGCACATGTTAGAGGAGGAGATGTTTGAAACCGATGTGCGACGAATTGGCGCGGAGCAGGAGCTCTTTCTTGTCGACGAACGGTATCAGCCGGCACCTATCGCGGAGGAGGTACTGGAACGTAATCAGGACCCCCGGCTCGTCAGTGAGTTGACCCGGTTCAATCTCGAGTTCAATCTTGACCCGTGTATATTCGAGGGGAAATGCCTGTCCGAGCTTCAAAGCCAGATCGAAGACGTGCTGAGCGACGTTCGGGATTTAGCGGCAGAGGATAAAGCCCACGTCGTCATAGCCGGAATTTTACCGACCATTCACGAGTACGATCTTCGAATCGAAAATATGGCACCGCATGCGCGCTATTTCGCGCTGAATGATGCCATCATGGCGCTGAAGGGGGGAGCGACTCAATACCAGATACGCGGGGTGGATGAGCTCTTTTTCCAGCACGAAAACATCATGGTAGAGGGGTGCAACACGAGCTTTCAAACCCACTTCCAGGTCACTCCCGACGAATTCGCCCACTTTTACAACATTGCCCAGCTGATCGCTGCTCCCGTGCTGGCGTCAGCGACGAATTCACCCATTTTATTCGGAAAGCGCCTCTGGAGCGAAACGCGAATCGCCCTCTTCCAACAGGCCGTCGATACACGGAGCAGCAATCTTTATTTGCGAGACATGAGTCCGAGAGTGCACTTCGGCTCCGAGTGGGTTGACTCATCGGTGACCGAATTGTACAAGGATGATATTGCGCGCTTCCGGGTTATCATGAGCAGCGACTTCGACGACTCGTTCGAAATTCTTCGGGGCGGTGGAGTGCCAAAGCTTTCGGCGCTTCAACTACATAATGGAACCGTGTACCGTTGGAACAGAGCCTGTTACGGAATTACAGACGGGAAGCCGCACTTGAGAATCGAGAACCGGATCTTGCCAGCAGGACCGAGCATCATAGACGAAGTAGCCAATGCGTCGTTTTGGTTTGGATTGGTGCTGGGGATAGCGAACAGGTACGACGATATCAAATCGCTACTCACGTTTGACGCAGCTAAAAACAACTTCGTGACCGTTGCCAGGCAGGGTATGGCCTCTGAAATAGAGTGGATTGACGGCAAACGCTGGCCGATTGCCAAACTCCTGAAGAAGGAATTGATTCCCATTTCCAAAGAGGGATTGTCAGACGCAGGCATCGATTCGACCGATATTGGAACGTATTTGGGTCTTCTGGAAGAGCGAGTGTCATCTCGAATGACGGGATCTCAGTGGCAATTGGATTCGCTGGCCCTCATGAAAGACGCGGGGAGTACACGTGCGGAACGACTTGATACTCTCGTCCTGAACATGCTGGCAAACCAGTTGGCGAAAAAGCCTGGACATACGTGGGAGCTCGCCCGCAAAGTCGATGAGTCTCTTTCGAGAGTTCCATCCTCTCGGGTTGAACATTTCATGTCGACCGATCTGTTTACGGTCCACGAAGATGAGCTGATCGATTTTGTAGCCGTACTTATGGATTGGCGGAGGATTCGGCATGTTCTGGTCGAAGATGAGAAACATCGTCTTGTCGGCCTGGTCACGAACCGAATGATTCTTCGGTTCTTGGCTACTCAACAGGCAGCTGGAGAGAAGGAAGATCGTCCCGTTAAAGACATCATGATTTCGGATCCGATCTCCATTACACCTCAAACTCCCACAAAAGACGCCATCAAGAAAATGAGAGAGAACGGAGTCGGAGCGCTCCCGGTCGTGCGCGGCGAACAGTTGGTCGGTATTGTGACCGAAACCGATTTTGGAAGAATTGCTGCTCGGTTAATCGACGATTCATTGGAAGATCACTAGTCGGTTTTTTTAAACACCCCCCATTTCACCTCAAGGAAATAGACATGCATCGTTTTAACGGATATCTAATTATTCTGGTTTTGTTCGCGTTCACGTCGATCCCGCTGTTTGGGCAAAAGTCGGCGATCATCGCGGGTCACTTGATCGATCCGGAATCGGGTACGGTTTCGGTGAATCAAATTATTCTGGTTGAACACAATCCCGACGATGGATCAAGTGAAATTCTCGCCATCGGATCTGATGTGGATATTCCAAGTGACGCCGAAGTCATCGATCTTTCGGATCAGTGGGTCTTGCCCGGACTAGTCGATGCCCACGACCACCTTGGCATTACGTACAAGGAGGATCCAGAGAGCTCGTACTACTACTTCACGGTGATCATGGACTCCACGCCGCTCAGGGCGATTCAATCTTTCTCGACCGGTTATCAGAAGCTGGCGTCTGGATTCACCATCGTTCGAGATCTAGGAAATAACGGGCTTTACGCCGATACCGCACTACGACATGCGATCGAAATGGGTTGGGTGCCCGGTCCGACCATGATCAATTCCGGGATCATCATCGGAGCTTTTGGCGGTCAGTTTCACGAGATACCAGAACGCGAAGACACCGTGTATCCGGAGTACATGAACGCCGACACGGATGATGAGATCGTAAAAGCGATCCGCCGGAATATTCATTACGGAGCAAAAGTCATCAAGGTATGCGTGGATTGCCAGGCGTATCCCTACACCGTCGAGCAACTCAAGCTCTTTGTGAGTGAAGCTGCGAATGCGGGGCAGAAGGTTTCGGGACACGTACAAACGCGAGAGGGAGCGCGTCGGGCCATCGTTGCCGGCTTGTGGTCGCTGGATCACGACGGTGCCCTTGACCCAGAATTGCATAAAATGATGGCGGCGAAAGGCATATTCAGGGCCGGGACCGAAACTCCCAAGGCAGACTGGTCCCGAGGAGTTAATGACGAGCGTTGGGAGCGTCGAAAAGCCATGCTCAAGGATGCTTTCGACCAGGGCGTTCCGCTGGTCTACTCGACAGACGCCGATTATTACATCCCGGGAATGAACCGGGGCGAGCTCACGATCGAATTCATAAAAACGTGGAAAGAAGCCGGAATACCTGCTCCGGACATTCTTCGTGCGATGACCACAAACGGATATCTGATTAGCGAGACGGAGAACGAACGCGGTCCGATCAAGGTGGGCTTCGCAGCGGACATCATTGCGACTTCAGAAAATCCTCTGGACGATATCGACGCGCTTCGCGACGTTCAGTTCGTCATGAAAAACGGGAGGGTGTTCAAGCTGGGAGGGGTTGTGGAATCACTCGGATTTTTCCACAACGGACCGAGGTATGGCTGGCGCGTACGGTAATGGGTTTTAAAAGTCGATTGCAACGCCCGCTAACAGAATGAGGCCTTCGCCAACCTTGTCTCCGTCCGTATAAGCGTTGATTTCAGCGCCGAGGGCAAGACTGAATTCCAGGGCTACTGGAAGCT
>SMVA01018668.1_pt1 | contig 21970 bp, 21 predicted proteins | sample 2456451 | NCBI WGS metagenome assembly SMVA01 (sample SAMN11095933, study PRJNA526329) | marine sediment metagenome | biome: Marine sediment; feature: Surficial sediment; material: Deep marine sediment; isolation source: Hadal surficial sediment | place: Pacific Ocean | collected 2014-05 | depth... | reverse complement strand
TGAGAACTACCCTGATGCTTGTGGTCATTTGTATGACAGTCATATTCCAGATCAGGCGGGTGGTACGGGAAATACTTTTAACTGGTCACTGATCAAACAAGGGACCCATCGGATTTGGCTGGCAGGTGGATTAACGCCGGAAAACGTGGCGCGCGCAGTTGGCCAGGTAAACCCCTGGGCCGTCGATGTATCCAGCGGTGTTGAGGACGCGCCTGGAATCAAGAATCATAATTTGATGAAATTGTTCATTGATAATGCCAAGTCCCGCAATAGAAGTGTACAAACAATATGACAGGAATAATTTGACATGACAGGTTTACCCGACAGGTTCGGGCATTTTGGTGAATTTGGTGGACGCTTTGTTCCTGAAACGCTGATGCATGCACTCGAGGAATTGACCGAAGCGTATGATCGTTGGCGTAACGATGATGAATTCGTGGCCCGGCTTGACCGGGATCTTGAGAACTACGTTGGCCGGCCATCTCCCATCTATTTTGCCCAAAGACTCACCGAAGCCTGCGGCGGTGCCCGGATATTATTGAAACGCGAGGACCTTAACCATACTGGCGCGCACAAAATTAACAATACGGTGGGCCAGGGACTGCTGGCGAAACATATGGGCAAGCGCCGCGTAATTGCTGAAACAGGTGCCGGTCAGCACGGTGTCGCAACTGCTACAGTTGCAGCACGTTTCGATCAGGAATGCGTGGTGTATATGGGTGAAACTGATATACAGCGCCAGTCGATCAACGTATTCAGAATGCAGTTGCTAGGTGCGGAAGTTCGCCCTGTTTCTTCAGGTTCCAAAACGCTGAAAGATGCACTGAACGAGGCCATGAGAGATTGGGTCAGCAACATCGATGATACATATTATGTGATTGGAACTGTTGCCGGTCCGCATCCTTACCCAATGATGGTACGCGACTTCAATGCCGTTGTTGGACGCGAAGCAAGAAGGCAAATGCTAAGAGATTGGGAAGTTTTGCCTGACGCACTAGTGGCCTGTGTAGGTGGTGGTTCTAATGCCATGGGATTATTTTACCCGTTCATCAAGGACAAACCGGTCGCGATGTTTGGTGTTGAGGCTGCAGGGAAAGGCCTGGATACCAACGACCACGCCGCTTCACTGTGTGCCGGACGGCCCGGGGTACTTCATGGTTGCCGGACCTACGTGATCGATGATGATGCAGGTCAGATTCAACATACCCATTCTATTTCCGCAGGGCTGGACTATCCCGGAGTTGGTCCTGAGCATTCCTGGTTAAAAGAACAGGGCCGTGCGACCTACGTCAGTATCACTGATCAGCAGGCACTGGACGCCTGTCACAGTCTCACCCGGCTGGAGGGGATACTCCCAGCTCTGGAAAGTAGTCACGCGGTGGCATATGCAATGAAACTTGCCAGCGAAATGCGAGCGGATCAAATTGTGCTGGTCAACTTGTCCGGCCGGGGGGACAAAGATGTACAGACCCTCGCTGCGCTGGGTGGTTTGTCGTTGTGACGCAAAGAATTGACCGTTGTTTCACTTCCGCCGGGGCTGACGGAAAGACCGTACTGATACCGTTTATTACCGCTGGTGATCCCCGGCCTTCATGGACGGTGAGCCTGATGCATGCACTGGTCGATGCCGGGGCGAACCTGCTCGAACTGGGCATTCCATTTTCTGACCCTATGGCCGACGGCCCGGTCATCCAGGCCTCAAGTGAGCGTGCAGTTGAGAAGGGCGTAAATCTGAAAACGGTTTTGGGCTGGGTGCGGCAGTTCCGGAACAAAGACCCGGATACGCCGGTGGTCCTGATGGGATACCTGAATCCGTTCGAGCGCTTCGGTTATGAATCGCTGGCCAGGGAAACAGCTGGTGCAGGTGTCGATGGCCTGTTACTGGTCGACTGCCCGCCCGAGGAAATGCAGGAACTACAAAAATCCCTGGATGAGCATCATGTATATTCCATAAGGCTGGTGGCACCCACTACCACCGAAAACCGATTGCAGGATATTGTCCATGATGCCTGTGGATTTATTTACTATGTTTCATTCAAAGGCATCACCGGAGCAGGTCGCCTGGACACCGGTGCACTTGCAGCGCCCATCCAATTAATCAGGGAAAACTGCGCTCTTCCGGTTGCAGTTGGCTTTGGTATTACGGATGCGCAATCAGCCGTTGCCGTTGCCAGGAACGCTGATGCGGTTGTCATTGGAAGCGCCCTGGTGGCTCAATTGAATGAGTGTAATGAGCTTGAGGAAGCCGTTGCCTGTGCTCATCAATTTATATCATCGGTTCGAAAAGCCCTGGACGCTGAACAGATCGACTCTGAGCAGATTGGCTCAGGTACTTCAGTGGAAATCTAATCAGGAGGTACAATAGGTAAATGAGCTGGTTTCAAAAATTAATGCCCTCACGTATTCGGACCGAGGGGGGCAACAAAAGAAATGTCCCAGAGGGACTGTGGACCAAGTGCAAGTCATGTGCTGCGGTTTTATATCGCCCCGAGTTAGAGCGAAATCTCCAGGTTTGCCCAAAATGCAGCCACCATTTGCCAGTCGGTGCCCGTATGCGGCTTGACCAGTTTCTGGATCCTGGAAAGCGTCGTGATATAGCGATTGAACTGGAGCCCACGGATCCACTGAAATTCCGTGACAGCAAAAAGTACAAGGACCGCCTGGTCGCTGCACAGAAGAAAACCTCGGAAACCGATGCGCTGGTGGCACAGGTCGGAGAACTGAATGCATCAACGATAGTGGTATGCGCGTTTGAGTTTGCATTCATGGGGGGGTCAATGGGTTCGGTCGTTGGCGAACGCTTTTCCCGGGCTGCGCAAGAGTCTTTGCGCCTCAGGGCTCCACTGGTGTGTTTTTCAGCCTCTGGCGGGGCAAGAATGCAGGAAGGATTGCTGTCTTTGATGCAAATGGCCAAGGTCAGTGCAATGCTCGCATTGCTTGGCGAGGCAGGTGTCCCTTATATTTCCGTGTTGACGCATCCCACCACCGGCGGTGTCTCAGCAAGCCTGGCAATGCTGGGCGATATTAATATTGCCGAGCCTGGTGCATTGATTGGATTTGCCGGTCCCCGGGTCATTGAGCAGACGGTTCGTGAAAAGCTCCCTGAGGGATTCCAGACCAGTGAGTTTCTGCTCCAGAAAGGTGCCATTGATCTGATTATTGACCGGCGTCATCTGCGCGATAAAATATCTTCATTACTGGCTATTATGAGTGCCGGACAACACCCTAAAGAAGTCAGTGGCGAATTGGTGGAATCATAAATCTGAGTAAATTTCTGCCTGGAATCCGCACATGAGTGATTTGCTGGAATCATGGCTCCACAAGCTGGAGCTTAGGCACCCCAAAGCAATTGATCTTGGTCTGGAGCGATGCTCCATGGTTTACCGTGAGTTGGGTTCACCTGCGCCAGCCCCGATGGTTTTCACCGTTGGCGGTACTAATGGAAAAGGTTCTGTTGTTGCCTATTTGACAGCGATTCTCAGTGCCCTGGACTATCGTTGTGGCAGTTACACCTCACCGCATATTCTGCAATTTAATGAGCGGGTATGTATTGACGGTGTTAATGCAACATCCGGGCAGTTTGTTTCTGCATTTGAAAAAATTGAGCTTGCAAGGAGGGATATATCCCTTACTTATTTCGAGTTCACCAGTCTCGCTGCTTTTCAAATCATGAATGAGCAAGCTATTGATGTTGCCATATTGGAGGTTGGTCTTGGCGGGCGCCTGGATACCGTTAACCTGATTGATGCCGATTGCGTGGTTATCACGCCCATTGGCCTGGATCACCAGGACTACCTGGGTTCTGACCGTGAATCGATTGGCAGGGAAAAGGCCGGCATCATTCGGGCCGGTATACCAGTGATTTGCGGCGACCGGAACCCGCCGTCGAGCATCGTTACCCGATCAGATGAACTGGGTGCCCGGCTTCTGCGTCTTGGCACAGACTTTAAGCGGTCTGTACAAGACAATCTGCTTCATTTGAGCATTGGCCAGGACCGGTTCGTGGTTTCACTGCCAGAAATGAAAGGAAATCACCAATTGGACAACCTGGCAACGGCGATTACGGCTGTTCATGCTCTGATGCCCGATCACCTTGCCAGGGACAATAAATGGAAAAGTGCCGCGCAATGGGTTCAGTTGCCCGGGCGCTTGTGTGCTTATACACCAGATCCCCGGTTCCTGCTGGACGTTGGCCATAACCCGATGGCGGCATCGGTGGTTAGTGACTACCTCCGCGAATTTTCACAAGGGCAGGTTATTTGCATACTGGGGATGCTTGCAGACAAAGATGCAACCGGCGTTGTCGAAGAAATGGCAAATGTAGTTGACCACTGGTACTGCGCCGGACTTCCCGGCTCACGCGGTCAAAATGGAGAAGACCTTGCAGTAAAAGTCGCTGCAGGTGATTCCGATGCCCTGAAAACTGTGTTCGAAAATGTGGGTGACGCCATCAAGGCGGCAAAACATATCGCAGGTGATAATGATCTGGTTTTGGTGTTCGGGTCATTCGAGACTGTGGCCGCAGCAATGCGCGTTTTGGCCGCAACGGCCGGCACATGATTTCAAGGCGTTAATTAATCAGCGGACAGGTGGTTTATTACTGCTAAAATTAGCTCATTTAGAGACAAACAGGTTGATATGGATAAGGCGCTTAAACAAAGACTGGTGGGAGCAAGTGTGCTGATTGCATTGGCCGTGGTTGTGCTGCCTATGTTGCTCAGTGGCCAGTCTGATAACCAACAGGAAACCCGGCGCATTGAAGTGCCGCCCAGGCCTTCTGAGTTATCTTTTGAAACCCGGAGATTTCCGGTAGGCGATCAAGCCAATGAATTACCATCGGTGGTCGAAAAAGCGCCTGAAGCTAAAGCACCCGAAGTTAGGGAAATTGAGAAACCACCGGCTGAAGCAGTCGTTGAGCAAGCTGAGGGTGACATACAGACCATGCAATCAGCGATTGATCAGCCACCGAACACCCGGAGTGTGATTGAAGAGATTCAAATCAACCCGGGACGTTACCTTGTACAGGTAGCAAGTTTCAGTACCGTTGCAAATGCGGACCGCCTGGCTTCACGTCTCAGGGTAGACGGGCTGGATGTCATGATGGATACCATTGATGCGGCAGTAGGGACCTTGCACCGGGTGCGGGTTGGCCCATACGACCAGATCGGGCAGGCAAATGATGCGATGTCCATGATCAGGGCACGGACACCTGATGTAAACCCCAGGATCGTTGATCTACGGCCGGACGAAAGCGCGCCGGTAACTGACCCTTCAGATCCATTGGTAAGGTGGGTTGTGCAGGTTGGCAGTTTTGAAAATCAGGCCAATTCAGAAAGCCTGGTTGGACAACTGCGGGCCAACGGTTTCAATGCATATAGCGTAGTGGTGACCGAGCCCGGACGAACCCGCTATAAAGTCAGGGTCGGGCCGGAAATTGAGCGCCAGTCTGCGGTTGCCGTGGCAGCGGATATTCGCAGTAAATTAAGGCTGGATGGCATTGTGATTAGCGTAGACTGAGCATTCAAAATGGAATGGGCTGATTATGTAATCCTTGCAGTATGTGTGATTTCAATCATGGTGGGTGCCCTGCGTGGTCTTATTAAGGAAGCGTTTTCACTCGCGGTCTGGATTGCAGCATTCCTGATAGCGTTCCAGTATTCAGGTGCATTGGCGGACAATCTTTTGACTTCTGTTTCCTTACCGTCGGCACGTTCTGCGCTGGCGTTTGCCGGGCTTTTTATCGTAGTTTTGGTGCTCGGCGGGTTAATCACATACCTGCTTGGGAAACTGGTAGAAAAAACAGGATTGAGCGGTACAGATCGCCTGTTAGGCGGCGTATTTGGTGCAGCACGCGGTATTATCATGGTGGTATCAATGATGCTGATTGCCGGTTTGACCCCCATTCCAGAAGACCCCTGGTGGGGACAGTCCAGGGGGATCCAGTCTTTTATGCCACTGGCCGACTGGGCGGCAACGTTTCTGCCTGAATCGATTGCCGAACATCTTGATTTACACCCCGAGATTGAGGCCAAAACTGCTGATGCATGAACTATTACCCCGGCTTCAGTGCGCGCATGATAAAATTCATTCGCCTCCAAACCGGTCAACTTAACAGGACTCGGCGAAATGTGTGGAATCATTGGAATCGTCGGACACGAGCCTGCCGCTCCCGCCATTGTTGATGCGCTCACCATTCTTCAGCACCGGGGTCAGGATGCAGCCGGTCTTGCCACCCTTGATGGACACTACCTGAATCTGCATAAGAATAACGGCCTGGTCAGGGATGTTTTTGCTTCTGCCGATTTCTCACGTTTACAAGGGACTACGGGCTTGGGGCACGTCCGTTATCCCACAGCAGGTTGCGAGAATTCTGCTGAGGCTCAGCCTTTTTATGTCAACTCGCCTTATGGTATTGCCCTGGCCCATAACGGCAACCTGATTAATACAGAGGTTTTAAAAAGGCAACTGTTTGACAGCGACAGAAGACATCTCAATACCGAGTCAGATTCCGAGGTATTGCTCAATATCTTTGCTCATGAACTACAAAAATGTGACAACGATAAATTAACCGCTGATGATATTTTTTCTGCGGTTAAGGGTGTTCATGAACGCTGTGTTGGTGCCTATGCAGTCATCGCCCTGATCGTGAACCAGGGGCTGCTGGGTTTCAGGGACCCGCATGGCATCAGACCCATGGTATTGGGTAGCAGGGAAACGGAAAAAGGCACCGAGTATGCAATGGCATCGGAAAGCGTCGCCCTGGATGTGATTGGTTTTAAATTGCTCCGCGATGTGAAACCGGGTGAGGCAATATTTATTGGTTTGGATGGCACGCTGTATTCCAGCGGCAGTTTGGTCAGCAAACCCTTTTCCCCCTGCATTTTTGAATATGTTTATTTTGCGCGCCCTGATTCCATGCTTGATGATATCTCTGTTTACAAGGCACGCCTCAGAATGGGGCAGGCACTGTCGAGAAAAATTCTCAATGAATGGCCTGAGCACGACATTGATGTTGTTATCCCGGTACCCGATACAAGCCGTACTTCCGCATTGCCACTTGCATACGACCTGCAGGTAAAATATCGCGAAGGATTTATCAAGAACCGTTATATCGGCCGAACATTCATCATGCCTGGCCAGGCGCAAAGAAAACAGTCAGTGCGGCATAAACTCAATGCTATTGACCTGGAATTCCGGGGCAAGAATGTTCTTATAGTGGATGACTCCATCGTGCGTGGAACCACCTCTAAACAGATCATTCAATTGGCCAGGGAGGCAGGGGCGAATAAAGTTTATTTCGCTTCAGCGGCACCACCGGTCCGCTACCCCAATATTTATGGGATTGACATGCCTGCCACCACTGAGCTGATTGCCAGTGGCAGGGATATACCTCAAATTCAGCAGGAACTGGGAGCGGATTGGTTAATTTACCAGGAACTGGATGATTTGATCGAAGCGTGCCGCGAGGGCAATCGCAGTATTGGCCAATTCGACACATCCTGCTTTTCGGGTGAGTATGTTACAGGAGTGGATGATGGGTACCTGGAGTCGATTCAAAAAATGCGCTCTGACCAGGCCAAATCAGAGCGCCGGCTTTCGCCTGCAACCCACCTGGCGAGTTAGTGCAAAAAAATTACGCATTGAAATCACATACTCTTTGAGCAGGGCAAGGATATGAGTGACAACACAAAAAAAACCAAACTCGACGGCGTTCGAAAGCGCATTGATGGCTTGGATGAAGCAATTCAAAAATTGATCGGAGAGCGTGCCGAACTTGCTTCTGTGGTTGGTCAAGCCAAGGGGCGTCTGCTGCATGCCGTCGATTATTATCGCCCGGAGCGCGAGGCGCAGGTGTTGCGGGGTGTACTTGAGCGCAATGATGGACCCTTGAGTGATGCCGAAATGCTCAGGTTATTCCGGGAAATTATGTCGGCATGCCTGGCACAACAGGAACCGCTCAAAATCGCCTATCTTGGGCCGGAAGGCACATTTACCCAGCAAGCTGTGCATCTTCATTTCGGTCATTCCGTGCGAGCCATAGGCCACCCCGCAATCGATACGGTTTTTGAACAGGTCCAGGGTGCCGAAGTCGACTTTGGTGTAGTACCGATTGAAAACTCCACGCAGGGAATTGTGAGTCATACCCTCGACATGTTCCTGGAGTCTGACTTAAAAATTTGCGGTGAGGTCGAGATGCGCATTCATCATAACCTCCTGACTCACTCATCCAGCCTGGCAGGCCTGGAGAGAATTTATGCACATCACCAGTCGTTATCGCAATGCAGAACCTGGATCAGGCGAAACCTGCCACAAGTTGAGACTTTACCTGTTGCCAGCAATGCAGAAGCCGCCAGGCGTGTAAGGAATGCACCTGAAGCTGCCGCTATTGCCAGTCAATCTGCCGCAGAGATTTATGGCGTGCCCATCCTGTTTTCGAACATTGAAGATAACGTTGACAATACAACCCGTTTCCTGGTGATCGGCCGCCAACTTTTTGGCCGTTCAGGCAGTGATAAGACAAGCCTGTTGTTGGCCGGAAAAGAGGGCCCCGGGCTTCTGCACGCCTTGCTGGCTCCATTTTCAGAACACCAGGTGAATATGACCCGGATTGAATCACGGCCGTCCCCGGAAGGAAAATGGCAGTATGTTTTCTTCGTTGATATCGAGGGGCACGTTGAGGATAAACAAGTTGCTGCTGCCATTGCTGCCCTGACCGAGGTTTCGGATCAGGTACGGGTGCTGGGTTCCTATCCAAAAGCAGTGCTGCCACCATCGGAAAAGAAGTAATTAGCAGTGAATTCAGATAAACCAGCATCATCTGCCCCAGTACTATCTGCCTGTGATATTAGTGCACTTGCTGCACCCGGCGTACGGCAACTGAACCCATACCTTCCCGGCAAGCCAATTTCTGAACTGGAACGGGAGTATGGTGTCAGCAATATTATCAAGCTGGCATCGAACGAAAACCCATTGGGCACCAGTCCGGCTGCCCTGGCAGCAATGGCAACCGAATTGTCGAAACTTTCCTTGTATCCCGATGGTGGTGGATTTGAACTGAAGAGGGCGCTCTCACTGCACCATGATTGTGACCCCTCAGGTATTACCCTGGGTAATGGTTCCAATGATGTGTTGGTGTTGATTGCTGAAGCATTTCTGCAGCCAGGTCTCGAGGCAATTTATTCCCAATACTGTTTTGCGGTCTACCCGATCGCGGTAGAGGCTGCAGGGGCCAAAGGGAAAATGTCGCTGGCGCTTCCCGCTGATAGTGCCCAGGCTCTGGGACATGACCTGTCCGCGATGAGTGAATTGATTGGACCGCAAACCAGAATAATTTTTATTGCCAATCCGAATAACCCGACCGGAAGCTGGGTCGGAAATGATGACTTGCATGCGTTTATTTCCCGCGTGCCGCGTGATGTTCTGCTGGTGATTGACGAGGCGTATTTTGAGTATTCCCGCCCTTTGGAGCTGCCGGATGCAACGCAATGGCTGTCTGACTATCCAAACCTGATCGTCACCCGCACTTTTTCAAAAGTTTATGGATTGGCTGGCATTCGTGTTGGATACAGCCTGTCATCCCCGGATATCGCTGATATGCTGAACCGGATCCGGCAGCCATTCAATGTGAACAGCCTTGCCTTGACCGGCGCTGTTGCAGCATTGGCCGATGATGAATTCGTTAAACGATCGGTGGCCACTAATTCTGCTGGTTTGCAGCAGTTACAGGACGGTTTAAGAGACCTGGGTCTGTGCGGAATTCCGTCTGCCGGAAATTTCATTCTTGCCGATTTTCGGCAAGCTTCAGGGCCTGTTTACGAAGCCTTGCTCAAGGCGGGAATTATTGTCAGGCCGGTTGCAAATTATGGGCTACCGAACCATTTGCGCATCACCGTTGGCAGCGCATCTCAAAACGAAAAATTACTTGATGAACTCGCCATTATTTTGCCGGCAGGCCAGAATTCGAGTGTTTGAGTCCTTGCGTGCGAAGGCTGCTTTGAGTGGCCGCTTATCTCCGCCCGGAGATAAGTCTATTTCACATCGCGCCCTGATTTTTGCAGCACTGGCGAATGGTCAGTCCCGTATTGATGGCCTGTTATTGAGCGATGATGTCATGGCTACCAGGTCGGCTCTGGAACAGCTTGGTGTTTCTTTTAGCCGCGACAAAGATAGCTTGCTGGTGTCCGGAATCGGAATGACGGGATTGGATAAGCCAGCAGATGTTCTTGATATGGGCAATTCAGGAACCGCGATGCGCTTATTAGCCGGTGTACTGGCGGCGCAGGATTTTGATAGTGAATTGTGTGGAGACGAGTCGCTGAGTAAAAGACCAATGGGGCGCATTTTAAAACCTCTGCGAGCGATGGGTGCAGATATTGCAGCAACACAAGCCGGTACTCCACCGTTAAAAATTAGTGGTAGGCGACTGCAGGGTATTGATTATGCTTCTCCGGTTGCCAGTGCCCAGGTCAAAACCTGCGTGTTGCTTGCAGGCTTGTACGCCGAAGGGAACACTAGCGTCACAGAACCATCACCAAGCCGGGATCATACAGAGCGTATGCTGGCGATGTTTGGCATTGAGTTGGGCGAGCACTGTAGTGTGACCGGCGGAAGTCAGCTGCAGGCGACTGAGATTCGGGTACCTGCAGATATATCGTCAGCAGCATTTTTGCTGGCCGCAGCAGCCATGGTCGAAGATTCAGAGATATGCCTGGAGAATGTTGGGCTGAATCCTACCCGCGACGGATTTCTTCGGGCTCTGAAGCTGATGGGTGCAGATGTAACATGGCAAAATCATTCATCAACTGCAGAGCCGGCAGGCGATATCCGCATCCGCTACAACGGCCGCTTGAAGTCAATTGACCTGCCACCGGAATGGATACCGTCAATGGTCGATGAGGTTCCGGTCCTGATGGTGCTGGCAGCTACTGCTGATGGAATAACCAGGATCAGGGGTGCTGGTGAACTCAGGGTGAAAGAAAGTGACCGCCTGTCGGTGATGTGTGCGGGGCTGACTCAAATGGGTGTCAGGCTTAAAGAATTTGAAGACGGGGCTGATATTGAAGGGTGTAGCGTGTTTCCGGACGCAGTACTGGAAAGCGCTGGAGATCACCGTTGTGCCATGAGTTTCGCGGTGATGGGTCTGCTCGCAGCATCGGGGCACCGGATCAGGGGTGCCGGCTACATCAGCACATCGTATCCGGGTTTTGTCAGGGATATGAATTCACTTGGCGCGACAATGATGATGAATGATCTGAGTTAGTGGAAAAGTTGGACAAAAAAAGCAAACCAGCCGAACCGGTGCCGGTTATCGCAATCGATGGACCTGTGGGCTCTGGAAAAGGCACGATTTCCACGCGGCTGGCCAAGCGCCTGGGATGGCATTTTATGGACAGTGGTGCTCTTTACCGCCTGGTAGCAATCGCCGCTGTGGATGCCAATGTAGATGCCGGCAATCGTGATTCCCTTACCCTGATTGCACAAAACCTTGATTTTGAATTCAAGCGAAGTGAAGAGGAAACCATAGTGCTTTTAAGTGGCGTAGATGTTTCGGGCAGATTGCGAACTGAATTAATCAGTGCAATGGCTTCAGAAGTCGCATCTGTCAAAACGGTTCGCGCTGCAATGATCGGACGCCAAAGAGCGTTTGTCCGGCCACCAGGGCTGGTGGCAGATGGCCGTGATATGGGGACCATCATTTTCCCGCATGCAGATCTGAAAATATTTCTTACTGCCAGTGTCCGGATTCGTGCCAACAGGCGATATAAGCAGTTGAAAGACAAAGGGGAAAGTGTTAATCTGCGCCGCCTTTTCAGGGAGATTGAAGCGCGCGATGATCGTGATATGAATCGTGAAGTTGCTCCGCTCAAACCTGCAAAAGATGCGATAATTATTGATTCGACTGAATTCTGTATCAATGAGGTGCTGGATCAAGTTTATAAATTAGCTAAAGAAAGAAGTTTAACTAACTAATATTTATATAGATATATAAGGAAATACTGGTGCCAGCTGACAAAGTGGCTTATTTTAACCGGCAGTAATTGCCGAACAACCTGGGTGGGCTGTTAAACACTGAACAGCTCGTGAGAATTAAACCAATGACTGAAAGTTTCGCCGAATTATTTGAAGAAAGCCTGCTTACAAGAAATCTAAAGCCTGGATCAATCGTTACCGGACAAGTAGTTGAGATCAGGGATGACGCCGTTGTCGTCAATGCCGGGCTTAAATCCGAGGGTATCGTACCCATTAGCCAGTTCCGCGATGCTGCCGGAGAGTTGGAAGTAAAATTAGGAGATGAGGTACAAGTCACGCTGGATGCCGTTGAAGACGGATTTGGCGAGACCCGCCTGTCTCGTGAGAAAGCCAAGCGTTCCCTGGTTTGGGATACGCTGGAAACTGCATTTACCGAAGAGGCCACCATTGAAGGCAAAATCAGTGGCAAGGTGAAAGGCGGGTTTACCGTCGATATTCACGACATCAGGGCATTCCTGCCTGGTTCACTGGTAGATGTACGACCGGTCCGGGATCCGGCCTATCTGGAAGGCAAGGATCTGGAATTCAAGATTATCAAACTGGACCGCAAGCGTAACAACATTGTTGTTTCACGCCGTGCAGTAGTTGAATCCGAGTTCAGTGCAGAACGTGAAGAAATGCTGGCTGCTCTGGAAGAGGGTGCAATCATCAAGGGTGTGGTTAAAAACCTCACCGATTATGGCGCCTTTCTTGACCTGGGTGGCATTGACGGCCTGTTGCATATTACTGATATGGCCTGGAAGCGTGTTCGCCATCCGAGCGAAGTTGTTGAAGTCGGGGCGGAACTGGATGTGCGGGTTCTCCGGTTCGATCGTGAACGTAACCGTGTTTCACTGGGATTAAAGCAATTAGGTGAAGATCCATGGAGTGATCTGGCCAGACGTTATCCGATCAACACCAGGCTATTCGGTAAGATCAGCAATATCACCGATTATGGTTGTTTTGTTGAGATCGAAGACGGTGTTGAAGGCTTGGTTCATGTATCTGAAATGGACTGGACCAACAAAAACGTCAATCCGGCCAAGGTGGTGCAAACCGGTGACGAAGTTGAAGTCATGGTTCTGGATATCGACGAGGAACGCCGGCGTATCTCACTGGGAATGAAACAGTGCTCTGCAAACCCTTGGGATGCATTTGCTGCCATTTATAGCAAGGGCGACAAAGTCACCGGCGCCATCAAGTCGATTACTGATTTCGGTATCTTCATTGGTCTCGAAGGTGGTATTGACGGCCTGGTTCACCTATCCGACATATCATGGCTGACACCGGGTGAAGAGTCGGTTCGTAACTTCAAGAAAGGTGAAGACATTGAAGCGGTTGTACTGGCAGTTGACCCTGAGCGCGAGCGCATTTCGCTTGGTATCAAGCAACTGGACCAGGATCCTTTTGCTACCTTTATGGCCGACCATCCGCGTGGAAGCCTGGTGAAAGGCATTGTGAAGGAAGTTGATGAGCGTGGCGCAGTGATCGAGCTCATGGATGGCGTAAAGGGCTATCTCAGGGCTTCAGATATTAAGAAAGAGCGCGTTGAAGACGCCAGTAAAGAGCTTTCAGTTGGCGATGAAATTGAAGCCAAGTTCATTTCGCTAGATCGTAAAACCCGTAACCTTGGTCTTTCGATCAAGGCCGTGGAAGACGAGGAGTTGGCTGAGGCGCTGGAAGAGTATCACCAGACCAGCAGTTCCAGTGGTACCACTTCATTGGGTGAATTGCTGAAAGAGCAGCTCGATCAAGGTAACTGAATTGATTTTCGGGCAGCCTGGAACAGCTTGCCCGAAAATTCCTACTGGCGGCCCGTAACCTTTTGAGATATTGTAGGTTTATTATGACAAAGTCAGAATTAATCGACCGATTAGCAGAACAACAAAATCACCTGGCCCATTTGGACGTAGAACTGGGGGTCAAGTCTATTCTGGAACAGATGAGTAGCGCCCTGGCAAGCGGAGAGCGAATTGAAATTCGCGGTTTCGGCAGTTTTTCTCTGCATTATCGTGCTCCCAGGATGGGTCGCAACCCAAAAACCGGTGAAGCAGTAGCATTGCCCGGTAAAAATGTTCCTCACTTCAAACCCGGTAAGGCGCTTCGCGAACGTGTAAACAACGGCTAGCTGGAGCTGCCCGGGGAAGCTTGAATAATGAACCGCCTGATTTTTACCGTGGTGGCTTTGATTGCAATAGCTGTCGGCCTGCTGGTTGGCACCTTGAATTCCGAAAAAGTCATTGTTGATCTGCTGTGGGTACAAATACAGTGGCCACTTGGCTTATTGCTGCTGCTATCACTTGCTGGCGGCTTGTTATTGGGGATTGTAATGATCTATCTCTCCCAGGTCTTTCCATTACGTCTCCGGCTGAGAAAATCACAAGCGAAAGTCAGTAAGGCCCTTGACTTGCAAGGTGCCGGCCTGGACGTGTCTCGCGCTGATGATTGAAGTCCTGCTGCTGGCGCTCTTGCCGGTGGCGGCCTGGGGTGGCTGGTGGTTTGCCCGCGGAGCGTCCAGGCGTGGTGAGCGTCAGCGAAATCGGGCTTTCAGTAACCAGTATTTCCAGGGTCTGAACTACCTTCTTAACGAACAGCCGGACAAGGCGATCCAGGTTTTCCTCGAAATGGCCGAGGTTAATGAAGACACCGTCGAAATGCATCTTGCCCTCGGAAGTCTTTTCAGACGCAGGGGCGAGGTAGACCGGGCAATCCGTCTGCATCAGAACATCATCTCAAAACATACGCTTGACGATACCCAGCGAATGCAGGCATTGCTCGAATTGGGCGAAGATTACATGCGTGCAGGATTATTTGACCGCGCAGAGCGCCTGTTCAGTGAACTAAGTACCCGCGAATCTTTGGCACCTTCAGCATTAAGGCATCTGCTGGATATTTATCAACAGGAAAAGGATTGGGAAAACGCGCTTGCCATTGCTGCAAAACTAGAAAAGGCCACCGACGAACCCCATGGTAGATTCATGTCTCATTTCTGTTGTGAACTGGCTGAGCTTGAACTGAAAAAGAAAAAACCTGAGAACGCCCGGAAATTTCTCACCCAAGCCAGGAGACATGATGCGGAAAGCGTGCGTGCACATTTTATCGCTGCTGGTATTGCGCAACACAAGGGCCAATACGTCGAGGCAATGGAAATTTATGAACAAATAGCAGAAATTGATGCAGATTACCTACCTTATCTGCTTGACCAGTATTTTGAGTGTGCCCACCAATCCGGCGAATCAGAGCGCTCCAAATCCCAGCTCGCAGCCTGGGTTGAAGCACACCAGGGTATAAGCCTGGTGCTTTGCCAGGCTTCAATTATCGAAATGGAAGAGGGTGCTGAAAAGGCAGCCGAATTGATTACAAGCTCCTTGCGAAGCCGGGCCTCTGTCAAGGGTCTGGAAAAACTGATGGACCTTAAAAAGAACGGTAATCATGAGCTTGATTCAAGCGAAGACATATTGCATGCAATTACTAAGGAGCTCATGGCAAGCCAATCTTCTTATCGATGCGCGCATTGCGGATTCAGTGGCCATATCCATCATTGGCAGTGTCCTAGTTGCAAACAGTGGAGTACCACAAAAATTATTCGCGGTGTGCTGGGTGAATAGTTTTCATTCTGAATGACTGAAATTTCGACGACATTGCTGTCCGTTACATTCTTGCTGACTTTCTTACTGTCTGCCGGCCTGGTTTATGTCGCCATTGCGTTAGGGCGGCGGTTCGTCATGCTTGATTTACCGGGTGAGCGACAAAGCCACTCACAGCCTACCTTGACCGGCGGAGGAATTGGAATTGTATCTTCGCTGGTATTGTCTTCACTGGTTTTTACCCTGCAAGGACTTGTAGCGCAGGACTGGGTGTTTATCGTCCTGCCCGGTGTGGTCGCACTTTCTGTCATCGGCTGGATGGATGATAGAAGACCGGTTTCAGCACGGTTCAGACTATTTGTTCAGCTAGCTGTCAGTTTTGCCCTGATAGGATCCCTGGTATTTGCCGGGAAGTTGAATGGCTGGCTAATTCCGTTGCTGGCTGGAGTCGCGATCGTGTGGATAATGAATGTATACAATTTCATGGATGGCAGTCATGGAATGGCCGGATTCCAGGGTGTTTTCGCCGGCCTCCTTCTGGCCCTGATATTTTTATTTGAAAAACAGCCATTACTGCTTATTCCATCACTGTTGATAGCGGCATCATGCGCGGGTTTCCTGCCTTTCAATATGCCCAACCCACGAATATTTATGGGTGATGCAGGAAGTGTTCCCCTGGGGTTTGCCATTTCGGCCTTGCTGGTAATGGGTTTGACCGTTGGTGCACTGAGTTTTCCGGCTGCACTTCTGGTTTTAGCCGTGTTTCTTGTAGATGGCAGTCTGACGTTACTGAAAAGGGTAATTCGGGGAGAGCAATGGTATACTGCGCACAAACAACATGTGTACCAACGGCTGATAAGACAAGGATGGCCCCACAGTCGGGTTCTCTTGCTTTATCAGGCTGTTAACATAATTTTGGTAGTGCCAGTAGTGATACTGGTGACGATGTACCCGGTGTATGCCTGGCCGCTGACAGGAATGAGTTTCCTCTTGCTTGCAGCAGGCTGGTATATTGCATCTCGCAAACTTGAGGTGCGGAATTGAGCGCTAAAAAAATGAAACAGATGCTCCAGAATTTGCGTCACCCCCGCGTAGCAGTTGTTGCGCATGATCTGGTTATGGTAGTTCTTGCCTGGCTGGCTTCAAGCTGGCTGGTTGAACGGATATCCGGAATTCCCCTTGCCCACGGTGCATCACTGGTCACAGAATTGGCGGTGGTGGTCGTTTTGCAAACCGCAGTGCTTTGGTATATCGGCCTATACAAAGGTCTATGGCGCTTCGCCAGTTTTCAGGATATGTGGAATATTTTGCGGTCTGCACTATTTGGCACGATACTGATCATAAGCAGCCTTGCTCTAATTAGCGGTTCGGTACAAAGCAAGTGGCTGCAATCCCTGGTGGCATATCCGGTGTTATTATTTGTGTTACTGGGCTTGCCCCGCATGTGTTACCGCTTCTGGAAGGATTCTCACCTGCCACAATCTCAACAAGGGATGAGCGGTCTTACCCGTGTGTTGATACTGGGTGCCGGGCATTCAGGCGCTTTGCTGGAACGTGAACTTCGCCATCGTGGCGGTCATGAGATCCTCGGTTTTCTTGATGATAATAACCGCTTGCGTGGTGCACAGGTGCACGGCGTGCCGGTACTTGGCACCATTGACGGGCTTTCGGATATCGGTCAGGAACTGGACGCTGAACTGGTGATCATTGCAATGCCTTCAGCGAATAACCAGCAAATGCAGCGAATTGTTGAGATTTGTGAGAAGAGTGAAATCAAGTTCCGTACGCTGCCGACCATGCAGGATTTAGGTAACCGGGCGACCCCGATAGGTGTTTTGAAACGCGTGGTAATTGATGATCTATTGGGTCGTGAACCGGTATCTTTGAACTGGGAGTCAATCCGTGAAGGCCTTGCTGGCAAGCGCGTCATGATTACCGGTGGCGGTGGCTCAATAGGCTCCGAACTTTGCCGGCAGATTGCGAGACTCAACCCGATTGAATTAATCGTTGTAGATAACAGTGAGTACTCGCTTTATCGAATTGATCACGAATTGCGAAGTAATTTTCAGGATTTGATTTTTTATTCGGTTCTGGGCGATATCTGTGATCCTGCCACGGTTGAAAAAGTGGTTGGAGAGTACAAGCCGGATATGATTTTCCACGCGGCAGCTTATAAGCATTTGCCCATTCTCCAAACCCAGATTCGTGAAGCATTTCGAAATAACGTATTGGGCACGATGCGACTTTCTGAAGTTGCCGAGCGGCACGGGGTAGGGACATTTGTCCTGATTTCTACTGACAAGGCGGTTAACCCGGCGAATATCATGGGTGCCACCAAGCGCGTTGCTGAGATGTATTGTCAGAACATGAATGCCCGATCAAATACGCGGTTTATTACCGTTCGTTTCGGCAATGTGTTGAATTCAAACGGCAGTGTTGTGCCTCTTTTCAATGAGCAAATCGAAAAAGGCGGCCCGGTAACCGTTACCCACCCCGAAATATCCCGTTACTTCATGACGATTTCTGAAGCCACTCAGCTCATCATGCAGTCGGCGGTTCTGGGCAGTGGTGGTGAGATTTATGTTTTGGATATGGGTGATCCGGTTAAAATCACCTATCTTGCAGAACAACTGATCCGGCTTGCCGGAAAAGAACCTGGTCAGGATATCCAGATTATATACACTGGCCTGCGGCCTGGCGAAAAGTTATATGAAGAACTGTTCCATGAACTGGAACCCTACGATATGACGACCCATGAGAAAATATTCCTTGCTCACCCGAGACAGGCCGACTGGGACGAACTCAGGTCTGAACTGAGAAATATCGAACTTGCTGTGCGGCGATACGATACCAAGAGCCTTGGACGTATCATGTTGAGACTGGTACCTGAAATGGCTAAATCCAGCGTCAACACCGAACCGGCAGATGTCATTCCGATCAATCGACCGGCTTAAGTTGCCGTGAAACATCGCGCTCGGGTCAGGAAAGCTGTTTTTCCTGTCGCAGGGTTGGGTACCCGTTTTTTACCTGCAACAAAATCAATTCCCAAGGAAATGTTACCGATTGTCGATAAACCGCTGATCCAGTATGCAGTAGAAGAAGCGGTTGAGGCAGGCATTGAGACGCTGATACTGGTAACCCGGGGCGATAAACAGGCGATTGTAGATCACTTTCAGCGATCCGAAAGTCTTGAGCGACACCTGAAATCCAAACACCAACATGAGTTGCTCGAAATGGTGCAGGGGATACTGCCATCCAGTGTGCGAATGCAAGAAGCCATACAGGCGGAACCTCTTGGGCTGGGTCATGCGGTTCTGTGTGCACGCCCCTTGATCGAGGAGGAGCCATTTGCCGTAATCCTTCCGGATGACATGGTGAAGACATCTGGACAGGGCTGCCTGGCCCAGTTACTGAGTGTTTATGATGAAACTGGATGCAACGTTATAGGTGTAGAAAAGATTCCACCGGAATTAACCCGCAAATACGGAGTCGCTGCAGTCCGGAAAAACCCCGCAGGTTATTTGCAAATTTCTGAGTTGGTGGAAAAACCTCTGCCCGAGGATGCGCCTTCAGACCTTGGTGTTGTGGGGCGATACATTCTTAACCATCGAATTTTTGAACATCTCGCTGAAATCGGCGCCGGCACCGGCGGGGAAATACAACTCACTGACGCGATAGCCCGCCTGATGAATGATGAACCGGTACTGGCCTTTCCATTTGAAGGCACACGATACGATTGTGGCAGCCGCCTTGGCTTCATCCAGGCGACAATTGACTACGCGCTGAGCGATCCTGCTCTTGAAGGCCCGCTTCGTGATCATTTCTACCGCATGTTTTCAGACCAGGGAAAATAGTTCATACATGACAGTGGTACGACAGCAGGCAGATTGGCCAAGCGGCGAAGTTGTTCACCTGGATCATCAATCGCAAGTGTTAACGGGGAACCCCTGGGGTGACCCGGTCAACCGCAAGCTCAGCATATACCTGCCACCCGGCTACAGTGATCAGGTTGCTCCTTACATTGCACTTTGGGATCTCGCGGCATTTACCAACTCCGGCCCCGGGCATTTGAACTGGCGACATCATGGTGAAAATGTGCCCCAGCGTATCGACCGCTTGATACACCAGGGAAAACTACCACCGGTGGTCGTTGCGTTCCCTGATTGCTATACCTCCCTGGGCGGAAACCAGTATGTTAATTCAGCCTCGGTGGGCCGGTATGCAGATTACCTTGTACAGGAACTGGTGCCATTTTTATCCGGGCAAATCAATGTAATCGATAACAGCTCCGGTAGAGGCGTATTCGGGAAATCATCCGGTGGTTTTGGTGCAATGAGCCTGGCCATGAATTTCCCGGGTATATGGGGTGCTGTTGCTTCCCATGCTGGTGATGTTGGTTTCGATCTTGTATACAGACCTGAATTTCCTGTCGCCGCCAGTTCACTCAATGCCTGCGGTGGCGATATACCAAAATTCCTGTCCCGTTTCTGGAACAACAAAAGGCCGGGGAAGGCGGATTATTCCACCCTGATGACACTCGCCATGGCCGCCAGTTATGATGCGGACCATCATCAGCCTGAACAGATTCGCCTTCCTTTTTCTTTAAAAAGATGTAGTCTGGATGAGGAGCGATGGGCCAATTGGTTGGCGCATGATCCATTGAACATGGTTGGACGGCATGTTAAGCCACTGAAATCATTGAAGGCATTCTATTTTGATGCCGGGAATCGTGATCAATACAATATTCAGTTTGGTAGCCGTCATCTTGCCAAAAAGCTGGAAAAACTGGGCATTCACCACCATTATGAGGAGTTCGACGGTACACACTCGGGAATGGACTGGAGATTGGACATTTCTTTGCCGTATATTACCAAGGCACTGAGTGACAGCAATATAGAATTGAATGGGAATAGCAGTTAATGATTGAAGTAAGCCGGAATGCACAAAGGTATTTTAAACGCCTGATAGATCAACAGGATATGCCGGGTATTGGGCTTCGTATACAGGTAATAGACCCGGGTACGCCACGGGCCAGCTGTGATCTGCAATTTTGTCCCCAGGGTGAGCACGAAGCGTCTGACCAGAGTTTCGAATTTTCTGATTTCAATTTGTATGTGGCACAAGATAGCGCTGATTGGCTGACCGAGGCAGAAATTGATTTTGATGAAGGTAGTGCAGGCGGGCAATTGTCAATCAAGGCACCAAACATCAAAGGTAATATGCCAGACGACAGTGCGAATCTGAATGAGCGTGTGGCCTGGATTCTGGAAACCGAAATCAACCCTGGCCTGGCCTCCCACGGTGGTCATGTTAGCCTTGAGGAGATTACCCAGGATTTGGAAATTGTTTTACGTTTCGGCGGTGGCTGCCAGGGCTGCGGAATGGCGGATGTCACCCTGAAACAGGGTATTGAAAAGTCACTCAAAGGTCATTTTCCTGAAATTACCGGCATCCTTGATGCGACCGATCATGCCAGTGGTGAGAATCCTTACTACAAATCAAGTTAACGCGATCAAACTCTGGGTAATCAGACCCTAATGGCTGGAAAGCACATGCAAGCCATCCAGGCTTGAATACCAGGAAGCCAGTTCTTCAATTTCCCGGTCACTGAGGCTGGCGGCGAATCCGCTCATGATGGGATTCTTTCTTGAACCATCACGATAACTGTTCAATGCATGCTCCAGGTAACTTTTGTATTGTCCGGCCAGTACCGGGTAAGTCTCTTCGATACCAATACCATCTGCTCCGTGGCAGGTCTGGCAAAGAGGTAATTTTTCAGGGCCAGACTCAACTGGACCAGCTGTCGAATCTGCTGTGCTTAGCTGAAACGTTGAGATTCTTGCAACAATATCTTCAACGTCCTGTTCCGAAAGACTCTCTGCCTGCAATTGCATGGTGCCGTGAACGCGAGATCCGGATTTATAGGCACTGAGTGCCGAGCGCAGGTATGACGCGTTTTGACCAGCAAGTTTAGGGACATTAAAAGTTGGATAGACGTTTTTGTAGCCCGGTATTCCATGGCAGCCCGTGCAGGTAGTGAGCTTGATTTTACCGGCGACAGCATCGCCCTGTGCGATCGCAGTTTCGTGTTCAAGAACCATAGACAGGAGAACAATAAAAGCCAGGCAACGCATTGGGTATGCTCCACGGAATATCAAAGAGCGGCGATTATAACGGTACATTTCTTAAAATCCAATGGATCTTAGTTACTAACCTTCGGTCGCTGGTTGCCGATATCTACGCGGACTTTCCAGGAGCCATCCGGCTGTTTCTGCCAGATATTGACGTATTTCCCGGTATTTGCGGCCTCACCATCAACCACGATCTGGTACTGGCCCCAGGTCCAGCCCATATCGGCAGATGCAGCCACCTCG
>SMVA01348659.1_pt1 | contig 21993 bp, 17 predicted proteins | sample 2456451 | NCBI WGS metagenome assembly SMVA01 (sample SAMN11095933, study PRJNA526329) | marine sediment metagenome | biome: Marine sediment; feature: Surficial sediment; material: Deep marine sediment; isolation source: Hadal surficial sediment | place: Pacific Ocean | collected 2014-05 | depth... | reverse complement strand
CCCCGCGGCCGGGTGACGGGCGGTTCAAGCGCTGTCAACACAACAATCGCCTTAAGGGGCATGCCCGAGGACTTCGATGAATGGGCGGAGCTCGGCAACAACGAGTGGAGCTGGATTAAAGTCCTGCCTGAATTCAAGCGGCTGGAAAGAGATCTTGATTTTGGCGACAAGCCGTATCACGGCGACGCCGGACCCATTACCATTCGCAGATACCCAACTGAAGAGTTATTGCCACAGCACCAGGCATTTATAGAATCGGCTCAAATGCTCGGCTACCCCTATTGCGCGGACGCGAATGACCCGGATGGCTGGGGCGTCGGACCACAACCCATGAACAAACTGGGGCGACTGCGTATATCTTCTGCTATCAGTTACCTTGCACCGGCAAGAATTCGGCCTAACCTGACCATCCAGGCTAATAGCCTGGTTCGACGCCTGATCATGGAAAACCACACCTGTACCGGAGTTGAAGTTGAAGACAGCGAAGGCAAGGTTGATGTTATTAAAGGAAAACTTATTGTCCTGAGCGCCGGATCATTAATGTCTCCACCGATACTCATGCGTTCCGGGATCGGGCCTGCTGACCAACTGGAATCTTTTGGCATCGATGTTGTCCAGGATGAGCCCGGTGTGGGATCTAACCTATGCGATCATCCTGCTATTGCCCTGGTCTGCCAGGTTAAAGAGGGTGCCATTATTGATTTTGATTCACCCATCATTCAGACAATCCTTCGTTATACCACTGAGGGGTCAGACAAACGCAATGATATGCAGATTGAACAACTCAGCTATGTCGGAAAGGAAGGTGGTCCACCTTTGTTCGGCATTGCCGCCTGCCTCGAGTATCAATATGGTCGTGGAGAAGTGCGATTGAGTTCTGCGGAACCGAGGAAAAACCCTGTTATCGACTGTAGATTTTGCGAGGATGACAGGGATACCAATCGACTGGTCAGCGCATTTAAGGACGTAATGGCATTTACCCGCCAGGGTCCGCTTGCAGATATGATCGAGTCTGTGGCATTTCCAGACCCGAAACGACCGCTTGGCGAAGGGGACATAGCAGGGCTATGCCGAAAGCTGGCAGGTAGCGGCTACCACCCATGTGGTACTGTGAAAATGGGTCCGTTGGAAGATAACCTGGCGGTGGTAAGCCAATACGGAACCGCTCACCGGATTGAGAACCTTGTTGTGGCCGATGCTTCGATTATGCCTTTTGTGCCAAGGGCGAATATCAACCTTACCAGCATCATGATTGGTGAGAAGATTGGTGAGTGGATTCGAACCCAGCCCGGCCGGTATGGCCTGTAGTGATAATTTGAGAGGCTAGATGTTATGACTGATCTGACAATTCGCAACGTTAATATACTGGATGGTACCGGATCGCCTGAATTCAAGGCAGACATTGAGATCGAAAATGGACGTATAAAATCTGTTGGCAGTGCCGGGCCAGCCACAATTGAAATCGATGGAGAGGGGAAATATCTTGCCCCGGGGTTTATAGATACCCATGCCCATGATGACGGTGCATTTTTCCGGCATCCAGGAATGGAGTTCAAACTGGCCCAGGGAGTGACTAGCGTTGTCTCGGGTAACTGTGGTTTCAGCGCCATACCACTCGACCCGGCTAAAGATATGGTCGCGGCAAGTGGCGGCATCCTGGCAGGTATTGAAGGCGACTTTAACGACCTTGACGGTTACTTCGCCGCTGCACTCGAGCGAAAACCGGCCATTAACAATATGATGCTGGTGGGACACAACACGGTTCGAACTCTAGTTATGGGCTACGAGCGCCGCAGCCCGACTCATGATGAACTAAACCAGATGAAGGGCTATGTGGAGAAAGCACTGGAGCAAGGTGCTTGTGGATTTTCCACCGGGCTCATATACCGCCCTGGTCGCTGGAGCGAAACTGAAGAGATTATTGAACTTGCTGCAGCAGCCAAGCCATATGATGCTCTGTATACAACTCATATGCGCAATGAAGGGGACCTGCTGCTTGAAGCCGTTGAGGAAACACTACGGATCGGTAAGGAATCCGATGTTCATGCACACATCTCACACCACAAGTCCGCGGGTAGTCGAAACTGGGGCAAGATCAATCAATCGCTGGACCTTATTGACAAGGCGCTAACTGAAGGGCAACGGGTGACGCTTGACGTCTACCCTTATACAGCCGGCAGTGGACGAATGATTGAATATTTTAACCTGGATAACATCAGCCGGGACCTGGCCGAGGTGATCAGGATTGCCAGTTGCCCTGCCTTCAGGGAATACGAAGGAAAAATGTTAGTTGATATTGCGGCAGACAAGAATGTTGATATTACAGAAATGGTAAAGGACATTCTCACCGCACCAAAAGGTGACCGGACTATTTGTATCCAGTTCATTATTGATGAGGCTGATATAGAGACCAACCTGGCACACAAGGATATGATGGTGGGTTCTGACGGTATCCCTGACCTGACTGGGCAACCACACCCAAGATTATTCGGAACCTTCCCCAGGGTTCTAGCCCACTACGTTCGTGAACGGAACGTATTATCCCTTAGCGAAGCTGTTAGGCGAATGACATCATTGTCAGCCGCAACCTTCGGCCTGAAAGAGCGGGGACAGGTTCGTGAAGGCTATTGGGCAGATCTCGTTCTATTTGACCCGGCAACTATACAGGACACAGCAACCTATGATGACCCCAAGCAGGAGCCTAACGGCATAGACCTGGTGGTCGTCAATGGCAAGATCGCACTGCAAAAAGGCAATCACACCGCCTCTGGAACCGGTAAGATGCTTCGCTACAGACGATCTGCATTTGGCGAGTAATGAGAACCCAATAGTTGAGTTCCCGGGCAGATGATTTATGTTGATGGCGGGCTAACTAAACTCTTGACACCGCCAGGGATATACATCTGAATCTGTTCATCACTTTCTCCAGTCCAGCGAGGACATCATGATCCGACTTACATTTCTTCTTCGTAGAAAACCTGAAATGTCCCTGGAGGAATTCCAGCGCTATTGGCTGTATGAGCATGGGCCGCTGGTGGCTAGCCATGCGACGCATTTGAACCTGTTGCGCTATGTCCAGGTGCATACCCTGGACTCCCCGATGAATGCAGGCATGAACAAAGCACGTGGCGGGAAGATGGAGGCACCTTACGACGGGGTGGCAGAACTCTGGTGGGAGAACGATGAGGCGTTGGCAGCGCTTGAATCTTCCAATGGTGAAGCGGCTGGAGCCGAGTTACTGGCGGATGAGGGTAAGTTTATTGATTTTCCTAATTCGCCCTTGTGGCTGAATTGTGAGTATCCTCAGGTGAATCCGACTCCTGAGAATATTGTTGCCCACGTTAAGAGTAATGTGGTGAAGATTCACTTTCCATTGCGACATCTGCAGTCGATACCTGAAAATGAAGTGCGTGAATATTGGCTCAGGAATCATGGCCCGATAATCCGGTCACATGCACCCGCATCAGGAATTTTACGGTATCAGCAGGTGCATCGAATTGAGCATCCCGTCGAGGCTGCATTACGGGAGGCACGTGGTACTGTGGTTGATTCTTATCTGGGACATGCAGAGGTCTGGATTAACATGGGCGGAGCACAAACGGAAGCTTCTGCAGCAGCGAATCGGGCGGCGGTTAAAGATGAGAGCAATTTTATTGATTTTGAACGATCTTGTATTTTTGCTGCCAAGGAGCATGTGATTGTAGATCGACGTTTTTAACAAGAGACAAAACTGGATTCTGGACTGACCGCTCCAGAACCCATCTCCCTGAGCACATTTGTCATTCCCGACTGGCGCTATTTACCAGGAACCGGCTCCTAACTTATTCTGCCAACGGATTGATAATACGGCGAGTGGCCGTACCGGCTATGTGGCCCAGGATAAAATCAAAGGCGAAATCAATTTCCTCGGCGGGTATTTCGGGATGTAACCCCGGGTTGGCGTGCATTCTCTTGTCGGTTGCGGAAAATGTATCGAATACTTTCAGGTAACCTTCCCGGGGAAAGAGTTCGTCTTCAAGCTGCATCAGGAAGAGAAGGGGGAAATTGATCCTCGCAGCGGCTTCCAGAATTTCATCTCCATGCGGGAACTCCGGTTGAACACCGACGAGTCCGAGAGTGGCAACGGTAACGTCGCTTCTTGTGGCGAGCATGGGGATGCCAAACAAGGAGCCCATTGATAAGCCAAAATAGGCGATTTTGTTAGTGGAGATTTCCATGTGAGCCCGCACCTGATCAATGGCACAGGTCCAGTCATCGGTCATTCGGGTAACGCAGTCTTCCTTCCGGAACTCCTGGAAAAAAGCGGTACGGCCTCCATCACCGATTTGCCTCAGACCATGGACCGGGCCATCGAGTGACAGGACGGGTAAGCCGGCTTCGCTGGAAAATCTTCTCGCCAGATGGCAGATGGGCGCCTGGTAACGATTACCGGAAGCACCATGGCCGAAGCACATGAGTGTTTCGCTCCGCGATCCTGAATCCGGTAACCAGATGGCACCTGTGATCTCACGGCTGCCTTCACTGGTTATTCGAAATTCCTGTGTCTGTTGGCCGTGGTCATCGTTGGCGTCATGCCATTCGATTTGAGTCGAGACATCATTCAAGGCCAGCAATTATTTTCCGCAGCGTGAAACGAGAAGAAAATTCCAGATTCATGTTCAAGAACTCATTCAGGCACTCTTTCATTTGCCCGTTGGTATTTCGTTGAACGGAATCCCCTTGTCGACCCGGATATCCTGGGGCATACCGAGTACACGTTCGGCAATGATATTCGCCATGATCTCATCTGTACCACCGGCAATTCTCATGCCCGGGGAAGCCATATAGGCACCCTGAAACATGCCTGCTTCCTCAGATAGTTCCGGATCCCATATAGCACCACTGGATTCCAGCAGGTCGATGGCGAAAGAGGCCATATCCTGCTGTTTGGGTGCACCAACCAGTTTACCGATGGAATTTTCCGGCCCCGGAATTTCTCCTTTCGACAAGGCTGTCATGGAACGGTAGCCAGTGAACTTCAGGCCTGACTCCTGGATGTACCAGTCAGCGAGTTTCCTTCGAATTCCCTTATCGTTAATAGCAGGTTCGTCATCAATGTTGACTTTCTGGGCCAGCTTGAACACAGAGTTGAAGTTAACGCCACCACCACCGCTACCGATGGACGCACGCTCATTCATCAATGTTGTAATAGCGACCTGCCAGCCCTGGCCAACGGCACCCAGCATGTGCGCATCAGGGACCCTAACATCGGTGAAATACACTTCATTGAAATTCGCGCCACCAGAAATCTGTCTGATGGGCTTGATCTCAATACCGGGAGACTTCATATCAATGAAGAAATAGCTTAAACCCTGGTGCTTTGGCGCTGTTGGATCGGTTCGCAGGACTATGACGCCGTAATCAGAATAGTGTGCACCTGATGTCCAGATTTTCTGACCGTTAATGATCCAGTCGTCTCCATCTTTTTCCGCCTTTGTGCGAAGTGCTGCAAGGTCAGAGCCTGCGGCTGGTTCACTGAATAACTGGCACCAGACCTTTTCACCGCTAGCTAGTGGTGGCAGGTACTCTTTGTTCTGCTCATCCGTGGCCCACGCCATCATCGTTGGCCCACACATACCATGGCCAATTGTGAATATGCTGTCAGGTGTTTCAAACTTCGATTCTTCCTGACCGAAAATAACATTTTCAATTGCGCTGGCACCACGTCCGCCGTGTTCTTTTGGCCAGCGAATGCATGCCCAGCCAGCGTCATATTTTCGTTTCTGCCAGAGTTTGGCAGCCTCAATATAGTCAAGCCCTTTAAGTTCTGACTCTGCCGGGATATTCGCTTCAAGCCAGGTTCGAGCTTCCTGCCTGAAGGCTGCTTCTTCTTTACTATCGTTAAAATCCATATCTATCTCCTGCCCCGGGGCTTACGCTGCCCGGTCCGCTTCAATTGCTTTAATTAGTTTTTCCTGCCAGGTGGCTTCGCTGCCAATATTCACGGACAGTAACTTCGACCTTCTATAGGGAAACTGACAATCGAATTCCCAGGTAAAGCCCATGCCTCCGTGGGTCTGTACATTTTCTTTAGCCGCAAAATAGTAAGCCTGAATGGCACTAACTCTGGCGGACGCAGCGGCGATGGGTAACTCGGCAGCATCAGTGGACAGCGCCCAGGCCCCGTAGTAGCAGTTGCCCCTGGCCAATGTGATTTTTACGTACATATTAGCCAGTTTATGTTTGATCGCCTGGTAGGTTGCAATCGGCCGTCCGAAGGCGAAGCGGCCCATGGCGTATTCTTTTGCCATTTCGAGCGCGGTTTCTGAACCCCCGACCTGTTCCCAGGCAAATAGCACAGCCGCCCTATCGAATACCTTTTCGACCAGCGCCCATCCTTCACCTTCGCCACCTAACAACTGACCTGTGGCGCCACTAAATTCGAGCCTGGCATGGGAACGACTGGGATCAATCGTCTTGACACTTTCTCGGGTCACTGATGCCTGACTGAGGTCAACAAGATAAGCACTAGCGCCATCACCTTTGCTGCAAGAAGTGATAACTATCGCAAAATCTGCAAAATCCCCATCCGCTACCGGTATCTTGATTCCACTGATCCTGCCGTCAATTGCTGTCGCTGATAATGATTTCGCCGTCGCCTGCCCCTCACTCTCCCCGAGAGCAAAACAACCGATTGCAGATCCGGCTGCCAGCTTTGGCAACCACTCCTCTTTCACCTCGACTGAACCAGCCGCCAGTATCGCCTCGGTTGCAAGATATACGGATGATGAAAATGGAATAGGCGCGAGGCAGCGGCCCAGCTCTTCGGCGATGACGCTCAATTCGAGATAGCTCAGCCCCAGCCCGTCATATTCCTCTGGGATTACCGTGGCAGTCCAGCCCATTTCTGCGACTTTTGCCCAGAGCACCTTGTCGTAGGGCTCATCGTTATCAAGAATCTCGCGCACAACCTTCATTGAACTATTGTCATTGAGGAACCCCCTCGCCTGCTCTCGCAGAAGATTCTGTTCCTCAGAAAATTCGAAGTTCATTTTTCACTCCTATCGTTGAAATCAACCCCCTGTCCTGGTTCCTATTGATAAGTTTTCTGTCCACTATTACAAGATCAGGAAGGCATTTATATTTTGGAACTGGGAAACTACCAGATTAGTCTGGATAACTCCATTTGGCTGATTCTCAGGAAGATCAATTAGCGCCCGCCCTAAAGACAAAAGGTGGCTCAGCTTACATTCCTGGGAACGTCCTTAAATGGACCCGTGTCAAATCTGGGTTCTTTTTCCATCCCCAGGACTCTTTCAGAAATGATGTTTTTCTGGATTTCATCGGTTCCACCTGCAATTGAGGTTGCGGGTACAGAAACAAGAATTTCCGCAATGACGCCATCCATTGCGCCATCGCTTCCTGTCAGAAGTGCATCTGCACCAGATATCAGGGTGTGGACCACTGATGCCTGCCTGGCAACATTGCTTGCCGCCAGCTTCCCTAGGGAACCTTCCGGACCCTGGGGCATACCCTGCGCCTGTGCCGCCCTTGCCCTGAGAGCCGTCCATTCTGCAGACTTTGACATGATGAGCAATTTCGCAATTTCCTGGCGAACACTGGCGTCTTCAATCCTGCCGGTTTCATTAGCCCGTGGCAGGGCGAGATCTACTCGACCGGCACGCTGCGGATACCACTTGTATGGCTCCATCACGGTGGCGATTTCCTGGCGTTCTTCCTCATAGATGCGACCTTTGAGGCCAGAGTCCCGGTTCAACCGCCTCAGACCATCTGCACTCCTGCGTTCATGTGACAAGGTCGTCATCGCCACCTTCCAGCCATTTCCCAGGGCATCAACCTGATACTCTGGCGCGATTCGGGCGTCGGTAAAAAACACCTGGTTAAACGAGGCATGGCCGTTCATCTGTTTGAGCTGGTGCACTTCTACGCCTTCCTGCTCCATGTTCAGAATAAAATACGTCAACCCCTGATGCTTCGGTACTGACCAGTCTGTTCTCGCCAACAAGAGCCCGTACTGCGCATGATGGGCACTCGTCGTCCAGACCTTCTGGCCATTTATAATCCAGTTCTCACCATCAAAATCTGCCCTGGTGGTGGAACCCGCCAGGTCACTGCCACTACCGGGTTCACTGAATAACTGACACCAGGTGTCTTCACCAGTGAGTATCCGACGCAGAAATTTTTCTTTCTGGGTATCTGAACCATGTTCGAGTATGGTCGCCGCGGCAAGCATGCGGATGCCTGTTCTTGCGATACCCACGGCATTGGCCTTTGCAAATTCTTCTTCAACGACAGTAAGCAGGGCAGCGGGTAAATCCCGGCCGTACCACTGCGAAGACCAGCCAGGGACTCCCCAGCCAGAGTCGGCAAGTTTGTTGCGCCACTCAACAAGACTTACATCAGGGTCCCAGTTTCGTCCAAGCCATTCTGATACTTCAGATCGTATTGATGCTTCCGAGACTTCATTCATAAGCCTTCTCCCCAGTGCTGCATGAGTCGTTCGCGGTGATAGGCGGGTCCCCCAAGGTAGACTTCCGAACTTTTCGCTCTCTTGAACCACAAGTGGGTATCCTGATCCCAGGTAAAGCCTATGCCCCCGTGTATCTGGATGGTCTCTGCTGCAATGTGCATATAGGCATCTCCTGCAGCACTTTTGGCCATACTGGCAAGTGCCGGGATATTTGTCCCTTCTTCTTCCAGAGCGGCGGCAGCATAGTAGGCGGCTGATTTGGCCAGCTCAAGTTCAAGCAACATATCGGCACATTTATGCTTTATCGCCTGGAAAGAGCCTATGACCCTGCCAAACTGCATTCGGATCTTTGAATACGCAATTGCCGAATCGAGAAGGTATTGCGCGCCCCCGACCATTTCATTGGCCAGCGCTATTACTGCTCTATCCTGGGTATTTAAAAAAGCTTCATAACCTCCGGCCTCAACTCCCAATAATTGGGCCTCGACATCGACAAATTTTAGTCTTGCCAGCTTGCGGGTTGTATCCATGGATTTTAACAATGTCTTTTCAAGACCTGCCGCTTCCTCCTTCACTGTAAAAAAAGTAATGCCCTCTGAACCCGTTGTTCCCTTCATTCTGGCGACAACGATGAGCAGGTTTGCGGTGTGTCCATCTACCACGAAGCTCTTTTCTCCAGAAAGAACTATGCTGCCATCCTTCACCTCTGCAACCAGCTGAATGCCTGATGCGCCCCAGATCCCGTTTACTTCTGTCATGGCGAGTGTTGCCCTGACACTGCCCTCTGCTATTCCAGGCAGCAAGGTTTGTTTCTGTTCTTCACTACCGGCATTGAGAATGGCTGACGCAGCAAGTACGGTAGTCGAAAAATACGGCGCACACAGTAGTGACCTGCCCATCTCTTCCATGACAATCCCCAGTTCCACGGAGCCAAAACCTGCGCCGCCGTATCGCTCGGGAATGGGCAGGGATTGGAGACCCAACTCCTCACTAAGCTGTTTCCAGATCTTTTCATCAAACCCTGTTTCGGTTTCCATGAGCCGACGGACTTCTGAAGAAGGCGACTTTTCTTTCAGGAATCGTTGCACCATTTCCCGAAACTGAAGTTGTTCGCTGGTGAATATGAATTGCATGCTGATCCTCTCATCGAATAAGGAGAATACATCGTCGAAAGTGGTTACATCAAATAAACGGGGCATGAGATGTTGCTCAATCAACAACCGATTGTTGAAAAATTGAATCAACGCCCCCAAGTCTGTCTTTGTGCACCAAAGCCAATGGTTCTTATGTATTTACTGAAGTGGGCTAGATCATCGATTTTTCACAGCTGTATCCTCATGCTCGCAATTTCAACGGGTACGGCTCAGGCGGCTAAAAATATACCACTGTTTGAATCGGAAGAGCTGCTGGAAATTACTATTTCAGGAGCACTTGATCAACTTGATGAGGACAGGGACACAGGGATTACCTATAAACCTGCGACCATTACTTACCAGGACACTTCCGGTAAATTGATTTCAGTTAATGTTGAGCTGCACTCCCGTGGTGAGAAACGACTTAGCCAGCGCACCTGTAGCTTCCCTCCCATTCGCATTGAAATTAGCAAGGCGGAGAGATCCGGGACCCTGTTTGATGGAAAAAAGAAATGGAAACTGACGACGCAGTGTCAACCAAAATTCAAGAACTACGAAAACTACCTGATTACTGAGTATCTTTCATACAAGATATTCAATCTGCTTACCGACAATAGCTATCTCGTTAGGCTAGCGAAAATAAACTACTTCGATATCCCGGGCAACAAGACGTTACACACAACCTATGGTTTCTTCCTCGAACCGACGAAAGCATTAGCGAAACGAATCGGACGAAAACGAATCAAGGTAAACGAAACTTCGGCGCTGGTTCTCGATGGTAAATATATGAATATTGTGAGTCTTTTCCATTTTATGCTCGGCAGTACCGACTGGTCTGCTACTCACGGGGGTCGCGAGGAGTGTTGCCACAACGGTAAGCTGTTTGGCGAAGTTGATGGCTCGTCAAATCTATATATCCCCTACGACCTAGACATGACGGGCCTGGTTAACCCGGAATATGCAACCTATGACCCGGCATTAAGGCTCGATAGCATCCGGGACCGTCGCTATCGGGGTTATTGTCGTAACCTGGGTAGTCTTGATACCAATATCGCGCTATTCAATTCAAACCAGGCTGGCATAGTCGCCTTGTTTGAAAATACACCCTACCTTTCTAATGCAGCCAGGAAGAAGAAAATTAATTACCTGAACCAGTTTTTCAGGATCATCAATGATTCAGCCCGGGTGGAACGTAAAATTTACGGGCGCTGCCACAAGTCCATCATGGTTGAGACGGGCAATACCTGACACCAACCCTAATGCCAACCCTAATGCCAACCCTGATGTATCCAGACGTTAAACCATGACCTACTTTATCCAGAAGCCTGGTTTGTTGGTGCGATATCCAACATTTCTATAAACGGCATCTACCAATGCCTGCCCTCTGTTATTGAGAAGAATGCCTGCACCCATGCTGTTCATCGTGTATCCAAAAGCAAGCCTTGCGTCCGGGTCGGCGAAACCGAGGCTGCCACCAGCGCCAGCATGGCCAAAACCATTCTTGCCGAGTATGAGTGTCTCCATCGCACCACTCTCTCGATGACGATTGTCCATGGATCGCATGAAGCCGAGACCAAACCGGCTTGGCATAAGTAATGTCGCATCTTCTTTGGTTGCCACAGAGGTCGCGCTCATTCTTTCAATGTGATCTGCAGACAGCAGCCTGACGCCATGATGGATTCCGCCATTTGCGAGCGGCGAATACATTCCGGCAAGTGATCTGCCATTGGTAATTCCTCCGCCTGCACCATATTCCGTCCGATAACTTTCAGGTGAATCAGTCCTGAAGCCGCCATTATTAAGCAGGGCCAGATACTGAAGCGATTTCGAATCATTCAGGAGAGCCCTGGTAAAAGGGGCTGGTGGCTCTCCTTTTTTAGGCTTCCACCTGAGAATCCTGGAAACACGATCATGTTCGCTATCCGGCAGGCCAATCCAGAAATCCAGCCCGAGTGGTTCTGCAATATTATCCCTGAAATAGGTTCCCAGAGATTGTCCGGAAACCCGTCGTATAAGCTCCCCAACCGTCCAGCCAAAGGTCGTCATGTGATACCCGTTCCGGGTACCAGGTTTCCAGAAAGGTGCTTCATTTGCGATCCGATCGACCATGTAATCCCAGTCCTGGTAAGCACCGTCCCGTAATGGTTCACGAAAAGCCGGTACACCCACCGAATGATTCAACATCATCTCAACCGTTGTATGTTCTTTACCATTGGTTGCGAATTCCGGCCAATAGACGGCAACCGGTGCATGAAGATCCAGCTTCCCCTGATCGATCAGCATATTTGCACAGAGTGCAACTGCGGCTTTTGTACAGGAAAATACAACCGAGATTGTGTCTGGCTGCCAGGCATCTGCATTCTTTGCAGATGATTTCACTCCACCCCATACATCAACAAGCGTCTCACCGGCAACATTTACGCAAAGTGACGCGCCCAGCTCATTTCGTTCATCGAAGTTACGAACGAATTCATCCAACACCGGCTGAAATGCTTCGCTACAGTGCCCCTTAACAAATCCGTTTTTTACCTTGAGTTCAACTTCCACGGTTCGTCTCTCACAGCTTGCGATAAAGCTGTACAATAGCGCACTTTTTGTGGCTTTGAATGCTGACATTTCTGACTAACAAGTACCGGGGTGAGATTTTCCTGGGATGGCGCATGGTGGCTGTTGCGTTTTTCGTCGATTTTATCGCGGTGGGATTCTTCTTCTATTCCTACGGTATTTTCTTCAAAGCCATTGCCGCAGAATTCGGGGATTCCCGATTTGGAGTGGCCATTGGTATTACGGTCACCCAGGGAGTCGGCGCATTCCTTGCTCCATTCATTGGACGTGCCCTTGATAAATATCCTTTAAAGCGAATTATTGTCTGCGGGGCTATTTCCACCGGCACCGGGTTCTGCCTGCTGGGTCTGGTGCAAACTCCACTTCAGTTTTACCTGGTGCTCGGACTGTTTGTGGGATTTGGCGCCGGTGCCATGGGTCAACTCGCCACTTCGAAGCTGGTGAGTAATTGGTTTGTGCTTAAACGCGGCACTGCTCTCGGTATTGCCGCCACCGGTATTTCGGTGTCAGGTGTCGTCATGCCTGCCGTCAGTGCATGGATTATCGGTACATTCGGTTGGCGGGAGGCATTCGTTACCTACGGGGTCATTACCCTGTTAATGGTCGTTCCGTTTGTGCTCAGGTTCGTCATATCCCGCCCGGAAGATGTCGGTCTTCTTCCGGATGGCGCAACAGAACGCAGCAATTTACCACCACGAAAACCACCCTTGAAAACCAGGGAGTTCCTGGGGCAGAAAAATTTCTGGTTTCTGGTGACCATTTTCGGGCTGTTGTTCTGCATTCAAAGCGCCACACTTATTCACATGGTTCCCCAGCTTACAGATAGGGGATACTCGCTTATTGCAGCTTCTGGCATTGCTTCTGCCACTGCAGGATTCGGCATCATGGGCAAACTAATCTATGGCAGACTGGTTGATCGGTGGGATGTGCGCTTTGCACTATGGCTTGCCATTGCCTTTCAACTGCTCGGCCAGATCATCATGTTATTTGTCCCGGGCTATGCTCCCTTCCTGGTGGGTGCCTGCCTGTTCGGATTTGGCATGGGTGGCGTCGTTCCCATGCAGGGTGCCGTTGTTGGCGCGGCCTTCGGCCGGGAATCATTCGGCCGTGTGCTCGGCGCGATGCGCCCACCAATGGCTTTGTTACACCTGGCTGGCACACCCTTTGCCGGTTATGTTTTTGACGTGACCGGCAGCTACCAACCCGCCTTCGTCGTGTTCATTGCGCTTTACATCGTCACTGCAATTGTCGTCTACGGGTTGCGGGTGGAAACGCGAGCAAAATCCCGTATCGTGTCATCAACACACTGAATCCTCCGTTAAATATGGCAAAAACAGGTATCGGTATTATTGGTAGCGGTGAAATGGGCAGGGCAGTCGCCAAACCTGTGGCTACTGAAGCCACCAGGATAAGGGCGGTTTATGACCCTGATCCAGAAGCCATTATCGAAGCACGAAAGGCTTTTGGTGATGAATTTGTTGTGACTGAATCACTGCATGAACTGCTTGATCGAAATGATATCGACTGGGTCATGATTGCCTCATGGAACAAATTTCATGCAGAACAAACGATCGCCGCATTTAAGGCAGGTAAGCACGTGTTCTGCCAGAAACCGCTGGCGATCACCCTGGATCAATGCCTGGCCATGCGTAAGGCCTGGCAAGCTTCCGGCAAGCAATTCGTCATTGGCTTTAATCTCAGGTACTCACCACACTATCGGAAAGTAAAGGAGCTCCTTGAGAGCGGAGTCGTCGGTGACATCATCAGTTTTGAATTTAATGAAACTCTGGACTTCAATCATGGTGGTTTCATTATGGGTGACTGGCGTCGCCTACGTGAGAATGCGGGTACGCACCTTCTCGAAAAATGCTGTCACGATATCGACCTCACCAACTGGATGGTTGATAGTCGTGCAAGACGAGTTGCTTCGTTTGGTGGTCTCAATTTTTTTCTGCCTGAAAACCAGGAAGCGATTGACCGAGTCGGCAAGACTCGAAGTGGTCGTCAGGGATATATGACCTGGCGTGGCGGCAAGTCACTAAATCCCTTCACCGCTGATAAAGATATCATCGATAACCAGGTCTCCATTATTGAATATGACAATGGCGTACGCGCAACCCTGCACATGAATTCAAATACCGGAATTCCTGAGCGACGGCTGTACATCTGCGGTACCCATGGAACACTGAGAGCTGATGTCATCACAGGCAGGATAGAAGTTTGCAAGATTGGCTTTGGTAACAAAATTGAAGATCATTCCACCGGTAATGGTGCGGGTATGCATGGTGGTGGCGACCACATCCTGGCAATGGAGCTCGTCGCTACCATGACCCGGGGGGAGGCCACATCTACTACCTTTGAAGACGGACTACAGGCTGCTGTTACATGCTTCGCCATTGATGAGGCAATGGATACAGGACTGGTCGTGAATCTGGATTCTTATTGGGACAAAGTAGAAGGCTAGTGCGCAACCCCTGCCGCTTCACCACGGATGTAACGCTCAAGTCGATCGATCATCACGGACTGTTCACTGATAATTGATTTAACCAGATCACCAACCGAGATCATGCCAATTAGCTCACCATCGACGACTACCGGCAAATGGCGGACCCGTTTGTGTGTCATTAATGCCATTGCTTCGTCTATCCGGTTACTCGGATCAATGTAGATTACATCTCGAGTCATTATGTCAGAAACGAGCGTATCCCTCGATGACTTACCCTTGAGAATGACTTTCCGTGCATAGTCACGTTCCGAGATAATCCCAACCAGGTTTCCATCGTCTGACTGGACGGTGAGTGCGCCGACCCCCTTTAGTGCCATCATTTCGATGGCTTGATAGACAGATTGCGCGGGTCCGATAGACCAGACTTCGTCTCCCTTGGTTGCCAATACATCTTTGATCTTTGACATCTGACATCTCCCTTATTTTTTGAACATTGAATCAGAACTACAATTCAGAGCAATACGTTAATACAATGAGTCAGGACCATTCAGTTTCCTCCTGTTTTGAAACATCGTAAAAGAACTAATGACGATAAGAAGTACCAGCCTACTGTTGCATATTGATCTAAGGATGCTCTATTTTGCCCGTCACTAATTCTCGCAAAGGTGCTGCAACCGTGGGCTACACAACAATTGGCCAAACCGATGCCTAAAGAAACTCGATGTCGGATTCTGAAGGCGGTTCCTGGCAAACATAACTCCGTTAGCGTCGTAGATACCACCCTGAGCCATGGACACTCCGCCTTACACTCTGACCTAGAACCCTGCAATCTGGAAATCGAGCTCTACGAGGAATACTCCAACTCTTATGCTGATGTATTCCCCACGGCTTCAACCTGATCCGTTCGACGGTGCATACCAACCTCTATCTGTCGCTTGACCCAGAACAGACTAACGATCCCTAGAAGGGTTACTGTACAAACTCCTGCAATGAAGATGCCGATGTAACCAAACAAATAGTCACCGAGCATTGCCAGCGGAATGTAGACAACGATCATCTGCAGGATTGAAATAATCAACGGTGGTCCTGGTTTTCCAAGCGCATTGAAGGTTGCAGTGGAATTTGACATGACTCCCATAACGCCAATGCTTATTGGGACAATCATGAGATAAGTACCGGCTGCTTCAACGACTCCTGGATCTTCATTAATCAACGAAACCAGAAAATCTGCCGTGAGAAGAAGAAAAATGTAGGCCGCTATTCCCCATAACATGACAAAACCATTGGCCAGCGCAAGAGTGCGTTTAACCCTGTCAAAATTACCGGCCCCCCAGTTCTGGCCTACCAGCGGGGCAACACTCATGGATAGCGCCCAGACGATCATGGTCATCATCGACTCGATTCGGGATGCGACGCCAAAACCAGCAATCACAATCTCGCCATGGCCTGCCAGCAGCCTTGTTATCACGGTCATCGAAACGGGCGCAATCAGGTTGCTGGCAACGGCAGGAAATCCCACATGCAAGATATCCCGACAAGAGGTGAAAAAACCCACCATGCTGTAAAGAAAAACCTTATCCCTTACCACCATGAAGTAGGCATACATGGCAACACTGATGAGTCTGGCCAGTACAAAGCTGACAGCAGCGCCTGTTAAACCCATCTCCGGGGCGCCCAATAGACCAAAGATAAAAACCGGGGCAATAAAAATATGCAGTCCGGAACCGATAGTCATGAGGTACCCAGGGGTCACTGCATCACCCATAGCCCGCATCAGGGTTGAACCAACGATGGCGATGGTGAATAGTGGCAGGCCAAATAACCACACCTTCATGTAATCGACGGCCAGCGCCCGAACCAGATCACCAGCACCAAGAAGTCGGAAAAAGGCATCCAGGTTGAAGTAGGCAATGGTTGCGAAGGTCAGAATCAGGAGCAACACCAGAACGAAACAGTGGGTGATCAGGCGTTTTGCTTTCTGCTGCTCGCCGATGCCCATGCAACGGGCTACCACCGAGGATGCACCCACACTTAACCCCATGGATACGCCCTGCATGATCATTATCAGGGGAAAGGTAAAGCCAATAGCCGCTAGCTCATCAATACCAATTCTACCGATATATATTGCTTCAACCAGGCTGGCGAGAATGACAGAAACCAGCCCTATCATCATATAGCCTGTTAAATTGATCAGGTGAAGATGGACCGGTCCCTGTGTGAAATCTTTTGGTCGGTTGTCGCGAGGTGCGATCGGTATTTCGTTAATGGCTTGTTTCAATTGTTATCCAACCGATAACAATCATTCGTCCACGAACCCCTTTAGCCGCTCGTTGGCTGCTAGAAAGTCTTCCATGAAATCATAAACCACCTGTTTGGAAGATACTGATTGGTTCATCAAACCAACACCCTGGCCAACCCAATAGGTCGCCAGTTGTTTCGCGCCTGGGTGACCTGTTTCTGCAAGTCTGGCGACTTTGCTTAGCGCCGGCTCACTGACAAGGGATTGAAGTGGCATCGGCAGGGTATCCGGCGCATCGTCAAGTTCCCAGGCGTCCGTCCAGGGAGATCTTATCTGCCTTGAATATTTCCCGGTTCTGCTCTTGGAGCGCACCGTCTGATTTGATGTAGCAGACAAAAGCTTTTCTTTTATGACGGGCAAGGTTTCTGCCTCGGTAACAGTCAGCCATACTGAGCCCGTCCATACACCATGTGCACCCATTGCCATTGATGCTGCCATCTGTCGCCCGGTAACGATACCGCCAGCCGCCAGCACAGAGACATTTTTATAATCTTTTACCGCTTCAGTGACCTCAGGAACCAGCACCATTGTGGATACTTCTCCGCAGTGACCACCAGCTTCGGTACCGGCAACAACAATGATATCGACTCCGGCTTCTGCCTGTTTTATCGCATGATGTTTTGCACCGACCAGCGCCGCCACCGGAACCTTGTGTTTTTTTCCTAGCTCGAGCATGTATGCCGGTGGAACGCCCAGCGCATTGGCGATCAATCTGATGGGATGAGCAAACGCTACATCAAGAATATTGGCTGCCCGACCGGCACCAAGAAAACCACCACCACCCCAGGTACCCTGGTCGGTATACAGGTCATTGGTATCTATGTTGTGTTGCGCCAGTATATTTGCAGCAAACTGTTTGTGTTCATCGGGAACCATCGCCCGGATTTCATCGGGTGATGCAGATTCATCCTGGTTGGCCATGGAAGTTGGCACAATCAGGTCAACCCCGTAAGGTTTGCCGTCAATATGCTCATCTATCCATTTCAGCTCAATTTCCAGTTGTTCCGGACCAAAACCCGCTGCACCCAGGACGCCCATGCCTCCGGCCTTGGAAACCTCACAAACAACATCACGACAATGCGTGAACGCGAGAAGGGGGAAATCAATACCCAGCTGATCACATATTGGAGATTTCATAGCATTATCCTCTTTCTCATTTGATGTCTGAATGGATCATCTCATTATCTGTGGCTAGATTCGAGACTGTCATTCTGGTGAATATGCCTGGATATTTGCCTGGTCCCAGCGACTACCAATGGGCATACCTGCCTCAGGGACCTACTCGATCAACAGGGCCTGTCTGAAAATTTCCTGAGTAATATTGCCGCCCGTTAGTACTACACCTGTTTTTTTACCCTGATTGATATTCTTCTCCATCAGCAATGCCGCCAATGAGGCGGCACCAGCGCCCTCTGCTACATTGTGAGTGTCATTGAAATAGTGGGAGATGGCAGCCATGATCATCTCATCACTGACATCAACGATACGTTTAAGACCACTGCGCAGGACATCAAGCGCCTGTTGACTGGGATTCCTGACGGCCAGTCCATCGGCGAACGTGTCGGCTGAATTTGTATTGATACACTTTGCTGCTTCAAATGACAACTGGTAGGCATTGGCATGCTCCGAGACCACACCGATGATCTCTACATCATGTTTCAATGCATTCTTCGCCGCGACCATGCCGGATGCGCCTGAGCCCAGGCCAATAGGTACATAGATACGATCCAGATCAGGCACCGCCCTCAGGAACTCCATCGCGTAGGTTGCAACTCCTTTGACAAGATCAAGATGAAACGAGGGCAAGAGATGCAGGTTCCTCTCCCTGGCAACTTCAACTGCCCGCTCAACAGCCTCATCGAAATCCTGGCCATGTATTATAAGTTCGGCACCTAGTGCCTTCATCGCCGCATTCTTGTCCGGGCTATTCCCCTCTGGGACAACAATAACGGGATGCAAATTATTTCTGGCAGCAGCATAAGCAACGCTCTGTCCATGATTGCCACGAGTCGCCGCACATACACCTGCCAGATCTGGTTCTCGACGTTTTAGATTTGCCAGATAGATAAGCCCACCCCTTACTTTAAATGCCCCGGTGGGGTTATGGTTTTCATGTTTTACCCAGACTTCGCATCCACAACGATCATTAAGCAGTGGCCATGAAATTTGTGGCGTCGGCTGGATTACTTTATAAATATCTGCCGCGGCTTCATCAATCTCTTGTAGATCCGGTAACACGGTTCCTCCTCAAAAACAAAGCACTCAAAAACAAAGCGCCAATAAAGCAGTACCCATCCGAAGCTTACTCAATATCTGCCTGCACCCTGGTTGAATGCACAACTTTGCTCTAATCTTCCAGACCAATAGATAACCCTTGAAAATCTTCGTCGTAAGCCTTCTCCGGATTTGCCCTGACCCGCTCATCAAGAATATGGGCGTCTTCACCAATGAGAATTCTCCATTTCGAGGCGCGAACACCATCGAGGATAACAGTCGCCGCCTGTGCGGCTGTCATCGGTGCATTGTCTCTGAACTGGATACCCCGGTCGTGCATTGCCTGCCGGATCTGGTCATCACTCATGTTCATGATCATTTCAGACATTGGTGTTTTCACTTTCATCATCCGTTCCCGCAGCTCTCGCACTTCATCCTCACTCATATCAAGTGGTGCTGCTTTTCCCAGGACCTTCCCGGAATTAATCGCGATATCGGTGCCAATGTGGCCGGGCATTACAACGGAAACTCTAACGTGTGGTGCGTTCAGCCTCAGATCATTGATTAGTGCTTCCGAAAATCCTTTCACTGCAAACTTTGCTGCACTATATGCCGTGTGAGGAACCGTTGGCCCCAGCGACGCCCAGAAACCATTCACACTACTGGTATTTATGATGTGACCTTCATCGCTGGCAACCAACATAGGAACAAAGGCGCGACAACTGAAATAAACTCCGTACCAACAAATGCCGAACGTTCTCTCCCAGTCGACTCTGTCTTCCAGCAGGAAACTGCCACCACCACCGATTCCTGCATTATTGAACAGCAAATTGATTATTGAGCCATGAGCGGCTTCCACTTCATCCCGGAACCTATTTATCTGGTTTTCAATGGATACGTCGCAGATATGGCTGGTAATGTTCGTGCCTGCTGGTGCATCAGCCTCACAGAGTGACTTTGTCTCCTGCATATTTTCTGCGGATACATCACACATGGCGACATGGCATCCTTCTTTACTCAACTGCCGACATAGATCCCGACCCATACCAGACCCACCGCCGGTGACAACGGCGACTCTTCCATTAAAATCCTTCATATCTCCCTCACTCTAAAAAAATCTTTTAGTCACCCATTTCATTCACTGAAACCGGCTTGAATTTATCTTTCGCCAAGTAGAGCGCAATCGCCAGGACAACGAATGGCGTCGCAACCAGGCTACCAGCTATTATGCCCGGTCCATTGTCTGCCATAACAGACCAGGCAAACATGCCGATGGCAACCTGACCCACGTATAGCGATGCCCAAGGCCACATCCACGACTTCATGTGACGGAACCCGTATAAGCCGAACCCGTATATCAACCAGTGAAAGGGTTCTGTGGCTTTTGCCGCCCAGCCTGTCAGCATAAAACCGAACCAGACCTCCTGGTCCTGATCCACGGGTTTATAAAACATATCAAATGGCATGTAGATGAATGTCATATAGGCACAAAAAACCATAATCGCATTCATCCACCATGATCGACCTTCAAATATTTCTCTTAGCCTATCCATCCTGTTCCTTTGCCAAAAAAGCAACCCAAAAAAAACCGGTGACCCCGAAGGGTACACCGGTTTCCCGATCCATGTCTTGTATTACAAAAAGTCTCGCCTTACAAATTGTTCCAGTTTATTGCAAGAGCAACAGTCTATGCATCAATAAAACTTCTCAGCTGTTCTGATCGAGCAGGATGTCTGAGCTTGCGCAGGGCCTTCGCCTCGATTTGCCGAATTCTTTCCCGGGTGACGGAAAACTGTCGGCCAACCTCTTCAAGTGTATGGTCAGTATTCATATCAATACCAAACCGCATACGCAGCACTTTGGCTTCGCGCTCTGTCAATGCTGTGAGAACATTGGTTGTTGTTTCCTTCAGACCTTCATCAGTGGCGTGATCAACAGGCGACGCAACCGAGGTATCACTGACTAGATTCCACATAGTTGAATCATCATCATCACCAACAGGTGTTTCGAGAGAAATAGGTTGCTTGGCCACATCCAGTGCTTTTAGCACCTTGTCTTCCGGCAAGTCCATTCTCTTACCTAGCTCTTCAATGGTTGGCGGCCGGCCAAATTCCTGGATAAGCTGCCTGGTCAGTCGATTAAGCTTATTCACCGTTTCCATCATATGAACCGGTACCCGTATGGTACGTGCAAGATCCGAGATTGACCGGGTAATGGCCTGGCGTATCCACCAGGTAGCGTAAGTTGAAAACTTGAAGCCACGACGATACTCAAACTTGTCTACCGCCTTCATTAAACCAATGTTCCCTTCCTGAATCAGGTCAAGGAAGTGCAGACCACGGTTGGTGTATTTTTTGGCGATTGAGATCACCAGCCGCAAGTTAGCTTCAATCATGTCTTTTTTCGCGGCACGGGTTTTACCCATCGCTAAAAACATGCGGCGGTTGATATCCTTTATCTCCACGACTTCCATGCCGGTTCGAACCGAGATGCGCCTTATGGTTTTCAAGGCATGCCTGATAGATATGCGGTACTGCTGCAGATTTTCTGCATATTCAGCATCACTGTTGATGAGTTCATCGATCCAGTCAACATTGGTTTCGTTGCCGCTGAAGGATTTAATAAATTCACTTTTCGACATCTTGGCTTTAGATATGCACAAGTCCCTGATCAACTTTTCCTGATCACGAATCTTTTGTGTATCTCTGGTGACGATATCCAGAATCGGATCCATCTGTGCCGGTACAAGCTTGAGCAATCCAAAATGTTCGCCCAATGCATCAAGCGCCTTGATGGTTTTTGGAGAAGTTCGGCCATGCTTGTCGATTGCCTTCAGCATTGCGTTATAACATTTACGGATTTTCTT
>SMVA01294061.1_pt1 | contig 22028 bp, 22 predicted proteins | sample 2456451 | NCBI WGS metagenome assembly SMVA01 (sample SAMN11095933, study PRJNA526329) | marine sediment metagenome | biome: Marine sediment; feature: Surficial sediment; material: Deep marine sediment; isolation source: Hadal surficial sediment | place: Pacific Ocean | collected 2014-05 | depth... | reverse complement strand
GGTAGCGGCTCATGAGCCACTACCAGCCAGCAAGCCGATCCGCTGGTAGCGGCTCATGAGCCACTACCAGCCAGCAAGCCGATCCGCTGGTAGCGGCTCATGAGCCACTACCAGCCAGCAAGCCGATCCGCTGGTAGCGGCTCATGAGCCACTACCAGCCAGGTGAGTGGTGGCCCATCGTCATTGCCATTAGAATGCGCGATTCTCGCAAGAGGCCGAGGGCGATCCCCGCAGTGCACCGCAAAACCCACCTGCTGATCGTGTTGGACGGCTGGGGTCACAACCCGGCGCCAGAACACAACGCGATCGCCGCGGCGCACACCCCGACCTGGGACCGCTTGTGGGACAACGCACCGCACACCCTGATTTCCGGATCCGGTGGCGACGTCGGTCTGCCGGACGGCCAGATGGGCAACTCGGAAGTCGGGCACATGAATCTCGGGGCCGGCCGGATTGTCCACCAGGACCTGACTCGAATCGATGGCGCCATCGCAAACGGCGAATTCGAGCGCAACAAAGCCCTCAGACGTACGTTCAAGAAGCTCAAGAAATCCGGGAGAGCGCTGCATGTGCTTGGATTGCTCTCGCCCGGTGGAGTGCACAGTCACGAAAACCAGATCCTGAAGCTGCTCGAGTGCGCACACGCGCAGGGGGTCAGCGATATCTGTGTACACGCCTTTCTCGACGGCCGGGATACGCCACCACGCAGCGCAGCGCAATCTCTGACAAGGGTCGCTGCCACCCTGTCCCGACTTGGCACGGGCCAACTCGTTTCGATCGTCGGACGCTACTACGCGATGGACCGGGACCAGCACTGGGATCGCATCGAGCGTGCCTACAACCTGCTGCAGCGCGGCGAAGCGCCGTTTCATGCAAGCGACGGCGCCCGGGCGCTGGCGAACGCGTATGCACGCGACGAGGGCGACGAGTTCGTACAACCCACCGCCATTCATGCACCCGACGATCTGCCGCGGCGGATCGAAGACGATGACGCCGTGGTGTTCATGAATTTTCGTGCCGACCGCGCCCGACAACTGACCCGCGCGTTCGTTGACGATTCGTTCGAGGGCTTCGACCGGCGCTCCCGGGCACGCTTGAGCGACTTCGTCACCTTGACCCGCTATGCCGAGGACATCGACACCCACTGTGCATTTCAACCGGAGGTTCTTAGCAACACCTTTGGCGAGTACCTGGCCAGGCTCGGCAAGACCCAACTGCGCATCGCTGAAACCGAGAAGTACGCACATGTGACGTTCTTCTTCAGCGGCGGTCGCGAGAAGCCGTTTCCGGGCGAGGAACGTATCCTGATTCCATCCCCACGGGTTGCCACCTACGATCTGCAACCGGAAATGAGCGCGGTCGAGTTGACCGATGCGCTGGTTCTTGCCATCGATGACGGCAACTACGACGCTATTATCTGCAACTTCGCAAACGCCGACATGGTGGGCCACACAGGTGACTTCGACGCAGCCGTCAAAGCAGTGGAGACGCTGGATCTGTGTCTGGGACGCATCGTTACCGCCATCGCAGCCAACGACGCCGAATGCCTGATCACCGCCGATCACGGCAACGTCGAGAAGATGCACGATGTTCAATCGGGCCAGCCGCACACGGCCCATACCAGCGAACCGGTACCTCTGGTGTACGTCGGCGGCCAGTCCGTGGAACTGCAAGGCGGCGGCTCGCTGTCCGATGTGGTGCCGACCCTGATCAGCCTGATGGGGCTACCCGTACCGCCCGAGATGACCGGACGACCGCTGATTGATCCGAGCGTTGTGGTGCGTGCCCGCGCCTGACCGACACAGGCTGCGCGCGCACTGGAAATGTGGGCTCGGCCTGCTGTTGATCACGAGCATCCTGGCGCCGCTTCAAGCCGCGGAACACGCAACCGATGCGCGCGAAGAGTTGCAGGAAATCACCCGCCGTCTGAACGCGCTCGACGCCTGGATGAGCGATGCCGAACGGCGCCAACGCACGTGGCAGCGCGAACTGCGCAATACCGATCAGCACGTCGCGGCAACGGCGGCTCGAATTCGTACCATCGAAACCAACCTGCACACGCGGCGTGCGGAGCTCGAAATCTTGAACGCCGAACAATCGCGGTTGCAATCCGTGAGGCGCGAGCAGGCCCAGCGCATTGCCGAGCACCTGGCCTCTGCCTACCATCTGAGCGGCGATGACTTCTTCAAGTCGCTGCTGAACCAGGAACGCCCCGACGAATTCGCGCGGATGATGCGCTATCACCGCTACCTGTCGGCCGCGCGGGCCGAATCCCTGGCCGGTTATGAGGCAACGCTGGCCGCGCTGGATGTGAACGTGGAACGGGCACGCAACAGCGAACAGGTCCTGGCGGCCCAGCAGAAGCAACTCGACGAGCGGCGCCAAGACCTCGGCCAACGCAAGCAGGAACGCAGCGCGCTGCTCGGTCGCCTGACGTCAGAAATGAACGACCGCGCAGCGCAACGTACCCGGCTGGCCGCGGATCAGACACGCCTCGAATCACTGGTCGAGGAACTGGCCCGCCGCGCCCAGCGGCTGGACGGCGACACGTTCGTGAACAGCCGTGGCGCATTGCCGTGGCCGGTCCGTGGCCGGGTGACCCAGCGATTCGGCAAGGAGCGGGCCGGTGGCCGGCTGAAGTGGCAAGGTGTATTCATCGAGGCGGCGGACGGCAGCGAGGTTCGGGCAATCCATAGCGGACGGGTGGCGTTCGCGGACTGGCTACGTGGCTTCGGTCTGCTGACCATCGTCGACCACGGCGGTGGCTACATGACGCTTTACGCACACACGGACGTGCTGTACAAGAACGTCGGAGACTGGGTAGAGGGCGGTGAACCGATTGCCACCGCCGGCACCAGCGGCGGTCAACCGGACAGCGGGCTGTACTTCGAAATCCGTGCCAGCGGAACCCCCCGCGATCCGCTGGGCTGGCTGTCCCGGCGCTGACCCGAACTGTATGGCATTGAGTAGAACCGACTAGAACGGAGCAACAGGTGCAACCTCGCGTCGTCACACAACTGGCAGTAATCGTGAGCATCGTGGGCGGCATCACCCTGGGGGTGGCCGCCCACCGCCACCTCGACCTGCGCACGAACGGTCCAGACGCCGACATGAAAGACTTCGCCCACCTCATAGAGACGATTCGGCACGACTACATCGAGCCCGTGGACGACGAGGAGCTGTTCGACAATGCGATGCGCGGCGTCATGCGGGGACTCGACTCTCACTCCACGTTTCTCGACGAAGCCCAACTCGCCATCCTCACCGAGCAGACCACGGGCCGGTTCGTCGGAATTGGTGTTGAACTGGGCCTGGTCGAGAGCCGCATCACCGTGATCGCGCCCATTGACGACAGTCCGGCCCAACAAGCGGGCCTGCGTAGCGGCGATATGCTGATCCGGGTCAACAACGATCCAGTAAAGGGGCAAACGCTCAGCGAGGTCGTCAACCTGTTGCGTGGCGACCCAGGTAGTGCGGTGACGCTGGCCATCCGACGCGAAGGAACCGAAGAAACACTCGACTTCGACATTACCCGGCGAACAATCAGCGTCAACAGCGTTCGCAGCCGTGAACTGGAACCGGGTTACGGTTACGTCCGCATCTCTCAGTTCCAGACCCGCACCGGGCGCGACCTCGAGAGCGCATTGGCCGAGCTTCAGAAACACCGGGCGCTATCGGGTCTGGTGCTGGACCTGCGGAACAATCCGGGCGGCGTATTGCAGGCGTCCGTGGCCGTGGCCGACTCCTTTCTCGAGGAGGGACTGATCGTTTACACCGAGGGGCGCAAGCCATCGTCGACATTGCGCTACACCGCTGCGGGGGCCGATCGATTGGCCGGAGCACCCTTGGCGGTGTTGATCAACCGAGGCTCGGCTTCGGCCTCGGAAATCGTCGCCGGCGCTTTGCAGGACCACGGCCGCGCACTGGTCCTGGGGACCCCCAGTTTCGGCAAAGGGTCGGTTCAGACGGTGGTGCCGCTGGACAACAACCGCGCAATCAAGCTGACCACGGCACTCTACTTCACCCCGAGTGGACGCTCCATTCAGGAACTCGGGATTCAGCCCGATATCGAGATCGAGCCCAACGACGACGACTCGAGCGATCTGCTCGTCGCCGAGGCCCTCCGCCTGCTAAAGGAAACCCCGCGCGGCTGACTGATCTGTACCCGGTGCATTGCACCGTCCCGGCACCGCGCAGTATCCTGAGAAGAGACTAACTGCGACTCGACGATCGCGTTGGGTGCGCAGGAACCGGGGAAGGACGACACGACACACGTGACGAGAGCCGCTTGCAACGCGGGCCTTTGGTGCGCCGTTGCCCTGCTGACCTGCGCCTTTGCGGCGCAGGCGGATACCCGTGCGCCGCGTATCGCGATCATCATCGACGATATCGGTTATTCACTGACCACGGGCGCACGGGTGATCGCGCTGCCCGGGCCGGTGACCCTGGCGGTGCTACCGTTCACCCGCAACGCTGCCGCACTGGCGGCACGGGCCCGGGACGCGGGCAAAGACGTGATTCTGCATCAGCCGATGCAGGCGCAGCACGACCGCCGACAGATACCCGGTACGCTGACGACCACAATGGACCGCGCACTGGTCCGCAAAGCGCTGCGCAAGTCGCTGTCGCGGGTGCCACACGCCATCGGCGTCAGCAATCATACCGGCAGCCTGCTCACGACCAGCCCCAGGTCGATGGCCTGGATAATGGAAGAAGTCCATGCCCATGGACTGTTCTTTCTCGACAGCCGCACTACCCATGAAACCGTGGCACGAGAAAGTGCCCGGGCGGCGGGCGTGCCCAGCGTCAAGCGCGACGTGTTTCTCGATCACGTGGTAGAACCCCGGGCGATCGCCCGTGAGTTCGATCGCGCGCTACGCCTCGCGCGGCGCCAGGGATTTGCGGTGCTGATCGGTCATCCGCACGATGAGACCTTGAGTTTGCTGGAACGCGAGTTGCCATCGTTGGCATCGCGGGGCTTTCAGCTCGTGCCGGTACGCGCCCTGGTCGACGTGCCCGTCAGGCATCAAATAGCGCTTGCGCGGCTCGAAACTCCAGGGTTCCTTCGTATAGCGCACGTCCGGTAATCGCGCCAAGCACGACTCCGCCGCCGGCCCGCGCCGCCTGGTCCAGTTCCGCCAGATCGTCCAGGTTCCTGACTCCCCCCGAAGCGATCACCGGGATGCCAGCCACCTCCGCCAGGCTGACCGTCGCCGCGACGTTCAGCCCGCTCAGCATGCCATCGCGGGCAATGTCTGTATAAACGATGGCGTGCAGCGGATGGGCCGCCGCAGCCCGGGCGAAATCCACAGCACGCGTCGTGGACGTTGCTTCCCAGCCGTCCGTGGCAAGCAGACCGTCGCGCGCATCCAACCCGAGGATGATGCGATCGGGATAGGTCGAGCAGGCCTCTGCCAGGAACTCAGGATCAGCGATCGCACGGGTGCCAACGATGACCTGGCTGATCCCCGCATCGAGATAGGCGGCGATGGTGGCCTGATCGCGAATCCCGCCACCGACCTGAATCGGGACCGCGCCCGCTACCTCGCAGATCTTTCGCACCAGCCTATCGTTGCGCGGGGCGCCGGCCACCGCGCCATCGAGATCCACCAGATGCAGCCGGCGGCAACCCGCATCGAACCACTGCTGGGCCACGGCCAGCGGATCGTCCGAAAACACCGTTACGTCGTCGAACCTGCCTTGACGCAATCGCACACAACGACCGTCCTTGAGGTCGATCGCCGGGATCACCAGCACAGGCTAGAGCACGCCCTTGGTCGAAGGCGTCGCGTCCCCCAACCGCAAATCCAGCGTCACCGCCATACGCAGCGCCCGACCAAACGCCTTGAAGGCCGTTTCCGCCTGGTGATGACTGTTGTCGCCGCGCAGATTGTCGATGTGCAGGGTCACCATCGCATGGTTGGCAAACCCGTGAAAGAATTCCCGGAACAGGTCGACATCGAAATCGCCGACCCGCGGCCGGGTAAATTCCACGTCGAACACCAGTCCGGGCCGACCGGAGAAGTCGATGACCACCCGCGTCAGCGCCTCGTCGAGCGGCACATAAGCATGCCCGTAACGCTGGATACCCTTTTTGTCGCCCACGGCCTTCGCTACCGCCTGACCCAGGGTGATGCCGATGTCTTCGACCGTATGATGGGCATCGACCTCGAGATCCCCATCGGCTTTGACGGTCAGGTCCAACATGCCGTGCCGCGCCACCTGATCGAGCATGTGCTCGAGAAACGGTAGTCCGGTCACCAGATCCGACTTCCCGGTTCCGTCGAGATCGACGGTCACGCTGATTCGGGTCTCCAGGGTGTCACGGGCAACGCTCGCCGTGCGCGAGGTCATGGTGCGTCCTTGGTTGGCGTTTCGCGGCGCGCAGTATAGCTCAGAGCTTGTCCAACAGGCTGCCGTGGGGCAGGAAGCGATTGGTGGTGTGTGCCTTGATCCACGCGGTCAGGTCATCCGGATAGGCATGGCGGCGGCGCAATTCTGCGGCGAGCGCGATCACCGGCGATTGGGCGCCGGCTTCGCAGCCCTGCAGTTTCGCCTCCGCAACCGTCAATACCTGAATCAATGTGACGAGTTCCTCATCATCGTGCGCGGCGGCTGCATCCTGCCAGGCCTCGGCGCCACTGCGCATGCACCCGGCCAGCCGCGTCACCACCTCCGGCTCGAGCCCCAGATCGCTGTCCTCGAGTTGCTCGCGAACCGCCATCAACTGGCCAAGCAACTCATCGTCGATCGCGGATGCTTCAGGATCCCAGCTGCCTACTCCGGACATTCCATTGTCACCTCTTCGTCATGTCTGCCACCTAGACTAACTTCGCTTACAAGCACGTTACAACAGGCCCCCAAAGCTATGGTCGAATACTTCTTCTCGATTTGCGAACAGATTATCGATCAATTGGTTATGAACACGGACCGCGTATTTGAGCACGAAGACGGCAGCTGGTACTTCCGGATACGCGGCAATGCGACGATGGGCCCGTACACCACCCATCGCGAGGCCAATGACAGCCGCGAACGTTACGTCGAATCCTGCCGGCGGCAGTCCGATCTCGCGCCCCGCTGGCCACGCTGGCTGCATCTCAAATTCTGGACCCGGCGTCTTTCAGGTGGACCGGCCGCGGCACCCGAAACCGGACCCAACCCGACCGAAGTCTGATTCGACCCTCCGCCGATCTAACACACGAGGGCGCGCCCGCCGCTTGCCCGTATAATCCCGCCCGTCGTCCCGCGGATAGGCATGCGGTACATGCGCAGATTTTTTCTCGGCCTGCTGGTGGCCTTGGTCCTGGTCAGCGGATTGCTGGCCTGGGCACTAAGCAACCCGAACCGATTCAAACCCGAACTCATTGCCCTGATCGAAGATCAGACGGGGCTGAAAATCCGCATCTCCGGCGAGCTCGCGTGGCGTCTGTGGCCCCCGGTTCAGCTACTTGCAGCAGATGTCTCGGCCGATTGGAACGACCCGGACCACGCCCCGTTGCTGCACGTCGCCGAACTACGCCTGGATGCCGATCTGCTGCCACTGCTGTCCGCCAACCCGAAACTCAAGATCGACGGCATCGTCATAGACGGGCTGCAGGCGAAGCTCGTCCAGACCGGTGATGTGGCGAACTGGACGCCTCCGGGCTACGCAGACGTACCACCGCCAGTCCCGATCCCGCCACCGGGTTCTGCCACCACCCCTACCAACTGGGAGATCGGTGGCATCGCCCTCACCAACTCGGTCATCGACTACACGGTGGACGGCGATCACACGAGGGTCGAAATCGATGCGCTTCGCCTCTCCGGACTCGCCCCCGGCCAGGCCATTCCGCTTTCCGTTCGAGCACACATCTCACCGCCGCCAGGGGCTCCGGAGGCAAGCGCAGCTGCCACTCTGGACGTGGAATTGGATGCCACGCTGCGCACCGACGCAGCCTTCACCCGCTGGGACATCACCGACGGGACCCTGACCCTGGCGGATGCGCTCTTCACCTTTTCGCTGGCGGCCAGCGAACTGAGCACCGTGCCGGACGTGCGCGGTCGTCTGGAATTGCTCAAGCAACCGATCCCCGCCCTGCTGCGAGTGCTCGAGATCGAGCACGACGGCGCGGTCGGATTCGGATTCGATTTCGACGCAACGCTCGACCCACAAGACGAACGGGTGCGTCTGTCCAATCTGAGCGCAGATGTGTACGCCAGCCAGGCCACGGGTTCTCTCACCTACACGTTCGGATCTCCACAAGGATCCCTGCCATCGGTCGAATTCGCGTTGGACATCGACTCCATCGTGCTGGAGTCCGAGCCCGCTGCAACGGTCGCGCTGGGCGGCCCTGGACTGCTCGGTCTGGTCGCCGCCGCGGCGGTCACGCCACCAGCCACCCAGGCACCCGACCCGGAGCCGCTGTTGCCCCTCGAAGCGCTGCGCGGCATCGACTGGCGCGGTACCCTGACGATCGCCAAGTTGGTGTACGACGGCGCTCACTTTCCCGACACCCGCATCGAAACGACAAACCGTGCCGGACTGATCGAAGCGGCACTCAGTATGCCGTCATTCTTCGGTGGCACGGCGACCAGCAACATCACTATCGACGCACGCCGGGACGAACCGCTGTGGCGCGTCACTCCGGTCTTGTCGAAGGTCGACAGCGAACCGCTCATGACCTGGCTCGATCAGAAGCTTTACTGGGCAGCATTGCTGCTGGCCAACGGCGAGTTCGAGATGCGTGGCAACACCGAACGCGAGTTGGTGAACTCCATCACTGGACGCAGCCGCTTCGACGGAGGCCAGGGCACCATTGACATTACCCAGCTGAAGCGAGCCGTTCAGGTGATCGCGCAATTGGCCGGCGGCAGCGAGCGGATCGACGCCTGGCCCGAGCGGCTGAACTATCAACGCCTGACCGGCGACTGGACCGTAGACGGACAGAAGCACACGCTCGACATCGCCCTGGACAACATGGCGTTGTCCATGAACGGCACCTACGATCCCTTCGCAGACGTGATGGACATGTACATCGATCTCACGATCCGGGACGAACCCGAACTGAACACCTTCCAGATCAACTCGATGCTGATGGGCCTGGCGATCCCGCTCCGCTGCAAGGGTCCCAGCACCGGCCCCACCTGTCGTGCCGACGAAGCCGGAGTGAAAAACCTGATCGCCGACGCCCTGACGGGTCAGGCGGGCAGCGAAGCCACCCAGCGGCTCGACGAGGTAATCGAAGAACAGGTTCCAGAGGAATATCAGGACGCGGCCCGGGAGCTGCTCAAGGGCTTCGGCATCCTGCTGAGACAGACCGAACAGCAACAGCAGCAACAGCAGCAGTAATGGACTGGTTTGCCGGACGGCTGGTTCGCTGGTACGACAAGCACGGTCGCAAGGATCTGCCTTGGCAAAGCGAACCACGCGATCCGTACCGCATCTGGGTGTCCGAGATCATGCTGCAGCAAACCCAGGTTGCAACGGCGCTGCCGTTTTACCTCCGCTTCGTCGAACGCTTTCCGAGCGTCTCGGCATTGGCGGCCGCCGACCAGGACGCCGTGCTGCATCTGTGGAGCGGGCTCGGATACTACGCCCGCGCGCGCAACCTGCACGCTGCTGCTCAGGCGCTGATCGAACAACACGACGGACGACTTCCAGAAGACATCGATGCGCTCCAGGCGCTGCCCGGCATCGGCCGCTCTACCGCGGGCGCGATCCTCGCAAGTGCTTTCGAAATCCGCGCGCCCATACTCGATGGCAATGTTCGGCGCGTGCTCGCGCGGTTCCACTGTGTCGACGGTCCCCCCGGGAAAGCCGCGACCGAAAAAGCCCTGTGGGCGCACGCAGAGACCCACACGCCAAAGGAACAAGCGAAACTGCGCGATTTCACCCAGGCGATCATGGATCTGGGCGCGACGGTGTGCACGCGCAGTTCGCCCGACTGCGATCACTGCCCCGTAAGTAAACGCTGTGCCGCCCTGGAAGCGGATGCTGTCGATACGTATCCCCAACCGCGACCGCGCAAGGTGCTGCCCACGCGCGACGTGCGTATGTTCCTGATCATCGACCCGGCCGGTCGCTGCCTGCTCGAACGCCGCCCGCCGTCCGGCTTGTGGGGCGGCCTCTGGACCCCACCGGAACGCAACGCCGATTACGACCCCGACCGGTTGCTGGAGGAACTCGGACTCGACGCAACGATCGTGTTCAACACCACCATCCGGCCCGTATTCACCCACACGTTTTCCCATTTTCATCTGAACATCGAACCTGTGCAGGTCTATCTCGCCAGAACGCCGCACACCGTTCAGGAGGAAGGCTCGCGGCGCTGGTATCACCCGCTTGATAAGGACGAACTCGGTTTATCCGCCGCCGCGGTTAAACTGCTCGACACCATCCGCTGAGCAAGCCCATGTCTCGAACCGTGTTCTGCAGGAAATATCAGCGCGAACTGGAAGGGCTCGACGAACCGCCCATCCCCGGCGCGCTAGGCACCGAGATATTCGACAACGTCTCGAAGCAGGCGTGGCTCGAGTGGCAAGCCCATCAGACCCTGATCATCAACGAGCGCCACCTCAGTCTGATCGACCCGGAGGCGCGGAAATTTCTGCGCGAGCAGATGGAGAATTTCTTCAGCAATCAGGAGATCGAGCAGGCCGAGGGCTATGTCCCGCCTGAGGAGACGCCCGACGAGCCGCCGGACGAGGGGTCATCTTGACGAGGCTGGGGGGAGCCGCTTTAATAGCCGCCGTTCGCGCGTCGGCCGGGCATTTCGGACCCACGCAGACACGCGAGAACAAGACCTCCACGCTTCTTCGTTTCGATTGGCCAGGTAGCTCAGTCGGTAGAGCAGCGGACTGAAAATCCGCGTGTCGGCAGTTCGATTCTGCCCCTGGCCACCATGTAACCTGGGCTGTAGCCGATCTCAAAAACTCGATCTTCCAATATATTGCACAAGAAGGAGCAGCGCGAGTGGTTGCTGCACAATGGATTTGGGTTTGTGGTGAATCGCCTTGGGTGCCCCATTGTGTCCCGCGATGGTATGCGTGAGAGACTTGGTGGTCCGGTATCCCGCGATCACGATGTGATGCCTGCGGGGATCGAGGCCGCCAGGAAACGAGGACAGCATCTGGGGCGGCCTAAGAAGCTCAACAGCACGCAGCTGAAGCACGCCAGGAAGCTGATCAAGGAAGGCACATCACGCAATGAGGTGGCCCGGATACTCGACATCAACCCGAGCACGCTCTACCGCAATCTACAGCCGGCCTGATCCCCCGGACACACAAACACCAGCGGGGCCAGTTTGAGGGCGGCTATATAAGCGTCCTACGCCGCCAACGTACTGTTGGCGGCGTCAGTCGGAGTGGTAGACCTATGCAAGCGGAAGCGCGGTAAATCGTTGGGCTTCACCGCGGCGTACCAGGAGTAGGATGCTGTCCTTGCCACCTTTCCGAGCCCCGTCAATGGCGCGCGTTACGTCTTTCGGTGAGTCTATCGGGTGCTGATCGACGCTGACAATCAAGTCCCCGGGACGAAGCCCCTGCCGTGCGGCGTCACTCGAGGGTTGCACGCGAGTGATGACCGCGCCGGTCGCCCCGGCGTCAAGTCCGAGGCGGGCGCGGGCGGTCTCATCGAGGGGCCCAAACGCCAGTCCCACATTGTCGTTGTTGTCCTCCTGAGCAATCGTGGCCGGCTCATCAGCACGACCCAGCGTCACCACCAGCGTTTTGTGTTTGCCGTTGCGCCAGACCTTCATCGGGATTCGCTCGCCGCTGTCCGCGGTGCCGACCATCCGGCTCAATGCTTTGGGCGACTCGACCGCTTCGTCGTCAAACTCGACGATGACGTCACCGACGTCGACGTTGGCATTTGCTGCCGGGCTGCCCGACACCACTTCAGCGACGAGTGCACCGGCGTTCGAGTCGAGATTCAGGCTTTCAGCCAGCGCATCGTCCATGCCTTGCAGCTGAACGCCGAGCCAGCCGCGTTCCACCAGGCCGTTGTTTCGCAACTCCGCAACGATTTCTTCCGCCTGGTTGGCCGGTATCGCGAAACCGATGCCGACGTTGCCGCCGTTCGGCGAGTAGATGGCCGTATTGATTCCGATCACCTCACCGGCCATGTTGAAAACCGGACCACCGGAGTTGCCCTGGTTGATCGGTGCGTCGATCTGCAGGAAATCGTCATATGGACCGGCGCGCAGGTCACGTCCACGGGCCGAGACAATACCGACCGTCGCTGTGCCGCCAAATCCAAACGGATTACCGATCGCGACAACCCAGTCTCCCACCCGGACAGCGTCCGAGTCGCCGAAACGCGCTGCCGTCAGTTCCTGTGCGTCGATCTTGAGCAGCGCGAGGTCGGTTTTCGGATCGGCACCCAAAAGCTCGGCCTCGTGCGCTTCACCGTCATGCAGCGTGACCGTTATGACATCGGCATCTTCGACGACATGGTTGTTCGTCACGATGTAACCGTCCGCGTCGATAATGAAGCCGGAGCCGACGCCACGCGTCCGCTGCTCCGCGTCGGGCATCGGGAACCCGCGGCCGAAAAAGCGCTCGAAGAACTCGTCCATCTCCGGGCTGCCGCGCTGCGGGCCACGATAGTTGAGCGACTGGGGATTCCTCACAGATTTCTCGACCGAGATGGTCACGACCGACGGCTGCGCTGCCTCGATGAGGTCCGCAAGCTCCGGGCGGGCGATCTCGGCGGCTGCCTGACCCGATTGAGCGGGAAGAGCAAAAGATACCATCAGCACGGCCGTGGAAATCACGGTGCTGAAGCCTAAGACCACCCAACCAGATTTTGCGCGTCCTGTTTTGGCTGACATGTTCATCTCCATTGGTTTCGATACCTGACGAATCTACCAAACCAATCCTTGCCGGCACCTGAAACGAACATTACGGATTGTTAACGTTGATCGGCTCCGGGAGCGGCAAAGACCCTCTACAATCCCGCCATGCGCGTACTGCTCATTGAAGACGACCCCGAGGTGGCGGCATTCGTGGCCAAGGGGCTCAAGGAATCAGGGCACACGGTCGACCACAGCGGAGACGGCAAAGACGGTCTCTTTCTTGCCACCACCGAAAGCTACGATGTGCTGATCGTCGACCGCATGCTGCCTAGCGTCGACGGATTGGTCATCGTCAAGACGCTGCGCGGCGCGGGCGACACGACGCCTATCCTCATCCTCAGCGCCCTCGGCGAAGTCAACGATCGAGTGAAAGGCCTCCGAGCCGGGGGCGATGACTATCTCGTCAAACCATTTGCGTTCAGCGAGCTAAGTGCCAGGGTCGACGGCCTGGCGCGCCGCCGTCAGTCCTCGAACGATCCCGAAACCCGTTTGGAGGTCGGTGATCTGGTCATGGACCGGTTGGCCCGGGACGTGCGCCGCGGCGACACTCTTATCGATCTCAAGCCCCGCGAGTTCCGGTTGCTCGAATACCTGATGCGCCACGCGGGTCAGGTCGTGACGCGCACCATGCTGCTGGAACATGTCTGGGACTATCACTTCGATCCGCAAACCAACGTGATCGACGTGCACATCAGCCGGCTGCGCGGCAAGATCGACAAAGGCTTCGAGACGCCATTGCTCACCACCGTGCGCGGGGCAGGCTACCGACTTGGCTGATCTCCTTCGCATCGTCCGCACGACCACGTTCAAGCTGACGGTGCTCTACGCGGCAGTTTTTGCTCTCTCGATCACGATCGTGGCTGGTTTCCTGTACTGGTCCACCATCGGCGCGCTGCAGAACCAAACCGATGCCACGATCGAGGCAGAGGTGACAGGACTCGCCGAACAGTACCGCGCCGACGGACTGCGCCGGCTGGTAGGAGTGATCCGCGACAGAATCGCGGCGGACCCGGATTCCAGAGCCCTGTACCTGTTTGCTGACCGCAACTACTCGCCCCTCGCGGGCAACCTGGCACAGTGGCCGGAACTGGTCAGCCGCGACGACGGCTGGTACAGCTTCGTCCACCACTCCGGCGAGGATCAGGTTACGGCGCGTGCCCGCGTGTTTGCCTTGTCAAAGGGGCTGGTATTGCTGGTCGGCCGGGAGATCACCGATCTCGACCGAACGGCGGTCCTGTTCCGCAACGCGCTCGCCTGGGGTGGGGGTCTGGCCATCGTCCTCTCGCTCGTCGGTGGCGCGATCATGAGTGGTAGTGTGCTGCGGCGCATTGAGCAGATCAATGCCACCACCCGACGGATCATGTCCGGGGATCTGTCCCAGCGTGTCGCTTCTCGCGGCACCGCCGACGAGCTCGATCAGCTGGTCGACAACCTGAACGCAATGCTCGAAGAGATCGAACGGCTGATGGACGGTGTCCGCCACGTGGCGGACAACATTGCCCACGACCTGCGCACGCCGCTCACCCGCCTACGTAACGCGCTGGAAGAAGCCGAACACGCGGCCGACCCCGATAGCGCACGCGGGCACGTGGAGGCTGCGTTGGCTGACGCTGACAATCTGCTGCGGACGTTCAATGCCTTACTGCGCATCGCACGGCTCGAATCAGGCAGCTACGAGACGGGGCATCATCGTGTCGCGTTACGCACTCTGGTCGAAGACGCAACTGAGCTTTACCAGGCCGTGGCTGAGGACAAAAAGGTAACTCTGAGCGCCTCCTGCTGTTCCGAAGGCGAGATAGAGGGTGATAGGGATCTGCTGTTTCAGCTCCTCGTCAATCTGATCGACAACGCGGTCAAGTACACGCCACCGGGTGGCGTTGTCGAGATCCGCCTCGATGACGTCGGCGAAAACGTTAACCTCACCGTGTGCGACACCGGTCCCGGCGTTCCGGAGTCCCTGCGCGACCGTGTGCTTGAGCGCTTCTTCCGTCTCGATTCGAGCCGACGCGTGGCCGGCAACGGGCTTGGCCTGAGTCTTGTTCAAGCGATTGCCCGCCATCACGACGCCGTTCTGGAGCTCGGCGAAAACGATCCGGGATTGCGTGTCGAGGTGCGCTTCAGGCCCGACGCCAGCGATAGCGTCCCTTGAAGAGGACGTCGGAACCTCAGCCCGGTGGGAAATGTTCGAGAATCGCGGCGACTGCCTCCCGGATGGCGTCACCAGGTTCCATCTGCTCGGCCTCGGTGATGCGCCGCGATACCGTGCCATGCCACACCGGCCGCGCCTGGGCGACATCAAGTATGTCGATAGCGAGCTGGCCTTCCTGATACTGGGCGGTGAACACAGTGCGGGTGGTCCAATAGACACGAATGCCCTCGCGCGATCCAATCGTAAATGCCACCACCAGGTCGGCCCGAGACGGGTCTTCGACGAACCGCAAACCACGGTGGGTCAGTTCCTGCTGGATCTGGGCCACCAGGTGTTGTTGGATCGGCGGACTCAGCGTCCCCTGGGTTGCGGCTGAGATGAGCGGGTTCGGGTCGATCCAGGAGAACGTCTGGTAGCGTGCGAAATCAACGCTCGGGTCGTAGTCGATGGTTGGTTTCAAGGCCATCTCGCATCCCGCCAGGACCAAGCACCCGATCACCACCAGCCATCTGTTTGCCACGCGCATCAGCATCTCCTTATAGCGTCCGCTCACGGTTTCAGTACGCAGCCGTCCGCGAGAACCTTCCCAGATTTCCGCGAGATCCGCCAGCTCGAGAGCGGATCTGAGCCCGCCGCTGCTCCTCTTGCTCATCATTTGCGGAGCTCATGTTTCCTGGGCGGCACCGTCCCCTGGCATCACCCGAATAGTCATCGTTCGTGATGTAGACAGCAACCAACAGCGGCACTAAGGTCTGGTTGGGGTCGTCAACAGTTCATTTATGGTTTGCGGCTTAACGTGCATATGCGACGGAAAGCGAGTATTAATTAGGCTCCGGGGGGGCCGACACGGGCTTCATGGAAGACGGCAATGAGTTCCATGTCGGCGCTGACGCCATTGCGAGCATGGAACCGACCTTGCAAGGAGGCAGACGCGATGGCGAGACCAAGCATGTGGTGGGCGTTGGTAGCGATATTGCTGCTGACTGGGTGCGCTGACGAAGCGCCTTCACAACAGCACGGTGCTAACGCTGCACTCGAGACGGCCGCAGAGGCTGTGACGTCCGCGCCGCTAAAGCAGCAGTTCGGCGGCGTTATCGGCAACACGATCGCCGAGTCTGTCGCCGCCTGGCCGGAACAGGCACGGGCGCCCGAGGGCGCGCCTAACATTCTGCTCGTTATGCTCGACGACGTGGGGTTCGCGCAGCTCGGCTCCTACGGTGCGCACCGCATCCAGACTCCACACATCGACCGACTGGCCGACGGCGGTCTGCGGTTCAACAACTTCCACGCCACACCGCTGTGCTCGCCCACGCGCGCCGCGTTCCTCACCGGACGCAATCACCACTCGGCCGCCATGGGTGTAATCGCGGAGTTCTCGACCGGCTTCCCGGGCTACACAGGGCGAATGCCGTTGTCCCACGGCATGTTGTCCGAGATACTGGCTCCCGAAGGCTGGTCGACCTTCGCTCTAGGCAAGTGGCATCTGACGCCCTCCGAGGACGTCAACCTCGCCGCTAACCGCAGGTGGTGGCCGCTGGGTCGGGCCTTCGATCGCTATTACGGTTTTCTGGGCGGCACCACGAATCGCTATGTTCCGTGGCTCACTCAGGACAACCATTTCGTACGGCCACCAGCGACTCCCGAAGAGGGTTACCACTTGCTCACCGACATGGTCGCCAAGGCGCGCGAGTACATCCTCGACGTCAAGCACGTCGCACCCGAACGACCATTCTTCATGTACTTCGCGCCGGGCGGTACCCGCGCGCCGCACCACGTCCCTGCAGAATGGATTGCGCGTTACGAAGGCCAGTTCGACGAAGGCTGGGACCACTATCGTGAGAAGACGCTCGAGCGACAGATCGAGCTTGGAATCGCTCCCGCCGGGACTCGGCTGTCGCCGCGTGATCCCTCGATTCCGGCCTGGCGAGACCTCACGCCGGAGCAACAGGAGGTCTTCGCGCACCAGATGGAGGTGTTCGCCGCCTATGTGTCGTTCGTCGACCACCACGTCGGCCAACTCGTGGAGCTGCTGGAGGAAATCGAACAACTCGATAACACGCTGATCCTCCTCACCTCCGACAACGGCGCGAGCATCGAGGGAGGCGACCAGGGCTTGCCCAACGAGGTGCTGTTTTTCAACAACGTGCAGGTCCCGCTCGAGACCATCGCTGCGGCGAAGGACGAATGGGGTGGGCCCGAAACGTTCCCAATCTATGCCGCCGGTTGGGCGTGGGCCGGCAATACACCGTTCCTGCGCTGGAAGAGGGACACGACCCGAGGCGGGACGGCCGAGCCGATGATCGTCCACTGGCCCGCTGGCATCGCAGCACGTGGCGAGATCCGTACGCAGTTCACCCACGCCATCGACGTTGCGCCGACCCTGCTCGACCTGCTGGACATGGAACCGCCGGCCTCGATCAACGGCGTGATGCAGGCGCCCATGGAGGGCGTGAGCTTTGCGCCGACCTTCGCCGATGCCAACGCCGAGTTGGAGCGCGAAGCACAGTACTTCGAGATGGTCGGTCGTCGCGCCATCTATGCAGACGGCTGGCGTGCCTACGCACCCTGGCCGTTTGGTCAGGAGATCAAGCCCGAGGACCTCCAGGATCCGAAATGGATGCTCTTCCACATCGACGAGGACTTCTCCGAGTCGATCGATGTGGCCGACCAGTACCCGGAGAAGCTGAAGGAGCTACGCGAGCTCTGGTGGGCCCAGGCGCACCGCTACGACGTCCTGCCGCTCGACGGCCGTTCGGTGATCCGCCAGGCCGAGCCGCGTCCACAGATGTCCGCGCCACGCAACCGCTATGTCTATTATGCCGGCGCGGGCGAGGTCAGCTCGGCCGTCGCGGTCAACGTCCTGAACCGCTCGCACACCATTACGGCCGATGTCGTCATTCCCGAAGACGGTGCGGAAGGCGTTCTGCTTGCCCAGGGCGGTCGGTTCGCCGGGTATTCCTTCTTTGTGAAAGACGACCGCCTGCACTACGTTCACAACTACGTCGGCCTCGAGGAGCACACGGTCACGTCCTCGTCGATGATCCCCAAAGGCGCCGTTACGCTGCGCTACGAGTTTGAGCGCACCGGACCCCCGGACTTCGCGGCCGGCAGGGGCTCGCCGGGCGTCGGTAGGCTCTACATCGACGACCGCCAGGTGGGCGAGAAGGAAATCCCGGTTACGGTGCCCCTGGCGTTCGCCCTGTCGGGCGAAGGCTTGTGCGCCGGCTGGGACAGCCTGTCGCCCGCCGTGTCCGCTTATGACGATGAATTCCACTTCAGCGGTACGCTGCGTCGAGTGGTGGTGGATGTGGCCGATTAACGTGAAGGATCGGCGCACAGTACAGCGGCTGGCACCTGCACGCTTCGCCAAGGCCGAGGGCAATGCCGAGATCCTTGGGCAACTCGCGTCGACGCTAGTGGTATTCGATCCACGCTTCGAGATCATGCCAGGCACGGCTGGTACCGCGACGCCCGAGGATCTGAACGACTACGAGGTAGGTGAAATCGTAGTCCGCGGCGAATAGCCAGTCGAGACACAACAGGTTGATCGTTCATACGCAATGAGGAGCACGGGAAATGGAAGCGACATTGAGCCAACGAGTACACGAGCTGGTCGAGTATGGGTGGGAACCGCTCACCACCACCGAAACCACGGCAGCCCTGGTCGGGCGTCGACCCTTCAACTGGTGGTTGTTTCTGATCGTCATGTTCGTCTTTCCGGTTATCGGCGCGGTCCTCTATCTCGTCTTCTATCTGGCGACTTCCAGAGCAACGGTGTTTCTCCACGAAGAAGGTGACGGCGTGGTCATTGGTGGCGACACCTGGCTCATCCGCATGCAGGAATCGCAAAAAGAAGCCTACACAAAGCGGCAACAACAGATCAAAGAGCGTGGTTTCCTGGCGGTGATGTGGCCGCTTCTGGTGGCGTCCTTGGCGTTGCTGGCGGGGTGGTTCATGATCCTGAAGTGGTTGGCGGAATAGCTGTTTCTGGCTAGTTCAATGAATCGAAAAAGGAGCAAGAGATGCGTAACTGGATCGCTTTGATTGCGCTCAGCGCCATCGTGGGTTGCCAGACAACGCTGCGGCCGACCACCGACTTCGATACGTCGGTCGACTTCTCCGCGATGCGCACGTTCACCTGGATTGATCCTAACCCATTGATCCGCACAGTAACCCAGCGCCCGTTGAGCCCGCTCGTGCAGGAACGCTTGATGAACGCCACCCAAGCAGGGCTGACGGAGCGCGGGCTGCGTTTCGTGGACAACGTTCAAGAGGCCGACCTTGCTGTCGCATTCACGATTGGATCTCGCGAGGGCATCCGAATAACCAGCTATCCGAGTTCGAGCTTCACTCGCGGTTCGAGGAGTAGAAGCGGCCAACATTGGCGGCGCGGCTATTGGGGGCAGACACACAGTACCGTTCGAACGCGCCAATACACCGAAGGACAACTCGCCATCGACCTCTTTGATGTGGCAAACGCCGTGCCCGTGTGGCATGGCACGGTGTCCCGACGAGTGACGCAGCGTGAACGCGGCGAACCCGACGAAGCGCTGCGGGAGGCCGTGATTGCGATCCTCAACGAGTTTCCACCCGGCTGAACAGAAGCCGATTAACCAAAGGACACATGGCAGAAAAAGGAGATAGTTCGATGAACCAGGTCGCTCGAACCTTTATAGCAATTTCTACACTCGTCATGGCCAGCGCTGGCCCAGGTGTGGCGCTGGGTGCCGATGTCAGCTTCGATGGCCTGGAACGCATCGAAGGCGCGGATGTGGCCATGGCCTACATCGACCCGGATGCGGACTTCAGCGTATTCAAGCGGGTGGTGATTCTCGAACCGCCGGTGGCATTTCGCAGCAACTGGCAGCGCGACCAGAACCGGTCCCGGCGTCGAAACATCAGGGCGGCTGATATGGAGCGGATCCAACGCGACATCGCAGCACTCTTCACGGCGGTGTTCACCGAGCGACTGGAGGCGGGGGGTTTCGAAGTGGTGGATGTGGCCGGCGACGATGTGCTGGCGCTGCGTCCGGCCATCATCGACCTCGATATCAGCGCGCTGGATGTCAGGGCCGCAGGGCGTTCACGAACGTACACTACAACAGCGGGGGCAGCGACTCTCTACATTCAGCTGTTCGATTCCGTCAGCGGCGACATCCTGGGCCGGGCCGCCGACCGGCGAGTGGCGCGTCGCGCGGGTGGAATGATGACGTGGAACAACCGGGTCACCAACACGGCGGAGGCGCGCCGGATGTTCATCCGGTGGGGGGATCAGTTGGTGAACTTCCTTAATCAGCACTATTTGAAGTAGCTTGGATTCTTTTGCGAAAGGGCTGTTCTGCTGCACTGGCAGGGCGCATTGGCGAAGTCATTCCGTAGCGACAATCGACGATGGAGTTTGACATGCAGCACTCGTGGCAACGTTTCCTGATCACGATACTCGCACTGTGCGCGACGCCGGCGTTTGCCGGGGGTCTCTGGATCAGCGAATTCGGCTCACCCGCGATGGGACGCGCCGGTGCAGGGTCGGCCGCTGGAACCGACGACGCGTCCGCGGCCCTGCACAACCCGGCGAGCATGAGCCGCATCGACACCGCTGAATTGATGGTGACTGGCGGACTCATCTCCAGCACCCTCGAGTTCGATGTGTCCCAGGGGTCATTGGTGAACGGCACCAACGGCGGTGGCAACGCCGGCGATACCTTTCCCGGAGGCAGCCTGTTCTATGTCCATCCGTTCAACGAACGCTGGACCTTCGGTGTCTCCGTCGCGGCCCTGACCGGCGCGGTGTTGGACTACGACAGCGACTGGGTCGGTCGCTTCCAGGCGACTGACGTCGACCTGCTCGCCGTGGCGGTGATGCCGGCAGTGAGCTTCCGAGTCAACGAGATGATCTCGCTCGGGCTTGCCGTACCCGTGATGTATTCCGATCTCGAACTCGAGATCGCAATACCCAACCCGATGGATCCGAACAACGATGGTCGTGCAAAACTCGACGGTGACGACACCCAGGTGGCCGTAAATCTCAGTGCGCTGGTCGAACTAACCGAGGCCACGCGGTTCGGCATCTTCTATCAGTCGGAGTTTGAGTTCGAGTACGGGGGCGACGGCAAAGTGGACATCCAGCCCGGCACACTCTCGATTCCGATCGACACGCAATTGACCATGGCGGCCATGATCAAGCTCGGGATCACCCACGAATTCAGCGACAGGCTGAAGGCCCATCTGACCTTCGACTGGGAAGAGTGGAGCGCGATGGATGAAGTGATCATCTCCGGCGAGAACAGCATCGTTCTGGCGCGCGACTGGGATGACACCTACAAATACGCGGTGGGCATCGAGTATCAGCTGAATCCCGAGTGGACGATCAACACCGGCGTGTCGTACGACACGGACCCGACGGCCGCCGAAAACCGCACCGCGGACATGCCCATGGATGAGCAATGGCGTTATGCAATCGGCGTGGTGCATGAACGATCGTCCGGCATGACGATCGGCGCTCATCTGGTGTACGCGGACTACGGCAGCGCGGAAATTGATCGGAGTGATCTGCTCCCTCTGGGCGGCTTCAGCGGTGAGTACAAGGACAACGACCTCATCTTTTTCTCCGTCAGCCTGGGTTGGAAATTCGGCACGCCTCGTCGATGACCTTTGTAAGGCACGGTGAGCCCGGATCAGCTAGCGGCGCTGAGTCTCGCCGAGCCGGTTGACCCCGGTTGCCATCATGGCGAATTCACGTAAAGTTGAACAACACGGATCACGATCAGTTACCGTTAGCTAAGGAGGGAAGCAATGCGGCACTGGATAGCATTGATTGTGCTGGGGGCCGTCGTGCCGCTAGCGAACGCTCAGGATTTATTCATCTACCCCGCGCAGGGTCAGAGCCAGGATCAGCAGGACCTGGACGAGGTCCAGTGCCGGCGATTCGCTACCGAACGGACCGGTTTCGACCCCATGCGGACTCCGACGGCAACGACGAGGCCACCGGAACAGCAGGGGGGTGCCGTGCGCGGCGCAGCACGCGGCGCCTTGCTTGGTACGGCGAT